>Ga0179593_1819533_pt1 | contig 15391 bp, 25 predicted proteins | sample CZODoug2_1_08_16_FD_185931 | JGI IMG/M metagenome (GOLD analysis project Ga0179593, IMG submission 185931) | Vadose zone soil fungal communities from Angelo Coast Range Reserve, California, USA - CZODoug2_1_08_16fungal (PacBio error correction) | ecosystem: Environmental > Terrestrial > Soil >... | reverse complement strand
TCTCTTAGACCAAAAAGCCATGGCCATCAACAATATCTTTTGCTCCCACTTCCCTTCCCTGAAATTGCAAGCGGTTTTTCTTGTATTGTTTTGTACTCCACATGGCTAAACCTTAAGAAAACCCCAAGGGTTTTCCGATTTTGGCTGAGAAATGGGAAATGTTGACTCGCGCGCTTGTGATCGATTTGTCCTCTCTTCCGCGCCGCCGCGCATCACCCTTTTCCCCCGCCAATTGGCGCCGTGCCCGCTTTCCAAAAACCCCCCCCCCCCCCCCCCGATTGAAAACGCCCCCCCCGACATTTTTTTTTTTTTTTTTCATGCGCTGGCTCTTAAAAAGCGCGGCTTTGGTCGCGCTTTTTTTTCCCTTTTCCTGCCCACGCGACGCTCCTCCCTTTCCACCCACTCTTTCTACCAGCCCGAGGTTCATTCTCTTTTCTCTATCATTCTCTTTCCCCTGGCCGGACCTTTTCCCCTGCCTAATTTTTGGGAGTTTGTAAACGACACCTTCCCCCGGGACGATTGCGCCTGAGAACCAGAATCAACAGGAATTCGAGTTCGACCTTTAGTAATCCCCTACTTGGTTTTTTCCCCCCCTCAGAAGAGAGTCGTCCCCTCCCACCGCATTGCGTGTCTCCTTTTTCTCCACGCCGAAAACCACCCATTTTCCCCCGAGTGGAGCCCCTTTCCTCTTGAGTCTTTTTTTCCTTTCCTGCAAAAAATTCGCGCCACTACTTTTTTTTCCCCCCCCTTTTCCTTCTTCAGTATGAGCAGACGCCCTGAGCACTTCGGAAGTCCTTCTTCTCCCCTTTTTCTACGTCGGAATCAATCGTTCTTTTCCCCGAGTACGCAGCGCGTGCCCCCCCCCTTTCCCTTCCTCCAAGCATTGCCTCTTTTTCTATGTTTTTTTCCCCTTTATTTTTCACCTTCCCACAGCGGGAAGGGGCCTTCTCCCCCCACACCAGACGCGGTGCCCTTTTGAGCCGCTCCTTACGCCCCCCCTCGGTCGCGATTTCCATGACGACGAACCCTTTTTCCCCGAATTTTCCGAGCCCTTGGATTTCTTTTTGAGATTTCGTAGATCTTTTAATATTTTGGCCCGCGCCTGCCTTCCGGTCGCCAATCGAAGCCCTCCTTCACTCGTGCTTTCATCCCCTCCTTCGTTCTTTTTCTCACGACTTAGTCAAAGAACAGTCTCCGACGAGCGTCGAGGGAAACACTGACTTCGCTTTTTGATTTTTGCGGCCCCTCTCCTGTCCCACTGCTCCCCCCCTTCTTTCTTTCCCCCCCTTCACGGCGCCGCTCCTCCCCCTCGCCGGTGCGATAACGGTTTTTTTTTCCGCATGCACGCCGAAAGTAGTGCCCCCTTTCCCCAATTTTCCCTTACCCTGCGACTTTGTCCGGAGCCCCCCCTTACAGATGTCTTTCAATTACCGCCTTGGCTCATTCACAACGCTAATTCGCTCTTTTCTCTCCTTTCGGTGAAAGAGATAAATTTTTTTCCTGGAGCGGCCCGATTTTTTCCCCCTCTGCGCATCTTCTTTTCGATGACCTTTTTTTTTTCCCGGACCAAATTTTTCCCCCACCCCCCCCCTTTTTTCCACGAGATTTGTCAGGAAACGTGTCTTTTCCGAGGTGAAGGCGGTTTCCTTTTTTCCCCCTTTTCGGAAATCACGTAGGCTGCATCCCCCTTTTTTCCCCCCATCCAGCCACCTGCTGTTCGCGCCAATCCCCTCCCTTTCTCCCCTTAAACAACGAGAAATCGCGCCCCTTTTTCCTCGGTCAAATCCCTTCTTTCCTCCTTCATTTTTTTTAATTCAACGCGAGCCGCTTGCCTTTTCAAGCCCACCGCTCCATTTTGGCCGGTGGTTAAGCTGGTTTTTTCCGATTCCCCCCTGCGTTCGCGAGGCACTCCCTGCTCCCCCCCCCCTTTGCCCGCCGCGAAAAAATGTTTGTCCTTTTTCGCGTAGTAATGCAGCTCCTTGATAATAACGGCGAATGTTCCCTCCCTTTTTTTAGGAATCGTTTGTCCAAGCCGCTTCAGTTGGTTTTTCCCCTCCCCTAACGTAATTTGCCGCAAGTAGTAAAGCTGAAGTCGCGATCCCTTCTTCTTCTCAATACGCGCTGGCGTCCCCCCTTCTCTTTTTCCGGCCATTGTCAACTCTTTTTTTTTTCCTACGCGAGCGGCGCGCACTACCCTTTTTTTCTCCTTCGTGCCGCGGCGAACGAAATGTCCTTTTTTTCGCTCCATTCTTTCTTTTTCACGACGCTTCTTCTCCTGCAGCCGTTGCCTTTCTCCCTTGTGGCGACGCTCATCTTCCCCCCCTTCTTTTTCCCCTGTTGAGTGAAGTGGTCAATATATATCTTTCTCCTTCCGATATTGAACAACTCACAACGGAACTTTTTTTTTTTCTTCCCTCCAACACGTGCTCAACGCCAAGCGTTTTTCTTTTCCCCCCTTTTAGCTCGCGTGTCCCCTTTTGAGCAATGGAGCGAGACGGTCTTTTCCCCCTTCTCTTTCGCACGGAAAGAATTACGACCCCTTTTTTTGCGCAGAATAGCGTAGAAAATCTTTTCTTTTTCCCCCCCCCTCCCGCTGACGATGTGCGACGCCATCCTCTTCGCGAGCCATGGGCTGTTTTCTCGGACCGGATCTTTTCTTTTCTCTGTCTTTCAAATTACGGGGAGATTGTTGACCAAAATCGGGAGCAGAAAATTTCTCCCCCTTTCCCCTGTCTTTCGCGAACTGTTAGCTTCTCCCCTCCCCGCTTTTTTTACCCCTCTTCAACTGGGCGACAAAACCTTTCCTCTCTCCCCCTTTTTATTTTCTATGAGTGACTCTTTTTCTCCCCTTCGTCACAAAAAAGAGGACCCCTTTTTTTTGCTCGTGCGATGTGATATCCTCTTCTTCTTAGCCCGTTTTACCCTTTGACACAATTTCTTCTATTTTTTCTTGAAAGAAGAATTGAAACGGTTTCTCCTATGGGATAGTTGTTCAGTGTTTTTTTTTTTTTGCGTCTGGCTGGGTCTTTTCCCCCGGTTGACCGTGGTTAGAAAAAGGCCTGCCTCTCCCCCTTTTTCCCAATGATCAACGTGTGCAACCGACGTCATCTTCCTTTTTCTCTCCCCGTGACGACAAAGTCTTGTTCTCTTTCTTGAAACTTTCCTTCTTCCACAAAGCCAGTGTGATCGGCCCTCCCCCTTTGCTTTTCTGGCGTGAAAGCGTCGACGGCAGAGCCCTTTTTTTCCGCAAAAATTATTCCACCTTTTTTTTTCCCTCAACTCGCGAATTCGTCTTTGTGACTTCTCTTTTCCTTTCGTCCATTTGCCCTGCGAACCCCTTCATCTGGAAATTCTCTCTCTCTTCCCCCGACGTTGAATTGGAGAACTTTTCCGGCGTGGAGACGCTTTTCTATAGCACCGGCGATGCGCTTTTTTTTTCCGGGGATGTTTTCCCCCTCCTCTGCATTGGACCGATCTTCTTCCCCCTCCCCCCCCCAAAAGCGGAAATTAAAGGGCGCTTCTTTCTTTCGGTGATCGAGAAAACGGCTGTTTTTCCTTTTTGCTTCCTCCCGACAAAAACGAACCTTTCTTCGGAAGTTTGATTCCGTCCCTTCTTCGATGGCTTACTTTCTCCCTTTTTTTTTTTCCCAGGAGAGGGCCCCCCCCCCGAAACGATTGCTCTGCCCCCTTCCTGCGTCTGAAAATGCCCGCCGCTTTTTCCAATTTGTGCACCCTCTATTAAGTGTTGAGTCACGTAATTTCCCTTTTTTCCCCCTCTTTTACCGTCGCGGAGGTTCTTTTCTTCCGTATGCAAAGTGCATGGTGGTGGACCTCTCTTTTTCCTCGTTAAAAATTCCAGTTTTTTCGTAACCCCGATTGTCCAAAAATCTCGGGCACCCTTATTCTTTTTGGGGGGGGCTCTTCCCTCTCGCGGAACTCGGTTACCTCCTCCCCCCCCAGATTTGATTCCTCCTGTGACAGCATTTTTTTCCCCCCCTCCCTTTGCAGAAATCTGCGCAGACGCATCCCCTTTCCCTTCCTTCATTATCTCTTTTCTCGATTTTGGGCAGGTTCCTTCGCATAGCCCGATACAACCCAATTTTGGTTTCGCTTTCACCCCCCGCCGATTCTCCACTCAATGAGGTTTCTTTTTCCGCCTAGCGATGCGAGTCCTCCCCAGTAGGCGTCGTTACGCTCTCCATCGACTCCTCCTTCCTCGTGGGTCCTTCCCGAACAATCTTCCCCCGGTGAAGCCTTCCCGAAGCACATGTTCGATCTGGCGTTCACGCTCTCGAGCACATAAAGCCCTTCTTTACCCCTTTCCTGGCTGACAAATTAGTGGTTCCTTTCCTTTTAGAATGGTCATTCGTCCCCCCCTCCCTCGAAATTAAAACCCCCCGTTCGTCTCGCAAGCTCCCCCCGATCCCCCTTGGCGGTGGGACTTCTTTGAATCGTGACAATTTTTTTTTTCACCTTTTACTCCGCGCGGCGGCGCTCCTTCTTCCTCCCCCCAAAGCGTAACACTGCTTCCTCTTTTTCTTCAATTAAAAGATTTGCTTTTTCCCTGTGGAGGAATGGTTTTCTGTCTTTACACCGGAAAACTCTTCCCCCTTTTTTCTCCATGGGGAAGTGGGAGAACTCTTTTTTCCATGTGTTGGGATGAGTAGATCCTTTTCCCTTCCTTTGTTGTTGTTGGAGATCTTCTCTTTTTGCCCCCCCCAACAGCCATTTCAAGAACCTTTTTCCTTTGTCGAAAACTATCGAAGAAATTCCCCCCCCCTTTTCGGTGTTTGTACCTTACCCCATCATGGCCTCCAAAAATTCCGCTAAACCTTTCCGCAAGAGGTGAATGGAACTGTTTTTCTCAGTGGTCAGCTTGTTCAATGCAAGAAGATGCCCCTTCCCTCTCCTTTTGCCAAAATTTGAAAAGAAAATTTGCGATGAAAAAAAAACACTCCTCAAGGCACCCCACGTCCATTTGGCATGCCCCCGGTTAATGAGCGTGCTAGACTCACCCCTCTGAGTGTTTTTTCGGAGTCGCTTTTTCCTTTCGTTTAGCTCCCCAACTGCGAGTCGCCACGCCAAATCCACAAACCAACGATTGCACTTTTCCGATGTTCTTTGCGTGATGTGCGCCTCTTCACGTGCGGTTAAATGGCAGTCTTTTTTCTCAGGTGCGTAGTTGCCTTTGTAACGCACTTCCTCCCGGGACTTCTGGTCAGAAAACGCTTGCGCCCTTTTCCCTTCGTGTCAGAAGTGCTTCAGCTTGGTTTCCCCAACGTGCCGCCCTCTCCTTTTGGATAACAGAGAAAAACCGTCGGCGGACGCAGCGCGTTTCTCCCCCCCAAAAAGTGGGACCCCCCCCGATGTGTTCTGCGGCGATGCGTAGTTCCCCCCCAAAAATGCTCCTCCGACCCCCCTTCATCTTTCTGTTGTCTTCGCCGAGGCTCCTTTCTAGGTCTTAGGCAAAGACTTGTACGTCTGTTCCCCCCCCTTCGTGATAGTGTGACCCCGATTTCGAGTACTCCTTTCGTTGTCGAAGCCCGGTCCCTCAACGCAGTTTTTCTCCTTTTTTTCCAAATAGTAGTACGCTCTGGAAGGGGAAACAGTCGAACCATCGTCCTCTTTTCAATAACGTCTGCGCCGCTCCTTTCTCAGACCCGCGACGGTAGCGACGTCTTCCCTCCGAAAACATTTAATCGCAGTTCACCTCTTTTTCCTTCCCCCGGCTTAGCGCCTGCGGTTCCCCCCATTTTTAGCCAACTGCTCGATTTCTTCGTATGCGACTCTTTTTTTTTGGTGGTTTTTTAAGAATTTGTTTCCGACTTGCACGCTTCTTCTTTTCGAAATTCCCCCTCCTCCCGTGCCTTGAATCCACCCCTTCTACTTTCCTTTCTTAGTTGTTGCGGCGAGAGATGATCACGAATGATTCCCCCCCTTTTATTAGCGCCCCCCCCCTCCTCGAGTCGATCGGTACACCCTGACTCCCGCCCTTTTCCTTCCCTTCTTTGCGGCCGACGATCGTCTTTTTTTTCGACCAACAATATACAAGCTTCCCCCCCTCCCTCCCCCTGCAAATCTCCTTTCGATAACTATGAGCGCCCCCCCCCCCCCCTTTCCGAAAGTAGGTGCCCCCTCCCCCCCCATTAACAGTAGGCGATCCGGCGTCCATCGAGACTTTCCCCCTCTTACCTTCTCCTTTCAAATGACCGCTGCCTCCCCCCTTAGTAGCATTCAAAAGCCGTGCATTCGCGAGTTAGGTAAAGCCGTTTACCTATGGTTCCCCCCTTTTTTCACTCTGTCCTGATTTTTTCCCGACTCTTTAAAAGAAACTCCCCCTCGCGAGATAGAGAAAATGTTCCCTTTTTCACGACCCCCCCTCTTCAATCCCCTGTTTTCTCCCTCGATTGTCGGCCACGTGTCCTCCTCCCTTCTTTCCCCCTTTTTGACGGTCGGTGGAAACCGTTTTTCCCAACGTCGGCGAAGAAGAGACGGTTGCGAAAACCACGGCGCCACTATTTTTCCTTTAGACCCCAGTACCGCCCCAGCCCACGCCATGAAACAACGACAATAGTCCTCCCCCCCCCCCCTTCCTTTCCCGTTCATTCGCGGTCAATCAAGCAGATCGAAATTTTTTCATTCAACTCGTCTTTCCCCTCTTCTCGTATCATCCTCCCTTTTTCTTTTGGCATTTGTTTTTCCTCTGGTTGTGAAGATTTCCCCCCCCCTTTTCCCGGCACGACAAGAGAACTCCTGACAAACTTTTTGGTCCACAGTTGTCCCTTTTTTCAAAACGCTTTTTAATTCATTAACTGAAACAGTTCGCGATAATAACTTCCTCCCGATTTAAGCAAGCTTGTCTTTTGGTCAAGCCACGGCTTTTTCCATTTCCCACGTAATTGCGCAGTCGTCCCCCCTCTTCCTAGTCCCACAGCCAATGACGCGACGCAATCTCCTCTTTCCCGCGGCGCTGATGGTTTTGAAGAGCCTTTCCCTAGCGGCGCGCAAAAAGAATCCCCCCTTTATCTTCATTAGTGACTGCGCCTTCCCCACCCCCCAACTTTTCCCTCACCACGCGTCGGAGCTCCTTTTTCCCTCCCCACGCGGCGCGAGCAGACAGGCCCTTGGGACCTTTCCTCCCCTTTTTTCCTTCCGGTGAGCACGTGTTGAGACGTCCCCCCGTCTTTTTGAATTCCTATCTTTCTCCTCCTCCGTTGTCTTTTTTTCTCTTTCCACCAACATTAACAAAAGACAGCAACTCGCCCCCCACGTGATAACCGGAAAAGAAGTGCTGGTTTTTCTTCCCCCCCCCCTTTCCTTCACTAGCCTTCGCGCCGCGTGGCCCCCCCCCACCTTTTTCAGAAGTTTTTCTTTACCATTATCTTTCGCAAGCAACCCTTCCCTTTTCCCCGCGCGTCGTTGCGCAGACGACTCTCTCTGCGCAAAACAATCCTCCTTCCCTCTCGAGGGCGCGAGTCCTGGTCTTTCCAAGTTCGCGTTGGCTGGACGACTTGCTTCCCCCTTTGGAACTTTGAGAAAAACCTTTTTTCCCAAAACTATGGGCCCCCTCCCCCTTCTATTTTCGCGAACATTCTCCGTATTATCGCGAACTGTTTTTTTTTTTTCTTTTCAACGCCGATGCCCGCCTGTTGAACATCTTTCCCCCCCCCCCCCTTTTTTCCAAAAAGTTTTGTGAGCGCCCTTCCTCTCTCCCCCTGTGTTGAATTCGTCACAACCAGCGTCCCCCTTTTTTGCTGTGGATAATGTACGTTCCTCCGACGTGCAGCGGCTCTCTTTTCCTTCCCTTTCCTTCTGACTGCGCGGGATGTCCTTTTTTTTCTCGATGGATCGTTGTTTCCTTTTTTTTTTTTTCCTTGTGGGTGCGCGAACTCGGTTTTCCTTTTTTTTTTTTCGTCTGAGCGTGTTCCCGAAATGATTCAACGTGTGCCAACCGACCGTAATAGTCGCAGTGACGTAATTTCTTTTTTTCCGCGCGGGAGGACAGCGTGATTTCACCCTTCCCCTTTTTCCAAACGAGCTGTGTGCTCCTTCTTTTCTATCGCCGCGCTGGTTTTCCTCTTTCCTCGCCAAGAAAATTCCTTTTATTACACCTACGCGTGACCGCCTTTCCTTTGTGAATGAGAGCCGGCGCGGCGGTCCTTTCCTTTTAATCTTGCCATTCTCTGTATGACGCCTTCCCCCCTTTTTTTCGACGAAGGTGGAAATTTGCACAATACTTTCTTTTCCTCTTGCCGCTCATAATTATCGCACTGCCTCTTCAATTTTTGCGAGTCGTTTTCTTTTTTGTTCCGCACGACCCTTCTTCCCCCCCTTCCCTTCCGCAAAAATACAAAGCTGTCCCCCCTTTTTTCCCCCCTTTTCCCTCGACGGTCCTCTTCTTCCCTCTTAACCGATGTTCGGTTTATTAATTCGTGCTCCTCGGCGCCGCAACCCCCTCCCTATTCTTGTGATTCACGGACAAAGGCTTCGTTCTTGGAAAGTTGAAGGAGAGGGACCTTCAGACACACTACCCTCTTCGCTCGAAGAAATCGAAGCCTTTCCCTGGCGCGGAAGAGACGCCCCCCTGATGAAGTGTTGAGTCGCCTTTCCCCTTCTCCGAACGTCGGGTGTTTTTCTTCGGACGAAGACTCTCGCTGGTGGGGGACTTTCTGTTAAATTCCCGCTTTGCCTCCTTTCCCCACCAAATATAGGCAAAGGCACGGGTTTCTCCCCTTTTCCTTCCTTCGGACTTTTTCTTTTTTTTTTTTTTTTTTTTTTTTTTTTTTTTTTTTTTTTTTTTTTTTTTTTTTTTTTTTTTTTCCTCTCCCCCCTATACGATGGGCTTCCGACGCGACATCCCTCCCTTTTTCCCTCCTGCTTTTGACTTTCTCTCTGCGGCGCAGACGCAAGAACGTCCCCTCCTTGACCTTTTTTCCTCTTTTTTTTGATGAGGTTTCCCGCCGACAATAAAAAGCGGTTTTCTTTTTTCAAAACGGGCGTCCGCCCCCCCTTCAATGCCTTGCTGTTATCCGCTCGAGCTTTCTCACTTTTTTTTTCCAAGTGGGTGATTAAGCCTCCCTGGTGAGAGCATCGTGTCTTTTTCCCATCGTCCCGCGTGCGCGTTGCTTTACTACCGACTCAATGAGCAGTCGAAGTTTTCCCTTCTTTCCCTATCTCGCGCAACCATCCCTTCCCCCCTTCGGGCTGGTGCTGCCCTTTTTTTGCCATTGCGTTGCGCGTTCGTCTCTTAGGTCCCAAAGACCTCGCGTCCCCCCCCCGAAAACCCTTTCCTTTTGTTTTCGTCGAGCAAGCTCCTTTCAAAGAGGGGCGGTTTTTTTCTTTTTTTCTCTAGTCGCCATTGTTCGTTTCCCCTTGATAGCTCGCTTCTTCGGTCATCGCTGCCTCACAAAGAGATAACCCTTTTTCCCATTTCCATCAAAGAGTGCGACCTTTTCTTTTCTGGACCTGGCTGTTTCGGCCAGGATTTACACCCCCCTCCCTTAATTCTGTCTATCCAGATACGTGGGCCTCCCCTCTCCCCGGAATATTTATGGAAATGTGCCTCTTTCTATATATTTTAACTAATAACCGTTTTTTTCTCCTAGATAGACGCCAGCAAACAATCCCCCCTTCTCCCTAGAGTTAGACCCCCACGTCATCTGGCTAGCCTCCCTTTTCCCTTTTTTTACGGTCCCTGAAGTTAACAAATTCCTCCCCCCCGTACACAATTTCCTTTTTGAATGGAAATGTTGATAGAGATTCCCCTTTTAAATAGAAAGCTCCCCCCCCCTTTCCTCCGACGATTCACCATTTTTGAAAACCTCCTTCTCCCAAAAAAAAACAATCCGAGGTCCCCCCCCTTCCCACGCCAGGGCGAAGGTTCTTTTCCCCTCAAAAAGCGAGGATTTCTATCCTCTCCGATTTCGTTTCGCCTCCTTACCCCGCGACGAAGCCCCCCCCTCCCTTTTTCCCCCCACGATGTGATCATGAAAGATGTTCATTTTCCCTTTCTCTGAGATCTTTCCCTTTCTTTTAATTTGATTCCTCGTTCTTCTTGGAGTTACAACCTCCCCGGCACAGGTGCTTCTTTTCAAAAAAGCAGGATTCTCCCCCCTTTTCATTCGATGTTCGAAGTCCTTTTCCCGACTTGGTTTTCCAACGTTCCTTTCAGAGAGGCTCCTCATGAGTAGTGTCGCCTGCTTTTTTTCTCAGGTTTCCACGCTACCCCCCCCCCCTTTTTCCCCTCGTTGTTGCGAGGCGATGCGTCGGGCAACTGCCCCCCCCCCCTTCCCCCGACCGATCATCGAGAGGGATGCGTTTTTTTAAATTTAGGAAGGTAATTAGTGCGTGCCCCCCCCCCCATCGTGAATAGTGTGCGAGCTTCCTCTTTCGCCTTCGTCGTCGAAGACCTGCCGCAACGCCCTTTCCCCCCTTCCCCTTTTTTTCCAATAGTATTAAGGAATAAAATCGGCTCTTTCCCCCCCCCGAACAATCGTCGCACCCCCCCCTTTCCCCTGGGAAAGAATTTGCCGCCTCCCCCTCCCTTTTTCTCCGACCTCCGTCGCGCCGTGCTTGGAAAAAGAGTCTTTCCCTTCCTCCTCGCAGGTAAAAGAGTTTTTCCTTTCGGCAGTTGCAAAGATTCGATTTCTTTTCTTCTTGAGTTGCGACTAATATTTTTCTTCCAAACCTATTCGCCGCCCTTTTTTCTCCCTTCCGAAGTCCTCATAAACACTTCCTTTTCCTCCCTTTCCTGTCTTTTGGCGGCGCTTTCTCCTGATAAACCAGCGTTTTGCTTCGAGAACCTTTTTTTTCTTCCCTTTGACGCGCCCTTGAATTTAAGATTTTGTTTTTTTCTCCTTCGGGACATGAGCGTCTTTTCCCCCCCCCCCTCCACGGCGCGCGAAACTTTTTCCGGTTCGACAACCGGATGAGCGGATCGCTAAACGCTTCCCTCTTTTTTCTTAGCCAAGTTAAAAGTAGGAGATTTTTCCCCTTTTCCCCCCCCCCTCTCCCTTCCGATGAAGTTGTTCTCCCTCCCTGACCGCAGTCTCCTGCGTCTCATTCAACCCCTCCTCCTTTCAAGAGTTCAGGTAAAGACTTCCCACGCTTTTCAGATGCGCGGAAGACTCTTTCCCCCCTTTTCCTTTTTTCTCTCGATAGGTTCTCCGATTCACCTTCCCCTTTTTCACATTTCTCTTTTTTGTCGGACATTCGGCACGGCCGACGTGACGGTTCTTCCTTTTTATCCTTTTCGAAATACAACGTCGTCGCTTCCTTTTTCGACCCCCCTTTGCGCAACCGAAGTCTTCCTCCCCCTCCCTCGAAAGCAACGCAATGGAAACCCATCCCGCGACGACACCGATGTCCTTCTCTCCCCCTCCGCGCAGTCGACTCCTCCGCGCCGTTGCCCGTCTTCTTCCTTCTCCCCCCAGCAAACGGTGGGCCGGATTTGGATTTCAAAAACAACTTTCTTTTCTCCGAGAAATCACAACTTGCTCTTCCTTTTGGTACACTTTGTCGCCTATTTGTTCAAAGAGAAGTTCCGTTTCAAACAGTTCGCGATAAGACGTCTCTCTTCTAAATGTTAGGCACAGAGTTGGTCAATTTTCCCCTTGTCCAAGTTAACAAGTAATTATGCCCCTTCCCTCCTGGTTTCGAGGAACCCTCCCTCCGCCTTCCTTTTCTCGATGGAGCAAAAGAGGCTCTTTCTTCCTGACGCGAGCGGACGCTCCCCTCCGCCTGGAGGAATTTGTTTAATTCGTGCCGTTTCCCTCTTTTTTTTCCCTCAAAAATCTTCTGCGCTCCAGGCCTCGATTGGCCCCCCTCTTTCTTTGCGTCGGGAAATTTTATCAAGAAAGCCCTCCCCTTTTTGCGACGATATCCGGCAAGGCGTTTCCCTTTTTTTTTTTTTTCCCCTCTTTTCCTAATATCCGTTGTTCCTTGAAACTGACCCACCGGCGCCAACGCGCTGGCGCGATGATCTTTCCCCCCCCCCTTTCCTCCGTGTGGAAGGGAAGAAAATTCCCTTCTTTCCCTCCCTTGGCCAATCGCGAGCATGGAGCTCTTCTTTTTTTTCTCCCAGTAGATTTCGCCCGGCACGTCTTTCCCCCTCGTTGACTTGTTTGTTTTTTTTTTTTTTTTTTTAAGCTGTTCCTTTTCTTTTTCCTTCCCCCCCCCAAACAAATCAGCGCGATGTGGACGCCTTCGTTTTTGCCTCGTCATGGTTGTTGTCGCGGACCCCTTCCCTCCCTTTACGACTGCGGCCCCAAATTACTTTCCCTTTGAAGCGGAGCTTTGACCCCCCTTTCCCCCTCCCCTCGCAAACGCGTCTTAACAGTTCCTTGCCTCTCCACGTTTACTTCATTTGCCCGCTGCGCCCGAGTTTCTTCCCCCCTGCCAACTGTGAGAACAAAATCCCTTGATTTTCTATGCGGCCGCCGCTCCCATTTTTCTTTCTTTTCGTCCCCCCGCGGAACACTGCCACCCGTTGGTTTTGTTTTGGATGTTGGCTTTTTTGGAATAAGAGTGAAGAGGATCTTCCCTTCCTTAGAATGAGCAGGGCTTGACGCTTCCCCTCCCTTTTTCGTTCGAGGTCGCGGATGGCTGTTTTTTTCCTTTTTTTGCCCTCGTTTCGTCCCCCAATAAAAGAAACCCCCAAATTTCCCCCCCCCCAAAAAGTTGTAACCCCCCCCCCCACCAAAATAAACATAAAACCCCGTGGGGGAATCCCCCCCCGAAAAAAAAAACTTACCCAAAAAAAAAGAAATTCCCAACCCCCACTATTCCAGCAAAAAAATCTCCTGCCCGCCCCCCCCCAGCCATGGGATCAAAAACCCCCCCCCAAAAAAAAAACGTCAAAAAAAACCCGTCCCCCCCCAAACGGGTTACCCCCTCCACCCCAACCCAAAAAAAAAGGTCCCCCCCAAGGAAAAAAACCTCTCTTTCAAAAAGAAAAATCCCCCACGAGAGGGGGGAACAACCCCCCCCACAGAAAAGGGAAAAAAACCCCCCACCCAAATCAAAGGGCCTCCCCTTTGTGGAAAAACCCCCCCCCCCCCCCCAAAAAAAAAAAAAGCCCTACCTCCCAAACCACACAAAAAAAGGGAAAAAAAACCCCCCCCGGGCAAAAAAAAACTGCAAAAAAAAAAAAACCCTTCCCTCCCCCAACGAAACCAAAACCCCGAATCACACAAAAATAAAAACCCCAATAAAAAAAGGAACCCTCAAAAACAAAAAACCCCTGTCCCCCAAAAAACCCCCACCGTACATCACCCCGGAAAAAAAACCCCCCCTCCAAGAGAGAAAACCCTCAGGGAAAACCCCCCTCCCCAGAACAAAACCCCCCCCAAAAACCCCACAAAAATCCCCCCCCCCCCCCCCAAAAAAAAAATCCCACAAAAAAACACCCCTGGGGAAAACAACCCCTGTTTTGACCAATAAAAAAGGAACCCCCCCCTCAAAACCCCCCCCCCCGAGGGAAACCCCCTCCATGTGCCCCCCTGCCCCTGGTTGCACAAATCTCAAAAAAATACCCCAAAAAAAGCACTTCCCCAGACAAACAAATAAGACCCCCCCAAAACCAAAAAAGGGGTGCCCCCCCCAGAAACCCCCCCAAAAACAACCCCAAAAAACCCAAAAAAACCAAAAAACCCGTTCAAACCCCCCCAAACCATTTATCACACCATTAAATCTTCTGAGCGACTCGTTGCGCCTTTTGTTTCTTTCTCTCGACGGTGATTCTCGAAAATTTGCTTTCAACGTGTTCCATCGTACTGCCGTTCTTCTCGCACGTGGCCCGCCCCCCCCTTTGTTCTCGTTGATTTGAAAAAAGGTACGTTTTTCTTTTCCCTCACCGATTCCCTTCTTTTTTTTCTTTTTCCCCGTTTAGGGAGCGCCATCGACCCCCTTTTTTTTTCCCCAAACTCCGGCTGTTACCTCCTTTCGCCGGAATTCGTTTTGATGACTTTCTCTTCTTTGCAACGGCGAACATTTTATCCGGACAAAACCGGTCGACGACTTCCCCTTTCCTACCTCGTGGCAACTCCTTTCGTGCGTTTCCTTTTTTCTCGAACGCTGCGCTGCAATTTTTCGCGCGCCGGGCATTTTTTCCCCCTTCTTTTTTAAAGGATAGTAGACAAGAAAAACATCACACCTTTCTTCTCTTTCGTGTTTCAATAGACCGCTCGTTCCCTTTTTTCTCCCCGCTGAGAGTGGAATCATCGTGCCACTTGCCTTTTCCTCACTTATTGCTTCACCTTAGGAAAGTGTTTTTTTTTTTTCTTTTTTTCTTTTTTTTTTTTTTCTTTTTTTTTTATTGATACTTTCCTTTTTCCATTTTGGCTTAAGCGTCAGTCGCGCGGCCCCCCTTTCTCCCCAAATCGACAGATAGATCGCCCCTTCCCCCGCCGACGCCAGGCGCGGACTCTCCTAACTTCTTTTTTTGAACTTCTCTTTGGTGGTAGTCACTTCCCCCGTCGCGGCGGTTGTCGTGAAGCGCTGCGCAGACTTCTTGCCTTTCTCTTTGGGTTTCTTTTTTTTTATTCTTTCCCCCTTCCCGCTTTGCCCGATTGTATCCTTTTTCCCCCCCTATAGGAAAAGGCAAAACGGCTTGTTTTTTTTTTCTTAGACGCGCTTCCCTTTCTTCTTCGACCACCCCTCTCACGAAGGGATTCCGACTTCTTTCGCCGAAGACCCTGTCAATTTCTCCGGCCTCTCCCCCCCTCCCGCCAGCCCGGTCTCTCTAAGTATGGATTTTTTTCTCTCTCGGCAGGGTTGAACGTGCCTTTCCTCCGCGCACAACGCTTTTTCTTTTTTTCTCTGTCCCCCGTTCCCCTCCTTTTCCCACGACCCTGCCTTTTCTCTCTGGTCTTTTTTTCTTTTGAAAACAAAGTCGGAGTCCTCACGAATTCCTGTCCTTTGTTGGTCGGGTCCCCTTTTAGTCACGTGCCGGTCCTCCTTGTATCCAAGACGCACCGGCACGTGAAATCCCCTCCTTCCCTCCTTCCTGCCCCCCTTCTGGCTGGTGCTGCAATCTTTTTTTTTTGCGAGTCGAGGGGTCATTTCCATCGCGACGAAAACCCCCTCTTTTTTTTTTTTTTCTTCGAGCACGCGTCCTGCCCTCTCAAATTGCTTTTCGGTGGGCCTTTTCTTTGCATCGTGCCCAATTGTTTTGTTTAAATGTCCCTCTGGCGGCCGAATACCTCTTGCGATTGAACAAGAGATTTCCCTTTCCCTCCTCCCCATTTCAATTCCACCTTTTTGGAAGGGAGGCTTCCTTTTTTTCGGGAAATTTGATTTACACCTTCCCCCCCCTGCTTGCAATTCGTCTCTCCCCCCTTCTGACGTGAGGCGAAAACGTTTTTCTTCTGGCCAATGGACTGTTTTTTCGTCG
>Ga0179593_1503491_pt1 | contig 15391 bp, 23 predicted proteins | sample CZODoug2_1_08_16_FD_185931 | JGI IMG/M metagenome (GOLD analysis project Ga0179593, IMG submission 185931) | Vadose zone soil fungal communities from Angelo Coast Range Reserve, California, USA - CZODoug2_1_08_16fungal (PacBio error correction) | ecosystem: Environmental > Terrestrial > Soil >... | reverse complement strand
CCACCAACCCCCCCCCAAAAAACCCTCCCCTCGGTTTCTCCAGCTGAACCCTTTTTTTCACTTTCTTCTGAGGTCCCACTCTTTTTTTTTCTTTTGGATTTAACGCCCCCCCCCCAAGACACGTATCGCCAAACCCCCCATTATCTTGCTTTGCACCAAACGTTGTCCCCAATTCCCTTTTCTTGTTGCGGCTATTCCTCCCCCCTTCTCCCGCACTTTAGGTGACATATCTGTTTTTAGATCTTCCCGGCTGCAGACACGTGAGGGCCCCTGGTTTCTTTGAGTGGCGGCTTTTAGGGGTGTTGGTGTCTTTTGATTTTCCTTGCCAATTCGCTTTCCCCCCCCCTAACCCCTTGTGCCCAATCTGAACCGCTCCCTGTGAATCATTTTCTTTTCCTTGAAAGCTCCTTGTATTTTGCGTCCCCCCCTCCCCCCCACCCCCCTTGATTTCCCCTTTTCTTTCGATTTTCCCTTGCAAGGCCTTCTGTGTGGATTCTTATCATACCATGGAAGGCAACCCGCCCCGAGCCCCTAATCTTTTCCTTTCTCCCCAGCCAAATTTTTTTTTTTTCTGTTTTGATCGTTTTGCAATGGTTTTTAAAACCCACCCGTTTTTTTTTGTCTCCCCATGCTATCGCCGGACCTTGACCGGTCACCACACTTTTTTTGTGTTGATTTTTTCCCCCAATTATATACACCCTCCGTCCCCTCCTGTTTTGCCCCCGTTTCCCGTTCGTAAGCTCTGCGGATAGTCGCGGCTTCCCCTCCTGATTTCGTCACTGGATGGCCATTCGCCATTTGGTATTTAGTGTCACTTTGCGCCCCTGCCCTCCCCCCCGCATGGACCGGTCCCCTTGGCCGACTTAAAACATGTAAAAAACCCCCGGTCGAACTGCTGGCTGCTTTATTTTCTTTTCGACGTTGTTCGTTTTTGGGAAGATTCCCCATGGTCAGTTTTGATTTCGGACTAACCCACTCTGAAATTCTCCCTCGCTCCCATCTTGTTTTTAGGTTTCTGGTTTTTTCGGGCCTCTTTTCGTCTTCTTCTGCGGGTTTCCTTAGTAGGCCCCCCAAACCTGCACCTGTCTCAAACAAACTGATCCCGACCTTTTTCTTCGACGTCCCATATTCCGTTTTCCCCTCCCTGATCGTAACTCAGTTTCTTCGGAAAGGATGGTGAGGCTGTGGGTGTGTTTTTATTTTTTCCCTTCTTCACTTCCGGATGATCTTTTTGCGTGGTCGACAGCTGTTTGGTCAAGAGGTCTGTTCCTGTATGGCTTCCCCTTTAATCCCCTTTCCCCTCAGCTTCGTTCTTCTTCCCAGGGCATGTACTGCCCCATTTTTATACCTGGATCCCCCCCCCACTTTTTCCGTTGGCCACATGCAGGTTCTTCTTGACGATTTTCCGAACGCTGAGTTTCTTCTTTTATTGGCTTAAACTTGGATACAGGTTCCACGCTGTTTCCCTGGCTGGCGTCTCATACTGTTGCGCTTCGTGTTAGCCCCGGCCAGTTTTCCCTTCATTGGGTGCCCTAGTATATTCTCGAAACTTTCTAGTTCTTTTTGATTTCCCTTTTCCCCTTTTTCTTCCACAGGATTTTTTGTTATGTCGAAGAGTGATCTGTCCCTCCGCCACGCGTTGCCATCCGCGCAAGTGCGGCCCCGGTCTGAGGACGGAATCTTTTCTTTTGATCCCCCCCTTGACCCACTTTTCTTCCCCTCCCCTCCTCTCCTCCTTGTGAGATTCCGATTTAACCGTGGGTTTTCCTTTTTTTGTTTTTCCAGTTGAGGGCTGTTCTTGCTTTTCTTCCCCCGGCTTCCGGTCCATTCTACCTCTCTTTATGCCCCCGCCCGGGCCCTTTAAGCCACACGGTTATACTCTTTCTCCTCCCCAAAGGAAGCTCTTCCCTTCGCCTGTTGTCGGTTGCTGGGCAGCAAAAGGGCCCCCGTCCTTTCTACGGACACAGCCCCCCCAAGATGCCCTTTCCTTGGCTGAAACCAATTTTTTTTTCGCTCCACCGTTTTAATGAGTTTACCCAACCCTTGATCGTAATCTTTTTTTTTGCTCCTTTTTGTGCGGCTACCCTTTCTTCTATTCGGGCCTCGCTCATTCCCTTTTTCGGTGTTGGTCGAATCTTTCCCCCTTACAAATTAAGTGATACTCGCATTGCCCCCGTCCCCATTTTTAATGTCTCCACCCCCGTCCGTCTGCGTTTTCGCGGAACCCGCTCTCTTTTTCCTTCCCTTTTTTGATCCTTTTTCTTTCCCCCCTGACCTTCCTCTGTGCACCCCATTCCTATTGACCCCCAACCCACCCCCCCCCCTCACTGCCAACACTTTGATACTCCTTACGACCCACAGTTCTCCCCCCCCCACGCCTGACTGTTTGGGCGTTCCTTCATCCTTTTTTTTCCTATCATCCACCTTCTGAGTCCTTTTTGTGCAGCTTGCCCCTGCCTATGGGGACCTGGAAAACCCTTTGGCTTGAGATTTTTACTTTTTCTTGTCTTGCACGTTTTTTTTCCTTGCACCCACCTTGCCCCCGTTGTGTTTTTCTACCCTAAGAGCGAAACCCGCTCCTCCCCCCAACGCTTCCTGAGCCATCCCCCCCCCCCCTCCTTTCACCCCTCACAGGACAAATTTCCGTACCCATTGTACCTTCTTCAGACGCGCCCAACACAATGGTGAACGAACCACCCAGTGCCCAGGTGATAAACTTTTCATTCATTCGTGAATTTGTACTTTCCAGTCTTCCAAGCTCGGTTTAATTTCTGGGCTTTTTTCTTCTTTTGGGAAGACCCTTCTCACCCCTCCCTTTTAGAGTTAACCCCACATTTTCGCCACGTGACGTTCTTCTTACGCAACTGGTGACCGTCCCTCTGTCTGTGTTATGATGCGCTACCTAAAGTTGCCCCTTCCGGGTAATCCCCCCCCACTGGGACGAACCCCCCCTTCGGGGTCCCTGTTATCTCCTTCCCCTCCCAATTCCCGTAGTTCCATTGTTCCCGGGGACTTCCTAACCCCCTTTTTTCCCGGGTGTTTTTTTTCTCCTCATTTCGTTTCCCTTCTTCCCAAGCAAGTTCTGGAGTCAATAGAATATCTTTCCTTCTCTTGTCCTGGTTTTCGGTTTTTTTTTTTTGTTTGTTTTTTATTCCTTTCCCTCAGCTTCCTCCACAGCAACCTTTTCTTTTATTGACGCCCTTTTTACACTCCACCCCCGTTTTAACCATTTTTGGGTGTGGTTTGAAATTGGTTATTCTCCCTTCAGGCTCCTGCTGCGACTCTTTTCCTTTCTGATCTGTTTCCGTTCTTGTTCCAGTGTTAGGCGATTTTCCACCCCTGACCCTGCAATTCCCCACACCGCCCAAACTAAACCCTCTTAACCCCCCCCCCCTGGGCCCCCTGTCCTTTTCCCTCTCGTTTTTTGGACCCCCCACCTTTCCTTGCCAGAGGCTTGTAACTTGTTTTCTGTATGTTGCAGCCCTTCCCCCTTTTCCCCTTCTCTTTTTCACCCCCCCAAATATGCCAAGGTATCCGTTGGCCCGGACACTAGAATTGTTCTCAGCAATTGTCCGTGCCGTTTCAGTATGACTTCAAAATCCAACAAGTTCCACCCGTGCCGTTGTCGGTACCCCAGACATTCTTTTTCTTCCAGTCCCCCCCCCCTTTCCCCCGATTTTTTTTTTCCCGTGTTTTTTTTCCCCCTCCTTTCCGTTGTTTTTGATATTCTTCCAGTGCACCTCCGTTTTTGTGTTTAAACGAAACTTTTCTGGCCTGCCCTCGCGCCCTTTCTTTTCTTTTGTCCTGTTTTTCGTTCCCGGTCATTCCTCGGTTCGTCGTTTTCCACCCCCCCAATTGATGATAGGGGAATTTTTTTTACCCGAATGCTAAGAAAGATACCTGGCTGGGATTTGAGAATATCCCCTTCTTTCACCATTTCCCTCTTCCCCCCCCATCCCATTGCCCCACACGAACGGTTTCCGTTTTTTTTGCAATTTATTAATTTTTTTTTCCTAATTCCAACACATTTCCCCTCTGAGGACTCGTTTACTTGGTTATTTCCCTTTGTTAGCTGCTGAAGCTAATCCTCCCGTTGTTTTGGTCTTCTCCGGGGCGTTCCCCGTTTTTTTTTGCTCAGTCCCCCCTTTCCAGCGCGTCAACCCCCTTGTGGGTCCCATTCCCCGCACATGCTGACCCTCACTTCAACTTCTGCTTCCTTTTGCTGATACATTTTTGGACCGGCCGTTGGACCCCCCCACAGTCAGGGTTTTTCCACCTGGAGGCCCTTTTCCCCTCCATCCAGGGTCTCTCTTTGTTTTGTTGGCGCTCCCGTACCAGTTTATCTGATCCTGTCCTTCCGCTCAGGGTCGCCTTTCAGCAAATGCAAACGGGCTTTTCCGTCGACCGCCCTTTTTTTTTTAAACCCCCCAGTCTTTTAGTCTGTTTTTTCCCCTCATCCCTTCTGCAATGTTGGGCCTTCCACTTTCTTCTGGGGATCTTGTTTCTCGATTTTTTTTCCCTCTTTGCCGATTTCATTGACATATTGGCTTTTGGTCCGCCTACACCGCTTTTCCCATGCACCCATTCAGGACGTACGTCTTTGAACTTTCAAAGGCCTTTTGTCACGCCTGGGACCTTCTTTATTTTCCGGACACTTTTTTTTCCTTTTTGTTGCCCGGCTTTCTTTCTTCTTTTTTTCCCCTCCTTCCCCTAGTCTTGCGGTTTGTTTTAGTTTGGACTTTCGTTTTTTTTTAGTCAATTTTTGACAACGGCCCCGGGTTCCCGGCGGGAGTTTCCGTTTTTGCATTTCCCTTTTTCTTTTTTCCAAACTCTCACCAAATTCCCTGATTGCGTTGCCCCCATTCTGTGGCCACCCACTTGTCCTTTTTTTTACCCTTTTGGACCCCCCCACCTGCCGTTTTCCCCCTTCGTCGTCCGAAATTTTCCACGCCACTGTTCCCTTGGTTGGCTGCCCCCCGGCAGCCTTCGTGCTTCCCCCCCTCCCCCACGGCAGGTTTTTTGACGCCAAAGGTCAATTTTTTTTTTTTCAGAATTTTCGTGCTCCCAACCCATTCCATGCTTGCTCCAAAGCCCCTCTCATCCTCTTCGTGAAATCGGGCCATATTACAAACCCCTTCAATAGTAACAATTTGTTTGACCCGTTAATTAATACGGCCTTTTTCCCCCCACAAGGCCCCGTTGGCCCATAAGATGCACCCTTATTCCTCTTTCCCCTCCGTTTGTTTGGATCCTTCTTCGGCGGTCCCCCGTTGGGCTTGGTTTAAGGGAGTAGTTTGACGGTACCTGGGTTTGGTTTTATTTCCCTACTTTTTTTTCCCAAGTTCTCCCTTTTTTCATAGAAATTCTGGGCTTTTTTTTTTCCCGTGGTGAGGTGTTTTTTTGTTGACTTCCGCCCCCGACTTAATGCTTTTGAAAGTTGGTCTTCCGGAGTTGGAGGTGCGTCAGGAAGTCTTCCAGCCGGTTTTTTTGATCTTGGTGGGTGACCCCTTGGGCTTTCCCCTCCGGGGGGTTTCGATTTGTTAAACCGTTTTTGAAGTTGGATTTTCTTTCTTTTGTCGCGGGCGGTTTGCGGGCTTGGTTCCATGGGGTTGGCAAGGTTTGGTGGCCACAGAAGTTTTTTTTCTCCCGCTAACTTTTCAGGGGTAAGTTAATTCCGCCCCCCCACGAACCACTGCTTCCCTTTTTTTTCTTACCTCCCGTTTTGTTTTAGTCTCTACCCCCCCCCCACTTCCACTACCCTAACTCTACCCGGGCCTTAGTCTTTTAGACCCATAGGTTGCTCTCCGCTTTTCCCCTGACAGAATCTTTCACTGTCCAGCACCTCCCACCCCTTTCACGCGCCTTTCCATACGGTTGTCCAGCTGTCCCCCTATTTGAATCCAGTGGGAAGAATGTTCGTTTATTTCATGCTGGTCCCCAGCTGTGTAGGACGTAACACCTCCCTTCGCTGCTCTCACCCAAAGTGCCCATGGAAGACCCCCCCCGTCATATGCACTCCCCTCTGTGTGGAAGGCCCCCAGGGAATTGACGAACTTCCTTCTTAAAACAGGTTTTTTTGGGCAATATCGTGATTTTCTCCTTTTCTTTCGCCTTTCGTTAGTCCCTGAAGCGAGCCGGTCCGGTCCTCTTGAATTTTTCGGTTGGTTGACCCCCTCTGTTTTTCCCTCCCCCCCGTATGCCCATCGACACCCTTTTTCTTCGTTCCTTCCTTCTCTCCCACCCTCCGGTCCTTCAGCTGGATTTGGCGTGATTCCACACATTCCTTTTAGTAAACCTGGCCAGCCCCACCAAAACCCGCCGCCCCGGATCTTTACCCACTCCCGCTTCGTTTTAGTTTCTTTTTACCCCCATCCTGTCTCGTCTCCCTGGGACTTCTTTTTTCTTTAAGATCCTCCCCACCCGTTTGTGACTCTTTCACTCCCCTCCCGTTCTTTTTTTCCACACCTGCTTTTTTGTGATCGTTCTCACCCGTTAAGTTTGATTTACCCCTCCCTCGCAGCCCTAGTTCTTTTTTCTCCCCTACTTGGTTTTTTGACGAGGGGGGTACCCGGCCGATTCCCTCACCGAACCGTGCCACCAAGTTTGTTCTTTCTTGCCCTGCGCGTTTCAGTTCTTGTTTTTTTTTTCACCCTCGATTTTTTGCTTCATCGACCCATCCGCTCCAACCCACTCCCCCCCCTTTAACTCCAACATCTGGAATCCATTTTTTTTCAGTTCCACCTTTAACCCTCGTTTTCCCCCCCCCCACGTCCATTTTCATTTTTCCGCAGGATTCCCCCCTGTCAAGGGCGCAAAAACCCCTTCTCGTTTTCCCCCTAATTTCCCCCTTTTCCATCCCCCCACTTATCACGTTCGTGTTTTTGTCTTTCTGCCGCCACTTCACCGTTCCCTTGTTGACAGTCTTGCCTTACCCTTTTTTTAACCCCGGACCATCTCGTCCCAGTTCTTCTTTCGGCCTGGGTTTTCCCCCCTCGCCGTGCGGGTTGGGATTTTTTGACTTGACCAATCTCGTCTGCACACCAGGGGTGGAACTAGAGGATCGCCCTACGACTTAGCCCTAGAACTCTTTTCCTCCCCTTCAGTGATCCCCCTTTTTCTTTGCGTCACGCCCCCCACCTCCCCCTTGAACTCCCATTTTTTCTTTCGATTTTTTAGTTCCTCTTTGTTATTTCTTTTTTTTTTGCTTTTTTGCTCCTTGTCGAAAACCCGTTCCCTTCCCCAGTTTCCCCTCTCTTTCTTCCGCGCACCTTGACATGTAAGCTGAATTTGTTTTGTCATTTTGGTCGAAAACCCAATAATGATTTCCTCCCTTTTCCCTTGCCCCGAAGCCCCCCACCCGGTCAAGTTAACGAATAGCTGCCCCCCCCCCAAGACCTTTGCTTTGTTTGTACACAGGAATTTTGTTATTTGAATTCCAAAGTTACCTGTTGCTGCTTGGCTCGACGTCTCTGCCAGTTCTTTTTTTTTTCACCTGTCTTTCCCTACCGGCCCCTGTCAATTGGAGTCTTTTCGACCGTCCCGGGGGCTCCTTCTTTTGCCAGTCCTTCCCCCCAGTTCCCTTGGACCCTTGGTTCGGTAAAAATGTAAAACCCCCTCCTACTGAACATTTCGTCCCCCATGGAGTGATTCCCTTTTTTCTTTCCCCCCTTTGGTTTTCTGAGTACACTTTTCGTGTATTTCTCGTGCACCTGCCCAATGTAGCTCCATCTCTGTGTGTAGAGGTTCCCCGACGGTTTTTTTTTTTGAAACCTGGATTTCGTAGTTTCCCTGCTGTCTTGGCCTTTGCAGTTCCCCCCAAACCCTTGTACTCCCTATAGACCAACCATGATCGTGACCCCCACCTCCAGTTAGCAAGTTCCCCATCCGTTTACAATTTTTTTCCACAGGAGTAACTCCTCCCTGATGGGCAAACAGAATCAGCTTTGGGGGGTGGGGGGTGGGTGCGGTTTTCGCTTTGTGGGTTCCCTTTTCCTTACCCAATTAGCTTGGCTGTATTTTTTGTGTTCCCCTCACCGATCGTGGTGGCAAGAGGAGTTCTGTTCATTGGGCCTCGTCAACGCCTCCCTCCCTGCCCTCTGCGCTCAAACCTCTCCTCAACTCCATTTGTGGTGCATTGATCCACTTTGAAGTTGTGTTCCAGTCGAGTTTTTTTTCGTCGACGTCGAAACCCCCCGCTGTCCTGCGGTAGCTTGGTCATGATTATCCCGGCCCAAGAACGTTTTCCCCCCTCCCCTGCTCCCCTTCTCGTCTACGTTTCGTTAGATGTCTGAGTTTGCCCACTTTGCCCGTATTCTTTCTCAAAAGGGACTCTTTGGCCTTTATCTCCCGTGGACCCCATGTCTCCCTTTGCTGCCCCTTTTTCCCCTCGTGCACTCTCCACGATAGTTCTTTGCTCCCCCCTTTTCCTCCCCCTCTAGTTGACCAAGGTGAGGATATGTTCCCGAGAATTCCTGAGGGAATAGATCAGCTCTTTTCCAGCCGGAGAGACTCCTTTCCATTTTGAACCTTTGGGTCCTTTCAGGTAACAATTTCTCTCCTCCCTTTGGTTGTCCTCTCTGCTAATTATCAACTTGGTTCCACTTTTTCCCAAGGATGGGCGTCTGGCCTAAGCTTTGCGTTTCCAGGTCACCTACTGGAAACCCCTCCCTATGTTCGATCCTTTTGCTTCCCTTTGAAGGTGCCCTTGCGCAACCCTGTTTAGTTAGACATGGAGCCCACCAAAATGCCCAGTTCGGCTGTGGTTGTTTGGATTTTGAGGCAATTTTGCGCCCTCCGTCAGTTTTTTTACGTGGCTCAACTTCTTCCCCCCCCCCACACCCGGTTCCTTTTTGTCCCAAAAATACTTGTCGTTGCCGTGAACTTCCTGCGTCCAATTCGGGCCCGGCAAGGCAGGGTTTCCCCTGTGAAAACGTTTTTTTTTCTTTTGCACACCCCGGTGTTTCTTTAATCTTTTTTCACGGCCCTTCATCCCCCCCGAGGGTTTTTTCGCAGGTTGCAGGCCTCCCTTCTTCCACCGCACCCCCTGCTCTTGCCTTTGCAAAGGTTTTGTACACCCCCCCATGGGATCTTTTCCCCATTTTTTTCATCGCATGTTCGGCGCCTTTGCCATGGTTTGCTTGGCCTCCGATCTTCGGTCTCTCCCTTAACTACTACCCTTTTGCCCCCCCCCCATCTCTGTTCCCAAAAACTCCATCCCCCCCCCCCCCCGCCCCCACTTGATGGGAATTTCCCCCTGAAACAGTCGTCAAACCAATTGGTCGTTTACTTTCCTTCCTCTTCATCCCTTTTTCCTTTATCAAGGCTTTATGCAGGCGGTGTTCGGCACCTGGATATGGGTCCCAGCGAAATTGCCGTGTTTCGGATTTCATTCTTCCTCTTGCACGTCCTTCCGTTGCATCGTTTGGCCCCCCTTCCCTTCCATTTTTCCAGTATTCCCTCCAAAAAGTACCGACCGCCACGATGCTTGACTCTTCACCTGATTTTTTTTTTTACTTTCAAGCTCCCAACCCCCCTTTGACCCGTTTCTTGAATTACGACTTACCCACAATTGGACACCTCCAACCCCCCCTTTGAATGATCACTCACTCTTCAGTTCAGGACGGGTTGTTTTAAATTTTCATGAACCAGAGCGGTCTTTTTTGTCAAGTGGGGCCTTTTTGACCCATTAGCCCCCCGCGGTGGGACTTCTCTCCACAAAATTCCCCCACAAGTTGTTGACTGGTTATAACCCCCCTTCCGGAAACCCAAAAAAATTTTTGCTGTCTTTGGTCCTTCGTGCACTTTTGTCCCCTCCTTTTCTCCCATGTCCTGGACTTCTTGCATTCTGGTCCCCCCCAAAAACCCGCTTCTTGTTCTATTCATCCCCTTCTTCCTTTTTATTTTACATTTGCCTGGGAATTTTTACCTCCGGTCCCTTTTTGTTTCTGCCTAATCATTACACCATCCCCTTTGTTTTTTTTTTTTTTTTGATGAATCGAATATTTTGGCTAGTTCTGGTTTTTTCTTTTTTAAGGTTTTCTGTTCAGCCCCAGAACAGGGCCCTTGAGCGAAACCTGCCTACCGTGACAAATGGGGGCCCTAAAATTTTGGGTGTGGTTGGGCCGGTCCCGCTTCCCCTCCCCCCCCTCTATCCACTTGCTATCCCCTCCCCTTCTCTGGCTCTCTTTTTTATTTTTTCTAGTTCCCCCAGCACCATGGTTGAGTGTGTCCCTGTTCAAAAGGATTTTTTTGTTCGCCAGGTTCTCCCACCCTCAAAACTTCAAAAACGGCCCCCCCCCCTTGCCCCCCCGTGAACTGCCCGTCTTCAGGTCTCTTCGGGACCCCCGGTCCGCGATGGTTTACTTGCGGTCATATTGCCAGAGACCTATCTACCCATTTCTTTCAAACGTGGATATCCCCCGGTGTTGTTGCCCTGCTACCTTTTATTTGTCCCCCCAACTAGGCAGGCTCAGGGCTTTTAGTCCCAACCCAAAAGGACCCCACCGAGCTACTTCGTCGGGCTGACCCCCTTTTGAAAAAGTTCTTTCTTGTCAGGGAAGTGATTTTTTTTTTCCCGTGTTGAGGATCCTCTTATAGTGGCTCAGTTTCTCGTGCCCGGACTTCGATGTGATGTGGTTGAAACGGGGCCTTACCCTCTGAAAGCCCCGTTTCTCTGCAAACTTTTTTCTGCGGTTTCTCCCTTCGATAGCCGTCCCACAAAACCCCCCCCTCCCGCAGTTCCCCCGTGAACCTTTTTCTCTGTTTCTGTTCTTGGTTTTTTTTGGACTGGATCAGGCTTAGAACGGACTTCTGACCTCGTCACCCTCTTTGTGACCCCCCCAGACCATGCTCGTTTGATCTTTTCACTCACCCCATTTTTTTTTCTGAGGACTGTTGCAAAGTCCATTTTTGATCGTCGGAAAACCATTCTTTTCCGGCGGCCCTCCTTCGACTCGTTTTAGTTCTCCGTGGGCCGGTCAGGCTTGAAAGTTTTCTCGATCCTGGCTCCAACATTTTTTTCCGCACCCCCCCTTCTTTGAATCCCCTTAGAGATCGGGGGATGTCCCGTGCAGGGCTTTTTTCAGGGGTTGACTACCCCTCCAAACCTGGCGTGATGCGGGTACATCAATTGTCCTTTCCGAGTCTCACGTATACTTCTTGTTTTTTGGTGAGTTCCCCGCGCTCCCCCTTTGGCATGCCTGTTTGCTCTTCAGGGGCTCCCCAGAAAATGGACCTGGCTGTTTCAGTTTCTCCAAGGTTTTTAGAAACCCATCCCTTTAAACAGCTGTTTCCTCATTCCTTTTCACAGTGCTGGGGCTCCACGGTCCCCCACTCCTTATGTTGATTTCCTATTTTTTATACAGACCGTTCCCTTCTTTTTCCCCGCGCTTCACATCGTTCCTGGCTTGTCTCCTCCCCTTTCCCAGCACCTTCATTTTCGGCATCAATTCAAAGGCCTTGGTTACCGCTTGCCGTCCCATTTTTTGGAATTTTTTCGCACACTGCGGAGTTGCGGGCGTTCCGTTGTCTGCCAGTTTGGCCCTCGGTCCTCGGGGTTCGCGGCTATTTTTCCCCTTTCTGTTTGGACGAAGGGCCTTCCGTTGCGCGTAGTGTTGTTCTGTTTTCGGATTTGCTGGTCGTTTTTTTTCGTGAGGTCCCCCCCTGGTCCTTCTATTTTCCAGTTTTTTGGTGAGAATCGGACCTTTGCTAGCTCTTTTGCCACCTTCTGTGGCCACCAATGGTGCACCGCTCTCCATGGCCCCCCTTTCAAAAAACCATCGACCTCCACTTTGAAATTCCCCTCCCCCCAGTAATGGTCCGCAGCATTTCAAATTCCCGGTTCCCCCGCGTTAAGTGTTAAGCTCAACCGCCACGGGCCGTGGTTAAGCCATTCAGAGGGTTTTTTTCCAACGGCCATTCTTGGTCAACCCACCCGGCCAAAGTTCCCCCCCGGCGAAATGCGTTAGGGCCATTACCCCGTTCTTGAACCCTGGGCTTGCCATTCCACCCCCCCGTCCAAGGAGAGCAACATTACTTTCCCTCATTCTTCCCCCATTTTTTCAACCACCCCCAAGTCCCCCCCTTCCGCCGCCTTACCATATTTCCTCCCTCAGTCTGTTGTGTTTGAGCGCTTATTTTTTTTAATACTGGTAGTCGGGCCTTGGGTTCCACTTCGGACTCTAAGTTGTTTTTTCGTGAAAAGTTTTCCACCTCCCCCAAGGGTTTAGTCAAAACCCCCGTTTTTTCGAGCACCGTGGCGTGTCGGGTTTTGAGTTGCACCAGAACTTCCCCCCGATTTTTTTGGGAGTTCCCAGGACCTCGGTGTGGGATGACACTCTGAGGCAGATTTTGACTGTTTTTTTTCCCCCAAACTTTTTTTTTTGGAGGATTGATGTAATTTTTTTCAGTGTTTTTTTCTGGGCTTCTGGTGTCAGGCTTTGGGGTTTCCTGTTTGGTTTTCCCATGTGGTGGTTACCCTGGTCGGGCCTTTCTCCTCATTCCAATTTTTTTTTCGTATTCTCCTCCACGGCTGGTACTTCCTTGCCTTTTTTTTCGTTTTACCGACCAAACCCTTTTCCCCCTACTCCCTGCAAAACTCCCCCTTTCGTTGTGCAGACTTTTGGGTTGACAAGACGCGACCCCCCCAGTAGTCCCCCCTCCTTTTCAAGGAACGCGCACCACTTTGTGTCGCCCTCCGGGGTAATTTTTTTGATTCCCCCGGGGCGCACTTTTTTGGAGTAGGGCACTTTTTTTTTCCTTTCGGATTCCCCACATGGCCATAGTCGCTGTGAATGGGGATGCCCCGGGGTTTTTTAGACGGCCCCACATGAAAGCAGCCTCCTTGTTCCGGTTTTGCCATCGACGTACTCGACGGAAACCTTCGGAAACAGTCCCCTTTTTTTTTGTGAATAAACGGTTATTCTTCGAACCCTTGGCCCCTTCCGTTCATTTTGAGGTTTTCGTGGTTCCCTGATCGCCAGACGGCTCCCTGTGAACTTTGTTGATCGGTGCTCGGGCCTCGCCTTCTGTGTTCACTCTAGTTTTTTTTTTTGTTTTATCACCCATTTTCTTCCCTTTTTTCGCGCCTCTCCTTGCGTTATCCCTCCCATTTTTTTGCGTGATGCCCAACTGTTTCCTGTTTCGACACCTTCTCTCTGAAGTTTCAAAACCCGATGCCCGTTTTTCCTCTGAGTATTTTGTGAAACACCCCTGCCTTTTTCCGCTTCGCCCGGAACCAAGACTTTTTTTACCCCCTCCATTGGGCCTCCGAGAAGCTAACCCCCCCCAAGAAACCCCCTTTGTGATTTTTTTCAGCTTAAAAATACTTCCCACGATCCGTTGGGTTTCAATGAAGGATCTTTCAGCCCCCGGGATACCTTCCCCCACATCAAGTATCCCCTATGACCTCCTAATTGGGTTTTGCTCCCGCCCTTGACGAAACGGCACAAGGCTTTTCGCGTGTTTTGCGTGGTTTTTACCCTTTTTGGTGGGCAACCCCCCGCGAAACCCTATCCTCCCCACCACCTCTAACACTCTTTCCACCATTTTTGCAAAAAATAAGCTCTGTGGTCCCAGCGGAACCCTTAAACTTTTTCTGGTTCCCCCGACCCCCTTTCCGTACAGGATGTATTTTCTTGGCTTTTTTTCCTTCTTGCCAGTTTGCACGGCCTGCCAATTCTCGTGTTGCAACAACCCTGGTGTTGGATACATTTTGGTCGGTTTCCGTATTTTTCTGAACACTATTACCCCTTGCCCCCCCTTCCCATTCTATGACATTTTCCAGAACTCCCCCGGGCTTCCTTGACCTTGTTTTTTTTGTGCGTTCTTTTGGTGTTTTTTTTGATGTGTTCTTTGGTGTTCATGCAATCTCTTGCCTTTGCACATTTTCACCAGTGCCTGGAAAACCTCGGAAATCGTTGAAACCCGAAATCATTTTTCTTTTTTTTCCCCTCCTTGTCTTTTTCCCGTCGCGCTTTTTTCCCCAAACCAAAAAGCCCCCGAACTCCACTTTTTGTTAGATTAGGTCATCGCAGCTTCCGGTTGCTTGCTGTTTCCTTTTGGATCGTCCCCAACTCCGGAAGATGAGCCATAATATTTTCGATTACTCCCCCCACTCCAGGGTACTTTGTGGTGTAACAATTCTCTGCATTTGAAATGTGCCTCCAACCCCCTCCCCTGCTTTTATCCCCGGGCCCTTTGCCAATGGATGTTTTTCCCGATCTCTTTACAGCGCCCCCTGCTGTTTTTCCCCTTTGGTGAATTTCACCAGTTTTCCCCCCCTTTTTTATTTTTTTCCCGCGGAGTAAGCGCCGTGGCTTGCCCCCCCGCTCCTTCCCCAACTTTCTCATCCCTTTCTTTTTTTTGTAGGACACTTCCTTTTTTTTCTGGGGGGTTGTCCCTTGGCTGCACCCCCCCTTTCCCCCTACCCCTTTGACCGCTCTTGTTGTCCAGTTTAAACCCCCTAAACCCCTTTACAGTGAAAGTCTCTTTTTTTTCGTTTCAAATTGTTTTTTTGTTTATTTCACTTTTTTCAAATTTTTTACCTTTTTGATTTTGGTCTGCCCCCTTTTTCCCACAAATTATACTTTTGAGATCCATTCCGTTTTTTTGCCCTTCCTGTCCTTCCTGTTTTTTTAGGGGCTTTACCCCCCTGTGATTCGTCATCGCTTGCTTAGAGCCCCCCGTCCTTTCCCCTTCCCACCTAAGAAAATGCTCCCTGAATTTTTAGTCACAGTTCCCTCTTTTAAGTTTTCCCCCTCCACCTATGCCCACATCGTAATCAGCCCTACCGGTCTGTTCTGCGAATGGCGTGGGTGCGGTAGTACTTCTTTTTCCCCCATTTTCCACTTTTTTTTTCAGGGAGGGCTTGGCGTTTTCTTGGTTTTCCCAGAGGATGGTGTTTTCATTGGATGTCTTCCTCCTTCGCCTTCTGTTCTGCAGTTTTTTTCCACCTTTCCCTGACCGCCCCTTTTTTTTTTTGGATGCGCCTGACCCAACCTTTTTTTGGACCTTTTTCCATTTGCGGAGCGTATGTTCGCTCCGGAACCGATTTCGATTCGTTTAATCCTTCACATGACAGACCTTTTTTTCAGATCCTCCCCTTTTCCTTTGTCCCGTGCTTTTTCAGATCCGTTTGGCATTAAGGAGCTGTTCGAGTAAATTCCGTACTTTTCTTATGGGGGTTCCTCTATCCCCTTCCCTTCCCAGATGGCGTTTTTTTGCCCCCTTCCCCCCACCCGTGTCGCGAGGGGATGCGGTTTCCTCTCCCTTGTCGCCCTCGTGAGACCCGTTGTATGCTTTTTTGCTCTTTCCATTTCCATAGAGAAACGGTTCCTTTTTTTGAGGTTACATTTGTGGCAGGGCCAGCCATCCCCCCTCCTCGTGGTCCCCC
>Ga0179593_1628358_pt1 | contig 15392 bp, 22 predicted proteins | sample CZODoug2_1_08_16_FD_185931 | JGI IMG/M metagenome (GOLD analysis project Ga0179593, IMG submission 185931) | Vadose zone soil fungal communities from Angelo Coast Range Reserve, California, USA - CZODoug2_1_08_16fungal (PacBio error correction) | ecosystem: Environmental > Terrestrial > Soil >... | reverse complement strand
ATCCCCTTCACGTTGTTGTTTTTTTTTCTAGCAGATTCCCCCTCAGTCCTTTGAACCCCCCCTTTGTTTTCTTCACCGACCCGGGAGTGGGCAACATCAGGTTCCCCCCCCCCTCCTTGGTACCTTTTCCCCTGGTTGTTTCTTTTGTTTTTTTTTTTCCCCTCCCCCTGTGTTTTGTGAGAAAATGTTTTTTATTTCTTCCTTTTTTTTTTTGGTTTTTTTTCCCTTTTTTTTGTGGGTTTCTTGACCATGTGTTTGAGGCTGGCACCTGCCGCAGGAAAACTTGTGTGGCTGCTTTTGGTTTTTTGGATCTTTTTTTTGCCCGTGCCTTTACGGTTGGACCTTTACGACCCTGTCTTTTCGGGGGGATTTTTTTTCGCCCGTTTTTGATTTTGAACCGTTTGTTTTTTTTTTTTTTTTTTTCGGGGTTCCGGAAGACTTTTTTATTCACGTTTTAACTTCCACTTTTTTTTTTTTTCTTCCCCCCTGCCGCTCAAATGTTTTTCTCTTTAGTGGTTTCCCCCCCATGGGGTTTTTTTCCTCCTTTTGTGTTCTCCTTTCCATTTCCCCTGGAGAACTCCACCAAGAAACGATCCCCCCCCTCCGTTTTCTTTGCTTCTCCCCCCACAATTTTTTTTGATTTTTTCCCCCCCCAACCCCCAACCACCCAAACACCCCCCCCCCTCTTTCGGGTTTGGCCTCTTTTTGCCATTCCCCCCCGCCCCCCTTCAATCTTTTTTTTTTAATTCGGTATTTTACCCTGGGGGCAAACCCCTTTGGTCCGCTCTTCCCCTAGTTTTAGGCTTTCCCCGCTTTTTGATTTTTCGTTGTTTTGGATGTTTGTCTTGTTGGAGGGGGGGGACTTGGCGTGGGTTTTTCCTTTTGCTCGCTTCTTTCGTTTTTTTTGTCCGGAAGCTTTTTAAATGTCCCAGGGGGGGGAAGCCTTCAGTTGTTGTTTTTGCTGGGGGGTTTTCACCCTCCCCCACAACGGGGTCGGGATTTTTTGACTTCGGTGGCGTTTTTTTTTTTCCGGGCCTTCCCTTTTTGGTGTTCTTCAAGGGGTGTTTTAGGGTGTTTCACCACCACTTCCGTTTCCGTTTCCACTCTTTTGTTTTTTTTTCCAAGGGGTGTGTTCAGGGACCCCCACGGTCAGGTTTTCCCCCGTCCCAAAAACCCCCCCTTTCCCCCCCTGCTGTCCCCTTTTTGGTTGGTCCCTTTTCTTCCCCTTACCCCCTTGGCGTCCCTGTGGGTGGTTTTCCGGTTTTGGCCACTTTTTGATGCGTTTTTGGTCTTTGTGTTTTTCCCCCCTGCCGCATCCGATTGTGGGAAACACTTGGGCCATTCCCGGTTTTTTTTTCCCCACACCCCCACCAACCAGATGGTCCCCCTCCGGTGGGTTTTTTTTTTTTTTTTTCGACATTCCCCCACAACCTGCCTGTCTTCCCCCCCCTTTTTTTTTTGGGACAAAGGCCTATCGGTCGTCCACATTTTCTCTTTAAACAACTCCCAATTCCCCCCCTGTGAAGTCCCCCCCACCTCAACTTCTTCGTCTCAAAACGACTTGGGATGGAGTGGTTTCTGGTTAATGTTTTCTCTTTTAGTTTCGGCCCCCTGTCCCCAAAACTTCCTGGTCGTGAAACTGTTTCCTGGGGTGGGGTCCCCCGTCCATCCCCCCCCTGTTTTTAAAAAAACCCCCGGCCAACCTTTTGCCAGGCGCACCCCCCCCGTGTGGTTTTTCCCCCCCAACAAATCGGGAAAACTTCGCGAAACTTCCCCCCCTTTTTGTTTGTTTTGCTTTTTAAAACCCTTTGTTTTCCCCCCCCACCTTTGCTTTTCCGAAACTCCTCCGAGGCCACAAAAAAAAACGTTTTTCCCCCCGGACATTCCGTTTCCTTTTTTTTTTAGTTCCTTTTGCCGCCCCCTTTTCTTCGGGTCCAGTTTCCCCTTGATTGTCTTGTTCCACACGCGGTTTTCGGTCCCCCCCCTTTGTTTTGCCATTTCCCCTTCAGGGCGTTTGTCCCACGATTCGTGTCAGGGCGCTTTGGGTGGAGCTTTTTTGGTTACCCCCCCCTCCCCGGCGTTTGAACCCTCTTTTCTTTCCCCCTTTCCCCAAAGGCCCCCCTGAACGTTTGGGCCCCAGTTTCCCCGCAACCCCCCCCCCCCCTTTCCCCCCCCAGTAGGGGTTTTTTGTGTTTTACAAACCCACCCTTTTTTTTTTTTTTGCAGGTTCCCCCGCAGTATTTTCCCAAGCGCGTTTTTTTCCTTTTTGACCCCCTGGCTTTTTTGGGTTTTTTTGTGTGGCCCCCTGGGTTTTGTTCTGGTCTCCCTGGGAGGGGGTCCCCCGAGTTCCTTGCCATTGTTTTTTTCCTTCTTCCTTGACCCTTCGTGGGTTTTTTTACATACAGCGTTTTCCCGGCGGACATTTTTTCCCCTTGGCCCCCCCTCATGTTTTCCTTAACTGCCACTTTCCCCCGGTTGGGCTGTCCTTTGGGAGTGTTTTTTTCGTGTATATTTCTTCCCCCCTGCCGGGCCCGCAATTCCAACATCCCTATTTTTTTTCCCCCTTCAACCCGCTTCCTGGGGGGGACTGTTTTGGAGGTTACGTTTTCTTCTGTTGGGGGTCCCCCCCCACAGTTTTTCTTTTTGTTGCCCCCCCAACTTTTTTTTTTTTTACGCTCATCCTTTTTGGGCCAACCCACCACACTTCAGGCACACCGTACCGGGCGGAAATCATGTTTCCCTCAAACAACAACATCCTTGCAACTTTCCTATTTTGTACCCCCTATTGGGAGTTTGGTAAGGACCCTCCTCCCGTTTGCCTTGTCTGTTCATGTGTCTTTTGGAGTGGTTTGGGAGGTTTTGGGATGCCTCCCTGTTGGGCGTTGTTTTCGGCTGTTTTTTTTTTCCCGGTTTCTTATCCCCCCCTTGGGGAACTTTTGCCTTTGGCGTTCTGGGACACCAACCTTTGGGGTCCCCAAGTCCCCCCTGCTTGCTTTTTTTTGTGGTTCTTATGAAGCCCCCCCGAAAAGCGCCCCCCCCTCTCCCGGTTGGGGGACCCCCCCTCCCTTGCCTTTTTTTTTTTTTTTTTTGCCCCCGAGAAAAGGCGGTCGGAACCGGGTGTTTTTTTGGGCCATTCGGTGGCTCCGTTTTTTTTTTTTTTTCATCTTTTTTTTTTTTTTTTTCCAGGTGTGACAACCCCCCCTTCCCTGTTTCTTTTCCTTTTTTTGTAATTTTGGGGGTCCGAAAACCGAAATTGTTCCCCCCCCATTTTGGGGGTTTTTTTTTTGTGACTCCGAACCTTTTTGTTTCTTTTCCCTTTTTTTTCTTTGACGTTGGGTTTACCTTCTTTTGGCGGGTTTTTAAAACGTTGTTGTTTTCTGGGTTTGCTTACCGGTGTCCAAAGGGTCTGTTCAGGCAACTTGCTACACAAAAACCCAAAAGCCCGGACTTTTTTTTTTTCCCTGGCACCCCGTATGGTGTTCCCTGTTTTTTTTCTGGGGCGTGTTTTTTTGAATTAACGTGTTTTTTTTGTCCTGGGCGCCGTTTTGCCCCTCGGCTCTTGGTTCCGCTGTCCCTTTTGACAACGGGTCCTTTCCCAAACAGGACTTTTTTTTGGTTTACGGACCTAGGAGTTTGGGGCCCCCCCAAACCAACCCCCCCAACCCTGGGTTTTTTTCCCCCAAAGGGAAGTCTCGGGATTTGCGGGGTCCGCGTTTTCCCCCTTTTGGATTTTTTTTTGGGTTTGTTCCCCAAAAAAACCTTTTCCCCCCTTTTTTTTTTTTTTTGAAGCTTTTCTGCACCCAATTTTTTTTTTTCCCCCCCCCCTAGTAGGTGCTTGTTTTGGGTCTGTGTGTCCCAACCCTTTGTTTTTTTCCATCTCTATCAAGTACACATCACCCCGTTTGTTTGGTTGGCCCTTTGTTTTTCGATTTCTTTTTTCCTCCCCCCTTTTCGCTTGGTGTGTTTTGGGGAAATTTGTTTTTCGCCAGGGGGGGGGGGACCTTTTCGGTTTGGCCCCCCCTTTCACCTTTTTTTTTCCCCCCCCCCTTGATGTTTTTTTTTTTTCCCCCAGACGTCCCCTCCGATACCCAATCACGGTTGAAATTTATCCCAAGCCCCGCCCCTCTTTTCCCCGAGTTTTTTTCCCTTGCATTACTGTTGGGTACGGGGGTACCTGCCGTTTTTCATTTTGCCCCCCCCCCCCCCTTTTTCAGTCCAAACCCGGGGGTCCCCTGGGTTTTTGGGCCAGCTTCCTTTCCAAAGCAGGTATGTCCAACAACCCGCCAAAGTTCCCAACCCTTTTGGTTTTTACCCCATCTTCACTCCCGGGGGGGCCTTTGAAGCGGGGTTTTTTTTTTTCCTGTTTTTTTTCTTTGTACGTGGGTTTTACCAGGCATTTTTTTTGTCCCCCCCCTTCACACCAAATCAGTTTTTTTTGCCACCCCCCGTTTCAAAAAGACCCCCGTCCGAAACGTTAAAGGGAGTTTGGCCCCAAAACCCTTCCCGTTCCGGGGGCCGTGTACCCTTTTTTTGTGTGCTTTCCCCTCGTGGGTTCGGGGGTTCTAGAAGGAAATTTTAAGTTCCGCAATGGTTTCTTTCTATCACCCACCCCCCCCACTGGAACTCCTTTAAGGGTTTGGCCCCTGCCCAGTTTTCGATGGGTTGCCCCCAGACCCTTTTCTTTCAACGTCTCTGGTTGGTCCTTTGTTCTTTTTTCCCTGTGTAGGGGTTCCCAGTCCTAGTGTTTTTTTTTTTTTTTTTCGTTTTTTCACTTGTTCCCCCAGCCTTTAGGGCAAGCCCCCCCCAAACTTGGCTTTTTTTTTCGGTTGTCCCTCCGCCCGGTCAATTCTTTTTTTTTTTTTTCCGGTTTTCCCCCCCCCCCCCTCCCCCCTTCCCAGACAACGTTTTTTTTTTCGCCGCCCCTTCCCTCTTTTTGTGGTTTGGTTACCCTTTTTTTTTTTGAAAACTTTTTTTAACCAAACCCCCTTTTGCCAGCGTGTTTTTTTCCCACGCCACTCCCCCCTGGGTTTTTTCAATCTTTAAACCATTTGGGTCTTAACCCCCCCAAAAAGCCCCCCCTTTCGTTAACCTCCCCTGGAGTTTATTTTCCTTTTTTTTCATCCTATTTGGTGCTTTGTGTTGTTTTGGAAACCTGGAATTTTGTGGCTTGAAACAGTTTCTTGTTTTATCTTTTTTGTCCGGTGGTTCCCCCTTTCAAGCCCACCAAAACTACCAACCCCCCAGTCAGAAAATTGTAGGGTCCAATAATCTTCTGTCCTTTGGAGGACTTTTTTTCCGGGGAAGGCCCTGGCCAAGATTTTTTTTTTCCCGGCTTTCCCCCGTTTTTTTTTTCACAACCCCCCCAGACCTTTTTCTTGTGGCTTTAACGGGGGTGTCCCCAAGGAGCGTTCGCCGGACCCCCTCTTTTCTCTTTTTGGGAACCCCCCGGTGCTTTGATTTTTTTTCCCATTCGCCTTGGGAGCACGACCGGTGGCATTTTTTGCTGTTGGCTCTTTTTCTACAAATTGGTTTTTCACCCCCCTTTTCGGACCCTTGTGTTTTAACTCACCAAAAGGCGTTGTTTTTTTTTGGAATAAGCTTTTTTTTTTTGGAGGGGACAACTTCTTTTTTAAGTTTGCCCCCGCCCCCCAATTTTGTGGAATGTCCCGTAACTTTGCCTTCTTCGTTTGGGGTTTCCCTTGAAGAGTTTAGGGCAGTAATTCAGGTCTTTTTTTTTTGTTTGTTCCATCCCCCCAACCTTTCCTTGCCTGCTATTCTTTTCCCCCACCTCCCCCCCCCTTTTGTCCCCCCTTTGCTTTGTCGTCGCGTTTTTAAAAATCCCCCCCCCCCTTGGAAAAGGGTTTTCACCTTCCGTTTTTGCATCTGCGTCTGGGTCTTTGGGACGTTTGGGGACACCCCCCCCCAAATCTGAGGTGGCCCGTTTTAAATCCTTTTTTGCCGGCCCAATTTTTTTTTTCCGAGTTCGCTTTCCTTTGTGGTGCCACTTTTGAGTTGTTTTCGTTCCGTTGTGTCGTTTGGTGGGTTCAAAAACCCCCCGGAGGTGCCCCCGGCTTTTGTGTTTTCTTTTTTTTGGTTCCCCTTTTTACCGGAACCCCCCCAAAATTCAAGCTGGTACCCCCCCAACTTTTTCCTTCCCTTTTTTTCACCCCCCCCGTCCCCCAAATGGATTTTCCACCCCCTTTTCGCCCGGGTCCCCTTTTCCTTTAAACGGGCCTGTTTTAGGAAACCCCGCCCCCTTTCGTCACTTGATTTTCCCGTTTAGGGCTTGTCTGTGGGGTGTCAATAGTTCTGACTGGTCAGGTGCTTGACCTCTGGGTGCCAGAGTACCGTGTTTTTTGCCCCCCCCCACCCAGGTTTTCCAACCCCAGATTGGGTGTCTGGCCCCGGTTTTCCCCTTGACACACCCCCCAAACCCCCCTTTTTTTTTTTTTTTGATTTCTTTACGTTTTTTTTCCTTCTATTCGCCTTTTTTGTTTCCCCCACCAGGGCGCGCTGCGCTTTCTTTTTGTGGTGTGTTGTTTCCCTTCCCCCCAGGGGGACGGTGTTTGCAATCCAACCCACCTTGCCCCCTGTGTTTGAAGTTTTGGTTGGTGTTTCCACCTTTTTTTTTCCTTGTTTTCCGGGTTGCCCGTTTTTGTGGAACTTACCGGCGTGAGTTTCCCCTTGGGTTTTTTTTTCCGGTGTTTGTTTAAAGTGTGCACTGGTTATCCACCCCCCCCCCCCCCTTTTGGTGGTTTTTTTTTTTTTTCTTTTTCTTTTGTTCTTTGGTTCAGAGGGACCCCTGGGGCAGGACCCCCCCGGGAAACAACCCCCTTTGTTCCTTTTTTTTTGGTGCCCCCCCAACATCTTTTTTTTGCCCCCCCCCCCCGTCTTTTTCAAACCTGTTCCACCCGATTTTGCAACATCCTCCCTGTTGGGGTTGCTTTTGCCCCTTTTTTTTTTTTTGTGTTTTTTTTTTTCCCCCCCATCGTTTTTTTTTTTTTCGGGGGGGCTTTTCCTCCCCGGCCGAACTCGATTTTTGATTTCTTCCCACACTCACTTTCTGGGCCCCCCCCCCCCCTTTTCCGCACTGGAAAAAACCACCCCCCTCCCCCTGATTTTTGTTTTTTTTTGTGTCCCCCCCGGAACAAAACCCCCAAAAAAAATCGTTCTGGTTGTTCCCCCCCCCATAAGTTCTTTCCCCCTTGGGGGCACGGCCCGTTTCCCACTATATGTGTTACCGAGTTTTTGGGGGTGGCGTGCCTTTTCTTGTGTCCCGGATTTTTTCGTTTTTCTCCTTTTGACCCCCCCCCCTTTTTTTGCTTCCCCCTTTTGTCTGGATTCGGTCCAGCGCTTCCTTTCTGTGTGTTTTTTTCCCCTTCACGTTATTTTTTCCCACAACCCGTTCCCCCCTTTTTTGGCCCCCCCCCCCAAAACTGTCCCCACCGTCAACGTTTCCTTTTTTTTTTTTTTTGTTGCCCCACTACTCCTTCCGTAGATGGCAATGGTGTCCGGACTCATTCTTTACTTGGTACCTTCCCCGAAACACCCCCACTCAGTGTGGTAGAACCTGTACCGAAAACTTACCACCCCGTAGTTCCCCCATTTTTGGCGGCAAAGTGGTTATTCCGGACCCCTGTTTTTATCCTTTTCCCCCCCCGGCCCCTTTTTTTTTTTCACCCACTTTAAGGCATGGAGTTGTTTTGAACAGAGCCAAGCCATTTTTTAAGTCCCACCCCCCCCCCCCCAAGGGTGCCCCAAGAACCCCCCAAACTCCAATGTTTTCCCCCCCCCTTTACGGACCCTGTTCCCACGAAACTTTAGAACAACTCCAGGTCGTCCCCCTTGGTGCGCTCTTTTTTAATAAAGTCTTTCAGCCACCGGTCGGGTTTCCTCTTTTTTTTTTTTTTTTTTATCACTCTCCCCCCCCCCCCCCCCCCCCCCCCCCCCTATTTCTTCCCTTGTTCCCAAAGGAAGTTGGTTTTTGTTGAATCTGATGTTTTTTTCCACCACTCTTTTTTTTCCTTTTTGGACTGTTTGGCCGACCCGGGTTTTACCCTTTTTTTTTTTACCCCAAACACTTCGTTGATGGTTTTTTTTTTTTTTTCCGCCTTTTTTTTTTTTTTCTTTTTCTTGGAACTTTTTTTTTTTAGGGGTTCGGGTGTCTTGGTGGTTTTTTTTTGACCCCCTGCCCCTTTACCGGTCTTTCTTTGGGAGGTGTTTTTTTCTTTTAGGGGTTATTGGTTGTTTTGTTTTAACCCCCTTTTTTTTTTTTCCCCTGCCTTATGTTTTTTTTTGGTTTTTACCGTTCACAACGTTAAAAAAACGGTTGTTGTTGTATTGTTCGCCCATAGTGGCCCCGGTGGTGACCGTTTTGGGGGACCCCCCTACCGTTTTTTACCCACCGGTTTGCCGCCGAAGTCCATTTTGGAAGTGCCCGTTTTGGGGCTTGGGGGGAACTTTCGTTGACATTTGGTTTTTTGTTTTCTTTTTTTCGGTTGTCCCCCCCCGTTGACGTCAATTTTCTTTCAACAGCATTAACCTTCGTGAGTTTTTCTTGCCCGTCCTTTTTGTTTACGTTGTTTTTTTTTTTTTTCAACCCCCCTTTGTGTGTCCTTTTTGGGGCTGGTTTTCACAGGGGTCTTCTTGTGAGGGCGGGTTTTTTGTTTTACACCCCGGCTTGTCCCGAATCCCAGTTTTTTTTTTTTTGCAGTGGCATTTTCCACCAAAACACCCACCCACTCTTTCGACCGGTTTCTAGTGGACCCCGAGGCGTCCGTGGGGGGCCCCACCCCGTTTACATCAGTATCTTTTTCCGGGGCCCCCCCCCTTGGTTTCGTTTTTTTTTTTTCGGCCGTCCGTTTTGTGTTCCCCACCCTTTTGGGCATTCCCCCCTCCTCTTGAGGGTTTTGATTTTAGTTTTTCGGCGGGCTTTTTTTTTCGTGTTGTTCTTTTTTTTTCATCCTCCTCGTGTGTTTTTTGGGGAAGGGGCCCCCTGGCACCGCGAGGTATCAGATTTTTTTTCCCCTTTGACCCCCCTTCCTTTTTTTTGGGAGTTTTTTGGGGTGTTTCACGACCCGGTCTGATTTTATTTGCCTCTTGGATTTCCTGTCTTTTTCAATACGCCTGTTTGTGAGTCGGTGGGTTTTTTTAGGGTACACCCCCAGTTCCTTGTTGCTTTTTCCCGTTTTTTTTTTCCCCTGGCCGGGTTTTTTGCCAGTGTTTTGGGAGAACATTTTGTCCCCGGTCAAGTGTGGCGGAACCGTTTTTTTTTTTGCGTTCCGGTGGGCCCCCCCCGGAAAATTCCGTGGGTGGGAACGTGTGGCTTTGGCCCTCCTTTTTGTTCCGTTTTTTTTTTTCCAGGTTGACCCCCCCCCCGGTTTACTCGTTGCACTTTTTTTTTTCCCTTCTTTTGTTGTGTGGTGGGAAAAAACCCACCCCCCAAAAAAGAGGCCCTAGCCGGGCTGGTGTTTTGTTGTCCCCCCCCCCCCCCCCATTTGCTGTCTTTGTTGGTTTTTCGGGGGCAACCTTGGGGAAGCCAATTTATCCCTTGTTTGGGTTTTTGTCCCACCCATTTTTTCTCTGGTCCGCAAATTTTTCCCCCCCCCGTCGTTTTGCCTGATTCCCACCCTCAACGGTTCCGTCCCCGCCGCCTGGTGTTTTTTCTTTCTCCCCTTTCTTTTTTTATATATGACTTTTTGGGTTTGTTCTGGGTTTACCATGTCTGTGCCCCCCCCCCCCTTTTCCTTTTTTTTGACACACGAGGGTACCCCCGGGGAACCCCCTGTACTCCATTCCTTCCCGGTACACACAACGGGTTTTCCCTTGCAATGTGTGCGCGCCCCCCCACCTTCCCGGTTGGTTCCAAAACAACGGTTTTTTCAACAACGCGGACTCCCCCAAATTTTTTTTTTTTTTGTTGGTTGGGTGGCCCCCCCCATCCCCCCCGTCCAAAACCTGTGGCACTTTCTTCGCCCCCCCCGTTTTTTTTTTTTTGCAAACCCCCCCCCACTTTCTCAGGGGTTTTCCTTTTCGGTCCCCCCCGTGCAAGGGGCCCTGCAGTTTTACCTCTTTTGGGGGAAGTTTTCCTGTCTTGGAGTTCACCGAGGGTGTTTTTTTTGCCCCCGCCCCCTTAAATGGTTTTTAGTGGTCCCCACGGGATTACGTTCAGGTCTTTGGAGCAATTTGGACTTTGATTTTTTTTGTTCCCCCCCCACAGACGGGGGGTCCCTTGGACACCTTCCTGTTTGGAAACCGCAGTCCCACACCGTTTTTTTCTTTGACTGGCCCTTGGGGCCCCGTTAAAGGGGTTTCTTTGGGAGCCCTTTGGTCCGTGTAAAAAAGGGCCCTCTCACAAGCGCTTTTCATTGTGGTGCCCCCCAGGTCCCTTGAACACCCCCGTTGGGCCCGGTTTGTTTACTGTTTTTCCACCCCCCCCCCCCCCCCCTGTCCCCCCCCAAGCACGGTCCCAGTCGGGCTCCGTGGCAGGGAGTCTTCGACTTTTCAGGTGGCGGTTTTTTTGTACCGGCCTTTTGGGTCCTGGTTTTGGGCACAGGTGGATTAGTTGGTTTTTGTAAATTTGGGTTTCCCGGCATCCCCTTTCACACCCCTTTTCTTTTCTTGTTTCTTTTTTGGTGACACCCCATCGTTTGAAATTTGTGGGTGTCGCGGTTTTGTTGTGGGTCTCCGTGCTTTTTTTTGAACATGCCGCGGATGTGCACTCTTTGGCCCGTTTTAACCTTGGGTGAATTGTTTCCTTTTTTTCTTGGGTTTGTGTCCCTTGGACCCCGCTTTCTTTTGTTGGCCCCCCAACCCCAGTGACACCCCCTTTTGCTCATCCAAGGCCACAAAATTCCCACCCCTTTTTTCCCCCGGCTTCAGCCATTTACGAATTTTTTGGTCACCTTCCCCCACAACGGTTGGACTTTTTTTCGGGGTGGTCCCCTCACCTGGCGTTTTTCTTTTTTTTTTCACTTGGGTTGTCCCTATTTCAAGGCCCTTTTTCGGCTGCAGGCTTTGGTAGTGTTTGGGGCGCGTTTTTTCCTGGGGTGTTTCTTTATTTTTTGCCGCGGGCGGGCGTTTTTTTTTTGGGGGTGGTTCCTTTTTTGGTCCCCCCCCCTGATTCCCCCGGTGAAGTTTTTGCCGTTTTTTTTTTTGAACACCGTTTTCACACCCGACTTTGATGCGGCCTTTCTTGGAAGGCACTGTCCCCCCCCCCCCCCAATTCTCCCCAATTTTTTTTTTTTCCTCTTTCCACCTTTTTTCCCAGAGGACCAACAGACCCCCCCCCGAGGGCATGGAGACCCGAGGAATGGCTTTTTTTTGGGTCCTCCCCCATTTTGTTTTTTTTACAAACACCAATCTCGGGGAGTCGGTTCCGAAATTTTTTTTCCCCCCCCTTTTTTTTTGGTGTCCACCCTTTTGGGACCTGCGTTTTGATTCCCGGTCTCTGGTTGGCCCGGAACCCCCTTTCCCCTGTCCCGGCTACACACGGTGACCCCCCCCTCACCCTGTTTTCTCCCTTTTTGGGCCGGTTTGCCCCGGGTTTTTTCCATTTATTGGCTTTTTCTTACTTTTTACCACGTTTTTTTTTCGGCTTGTCTGGGTTTTGTTTGAATCGGCCCCTCCTGGCCCCCCATCCCAGACCCAAAAAAACCCAAACCAACCTCCGCTCCTCCCTTTTTTTTTTTTTTTTTTTTGGTCACGCCCGGGTTCCGGGTTTGGGTTTTGGCTGCTTTTTTTGGTTTCTTTTTTTGACCGGTGTTTTTGGGCGCCGGAGTTGTTCATTTAGTTGGGGTTTTACCCCTTTCCCCCCCCCGCGTTTGGAATGACCGTGCCCGTTCTTTTTTTTTTTTTTTCCGGTTTTATTTTTGGCCGTAAGCGCCCCCCCTTGCGGACAGGACAAAAAACTTTTTTTCCCTGTGACCCGATTCCCGTTTTTAGTCTCTTTTTTGGAGGGTGTGCCAAGCCGGTTTTTTTGCTGGTGGGCGGTGCAAAAAAACCCTTTTTTTTCCTCCGCGTTTGTTCTTGTTTTCCCCATGGTTTCCCCCCTTCTTTTGGTTTTTTTATGTTGACGTACCCCCCCAAAACCCGGTTCATATCTTTTATCTGTCCTTAAGAACCCTTTTTTTTTTGTTGTGACCCGACAGGCTTTTTTCCCTTTTCACCTTTTGTTTTTCCCTTTCCCCTTTTTTACGCCCGAGTGGGGTGTTTGGAAACAATTTGGAATACCCTTGTTGCCCCCTTTCCCGCCCGGCGATGTCCCCCCACGCCCCTGAACCGATCTTCCCCGTTTTCCTCCTGGATGGCCCATTCCACCCCCCTCGTTTTCCCCCCCCCCCGTGCTTTTTTTTTGCATTAGGTGAGGTAACCCTTTTTGGACTTTTTTTGTTCATTAAGTGTCTGGGACTTCAATTTTCACCCCCGGGGTCCGGGAACCAACCCCCCCCCCCCCCCCTTTTTTTTTTTTTGATTTCATGTCCCCCGGTTCTAGTTTTTCCCGGCCATCCCCCGGGGGTCAACCCCGTTCCGTCCGGGCCCAAGGTAAGCTTTTTTTTGTTTGGCCCCCCCTTTGGCCAGTGTTTGGCATTTTTGTCTACATCAAAACCCCCTACCATTCAGGACCCACCACCCCCCCCCCCCCCCACCCCCCCCACTTTTGTAAAGACCAACACCTTTTTGTTTTTTTCTTTTCGGGTTTTTTGGCAGGGGGGTTGTAAAGGAACCCCCCCTTCCCGGGCCCCCCACAACCCCCCGACGTTTTTTTTTTTTTGCGTTGTATTTTTTGAGGCCCGGGGCGTTGTGGGGAACCTTTTCGGGTTCGTTTTTTCCCCCCCCCTTTTCTCCGGGGTTAATTTTTTCCAGGTTTTCCCCTTGTCCCCGGGCCGAATTTTGGTCCCGGGTGCGCCGTCCGACCGATGGTTTTTTTTTTTTTGGTGCCCCCCGGTGCCCCCCCCCCTGCGGCTCCTTGGGCGCTTCTTTGGGGGGGGTTTCCCCCGGGCCCGTTCTTCTTCATGAAGACTTTTCCTTGTGTCATTTTTTCTTTTTCATTTTTTTCCCCTTCTTTTTTTGCACAAGTCCATCCCCCCTTTGCTTTTTTTTCCCCCGTTGTCCCTTCCCTTTCCCCGACGTTTCCCTTTTTTGTGGATCCCCTGGGGAACTTGCCCCGCCCCCCAGGGACGTCCAATCCCTTTTTTTTTTTGGGCCGCACCCTTTTTTCAGCGGTTTTCCCTTGCCCCCCCCTTTTCAACAAACCACCCCCCCCCCCCCCCTCCGTGCCCCCCCCCGCCAACCCTTTGTGCAGCGTGGGTTTCCCGGGCGTGTTTTGATCTGTGTTCCTTACCCACGCCCCCCTTCGGTTTCCCTTTTTTTACCCTTGTCTTTTCCTCCCCCTGTTTGGGGGTTTATTGTAACTTTTGGCCATGTTCTTTTGGTTCCTTCGGTTGGGTTGCAGAATTTTTTCTGAGGCCTTTGCCACGTGGTGTGTTTGCAATTTTTCGGTTTTGGGTTTTTACCCCCCCCCGTGCACGTTTTGGGATCCCAGTTTTTCCGTTGGCTTTTTTGCACCTTTCCTTTCGCTGTTCCGGTGAGGGGAGTTCCCAAAAAGGGGCGGTTTCCTCCACCTTCACCCGCTTGTTGCCCCTCCCCCCTCCTTAGTGTTTTTTTTTTTTCAGCCAACACTCTAGTTTAAAACTCCGTTTTCTATTGTTGTGGCGGCCCCCCGACCAAAATTTGCGTGGGGCGGGGTGGGGGTGGAACCGTGGCCGTGTTTCCCCCTTTGGTGTAGGTTTTTTCTTTTTTCCCCTTGGCTTCAGATTTTTCCCCCTCCGCGTTCCTTTTTTTTTTGGAAAACACCCCTGGAGTGTCTTTTCTTTTTCCTTGGTTTCTCCCTTTTGGCCCCCCCCACCGGGTACCACCCGGGTTTTTTTTTCGGGTTCCCCTTGGTTCCCCAAAAAAAAAAACCCCCCCCCTCCCTGCGGCTCTTGGACTCCCTTTTGTAAGGGGGGTTCCCTGCTCTTTTTTACCTTTTTTTTCCCAACCGCAACCACCCTGGGACTTTTTTTCCCCGGTTCCCCCTTGCGTGGGGGTTGTTTTTTGGTGTTCTTTTCCTGCCGTTGTTTTGGACACCGCCGGAAGTTTCGGGATGTTCTTTTTTTGCCGTTTTTTTTTTTGGGTACACCTTTTCTTTTTTTTACCACCCTTTTTTTGTCTTTTTCCTTTTACACTTTTTTTTGCACACCCCCTGGTTTTTTTTTTTTTTGCCAACCCTGCTGGGGCTCCGCGTGTCCCCCCCCCCCCCCCAAAAGTCCTTCCCTTACACGTTTTTTTTGACGAGTTCTTTCCCGGTGTGCTTTTTTCCTACCCACCCCCACCCCTGGTAGTAGGATTACTTGAAAGATCAGATAGTCCCCCCCCCCCCCCCCCCTCCCCCCCCGGTGCCCCTTTTTTTCGCCCAATTTTGGGTTTTTTTTTTTTTTCCCCCAAGGCCCATTTGTTGCTTTCAGGAGGGTTACCCCACGTTTTTTAGTTGTTGTCCCACACCGGGGTGGGGATCTTTTTTGGCTTTTTTGTCTTTTTGACCAGTGCCCCCTTGTCGGTTTTTTGTTTAAACCTTTACATTTGTTTTCCCCCCCCCAAACTGCTGTTGTTAGTACACCCCTTTTTTTTTTTTCTAGTTTCACCCTACAAAGGAGTCCCTCCCCACAATTTTTTTTCCGGTCTTTGGTTGGAACCCCCTTTCCCCACCCCTTCCTTCCCCGGGGCTGGGTTCCGCCAAATGACACTAGTTCTTTTTTTTTTTTTTTGGTTTTACAGTTTCCCTTTTTTCCAAGTGGCCTTTTGTGTTTTTCTTTTTGGGTTTTCCCCCCCCCCGGGTCCTTCTTTTCATTTGATCGACGAGCCTCCCACGTTGCCAACACTATGGGACGCACCGGTTTCTTTTCCCCAACACTTCTTCGCCTGCCGGACTATTCCAAAAGCTTGTTTCGCGCGTTTTTTATGCCAGGACGGAATAAACATGGCCCGAGGAAAACCCCTTTCTTTTTCCCCTCAAAGGTAGAACGTCCCCCTTCCCGGAAGACCCAACATGGGGGTCGCTTACGCGTTTGCATGGTTCTACCCTGCACGGCTTGGCCTGAATAGAAGGTCCCTTCACTGGTCCTTCCTCCTTTCCAACCCGCCACGGCCCCACGAGGACAAAATCACTTTGAGGTATAAGCCGCTCCTTTGAGTTCTGTCTGCCCATCCTCCGAGCGATTTGGAGATATCACATTATCCCTGGAAGAAAGTTTTATCAACCTCTTTCTCAGTCCCAAATCTCCTCAACCCCCTGCAGACCCCGTCAATACTCTTTTCCTTTGAAAGGAGGAAGAAAGACCCCGCACACCACCACA
>Ga0179593_1544030_pt1 | contig 15392 bp, 15 predicted proteins | sample CZODoug2_1_08_16_FD_185931 | JGI IMG/M metagenome (GOLD analysis project Ga0179593, IMG submission 185931) | Vadose zone soil fungal communities from Angelo Coast Range Reserve, California, USA - CZODoug2_1_08_16fungal (PacBio error correction) | ecosystem: Environmental > Terrestrial > Soil >... | reverse complement strand
CACTCATCTTTTTTTTTTTTTCAAGCCCCCCCCACAATTCTACGACAAAGCTTCCCCCGCTTCCCCCAGGCACCCCCTTTGTTCCGCTATCGGTGAAATTCCCTTCCGACGTTTTTCCGAACCACGTAAGTTTCCGAATCGCGAACCAGCACGTCGCAGTCTAAACTTTTCAAATCTTTTTTGCTCCTATCTGCTCGAGATACGGCGTCGCATAAGACCTTCACCCCCTTCCCCATACCTTCGCAGTCCAGAAGCTCAATCCCCACAGCAGCATTCCTCCTCTTGCAGCCCTCGGGACAGAGGAGTTCTATTTTTTTACCGAGTTTCTAATACAGAAGGGGCTTTCCCCCCCCTTGCTCCCCTTTGCTCTCGTGTACCCCTGACGGTGCACCACCTTCCCCTTAGGTCCCCTTCTTTTGCGCGTTTGAGAAAATCCAAAGACCCCCTAATTTTTTTTCCGAGTCTTGAAATTTCTGATGCCCCATCCCACCCCGTATTTCTCGTGTTAGCCGAGCTTTGTTAACATCCAGATGAAGTTCGCACGGTACCGTCCCTCAATCCTTCCGTCTCCTAATTGCAGACCCCCATTTTCCCTCTTGATTTTTTTCCACTCTCTCTTGACGTTGCCCGCGCAACCTCTTCTTCCCCTTTCAGTATTCCTTTAGTCCAGCGGATTCCCGGCCATGGCACTTCCGGTTTTTTCGAAAGCGAAGAATTGTAGTTTGTGTCCGTTCAGTGGAACCTGTGTTTAGTATATTTCCAGCAGTTCTCACTTTTTAGCCCCCCCCCCCCCCCTTTCATGACCATTTAATATAGCACGTTTCCGCCGGGTCCCTCTCCGCCCACCTTTTCGAGATGATGTTTTTCGACCACGAGACCTTTTGATTTTTTTTTCTTTCGAGCTACCCTCTGGTATTCCCGGCGGCGCTCCATCTTGCGTAAATTCTCCATTACGGCGAGAGTGCTCTTTGGATTTCTTTTTTCCCTCGCCCTCCTCTGTAGTCCATTCCCTTTGTGTAGGAAAAGTCCTTCTGACCCTCACCTCTCTTTTTTTCCGCCTCCCACGGGAAGTAAAGATCGATGGTTTTCTTTCTTTTCAGGTTCCTTTCTAGTCTGATGCTTTCTCTCTTGAGCTTGCCTTGTCCTTTGAAGTTTTCTCCAGTTGGGCCTATGTTAAACATCTTTGTAGACTTTTCCAAAACAACCGTCCCCCCCTTTCCCTTTCCCCCCTTATGTGACCCCGCCCCTTCCGCCTTTCAGGGCCGTCCAAGTTGACTCATGGCCGCTCTCCCTTCAGATTCTTCTTTTCGAACGGCGCCCCCTGACTGGGAAAATTGCCCCTTATGCGCACGGGCTAAGTTTACTTTTTCTTTCTTAGCCTTTTTTTTTCAATTGCAGATTCTTTCCTGATTATTGGGTATGTACGTCTCTTCCCCAACAGGCCTAGTCGGACTTTGAAGCGTACTCTCTAGGTGCTTCACTTTCCGTGTTCTCTTGTTGAGCCCCTTGAAAATAGGAATCGTGCATTCCTTCTCTTTAACGCTTTTTTTTTTTCAACAGCTTAGCCGTGTGCAGCCTTCTCTTTTCTCCTGTTACAGGGAATATAGTCTTCCGATCTGGGTTTTTTTGCCCCCTCTTTCCTGTTGATCTACGTTTCTCATCATACGTTGTTTTTTTCCTTTTTTCTGAGATCTTTCACCTGCTCTTTCCACCTCTAGAAGGATAGGCCTGTATTCCGTGCACCGAGTCAGTCCCCTGCCGATGTCAGGGATAAAGACGGATATAGTCTACGCTCCTTATCGTTTTTTTCTTCCCCCCCCTAGTTTCTTCCTCCACAGATAGTAATCTCGTCCTGGACTTTCCTTCTCAACAGACCGGTCCCCCTCTTCAAAGGCATTCCCTCTTTTTTCCCTTTCTTAAAGACAATTCTGAAGCCCGATCTGAACGCCATATTTCTCCGCCGCGAGGGGTGTCCGTAGCCCTCCATCTTTCCCATCGCCTTTCATTCCTTTTGGCGCCGTCGCCTTACGCGCTTTATAATAGCCGTTATCACCGGACAAATCAGAATGGATGAGCATTTTTTTTTTTTCCCGGTTGTACTCTCCCCACGTAGGTTTACCAGGTTGTTTTTACCCTCTCCCCACATTTCTGTTTAATAGTCTTATCTTCGCACTATTTCCTCCAAGCTCATGATTATCGTTGAGACTCGCTTGCGAACACAACACGAGATTCTTTCGGCCTTTTTTTTCCCTTTGAGACGTTCCCCTTCGAGGTATTTAAGAGTGACTCCAAACCCCCTTTTTTAAGATTCGCGTTTTTAAGAGCAGTCCCCTGAACGTTTATTCCTTCCTGAATCTCTCGAGAAGAATGAAGACATGTTTTGATTCATTTTTTACTCCAGCCCCCTTTCCCGATGTAGACCCCTTACGCCTGCCCCCCTCTCGAGCTACGTTTGTATTGTGTACTCCCCCTCTATTTTCATACGGCCAGCGAGTGGCGCCATCCTTTGTTCATTTTTTTTTTCTCTTCAGGTTTTCCCGAAGGAGTATGCTACCCTTTCGTCTTTCAGAGTAGAAAACCCCTTTTCTTCCAAAACACTTCCCCGTAATCTTCTTTATCCGGGGCCCCCAAATTTCCCCACTATCAGTCTTTTTTCCGATGACCGACAGGTATGCATCCCCTCCTTCTTCATGATCCCCCTTTTCCTGTCAAACCTCGAGATTGAAACCCCCTTGTTCCTCTTCTGGTTGCTGAATGAGGATCTTCATGGATTTCGGTTTATTCGTGAGACTTCCTGTCCGTTGCTACCCTACATCCCATTTGTGGCCGCTTTTCAAACAATTTTACCCAAAGGACTGGTGTTTTCGAACTTTTCTCCCCCTTTTAGGGTTTCTGGATTTATAACGCGACCTCAGCTTTCATGTAAAGAAGTTCAGTTCTTCAATGGATGATCTATTTCCTCTCTTTCACCCCGGACTGTATTATGCGAGATCTGTTACCACCACCCTTAGACCTCTTCCTCTTTGCTGACATCTCTCGCGACAAATTTGCTTTTTTCTACTGGCGGATGATCCTTTGCGATCTTCCCCCTGATTGCTCCCTTTCCGGCGGACTCGATCGCTATAGCTCGATCCACCACAGTTCCGCCGTTTTTCCCCTTCTTTTTTTGCGCGCTTCCCACTTAGTGTACCCCTCCTATTTTATATCCCTCTTACTCAAAGAACGCCCTCCCCTCTCGGCGGTCTTTCCTTTTGAAGTTGATTCTGAGCTTTCGGGCGCTCAAGGTTATGGCTCTTTTTTTCCCTTTTTTTTTTGGGCCTTCCATCCTTCGCGTAGCCTCTGGTCCCTCCTCCTGATTGTTGTATCATATACCACTCTTCCGCATGGTCTGCCCCCCCCCCCGTTTCAACCAGCTGAGCGCAGCTCCGCCCCCTTTCTTTTTCTAGTTTTCCCTTTCCCACTCCGCCCAGATGCGTGCGTGTTCTCTTTCGTTCTTTTCCTCCTAAGTTGGACGCCTCCCAGCCCTCTCGGTCTCAAGTTTGAATAACACTTGTGTGCTTTTTCTATTTCTTCTGTGTCGGGGTTTTCGAAGACTTCGAGAAGCAATCTTCGGCTTCTCCTTTTTTTCCATTCCCTCCTCCCATCACCCCCCTGCAGCCACCAGGTTTTTTCTTATTTGCGCAGATTGTCCTCTGATCTATGTCCGGATTTACCCGCGCTCGCCCCCTTAACCTGATCATTCGTACTTCGTAATAGTGCGAATCCCTCTCTTTTCAGTCCCCTTTTCCCCTTTTTTTCGCAGCCTTTTTCTTTTCATCATCTGGAGAAACGACCCTACGCCTATTTCTCGAGACGAATGTTTATCCGAGCACCCCCAGTTTTGTTATAGAGCGATCTGTAGGGAAAAGCCTTTCCGGTAAGTTCTCTCACGTTTCCCTATCTTTTCCCTTAAACCTCCCTTCTTTCTTCTTTCCCCCCCTCCGAGCCCAGTGATGGTTTCAAGCTTCTTTTTTTGAACCTTTCTCCAAGTTTTTCCGTTTCCTTTTTTGCCCCAGATCCCCGATAGACTTGCCTTTTTTGTGACTTTGATGGGCAACTGCCCATACGTGATTATTGGTTTAATTGACCCTTTTTTTTTTTCTTAAATTTTTTTCTCTCTGCAAAGCATCCTCCCCCTTTTTTCATACTGCTCCCATTGCATATCGCACGTCTCCGGGTCCCTCGTCTTGTCGTCTCCTTTCCCTCGATTTTCTTTACGATACGACACGCGATAACCCCCCCTTCGCGCTTTTAGTCTCTCACTTTTCTCCCTTCGAGATCCCGCGGCGCTTCCATTTCCCTCTTTTTCGTTTCATTTCGTCGGTGCCGTGCTGATAACGTTTCCTTTTTGCGCCCGCGCTTAAACTCCTTTCCTTGTAGGAAATTCACGCGGACCTCCACCCCCCCTTTTTCAACTCCGCTCATTAAGGATAGGCCCGGAATTCTCTCTCCTCTTTTGCAAGTAGTCCTCTAAGGTAGAGTACCGCCCATCCCTCTTTGTGCTCGATCTTGAGTGTTGAATTTTTTCTTTTTCATCCCAATTTATGGTTCCAAATATGGTAAAACAGCTGTTCCTCCCCACCCAGTTTTTCTATTTTTTAAGTGCCCCTTGGAGCCACCTTCAGCCCCTTTCTCTTTCCCTGCCCCTAACCCCCACGCTCCCCCTCTTACTCCTCTCATCCTTCCTCAACTCCCGATTCTCATCTTTCCCCCCCCCCCCCCCCCCCCCCCACATGCGTCTTGATCCGGGGATTTTTAAGCTTCTTCGTTAGAACCCTTCGCCAAAATCTTGTTCCCCCTCCCTTTGACCCTTCCCCCCCCTTTTTGGCACCTTTTAAGGAATCCTGCGTTTTTTTTTCGTCTGGCCCCTTCTCTCTCTGTCGGCTATGGTCTGTACTCTCAGTTTCCCCCCCTCGATTCTTCTTAAGGCATTTGAATATGCTGACCCTTTGTTTTCCATAACCCCTCCCCTTTTTGAGCGATTGCCCCTTTTTTTTCCATTCTCCCGACGCAGAACCGATTTCATATACTCCTATTTTCCGCTCTTCCCTGTTTGCCCGATCCTCCCTTTCCTCCCAGCTCGATATTGCGGTTTGTCCTTCTCCCTGAATCCTTTTCTATCTTTTCCCCCCCCCTCATCCTAAGTTGTTAGAGATCACTTTCTTCTCCTCTCGAAGACCTCAGGCCTATTAACCGCCCTGTCCTTCCACAGGGCGAGGAGTGCTCTCGCGGATATGTTATTTCCCCCCGATCTGCTTGTATTCGCTTTTTCTTACAGACCAACTCTCCCATCCCCTTTTTCCCCCTTAATTCCCCTGGATACTCTTAAAATTTGCTCGCCTTTTTTCGGACTCATTACAGTACCTAATGCCCGCGCAATACCCATTCTTCTGCCTTTCCCGCGGAGGCCTCGAGCCTTTCCCCTATCCGTGCGAAAACGTCCGGTCCCCCTGCTTTTTTTCATTACTTTCTCCGGGAGACTTACTCCTCTTTAATCATGCTTAAACTTCCCTGGCTGCGGAAATGAACCCTGATTTCCCTTTTTCGAATCTGTTCCAGGTCCTTTTTTTGTTTTTACATTCTCCACTTACCGGTCCCCCTGATTTTGAAAGCCATGGAGCCTGCACTTTCCCTACTTTCCTTCGAGACTGATCAGAGGAGATTCCTCCCCCCCTTCCCCCTTCTTTTCCTTTTTGATTACGTTCCGTGCGCCCGTCCCCAGATTTTTTTTCTGAGTTTTTACGGTCCTCCCCCCAACCTTTAAGGCCCTTGTTACTTCGGTGTCGCGACAGGAAATTTCCCCAGGATTTCTTCCTTCTCACTCCTTTCCAGCGGAAGTCCCCTCTCCCTGTATATTCCTTTATGGAGCGCTGCGGTTCCTTCCCTCTCTCCGTTCCCCTGATTGTTCGCGACCCTCGGTTATCGCGTTTTACGATCTGATTTTCCCTAGTCCCTTCCCCTTGCGACTTCCCGGATGAACTTCGCGTTCCTCCTTTCCCCTTCCCATGCTTATGATCCTTTCTGAACTGGAAGAATAGACCCCCCACAACATCCAGGAAAACTCCTCGCTTTTCTTTTAAAAGAACCTTCATCAAGTGAAACTTACTCCCTATTTTCTCTACCCGGATCCCCCCTCCTTAGTTCGGGCCGGATAAGCTTTTTTTTAGCTAGCCACCCCTTCCACTGTCTTGCGATTGTTGTTTTTTTTTTCTTCTTTTGGTTTATTCCTTTGAGCGTTGCGGTCCCTTTTCTCCATGTTTTTCCCGATAACCCCGGCGAACACGAGCCGAATGGTTTCTCCTACCCCAGACCATTCTCTTTCCTTTCCCCCCCCCCGTACTTAGGTTCATTGGTACTTTTTATTCCCCTTCGCTCCTCACATTTCTTAGCAGGTTCAGTAAATGATTTCTTATTTCCCCCTTTTCTACGCCTACTCAATGGGACCGGCCCGTACTCTTTGATTTTTTTACACTTTTCTTCCTAGATTCCGGTCCCCCCATCGAAATGATCCTCGCACCTTTTTGCTTCCTTTTCTAGATCTTTTTTTTTTTCGATGTTCTTAGTGGCCCGATTTTCTCCTCCCTTCTTATTTTTGATTTATTCTCCCTAGATAGATACAAACCCACAGCAGTTTGTTTTTTGTTTTTCGTCCCCTTAATTTTCCCTTCCCATATATCGACGATTCCTTCGCCCCTTCGCCTTTCGGTGCTACCTCCTGCGGCCTGCAGTTTCGGAGCTTTGTTCCTCCTTATGGTTTTCGATAAGGTTTTTTTTCTTCTCCTCCTGTATTTTTTATCTCCTCAGGGTTGTTGTTTGAGTAGTATCCCCTTCTATCGCTTTTTTCTTTCCAAACCACGAAAACATAGTTTTTTCTTCCTTTCTTCTCGTTCCTTTTTTTCAGGCAGTTATCTGGTGACCCCTCCGGCCGATCTCTTTTTTTGCCCTTCTTTTATTTAACGTTAACCTTTTTCGTGGGGAAGCCTCGAGAAACCCTCCTCCATCCCTTTCTTTCCACCCCAAGGTTTTTCCCTCCCAAACTTGTGTTGCGAGCGAGGAGCGCCCCCTGCGTCCTCCTCCCTGAGTTTAATGGCCACGATCCGAACCCATCCTTTCTTGCCGCCCCTCTCCCCCCCAGGTTTGCCTCCCTTCTTGCGATTGCCGTACCTCTGTTCACTCTTCTCCCCTTCCGCTTCCCCCCGCGCTCGCCCCATAAGAAGGGCGTTTCCCTTCTCCTACGGCCTGTGTTCCCAAGCTCCTGACGGGCAACGGAAGTCGCAGGGCATCGCGTTTCCGCGCTTTTCTCCACTGACCCGAAAGTCAGACTGTTTCTCTCAGCTCCTTTTTTTTCCTCCCCAATACCCCCTATTGGGGATCTGTTTCCCCCCTTTTTTTCCCCGCCAGGGCGGCTTTTTGGGTGGGTTTTTTTTTTTTTTGCTTGTTTTTTTTTTTTTTTTTTTTTTCTCTTTTGCTTTTTTTTTTTTTCTGGGTTTTTTTTTTTTTTTTTTTTTTTTTTTTTTCTTTTTTTTTTTTTTTTTTTTTTTTTGTTGTTTTTTTTGGTGTTTTTCTCCCTCTTTTCCACGTTCCCGAATAAACCCGAACGGTCTCGGCATTTTCCACTCTTTCTCTTCTGGTTCCCTGCTCGATTGCCGCTGGCCGGTCCCTCTTCTTTCCCGATCCCTTTCGGCCTCCGAGATCGCATTCGGCCGCTACGTTTTCTTTTTCCCGTCCCCAATAAGTGTTACTTTATTCGCGGTTGACGTTCTGGTGTTTTTACTCTTCATTTTTTTTCTTATAGCTCTTAATCCATAATGCTCACCCTGCCCCAAATAAATAGGAGCTTTCCCCCCCCCCCCCTTCGCGACAACTCTGGTACTCCTACCTCTTTTTGCGATCTCCCCTTAAAAAGAGATCCCCCCGTGCATGCCCTTAGTCATCCCTGCTCCTTTTGAGCGTTTCATCTTCCCCCCCCCGCGGAGTCCCCCTTTGAGTAAATTCTTTTCTAGTTTTTTCTGCTTTTTTATACCCCAGTTCCTGTCCTTTTCAGCTTCCCGTCCCTCTTTGTTTTTTTTTAAAACAGGCGTTTCACCCTCCCCTTTTGCATCTCCGCCTGGGCCGGACACGCAATTCACAGACCTTTTCAGGCGCCTCGAGCAGTTCTGCTGAACTCCCTCCTGTTCGTGCTCTCTTCGAAGATTATCCAATTTTCTTGGCTCCATATGGTAACTATTTTTGCCTGTCCCCCCCCCCCTCTTACCGACGTGGTTTATTGAGACACCTGTAAGCATTTCGTTTCGCTCCCCTCTGCTCCCCCTTTTTCTTCTTTTTCCCTTATACGAGCTCTGTTCGCCGGCGCCACAGGCCTTGTGACCTTCCGTGCCCACCTGCGTGGCGACCAACTGTTAATCCATCCTAGCTGTTACGTGAGCCCTTAATTGAAGTTTTTGGAGGAATCTATGGTCTGCCGCAGTCCTCTCCCCCCCGCTGATAGCGGTACGGTATGGTGATCATTCCCTCCCCGTTCAGCGCTCTTGCGTTCTCACTCTGACTCTTTTTCCCATTCTTCCTGATCCTTCCCCCTCCTTTTTCGACTTTCCGATCGAGAAACCTTTTGCCCGAGGACCTCCAGGTTTTTTTCTTAATAAATTCTATCGCATGATATGGGTTTGCGTCTCTTCGCTTCCCCTCCTTCTTACTTTCCTCCCCCGTTTTTTTTTTATAGATACAAGCGCCCCAACCATATACTGCCCGCTCCTATCTTCCGGACAGAGTTCGCACCTTTTAGTCCCTTCTGGACCAAGCTTTTTCTGATCCCATGGATATTCGTCTATGAAATCGATTCGTCGTTTCTTCCGCCCAAATCTCTAACACTGGAATGGAATGCTTTTTTTTCATTTTTCAAGTCCCTTCCTCCTTATGTTTTCTCGGCCTGCATAGTCCAGTTCCCCCCGCCTCTCTTACAATCTGCGCCATACCTCAATTTCTCGCGGCTCTCTCTCCATTCTCGTTGCGAAACGCGTTTTTCCTGCGTTTCCTTTGCCCTTTGCGCCTCCGCGCTTCGTATACGCAAGGAGGGGGGGGTTCCCTGATTTCCCTCTTTCCCCTTGAGGTCTGACTTCTCCCGGAGCTCTTTGGCTTTTTACCGTAGACGTTCCAGGTAACGGTTGTTTTACCCCCCTGACCCCTTGGTACAATAAATGGTGCTTTTTAGAAAAGATTGCCCACTTACTCGAGCCCACCTTCTCTGGATTCGACCCTTCTCTATGTTTCTGGAATCTATCCGGGACTCGGAGTGATAAGGCCCGGTCCCCCGATTTTTCGTTTGCTTTTTTTTTTTTTTTGTTCCCTACCACCCTATGTAAGGCTTATTCCTTTAAGCTCCTTCCCGAAAGTGTAATGGTTATCAGGCAACTCCCTCTCTTTTTCACCGAACCTTTTTCTTGAATTGACGCCCTGGAGAGCCGATTGAATTGCGTGGTTCATCAGAGTCAGATCGCCTTCGAAACAGCTGCCACTCTCCCGTGGTCGCTTCATAGTCCCCCGAATCTCTCGTTCCTTGTTTAACACTTTGGTGGCGCGATTACCCGCGCTGGACCTTCGAGTTCTTAGCCGTAGTTTCCCCCTTTTGAGGACACTAAAGAGTAGTCTACGTGTCCTTTTCCCCCCCCCCATGCACCCTACAACCATCCATCATTCTTCGCTATTTTGCCTTTTTTTCCTTTCCTTCAGTGATTCGATGAGCTTTCGGCCAGTTTCGGATCCATTATAAGCCCGTTACGGGACCTCCTGACCCCGTCTCTTTCCCCAACTGTTGCAGGATTGGTGCGGACATCCGTTTTTACTTCTTTTGTTTTATCCTGAGCGGAGGGAACCGTTTGACCCTTAACGCCCGGTTCCTCTTTTTTCCCCCGATCCCCAAGGAAGGTGGTTTCTCTTCGTTCTTTCGTTCTTCGACAAGTCTCTTAGTTTTTTGGATTTTCTCCCGCGCCACTTTGCTCCTCTTTTTCAGTTACTTTGCCCGTCAATGAGCTGATTAGCCATAGAGTCGTTTCCCAAGGCCCCTTCTGTATTATTGCCCCCCCCGAGCGCTTGCGGTACACCCACCTTGGAAGCCATAGTAACCGCTTTGGGATGGTCGTTCACTGTCGCCCCTTGCGGAGGAAGCGTATTTTCTCGAGGCCTGCGATTTTGCTCTGTCGCTGACTTTTCGTAGGCTCGCCTATTCCGATATCGCTCTCTCACACAAGTGGTTCTTCCACCCCCGCCGTTTTTCGTGCTGGTGCTAGGCGTCACTACGTCATCTACCGTTCATTATATCAAAAGACCCTCCTCTCTCTTTGCCAAGATATCCTGCCTGCAGTTGACGCGGAGTTTTGGGCTAAAGCTTCGATCAGTTCTCGCCTTCCGCTCGCGATTGACAGTGTTCTCGTTCCCTTTTTTTGCCCACGGTCCCCCGCGACGCGGTAGGATTCGCCTCCCAACCCACCTTTCCCCCTTTTGAGCGAAGCTCCGTCGTCAAACGAAGGTTGCCGATATCGTTAATCCCTTTTTTTTCCCCCGACCGAGGATGGGCTTATGTTATACTGGCCCTAACCCGTACTTGGTCCGCCTCGCAAAGCACGCCAGCCGGAAACGATAACCACTTGTGTGGACGGGAGCGAGAGCGCATCCTTCCCTTTCTCTATCCCTGCGATCGCAAATCGAAGCCGCCTTTTCCCCCTCCATCACGCAACCACGGTTGCTCTCATCTTTTTCCTCTTCCGCAAGCTCGTTTCCGCTTCTCTCTCCTTCTTTTTTGTACCCGCTTTCGCAAGCTCCAGACGGTTTTCCCATTCGATCTTCGTTCTTTGCTCATTGCCGGCAACCGGCATGATTTTTCGTTTTTCGCTAGCTTGCCCATCCCAACCAGAATTCCTTTTCAGATTACGCTTTTTGATAAGAGCCACACAAAGTCTGGGATTTGTTCGCCGATTATTCTTCCCCAGTGCTTACGTTTGCAACGGTACTAATTTAGCAGTTCTCCCCAGCCGACCACTAGCAGCCAGGTTGGTTCAAGCTTTTTCCCGTCTTTTTCCCCCACCTCTATCCAAGTGCCGAGAATATTACCGCGATCATCCTTCACGATATTTGTGAGACCCTTCCTAATCGATCCTTAGGATACGTGCATTTGGAGACAAGTTTTCTAGGTTCCTCAAAAGTTAGCATACTCATTTGCGCTGGAAACGAGCAGTTCATCGGTTTCGTCCCACTCGATGGTCTCTAATGACGAGATTGGCTTGACGCATCTAGACGCTCCCCCACCGATTCTGAATATGTTCATTCGTAAGAGCTCCCGGATTCAAAGGCGGTTTCCCAGCTTAGTTCGTGCCCTCTTCGCTAGAGTTCTCCCCGTCAGCTAACAGGTCCTGTCGAGCTCCCTATGAACGCGATAGCCTTCAATACGTTTGTTGTCACAGTAACTTCCCCTTCCACTCTCATTTTTATCGCGCACGGGCCTTCTTCCGTCCCGAATATCCTTTTGTTCGCAGCAAGCTCCCGGCATCATGGCTTTTTGCTCTCTTGAGCTTGCTTGCCTTTGCTTATTCATCCCATTTGGTCCTCTTTCATCTGTGGTCCTTTCGTCAAAAAACAAACGTTACCTGGAAACCCTGTTTCGCATTTCCATTAGGTCCGCCAGGCGGATTTGATCCGGTAATTTTACGGGCGTAGTTCGCCCTGGCGCAAAAGGCCTGGGCCAAAATATCTGTCAACGGACGTTGCGCACGGGCTAAGGACATTTTGGCCGCGTTCTCTAACTTCCTCGTTCTTCGGAATCTATTTTGTCCCCTTCTTAAGACCCCAACCCAAGGCGATTATGCCTGCTTGAAGCGGAGCCCGGCTGGTGCTGCACAGGTTGCGCGAGCTGACGATATGTTGCTGCCTGGTATCAACTCTATTTCTAATACGCTTCTGTCACCTCCGACCAAGTGTGCCGACTCTTCGACCTCTTAATAACCGCTATCGAGTATCCTCTGGGTTCCTTCCGCGTAAGGAATTTTTGGAGCCTCGTTTTGTTGTTGTGAGAGAGATTCAATCGCCGTTACGCCAAACGATCGCGTCTTCGCGACGTTCAGCGGCCCGAGGTCGGTCCTCGGGCACAAAGGGCGGAGCGTAATGAGAGCGGATTATCTTATATGAAATATCGTAGGAGCGTAGTCCTTCGACAGTCTAACTCCAACAGGTCATTTGAATGATCAAGACCGGGCTCGCTTTCAAAGGCTTCCTTCATCGCCTATGTTCTCGGAAGATCGTCCGACTATATTCCTCCTCTGACCTGCTCCCTCCTCCCTGATCAGCGTCAGCTGTTGTACAGGCCCGTTTTCGTCACCGTCCGGTTCAACACTGCGAATCAGGCCGGCGATTCCCCTCCCCCTTTCGTTATACGAAGCTGCAGCCCTCTTGGTCTTTAACGCTGTTTAATTGCCACCCGTCCCGAAACTCCCCACGGTTTTTTTTTCCGACACATATGTATGCGGTAACATCAGGCTCCTCCCCACCTCCTCATTCCAAGGCCGCAGCACGATGTTTGTGTTAGCGCGATCTTTTCTCAACACAACCCTGGCAGATCCCCCCGGTAATCGGGTTTCCGGCCCCTCTTCCCAAAGGTCAGAGGTTCCCCTGGAGTTTTTGATCCCTCAACACACTTTTGCGTCCTCGCTTTCCTCTCCCGGGCGGAATATACGGACCTAACTCGAGAGAATCCTGAAGCCATGGCTTGCCTGGATCTTTCTCCGATTTACTCGACGTGCAACCCATCTGCCGTTTCGCGTGTCGATCTGATCGTCGCCTCTCTTCGGTTCCTTGTGGGCATCCGAAGGGGGAACCGTTTGCTTCTTTTCTCTTTTTTTCGGAGTTTGCGACACTTTTAGGAACTCGCTGGGTCTTTGAAGTACCCCCCCCCTTCTTCACTTTCCCCGTAAACACCTCGATTCTCTCTATGGGAAGGGGCCCAGAACTTAATCAGTGCAATGGCACCCCGTCCATTATGCCCCCCGTATCTCCGGGCATTGATATCGGTTCTTGCCAGCTGCCCTTTTCCGAGCTGAAACCAATAAACTGTCTGTTTCACCCTTTATCTGCGGCGGTTGTGAGCTTGCGGTACTGCGAACTTACTCCGCAGTCCATGCTCGCTCTCCCCAGACGGTGGTTTCCCCACCCCCCCCCCCCCCGCTAAGCATTTGTCTCTCTGAAAATTAGGGTTCTTGTTTCTCTCCTCGCTCATGCTGCCCTGCTGACCAGCAGTTAAGGCTAGCTTCTTAGCCACCGACCTTTTATCGAATTTGGGAATGTCCCTGTATTATGCGCCTGGGTTACATCTCCATCGATACTCTGTTGGCGTCAATCGCGCGCGCAACCTTTTTCCAATTTTTCTTCTGAGCTCGCGATTTGCGAAGTTCTTCTAAGTCTTTCGGCTCTTTCTATCCACAAGTGGTTATTCCATCGGACGGATGCGTTTTTTTCGCGAGGCAGTGAACCGTTCACCTAGCTTCCGATATATACCCTTCACTTCTTCTTTCCTTCATTATTTTTGCCAGTTGACTTAGTTTTTTCAAGCATTTTTTGATGATCACTTTTTTTTTCCTTCCGCGCGCGATTGACGGTGGTATCTCTTTTAATAACTCTGTGTTGTTTCCCGGCCGTAGCCCCGGACGCGGAAGGAGGCCCGCCCCCCCACCTAGCTTTTTTCAAGCTCCGCGTCAAAGTTTCGTTGAATTCACCGACTTTTTTTTTTTTTCGACTTTGGCGAGATAGGAAGTTTCACGTTTGACGCCCTCGAGCACACCTTCAGCCCCGTTTTCTCCCCCTTAGGTCATACCCGTGGGATCCCGAGCGAGTCTGCTCCCGCTCTCGATTTAATAGGCCACGATCGCACCCCCCTTTTTTCAGCCCTCCTACTTCCCGCCCACAGTTGCGCTTATTTGCGATGCCCTTCTAGGAAGAGGCCCCTTTTTTCCCTTTTTTCCCTTTCAATACCTGAAGGGAAGTTTACCCCAGGTTTCAATTAATCTCCTGCAACCGGCCTTTTTTTCAGGGTCATGTCTTTTCCTTTTTTCCCAAAATCCAAGAACCCGAAGCGATTGAGAGGCATGGTTTCCTTTTCTCTTCCTTCCCAAAGTCCCTTCGTGTTACGAAGAGATGGATCCTGTTTCCAATTTCCTTCTGCAACCGTTTACGCCTTTCCTCATAACCTCTGCTTTTCCCATCGAGCAAGCAAGTGTTCTGTTTTTTCTTCTTTTTCCCCTCTGGGCAGGAACCGGCTTATCCCTTTGAACTTCACGTGCTACGCGATTCTCCGGTCTCCTTTTTGGGCAGGCAACAGCCCTCCCCCTCTGCGTTTTTTGTGTTTAAGAACTTACTGTCTCTTCCTTTCTGTACGCATCCTCCTTTCCAATTCCTAGCCTCTTCCTTCTCTGGTTTCCTTTTTTTTTTTTTTTCAATGATCTCTTCTTGACGAGCAGATAGCCCAAGAGATCCCTTTTTCCTTCTCCCTCGACTCGGGATTAACAGGCGTCTTCTTCTGCTATACATCGCTAGAGTTCTTTCCCTTTCTCTATTGCAGTTCATTAACAGTCCTTTTCGCTCCCGCCCGACTTAAAAGTTGTTGTAGGTCCCAGTCACGTCTTCCACTCCCTTTTTTTCCTTTTTTCCCCTAGTTTCCTCCCGACCCTACCGGGTTTTTCCCCCCAGCTTTTCGAGCATTTCTCTCAAGCCATAGATGATGCTGCCTAGATCTTGTTCTTTCTAATCGCAAGGTTCCCCCCCCCCTTCTGTCCAAAATATTTTTGTAACATTGTGTCTTTTCCCCAACTTCATGGTCAACCCCTACGTGGAATGCATTGCGCCCCCCAGTCCCCTTCTTTCCTCCGTTTCCCGGTGCTGCTTGCTCCTTATACTCGCGTCGTCTCAAAAGGTCTTTCCCCATACGAATGTTTCCAGGAAGTTGAGCACTTTTAATCAGATGCCGCAGCTTCTAGGGCTTCTTTTCTCTCATAGATTCTTGTGCCCTCTATGGTCTGTATATGCGTCCGAGAAAAACCCTTCCTTCGAAGGACTTCTTTTCCCTTGGAGACAGGTTGGTTCCTGTTGAGCGCAGATTCTTTTTTTCAATTTCGTGCTTCCCCTCGGATCCCCGCGCCGAACCTATCATACGTTTTTCGGACCATTACACGCTCTACATGTGTGAAGCTTTCCCGCCCTTTGCCGCGTTTTTAATACCCCTATAGCGCATTCCGGGGTTTGTTGAGTGAAATCTATATCTTTTCCCACTCCTCGTGTTGGTGAGTTCACGTGTTCTTCCCCCCGCCAAAACTCCTCGA
>Ga0179593_1472884_pt1 | contig 15393 bp, 14 predicted proteins | sample CZODoug2_1_08_16_FD_185931 | JGI IMG/M metagenome (GOLD analysis project Ga0179593, IMG submission 185931) | Vadose zone soil fungal communities from Angelo Coast Range Reserve, California, USA - CZODoug2_1_08_16fungal (PacBio error correction) | ecosystem: Environmental > Terrestrial > Soil >... | reverse complement strand
ATTCTTTTTGCAATTCGTTCTTTTTTATGTAACAGGGTTTTTTTAACCCCCCGAACTTTTAAAGAAATTCTGAGTACCACTCTCCCCTGAAAGATCTTCCCCCCCCTTTTGATTTAGTTAGAAGAACGTTCGCGGCCATCCTTCCTTCCCTTCGGTTAAGAAGACCATCCTCTCCCATCTTGCATGTTTAACGGCGTTCCATTATTTAAGCAGAGTTTTTGGCCCTTTCTTTTTATAGTCTGATATGGGGCTTTGCTTCTCTTTTCTCATTCTAATTTGTGTATTTTCTCGACTTTTCCCCCTGATCAGCTCTCAATTTAGAACTACTGCGATATTTCCCCCTACAGCCGCTCATGCCCGGCTGTTGGGATCCCTCCAAGTCGTCGGCCGTTGTTTGGGCCCTTCCCCGGCACCTGGAGGGGACCGTCGCCTGCCAAGTCCACCCTTTCCCCAGCACCTTTTTTCTTTTAGAAAGATTGGCTTTAGTCCGGTCGCTGTCGGTTCTGCCACAACACACTTTCGCCCCCCCCCGGTTTGATAGCCCTTTCAACTTATTCTAATCCCCGGAACCGCGACCGCGCTACGTGTTCTCCACCTGCTTCACCGTTTTTTTTCCCCCTATATAACCTTCTCCTTTTCAGACCAGCGAATGCTAGTCTTCTCTCACCGCCAATTTCTCTTTCCACTAAATTCATGAGACAACTCGACTGAAAGTCCCGCCTCTTTTTTTTCCCATTTATCGGTTTCGAGAACTTTTCCCCCATATCCTAGAGATTGCGTGATAAGAGCCTTGAAATAGGTGTTGTCCTTGTTTCTTGACAACGTTGACGAAGCTTGACCCTTGGTTTGGACTTCTTCCTCTGAATATAAATGCCCGCCTTTTCTGCCCTAGACGGCTGGCTTAAAACTCGTCTCCTTCCTTAGGATATAGTCCCCTGTTTACCTTTCTCGACACAACAGCTTGTCTGCGAAAGTTTAGCGCGACCTGTGTCCCACGATTGACTCCCTTTTTTTACGTAGACGTCCCAATTTTTAGTCATCTGCCGGTTCTTTTTTCCCCCCGCCACGGCCGAGTTGGAAGTAGATGAATCAGGTTCTTTCCTCTCCCTTGCTGCGTCTCCCAGTTTTAGTTGCTCTCCCTGCCCTATACAGAAAAGGGCGTCCCCCTCCCGTTCTCAACCCCCCCCCCCTTCCACAGACTGCCCTCGTTGGTTTGCCCTTTTTTCCTTTTTTGATTCCCTCTTTTTTCTTTTCCTAGACCCCAGAAGACGTAAATAAACCAGCCCCCCCAAGACTTTGTTGTCCGTAACGAAGGTGTGCGGTTTTGAATCGGGTTTTTCCCTTTTTAAACCTTTGAGTTAAGACCTTCCTCTAACCCAGATAGAGACTTGGATGCGCCCTTTCAACCCGTCTTTTTTTCGGTAACCCGTCTTTCCCCCTCCGTGAATCTAAACAAGAATAAGTTTTCTCTCCTTCGTGATCCGACATCCACGAACCGCGCAATTGTTCCCTTTAAGCCATGCCCAGCTCCCGATGTTAGATCTGCCCTTCAGCCCTATACTCTCACACCCCCGCAGAAGCGATAGTGTTTTTGAACCGTAGTTAAAGTTTGGATTCTAATTTTACAGAAAACGCCGTCAAGCTTGCTAGATCGGCTCCTTGCCCGCGATGGCGTGTCCCCCAAATAGTCCCGTTTTTCCCCTTAATTCTTGTTTTTGACCTTTCCTTTTTTCAACGTGACTGACGCCCGCGCGTTATGTGGAAACGACCGGTCATCCTTGGCTACAATGTACTCATCTTTTTTCCTCCGTTACCGCCTCTTCCCTTTATTTTCGTCTTAGACATACTAGCCCTTTATCCCCCTATTGCCAGATATCCCCTCCCCCTTTTGCAGTTCCCAGGCCCTACCTCTCATTGTACAATATAAGGTTGTGCTTCTTCCCTGGCCCTTGCTGGTTCTTTCTCTTGTCAGCTGGTATAAACGAAAGTTGGATCATGGCGCGGCTCCCTGAATAAGCGGTGGCCCTTCCCCCCCCCGATCCAATCCCTATCTCCCTTCCCCCCCAATAAGTTTAGGTAAACCACCCAGTTCTTCTAATTAGTCTCCCCCCCCCCCTTTTCCTTTTCCACCGTACCCTTTGTGTGAGCGTGCTTTTTCGATCAGAGAAGCTTCTTAAGCTCTTCTGAGTCGTTTGCCTCTTTCCCCTTTTTTCCCTCCCCAAAAGTGAAAGTACCTTCCTTTCTTTTCCCGTGCGCTTGAGCTCGCTTCCCCTTTCATTAACAGCCCGGTACCCCTTTGGTAGATGGACCCCTCCTTTTTTTACAGTACCCGACCTGATGATTCCATTTTAGTGTCCAGTCTTTTTACTCACGCCCCGGAGGGTTTCCTGAAAAGGCCTTTTAAGATAACGGGTGTTTCTTAGTACTCCTCACAAGGTTTTTTGATTAAAGTGAGACATCTACCCTTTTTTTATATGGGTGAGTCGTGTTAATAAACGTTTCCCCCTTTCCACCCTCTCCTCCGCCTTAAAATCCGCCGTTGGTCCCAACCCCTTGGACTGAGGAGGTTATGTACTTCTGTCTCCTTCCTCGCCCCAGAAGATCCCAACTAGCCCGGCGTGAAGGAAGGAGGGGAGGGGGGTTCCGGCGGGGCAAACTTCTTCTCGGAAAGTGGAGTGAGTTGCAGAAGATTAATGTATTCTTCTGATTTTTCGCCTTATGCTTAGTGCTGTTTTCCTCTGTATTTTTCCCTTGGTTCCCTTTAAAAACCTGGTGGTCCCCTTTTATCTTTTTTTCTTTTTTTATGTGTGGTTTTTTTTATTAGGCAGATCATTGCGCTCCCAGCGTCCTCATCTCCCCATGCTCTCACTTTTCTTCAAGGAAATGGATACACTTCCCCCTCTTGTGCGGCCCTTTGATGAGTCAGCATCTTATGTTCCCCGCTGGCTCGAAGGATAAGCCCGGTCAGATGGTCCCTTTGAAGCTGGTTTTTTTTTACCCCACGTTTCTTTTTAGAATTTGGCTCGCGCCTTACCCGCTGGTTTCCTCGATGATGACTCTTGAATACTCCCTCACTCTCCCTTTTTTTCTTTCTGGTAGAATACGTGCGATCACCTTTGCCCGCCAACCGAAGGTGGATCGAACCCTTTTTCCTCCCTTCCGTATATAAAACTAAACCCTTACTCCACACCCTCAGGAGCTCTCCACCCGCGCTTGCGATTATCACCGGAAAAACTCCCCTTTTCATAAGCTTTCCCCTCATATGATTTTTACAGAATTTCTAGACCATCGGCCCTCGACGTTTTCATCTTTTTTTTAGATACGGGCTTTTGTTTTCATTCCGCATTTTTTCTCTCTCCCCGACACGTATCCCCGGTCCCGGCCTTTTTTTGTCCGGTTCGGCTGGTTTTTGGCTGTTTGCCTTCCTTTGGAAACCAAGGGAGACCCTGATCTTTTTTCTTCCTGACCTTTTTTTTTTTTTCCTCCCGACCGCGTTTTTTACCCGCCGATTCGATCGTTTTTTGCAGCTTTTCACTTCTTTTTCTCAAGACCAAGGTCGGATGTTCCCGTCCCCACGCCTGTGCCACGACTGCGGTTTTTGTCGCACTCTCCTCTGGATAATATATAACCCCCTGCCTCCCCTGTCCTGAAAAAAACTCGAGGCCAGCCAGACCTTAGTTATCAGCGCTGTTTCGATCCCACTTCCCGGAGTCCCCACTATTCTTCCCATACGTCAGCCCGTTCTCCTCCCTTTCGGGTTCTTACTACATTGGTACCTCTTCTAAGTGCTGCAGTGGTCAGGTCTGTCGACGCCTGACTTGTGAGATGAAGGTACTTCCTTTCTAGACTCATTTATACAGAATAGGAATTTATTAGACCCCCTCCCCCACCCTGGGGTGGACCCCCCCTGACCGACATTCCTCATTCATATATTTTTTTATGTCCTCCTCTTGTTTTTGAGGATATTGAGGACTTAGAATTACCCTTTATCCTGGTTTAGTACATAATCAATTCCCTTACATTACCTCAGCTTCTTGGTTCCAATTTCTATGAAAGTCCCTATTAATTAATTCACCCCTTCGTTTTGTAGACGAATTGCTTAAGCCTTCAGTAACTAATTTTTCCCCCCCCCGCTCCATGTTCGTCGCCCCCTACCGTAACCATATGCTCCCTAGTGGGCAAGACCGCGTTCCAATTTATTGAGGTGCCGATCTCTTTTCTTCTGACAGCCTTCATACCCCCTCTTTTCCGTTGTCTCAAAAGGCCCTCTTCCCCTACGCAACAAATTGCTACCATTCAGCTTTTAGTTGGAGACCCGCATTCGTCCTGATTGAGTTCTTTTTCCCCCCGATCAATAAAAAGGAAGCCCTTTTCATATCTCCTCCTCCAGTACCAACAGCAGAATTCCTGAAATTAATGAAATAGAGTTAGTTTTCCCTCCTTTTTTACTCATTTTTAAAACTTCCCTGCGTTTTGCTCTGCCTTGTGTTTCATTCTAAAGCACCCGGACCTCCACCTCCCGGAAGAGATTCTTCTTTCCTTTCACCTCACTTCCCTTTGGTGGTCCAAACCCCCAAAATTTTTTTTAGTAATTCCAACCCTTACCGGCTAGCCCCGTCGCAAAAGCCCCACAGCTGTCTCCCTACTTAATGTCCCCAGCCCGCCCTCGCAAGCATCAGACTTTTGATAGTTGTGTCGTCCCTAAACAAATCGACTCCCGGGCCGTTTGATTCAGTCAGTTTCCCCTAGGTGTGTCTTATTTTCTTTGTCGCACGTACCTGTCGACTAGCACCCACCTCAGTTGGCCGATGTTTGCGATTGCGCCTCTTGCTTTCTAGATTGCTCCCGTTTTACCCCCCCCCCCCCAAAGCTTCTGACTACTAGTCGTTTCCCCCCCCCTTTCTGATTCAGAAAGTGTCGGGTTAGTCAATGCCCCCTCGGAAGCGGCCCTCTTCGCGGTCTTTCGTGCCCTCTAATAAGAAGATTTCGTAGTATTTACACTTGCCGCCCTTTTCTTTGTGTGTCTAGCCTTTAGTTTTCATTCCTTCCCTTTACTTTCTTCTTTTCTCGAGGTCCGGTTCCTTTATTCCTACGATCCAAGTGCAAACCTCCAATTCCACCCCCACTCACTCCCTCCTTCAATTGGTGGCAGTGTCTTGTGCTAGAGGGTCGTATAAGACAAGCCCCAGTTACTCCCACGTAGACGAAAAACGCCTTTTTTTTTTCTTCCTCAACCCTTGATTGTTCTTTATAGAATTTCTGAGTGTAAACCGTTGACGTGTGTTGAGGTTCCTTCTACTATTCGAGAATCAGTTTTTCTTTCCCGGCGGTTTTGGATCTACGACCCCGATGGAAGCTCCCCTCGGGGTCGTCAGGGATTCCCCCCACGACCCTTAGGTAGGCGCACCAGCATAGATAACCTCTGTTTGCCCCGGTGTTTCGAAAAGTCGGCCAAGAGCCGGTGTTCCTTTTCCCCTTCCGAGATCCTTCTCACGACATTTTGCTTCGTGTTTCCCGTTTGTGACCGTTTTTCCCATTAACATGCACAGACCACGGCTTTTTTTTTCTCTTTCTCTCCTCCCCGCCTCCTGCGTGTCCCCCTCCGAAACCTCCTCCCCCGTAAACAGACCTCTCTCTTTAACAAACTTCATTCTCTAAGGTTCCCCCAATTTTCCAATTCGAGTTTCGCAAGTGTTATTCGTACCTGCCCAAGATAGAAGTGATAACAAGACACCATCTCCCCTCAAAAAGACGTTTTTCCATGTCCTCTTCCCTCTATTTCATCTCCGGTTGTTGTATTTGATGTTATCTCGCCCTTGCCCCTCTTTCCGTGTTTTAAGCTTTCACCTTCTTTCGTCGGTAGCGTGCTCCCCCTTCTCCGACTTTACGACTTCACTTCTTAATCATAGAGACTTTTGCCGCCTAACCTTCCCTTTTCGGCACATACGTACTCCGGTAATCTTAGTGCACCAAAGGACGTTTTTTGTTGGACCGGTGGGACACGACGATTCTTTCCCGCAGCTCCTTTCCCCCCCCCCCAGCCGCTTCGTTGTTCTTCGACCTAATCCACCTGCTCACGTTTCCGCACGACGTTTTCCCCGTTCATTGCTGCTGTCCTCTCCCCTTGCAATGCACGTCCTCAATCCGCTGGTATTTTCCCGTATTCGAACCTTGTAAATTGCTCTTTCCTTTTTGTGGACGCCGGGGTGCTTTTCGCTCCCCCTTTTGCTGTCAGGCATCTCCTTCCAGCCGGAAACCGCTGGTGAAAGTTGTGTCCCAAGTCTCGACCTTCTTCTGGAATCCTTTCACCGTTTCCCTCCTGAATTGGGCACCTTCATCGGTTTTTTCGCCAAATTCCTTTCTTCGGTTCTTTCGTACGGAGGGCAGTTTATCTCCCGAATCCCTCCAAGAGCGTCCCCAGCTGCATTCACTTGTGTGAGTCCTGAGTATCTATCGGGGGGTAATTTGCATCCCCTCCCTCTCTGAGCTCCCTTAGAAGAATCCTCTAGCTAATAAAAAGATGCATTGTTCTCCTCCACGATGAAGTTTTTTGCTGATGACTTGGCCGATGTTTATAAGACGCTGTCCGGCTTCGTTCCTGGAGCGCCTTTTCTCAAGCTTTCCTCAGTGGAAGATTCACCCCTTCCCCGATGCTCCTTCTGATGTCCTTGCTTTGCCATCACCTCGAGTCTTCTGACGGGCATGAGTCCAATCCGAGATAAACATCCCTCCACTGCAGTTTTCTCGATACGACATCGTTTCGATACCTCCTGAAGAACAATCAATTTCACTTTTCTGGGGGGGGGGTGTTTTTCTTCAACGCCGTTTTTTTCTTTTCTAACAAGACACGAAAATTACCTCTCTATCTTTACGGCCTCGTTTTCCGGAATGTACCCCCCTCAATGTAGACTTTTTCTTCCGTTCGCGTTGGATTCGTGTTGGCCTTCCCGATTCATTTTGTACGAGATGTTCACTCCCACGCAATGAAGCCGGGTACGCCCCTTCTTTTCAGGAGGTGAGTTTTCCTTTTCGAATTTTACCCCCAGGGAGACCCCATTTTTGTTTTCCTTTCTTTTTGGTGCCTGAAACTGTGCCCCCGAAGCGACCTTTTTGACTCTGTCTCATGTGTTCTGCGCCGGTTTCTAAATTCCCAAATTTCCCCCGAGGGTGATTGATCCAAGATGACAGACAATTTTTTTTGACGTACCGCACGAAGTGGGATTTCCTCTTTTTTTCCCTTTTGTGCGTGCGACATGTAGCTGCTCCGGGAGCAATTTTCTTCCCCCACCGCAAGGCCCTTATGTCTTCGGTCAAATGAGCAGATCTCGAACCCCAAACGGTTACAGCCCTTGAGGATGAATACTCCCCCCTCCGTTCACCATGGACGTTATTTGTTGCTGTTGGACGACCTTGGACTAATATTGTCCTTCGCCCGGGCAAGAGGCCCTCTCTCCGATATGTTTTTCCTATTTGCTAGAATTCAGGTACTACAGCCTCTCTCTCGTATTTTTTCGGATGCCCTTTTAACTTTGGAATCACATTTTTCCTAAATTACCTTCATCATTTGCTCCCTCCGTTTAGAGAGCCTCGGGATTAGAATACTTCCCGAATAGGGTTTCCTCCCCTCCCTTCACCTCATTCTAATAGTATTGGAGCTCTGCCTAGAATTCTTTCTTTTAAACATTATCTTTCCGTGGAACCAGTGCGTAAGGTCCTCCCCCATTACATCTTCCACTTTTTTTACAGCCGCCTTTGAATCCCAACTTTTAACGGCTTGTCATACGACCGCTTTCCCGTTTGTCGGTACTTACCCTTCTTTTAGACATCTATGATAAGCGATGAATACCCTTAAGTGAGCATCTCTCAGTACACTTTTCGCTTACATTGTAATCATAAGACGTTTCTGAGGCTTGATCCAGGTCCCCGTGAGTGGCCTGGTGCCTTGGTTGAAACAGGCTAACCTTCTTTGATTTTTAGATCCTTTCCCTTTTCCAAACAAGCAGTTTCCAATCACATCGAGCCCTCCCCTCTCCTGGTCGATGACCTCTTGTCTTTTCCTGAAACCACCCATTCCGCAGACCGATGTTTTGATTCTCGTTTAAAATGCTTCCTCCCTTGAGCCTGGGAGCCTTCCCGTGAAGGCGGTTTCGGACCCCCCCCTTTGCGGTGGTGAACAATTACACCTCAAATCGACCTTTCTTCGCCAATAGAGAAAAACCCACCTCCCCCCTTTCTGGTTCTTTTTCGGTCTTATTCACCTCTCAGAGTTCCCGACGAAGATTGAGTTACCTTCCCTTCTGTAGAGACATTACTCTCTCTTTTGAGTTTCTCCGAGCAGACCCTCCTTTTTTCCTTTTCGGAGCGACGTCCCCCTCCGTCGCTCTCCCTTGTTGGTCTGCGGTTGAGCTGATTTTTCTTGACACATTTTTTCTCTTGCTCGAAGTCGGTCTGGTACAACCGCATCCCATAATGGGCACGGGACGTATCGCCGTCCCCCCCCTTCGCGACTCGGCATTTGCTTTCGCGTCCCCTAGTGGACCCCCCCTAGCGTCCACTCGATCCAGCTTGAGATCTTTCCTTACGCCTCTCCCTGCAGAGGTTTGACTAGTCCAGGTTTTCTTCGTTTCCGCTTGTTCCAGATTGAGGTTTCTTCCCTACTCTTCTATCCAGTTCTTTTTCCAACCCGCATTCAAACCCCCCCCCCCCCGCCCGGCACGGTGTTCTGCGTGCGAGTGGATTTTCTTAGTAATGTTCTCACATCTCCCTCCCCCCCGACCCCCGCTTTTTTATTCCCCCGTGGGATGGTTTGTCGACCTTCCCGATGGTCCCCCCGGTGACGGTGCTTTTCCAGGTCTCTTTCAAAAACCTATTGTCTCGACTTGGTTTTTTGCAGAGGATTTCTGCTTCACCATCTTTCGTCTGTTCTCCGAAGACCCTTCTGTTTTCGCTACTGGTCTGGGTACCACCCCTTTCTTTTGATTTCCGCCCAAACAGCAGCCCACCACAATTTCTTGTTTTCGCCCCATTTTCTGGCAAGAGCTCCCCCTTTATGGTCGATTTTTCCTTTAATTGCTTTCAGCCTCTCGCCGATTTTGGTAAAACGTAGTGAGGCTCTGGTTTTTTTCTTCCCTCCCCGATGTTTCACCCCTTATCGTTGCAGTCCTTCGAGAACCCCTCTAGGTCTTAGTGTCAACTCTTCCGTTTGAAAACCGTCCTTTTTTTTCTTTTTCTTTAAGTAGACCCTATTAACTTCTTTTTTCCCCCTAAAGCGTAAGGTTGAACTTTCTTCCCACCCCCTGGATTTTGCCTGTCCCCTTTTCCGTGAGAACGGCCATCTCCAAGCCATTGATCCACAGAGCATCCGTCCCCCTCCTGGAAAGTTCCGACCTCCTCTCCTCAATACTTTCCTTTGAGAGCTTCTTGAGAAATTGAACAAGTCTTTTTTCGGGCTTGTCTTTTCTAACTGCTCGGTCGTGAGAATGGCTCTCCCTACTCGTCCCGTGACTCAGCATGTCCTCGATATTCCACCCTTCCCTGGCCACCCGACTTCGCGGAGACCCGTTTTCCCCCCCCAGGAGGTCTGCTTTTCTTCCTGTAAAAGCGCGTCAGCGCTCCCTCTTCTAAAAGCTGCGTAGTTACTGGCGCACAGGGCACTCTGCTTTCTTTTCACCCACTTTTCCCCCCCTGTTTATTACTTTTGCTTGCCCTTTTCCCCCTGCTGACCCGATGGCATTTCCTCTCGGCTTTCGAACAGCCTGTTTCCTTTCATCGGACCCCCCCTAGATGATGGTTGGCGGACCTCCTTTAGATTCGTTTTCCCCTTTTTCCTTCTGATTGATGACCTATAGGGTTCTTCTCCCCCCTTTTTCCTAAGGAGTGGTTTAGTGACTCTCAATCTGCGCCCCCCTGTTGCTATAAGCTGAAACCCCCCCCGGCCCCGTTTACAACCCCCTCACGTGAAGATACCCTTTTTTTTTTTTTGCAAATTAATTCGATGTTTTTTCCCACCCCTTTTTAGCGTGGAGCGAGGTGTTCCTACGTGTGTCGCATTCTCGTCAGAACGATCCCTTTTCCCCTCCGAAAAGCGGCTGCTTATAGATCTGCTTGGTTTTTGCTGAATGATTCCCGGTTTAATTTGAAGCGATCTGACTCTACCTTTCTTTTCATAAGTGACCTCGCCAAGCTGCTCCTTTCATCAGATTGCAGCGATCCGGCATACTGGTATTGGGGCTCACCCCCACCCCTCGTTTACGCTTTCCTAGATGTTTGAATTTTAATCTTCTCAGTTTTGATGAGGAATATAGACGGTCCCCTCCCCGAGAGTTTCCCCCCTCTTTTCCCCGATGGTTTTTGCGCCGCCCCTCCCAAGATCCTTTCCTTGTGGGTGCTCTCACCCTCCCCTTTCCCCCTCTTCAGACGAGCTTTTCGATTTTTCCGAGAGCTGGAGGGGCATTGTTCCTTTTTCCCCAATTTTTCCCCCCCCCTAATCGAAAATGCCGTTGGAGGTCCCGAGTATTTTTCCTCCCCCCCCTTCACAAATACACTGAAGCACCGATATTTCCTTCTCTATAAAAGTCTAGATCTCCCTCGTTTTGATGTCACTCCCCCCCAAACCATCCCATTTCCCCGGGAGATATGGTGCCGGGCCCTTCCTGTCTTCTGGAACCCCACTTAAGACTGTCCCTGTCGACCAGATTTCAGGACTTTTGAGCCGTTTTCTTCCGGATTTCAGGTCCTCCCTTTTAACCCGTCCCAGCAAATATTCGCAGTTTCCTCCCAACTCGCCTTCCTTTGTTCCCCTTTGAAGTGTCAGAAGTTTCTTTTTTTCCCCCGGCGCGAAACCCAGCTGCTGCTGCCATTTTTTCGACCAAGCTGTGGCACCCTCATGATTTTGCTCTTGTCTTTCGGTTTTAAATGCTTATATGCTCTTTCCTTCCCGAAAAGTAGTTTCCCCCCCGGATCTGTCCCCCTGACGCCGCGACGCCCTGCCTTTTTGAGGGTGATAGACAACCTTTTTTAGCCAGGAGATGATTCCTCCCCCTTTGGGTAGTGAGTTTTGCCCTTCCTGATGCTGATCCAACCCCCTGGTTATATAGGAAAAACGCCCCTTTTCCATTAATTCCCTCGTCCCCGTCCCCTTTGCATGGAGCCGGTCTAGACCTTCAGGGAGACACCCCTTGAGGCTAGATCATTCCCGACTTTACCGAACCTGTAAGTAGGGAGTGGCCAGGGAATCCCCCTCTAAATATGCCTTACTTTTTATAACGAATCTGTAAAAGATGGACCCCTGTCACCAACTTTCCCTTCTTCCATTTTTTTATGAAGGCGTCTCCCGATCAGATGAACTTTACTAACCTGCTCTTATAGTTCATTTAGGAATGAACTTCACATCGAAATTTACGAAATTCGACCCCCAGAATATCTTTTCCTTCCCTCTCAGTTGTGTTGTTTCTAGATCTTTTTTTCTTGGACTTCCCCCCGAATTTCTTCTTCCCTTCCTCTTCTGGTTTTCGATTTCCCCATAATTCGCCCGAGTTATCTGTACAATGTGTCCCTGATTTTCCCCCTCTTCTAATAACTTCCCGTTAGTCTCCCACCAGTCAGGAGTACAGTCCCACTTACTATCCCTGTTCGGCCCCAGAACCTCCCCTCTTTCATGTTCCAACCCCTTTTTCCCAGTCGTCCCGTCCTTTGGTTGCCCTTAGTTGCATAGTTTTTCCTTCCGCGATGATCCGTCTGAATGCACTTGCTGTCCCTTAAGTTGTGACCCCTTCTTCAACCTCGCCCCCCCCCTACTTGCGAATTATTCCAGTATTTTTGTTCTGCGGAGTTGGTTTTCTACCCGAGCCGGTTCTTGGAGTGAGCGGACCCTACGGCACCGACGTGGACGTTTTCCCGCTCAAGTTTCCTACAGCAGTGACCTCACCTTTTTTTCCTGCTAGTCACCGTTTGGTTACAACAGCTTTTTTCTCCACAAACCCAAATTTCAGCCTTCCTTTTTTTGCTTTTAATTGTTTTCCAACTCCTCCACCTTTGGTTTCCAAATCCCGAAGAGCCTTGTGGTAACTTCCTTTTAAAGACAACCCCTTTATTCCTCCCTTCTGTCCATTCCAAAAAGTAAGCCTCTTTACTCTCCCCTCCCCCCCTAACGTTATGGGCTTGAAGTTTTTCCCCATTTTCCCCCCTGTCCCGCGCCATCTCGACTGGGGCAATGTTTTTGTCGTCGACATAAAAAATTCTCGGCGCTTCGGGCTGTGAAAACTCTCTTTTCCTTTCTTGTAGCGACCTCCCCTACGCCTTTGCCTAAACCTCAGTTCTCTTCCGATATTTTAGTGATTTTTTCAATGACATCCAGCTTTCGACTTACGTTACCCCCCTTCTCAGCCCGATTTTGCCCTGGTCGCCGCTTCCCTCCCAACAGCTTCCTGAAGATTTTTAACCCCTTTCCTTTCGTAAGTTGAACCAATTTCACTTCTTCCATTGTCGTTACGGTGTCCCCTCCGTCCATCCGATGAGAGTATTTTCAGCCTTATTCCGCTGGACGAACCTATTTCCTGCTGAGATAATTTCTTGAGCTTCTTTTCAATGATTCCCGTATTCCCCCCGAAAAATTTTTAATTACCCCCCCAAACAACCCCCTTTTCCGGCCAGCGGGTGGGTAGCTTTTTATTCGGCTCCCGGAGTCTCATGCTCCCCCCCCCCCCCACTCCGATAAAACTCCCTTCCTACCTCCTTTGTGTTCGTTATTTCAGGGGCTCTCGTAGACTTTCCCCTTGCCCCCTTTTTTTTTTTGGTGAGTTTTTCAGCAGCTAGCAAACCCCCCTTATTCTCTCTTGATAGGGAGGCTTAATTTCCCCGTGTTTCTGTACTCTCACCCTGACTGGCGCAGCCTTCCTAATCGGGTACGGGGCGTACCCTCCGAAACCAGTTTTCTTCACTCACAAGAAGAGATTCACCCATCCCACATTTCAACTTCTTTTTTCCCGAATCTGGACTCTAGCAGTTTCTCCCTCCCGGTGTGGCTGTTCCCCCCTTCCGATAATTTCAATTAATCACCTGTCGCTTTTTCCCTAAGGCGGATTAACTTTTTTTTTGCTGTCCTTAGGCAGCCACCTTGACCTCCTGATCCCCTCTCCTTGATAGGAAAAGCTCATTGTGATTTTCACCATCTTCCAAGGGACACATCCTACTTTGTGCCATCCCTCCTTTTTCCCGCGCGCGTAAGTCTTTTTTGCGATCAGTTCCTACTTGGAGTACCGTTCCTATTTTCTCCCCCTGCCCTCTTTGTAGCCGCTCCCCAGATGAGCAGTTTTTCCACCAGCTCACATACGACCCTGTGCATCACGACCCTCGTTTCAGGGAGTAATCCATTCATACATAATTTGTTGTTGTTTTCGATTTCCTCCCCCTTCCAAGGCAGTGGTTTTCTCTTTCGATGGGAAGCTGTTTCTCACTTCTTCTTCTGTTCTACTGGCTGTGAGAATACCGGTAAAGGAGAAACTCATTTCGACCATTTTTCCGTATTTCAACCGTTTCCTTTTCCCCCCTCCGTGTCCCCTTCTCCCCCTTCTCGTGAAAAACAAATGGTCTTAAGAGCTGGTTTTCCCTCTGGTTTACTCTTCTGGGAAGCCGGCTTTTAGTTTTTCTTTCCTTGGAAGCCACATTGAATTCTCCCCTCACAAATAGCCCCCTGCGATGTGATCTCGGCCCTTCCCTTCCCATTCTAGATGAGATTCTGTTTTGTGGGGTGGGTGGCGACAGTTTTCTGGGGGGATGTTTTTTTTTCCCTGTGTTGGGTGTGTTGGGGTGTGTGTTTTTTTTTTGGGGGTTGGGGGGGGGTGGGTTTCTGGGGGTTGGTTGTGTGGGTTTGTGGGGGTTTTTTTTGGGGGGGGGGTGGTGTTGGGTGGTTGGTTGGTTGGTGGGGTTTTCTGTTCCCTCTCTTAGTCCATCGGTCTTCCCTTTCCCCCTGTGAACTATGATGGTGCCTTCCCTCCTTGTTCGTTGGTCCCCCTTGATTATTCTGCTGCAAGTTTCGTCGGGTTACATCCCCACTTCGTGGTGAAATTTCCATCTTCTACAGTCGCCTTGTTTGCTCGAACTGGTGAAAACAGGTTTTACATTCTTTAAGCCTCACATTCCTCGCCCCCCCGACTTTCTCTTCCAAACTGTTTCGTCTCTCTTATTTATAAGGCGGGTATCCCTTCCCGACCTGACTGCTCCCTTTATCCACAAGAGTCCTGCTGACCTTTCCTGTGGTGTTTGTTTTTTCCTCCAGGTCCTTGTCCCTTTTCTTGACGGTCTCATTTTTCCTAAAGTATCTATCATTTTACTTCAGACCTCTGTCATTTCTACGACCCTTTTCGAGCCGGCTGCTTCAATCGCTTCCAGCTTCCAGACCCGAGACGGACTCCTCATGATGGACGCTGGTCTTTCCCTCTTGAAGATGCTCTGCCATCGTACCCGCTCAGAATGTATCTGAGAGACCATCCAGACCCTCTTTATGATTGCTTTTGTTACCTTCCCCCCCACCTAGTGCCTCTTAGGGCATTTTCATCCCAGTATAAACAGCATTACCAAGCTTTTTAAGTTCTTCCACCGTTCCAACACCTAAATTCACGCCAAACCCCGCATGCACCCTTGAGATGTCACTAAAGATTATCCTCTTATTAGACGACCCCTTTAAACTACCTTTTTCCTCCGCGTCTATCCTTGAGGTTCATTCCTCCTACATTCCCTCACCTAACTTTCCGCTTGAGAATTACTCAGATCCCTTTTTGAGTGTTGAAGTCTTTTTCTTCTATTTTCCACCGCAATTGCATCATTTGCTTTTCTCGTCCTCGTCGCTTTTCCCTTGGCTGATCCTCCGTGCCCCACGTCCAACAACTAGCGCTGCTGACTTTTTCCCGAAGATGTGTTCCCCCCCCAGCTGCGCTTGCGCGGATTTCCTCCTTTCTTTTTCTCAGTCGAAACGATAAGGTGAGGTTATGATTTTTTCAAAGCACTACGATCCTCCGCGGGTAGACCAACGAGACCTTCCACGATGTGGCATAATGAGGACCATTTGCTGCGAAAGGTTCTTCGTTTTACTCGCCCATCTTCCACAGCCAGCTTCCTGGCGCTTTGCTGCGCGCCTCGACGATCATCCTCTGTACCCCGCTTGCTGATTTATCCCCCTCCGTTCATTCCCCACAATATTTTTCCGTTTTTGGCGGGGTTTTTTTTTTGTGGGGGACGAACTTGGAAGTGAGGCCCCTGCCGTTCTCCTCCCCTTCCCCCCGGCTTCTCGCGAATGTGGATTTCGACCCTCATTTCGCAGAGCCTTCTTCCTTTTTAAGCAAGAAGCAGGTTTCCATTCTAGGCATACGAACCCGTATTAATCACGAATTAATTATA
>Ga0179593_1470721_pt1 | contig 15393 bp, 15 predicted proteins | sample CZODoug2_1_08_16_FD_185931 | JGI IMG/M metagenome (GOLD analysis project Ga0179593, IMG submission 185931) | Vadose zone soil fungal communities from Angelo Coast Range Reserve, California, USA - CZODoug2_1_08_16fungal (PacBio error correction) | ecosystem: Environmental > Terrestrial > Soil >... | reverse complement strand
TGGTCTTATCACTATCCGAGACTATGAGGCCAAATTGGTTGGCCTTTTTTTTTTCCTCCCTCTCTCATGGCCCTAAATCCGAAGTCTGCTCTCGTCGGTAAATCAGGCTCCCCACCTTTTTTTCGCTTCTCTAAGCTTTCGTGCTTTTGAGGCGTGTAAAGCGCCCTTTTCTGCTTCTTAAAAGGGTGCCTGAAATATACTTTCCTACTCTTGTGTCGCTCTCCCCCCACAGGTCTCCCTCCTCTTTCAAAGGGGCAATTCCCAAGGGCGCTCTCCCTTTTTACCTCCCTTGATTTCTGGATGTTTTTTGGACTCTTCCAGAAGACTCTTTTAGCCATTCCTCCGTGCCATCTCTCCAGTAACTGGGATTCTGGTCTTTTTTTTTCCCCATTTCTCCGAGTCGGTCAGTTGACGCTGTCCCTTGTATTCACTAATCATTTTGTTGGCTGACCATATCCCCCCTTCGTTCCGTGGTTAATCTTTTGAATCGACGATTCGCACCCTCCCGCAGCGCGACTTCCGCTTTTGCTCTCTGCACAGTGGTCTATGGTTCTTCCCCAGTTTTGGCCTCTTCCCCCGTTTCCGCCTATTCTTTTTCGTTCATCGAAACGCTCCAGCTGACCCTTCCTTACGCCTTTGCCCTCAGGATGTTTGTTCGCTTCATCGAGCTTTTCATGCCCATCTCCTGCTTTCCTCGCTGGTTTCCAGCCAACCCACCTTACCCCTCCCCGTTTCAGGCCGATCTTGGCTGTCCAGACTTTCGCCCATGCATAGAATTCTGGAGTGCGTACCCAAGGCCGGTCCGTTTCAGGTCCTGTTACTGCTCTTGCTATTTGTTTTAGGGGTCAAATCTTATCGCGCCTACACTATCTTATCTATTTTTAACCAGTAGGGTTCTCCCTTGCTTCCCCCCCGCAAGGCGCAGATCGGGCTTGTCGTTCCTTGTTGACAACTTTTTCCTCTAGTTGCTCTGGCCCCCCGACTCACCCCCCGCCGCCCCCCCTCCAGTCTCGGAACCACGACCTTCCTCTTATTTGGTCCAAACTTTGTCTGTTTGTTATTACTTTGAGTTAAATTACCAAGTCGTTCCCTTCTCATTCAATCTTTCTTCCGTCTACCCCTCCCTTCTTTATCTATCGTCTTGGAGTCTTGTTTCCGCCAGGGTATCGACTCTTACGAGTTTTTCTATTCTTCTTCACGCGGAGGGATTGGCGCCGATTCCTCCCGTCGTCTACGTTCTGCTTCCTTGCGTGCGTAATTCTTTTTTTCGAAGCCTTCTCAATCTCCCGCTCTCCTCCCGGTAAATATCTATTTTCTGGTGTAAGGCATATCCCTTCGATTCGAAACCAACGTCGTCCCGTTCCCCCCAGAATTCCGCCTTAAGACTTGCCTCAACTTTTATCGACGCGTCCCTGGTGTCCCCCCCCCCCTGTCTTTTTTTTTCTCTCAATTGGCCTAGGGGTTTGCGGTTCGTTCCATGAATTGTTGACGGATGGTTCCCGTTCTATTCATCATTTTTTTTTTTTTTCCTCCCGAAGATTGTTCCCCCCCTCCCTGTGTTACTCGAAAACCCGGTGAAATATTGCTCTATTTCACTTTTCCGCTGATTTGCGTTACCTAATGATTGTCTTCCCCCACAAGTTTCTACATATGCCCTCCACTTCGTCGAAGCTGACTAGTCTTCTGCAATAGATCAGCGAATTTTTCATCATGTCATCTTTCTGGTTCATTGGTCATCCTGACCCTTTCCTGCGGACGATCTAACCTGTTTCCTTCAGTTTCCCCGTGGTGGCCCCCACAAATATGGAATTTGAATTTTCCGACTCTCCCTATCGTCCCTTTCTCCCGTTGGTTTGCTTGAGTAGTCTTTCTCGCGTATCCTATTTTGCCCCCATTTGGGTCCGTAACCCCCAGTTCTCGTAAGTACGCACAGTTTCCAGGTCAGGATAAAATTTCCTCCCCATCAGCCGCGCCATTGCAAATTTTTTGTCCGTTTTCATTGCAGAAGTCTCGGGTATTAATTTTTCTATCGAATGGGTCGTTTTCTCAAATGTTTCTCCCATCATTAGTGAAAGTTTCTTTCTTCTTTAATCGGAAAATATCACTTTTTCACGCCTTCCTTCGAGTGTTTTGCTGCCATTTGTAGATTTCCCCGATTGATGATGAGATCTGTCAGATTCCCCAATCTCATCCCTTCCACCATCCAAAGTCCACGGCCCCAGTCTTAAGAGACATCTCGGAATTCTTCCCTTGAATTTTGTTAATGGCGCTTTCTTGGTTAGGTTCCATGACGGGTGGGCTTTCCCCAGCGAAATGTCTCTGTCTCCGGGCACATGAACAGATGAACCTCTCTTACATTGGATTTTCTTGTCCTGGGGAGCTTGTTATCATGAGACTCCCTCTGCAGAGTCCCCCCGTCCGACCTTTTGTAATCGTTTTCCCGCTGTTGACGACCCCGATACTCTGTTAAGAGTTGCTACCCGTTTACCAATCATCACCCCCCCGCTTGAAGGATTTCTGTCCTCACCTAGTTATTGTCCTTTGGTCCCGGCGTCTCAAGCTCCCTTTTTTTAAACCTCTTGTTCTAGAACTTTTATTCCCTTCCTTACATCCCACTCTGATATTGACAATTCTCGAAGTTGCTGTTCCGGAACTTCGTTTTGTTGGGGGCGGGCTTTTCTTTTCTTCGTTATCGGCACCCTTTTGTTCCCGCCCTTGTTCCCACCTAACGAAACCCTCCTCACTTTTCCTGCATTGCTCGGGTCGGTGAACCCGAGTTTTTCGCGCCGGGCGGTCCTGCGTCCTTTTTGATTCTTTTATATGTTTTGCCTTTGATTTTTTACTAGTGCCGTACGTCGTACTTAGACCTTCACTTACCGTCATTTTTGGGGCTTTCCCCTTCAGGGTATCTGCCTTCTGCCACTCAGTCGATGAGCGAGGCAGTGTTGGGTGATTTTATTTTGGTTTTTTATTTCGGCCCCCCCACCCGCTTGCTGCCAATGTGCTGGTGCTAATCATTTGCCCCTCTTTGACCGCCTGGCCGGCTTATTTTGAGACGTTCGGAATTTCGTTTTCCTATTCCCAACGACTCTCCTGCGGCATCTTCCGATTTCCTCAATTCACCCCCCTAGTTCACAATGGTTTTTAATAAGATTTCTTCTTTTCCCTGCTGGTGGTTGTTTTGTTAGGTCAAAGTCTCGCATCTTTAGTTCGAAAACTTAGTTGCCTCCTTCTCTCCCCAAAGCGGATGTTATTTTTCTAACTCCCAGTTAGTAGAAGCTTTAACTTGCCCCTCTCTTGGCGAGCACTTTCCCCTCTCAGTCTCATTGTCCTTTTCTCTTGTCAACCCAGCCGCGTTGCTTCAACGACGCCTAGGTCCTTTCTTGACCGCTTCGGCCTTTGGTAAGTGCCCCTTTATGGCACTCTTTCCTGGTTTTATCTGTGGCATTTCTCCGGTGTAGGTCAGTCGCTTTTCGTCCTCCTTAATTGACATTTCCCCATGGTACTTTTTTGAGGACTCATGCCGTAATCGGAAGAGATTTGAAGCCCTGGTTTAATTAAGTTTAGCTGCCGTTCATGGAATTTTTTTTGAACTTAACCTTGGTCCTCACTCTTTCTGTCAGTCCCGCTCGATTCGTTTTCTTGTGATGACGCCGCAATTCTTAGCTCGCCTTTGTCTTGAGTTCCGTTAGTCTGGCGTTTGTGATTGGTAGCCTCGATTTAGTCGGTCTCCGGTATCCCTTTTTCAATTCCAACTTGTTTTTAGTCTCTTTTTTTCCGTTTGCGAGCGTATTATTGCCCGACGTTCCGCCGGGAAGGCCGCTCAACGACACATTGTCACTGCTAGTCAAGTGTCCAGTGTTTTCCCCCTCTTAATGTAATTTGACGACTTCATACTTGTCTTCGTTCTCACGAAGCGAGATGAGTGAGTCCTGGTGCAGTTGTCCCGCCTCTCCTTCCCAACCCACCCCCACCCCCACAACGCCCCCCCCCCCCCCCCCCCCCCCCCCATACTTCTGTTGCCTCGGCTTCCTTTGCCCAGTTTCCTTGCTGTCTCTCTCGTGTTTTTTAATGCTCGGCCGTACAGTCCGCTCGTTTTTCGTGGCGTTCCCACGTAGGCGGTGAGCCTCGATTTCCTACGCCTTCTTTAGTTTTATAAAAATGCGTTTTCCGGCCTATATTTTTACCAATTCACCTTCCCCAAATTCGCTCATTGTCCGATCCGATTTGGTTTAGATCCTCTTTTTGGTCGACCCTCTCCTACCCTTTGCACCGGGCACAATTCTCGCTTTTTCAATTTCTCGCCCCGTCGTCGGCCGGTCGAGTAATCCTGATTTTGAATCGCTGTCCGAATCTCGGCGTGCCAGTGTGTTTTCTTTCACTCGCCCTGCTTCGTCAAAAACCCTGGGCGACATCCGCGTTTTTAATCGTATCTGCCTCACCATTTTGTCGCGTTGTTAATTGTAAGATGCTGGCCTGGCGGTTTTACCTCTGATGCTCTCTCCCGTTCCTCCCTTGAGGCCCGAATGGGTTACGTTTCGCCCCTGTGCGCTGTTGGGTCTTACTTGCTTTGCCTGAACAGTAGCTTGTCCGCTATTTTTTTTTCCTTTGACCATTTCTCCGTGGAAGGATTCCTCGGCCTTGATGATTGCATGTCGATAGATCCCATAGTCTTCAACACCTTTTCCGAGTCCGGTGCTTTACTTTTCCTGCCGACTGTCATTTTCAATTTGCCGTCAGGGCCCACCCTGTTCAGGCGAAATGCCCTACGTCTGCCTTGAGCTTTTTTACCACCTTCTCTCCTGTTCACTCATTCGCCTTGGGGTTTTGGTACTTTTTGGTAACACGTTGCATCCGGAGGTGACCTGCTTCCCGCCTCAACCCTTCACGCTACCGCCACCTTTCGTCGACCGAAACTTACGAGTCTCTGGTTTTTCCCATGATCCTATTTTTCTTTTCGGTAGATGGTTTCTTTCGTCTTTTCCCAATTAGCTGTTCCCGTGAATCTTTTTACAGAATCTCCGCAACTCACTGCGTCTCGGTATTCCCTATGCGTAGCTTTTTTCTGTTCAGCACTTATCGATTTCCCTCCACTTGATTTTATTATTCTCTCCATGGCTCTGGAGTGGGACGCGATCATAACAGCTTGATTGCCGTGGCGCGTGCTTTTTGTCCCTTTTGCCCAGCAAGTTTCTTCTCTCCTGCGAAGCTTGGCATCCTTTCCAGATGATAGGGTGCCCCTTTCTTGACATCCCGGATATCGAATCTAGTAACTTACCTCTTCCCCCATTCATATCCTTCTCAACTCGTGCGCAGAACCGGATCTCTTCCGGCGTTGTTATCCGCTGGTACTGTTTTTACTTCTTCTCGATGCCTCTTTTTTCCGACGTCTTATCAAGCTCTTGAGAACGTCCGCCTTTTCCTGTTCCCTGACGAGTTCTTCTCGGACAACTGGACGTATTTTTGTCCCCTGGTTTCATTTCTCCCGACGCCCTTCCTAATGCATTTTTTAACCTTTTTCTAACCTCGACGAACTTTCCCTTCCGAAAGACTTAAGCGTTGCTCTCTAATTGTTACCCTGGGGCCGGCTCGGATGTCGGATTGGCATTCCCTGACGGTTTTGTCCCCTGCGGCCGACTCGTTTTTTTCCCGAGGCCCAGTGGCAACCCAAAAGGGCATGGAAGACGACTTATTTTCATACCTTTTTGTTTGTTGAGAGCGATCTGATCGTCTGCATGCCATTTCTTTTGGATTGGTCCGTCTTCACCACCGACGAGTCCTTCCCCGCAGTTTCGGTTTCAGGTCAAGTCATCTTGCCTTTCTTCACCTTTTGCGTTCCTCTTTCTCGAAGATCGCTTTCGTAAGTTCGTTTGGGTCGTCGTGTTAGCCAACGGCTTCTCTAAATTTCTTCACTTTTTTTTTCGTGATTCCCGGCACGTGCCTTTATTCCAGGTATTTTCATCCACTCGGCTAAGGTTTGGTATTGAAATTAGGGTTGCATTTTCCCCAGATTTTATGAGCTTTTTCGGCACCTCCTCTCTCCCTAACCTCAAAACGCTGATTCTTCCTACCCTCCTTCGCTTTCTGACCGATGCCACTTTTCGTTTCTTCAATGGCGACTTGGGCTTGTGGTCCCTTTCCTTCCTGATTTACACTTTTCGTAGTTTTCTGAATATTCCTTTTCTTGTACTCTTCGATTTCGTTCCGCGGTACCCTCCATGCTCCATCTTTATGCCCGGTATCCTCCTCGCGTTGCCGAGAATATCCCTTCTGCAATTTGTTTTTTCCCCCCGTTTGTGAAAAATCCCCCCACCCTTTATCTTTTACTACTCGCTCATTGTTGCGTTAGCGATTCACTCAGGTTTGATTCTGTCGCCTTGTCTCGTTAAGAATATACCGAACTCTGTGTTAAAGCCCTTTTCTTCTTCCATTTGACAATATCCTGTAGTGAGTTCCGACGTACTTCTGTTCGTTTTTTGATTTTTTTGTTTCTTTTCGTAGCATCGGCATCCTTTCCCGGCCAAGTGGTCCCCCATCTACCGACAAAGTGCCCGTCGATCTCGCATCGGCTTTTGGCGTAACACTTAGTTTTCTTAATTTAGACAGGTCGCTCTTCTGGTTTCTGACTCGGTTTTTTTTCCTTAACGTTTTTTCCAAAATGTCCTTTCTTTCGTCATTCTTGAAACCGGCGCGACCGCACGGAAGGCCTTGCACTGCCTTGGACCTGTTACGCGACGGCTTTTTACCTTGGACCGCAAATCTCAGGCCGATTTTCAGACTTAGCTTTTGTTCGTATACGCGATTTGCGTCTCGTTTGACAAAGATTGCCAAAGCTAGAGTTCAGTCCCCTTCTCTGTATACCCTTTTCTCGCAAGGTAAGGATCTAGCGAGTCCTGTAGTCCTGGATCTTTCGATCCGCCCAGCAATCGCATTTTCTCGGCCCCCCGGCCGAGATCCTTTCCCATCGGCCAAACTGTGGTTGACCTATCAGCTACGATTGAATCGCGGTTTTTTTCTCCTGCTTTTTTTCTTTTTGAACCCCCTCCGAACGAAGGCGGAGTCACCTGCATCGACGCTTCTAAGAACCACCCTTTTTCTGTTCTCATAAATTTTATGCTGTCGCTTCGCAGTCCCTTCTTTTTTATCCAATTGTAGTCCAAAGTTCCTTCCCGTCTTTCTTCTCCTTTGGAACCCGTACTGTATATTTCCACCGAAGATAGTCCCCTCATCGGATAGCCTCCTTTCGACTTTCATTTCCCCCTTACCCATCGAGGCCGATCTTGTTTGAGATGCTGGCGTGCGCGTTTTGTCCGCACTTTGGCACCTTCTCTTTTCTTAAGTCGAATCTTTTTCTAACGCCCGGCGCGCTGGTACTCCGAAGATGCACGGTCAGCGTAAGCTATCTAAGCGCACTTTTGACCGCTTGGTCTTGAATGCTTTCCCTTCACTGATGACCTTTAGTCTGAATGTCCCATCTTTTCTTGAAAAACTTTTATAGTGTGTCCTCCTCAGCTTGTTTTTTCGTCTTCAGTCTAATGACTCGCCCACTGGACGGTATGATTTCTCATTTCTGGCCTTTAGTCCCAAGGAGATTACCGGTTTGGTCCCCACGTTTAAGTTTTCTTGAACTTCTAGACCGCTCTTTCACTCTTCTCTCTTTCAAGTACTTTTTTGGGTTCTGTCGCTATTTTTGAACAATCCTTCCTCGGTTTATTTCTCGCCCCTCCCTTCCCTTTGCCGCCGGGCCGCGTTGCCTGTGTTCCCCTTACTCACGGGAAGATTCAAGACTCCCCTTTGTATCGACTGACTGACTCATTCCAACTAGATGGCAGTTTCTCTTTCCTCTATCGTTTGGGAAATAGTTCAGTTTTCTCCATGCAGCATCAAATCTTTCGCTTGCTCTCTTCCCTTTCCAGCTCTGTTCTTTCTCTCGTCTTTTCGATTTATGATGACTTGCAGAGGGTAGGTAAACCCCACCGGTTGTCTCCAATCTCTTGAAGAATTCCCTTTTTTAGTTTGCCTCAGCTCCAAGTTGTCATAGGTCTCTTTAAATCCAATTACCAAATTGAATCTGCCGCTCCTTTTTAGGCTTCCCGTTGAGGACATAGATGGTTCGTTAAGGATTACTTCACCTCTGTATTTCAAGCTTCCTCTTTCCCTGCTTTCGGAGTCGGCACTTTCTACGCTCACTACTTTGGAGACTACTCTCTTGTTTTGTGAGATTACGCCGTCGATCCGTTTATTGAATCGCCGGCTCTTTTCTCCAAGACCGCGTTTTTCGGCCCGCGACGAGTTCTTTCTTGCACCCAGTTGCGATGGCTCTTACTCTTTTTCCCTCTTCCTCGCGGAAAAGACTTGTTTGCGGCAGTCCAACGCTAGCTGCTCTACCGGGCCCACGGGGATTTCTCTTGACGGTACCTCGTCTTTCATCTGTCTCCAGTGCCTGTGCATCGAGCTTTGGAGCGCTTTTTTTGTGTCTCTCCCCACACGCTATCAGCCCTTTTAATAGTATTTTTTGCTCGTATTCGATTTCCCCCTATCCCTCTCGTTCAGGGTATTTCCCCCAACATTTTGTCTTTGGTTTTGGGGTTTTTTCTCCGAGGCCTTCAACGCGTTCATGTCAACTAGGTCTCCCTCCCGTCACATTTAGTGTTCTCTCGTCCGAACACAATCGGGTTAAGCAGTCCTCCTCCATTGCTGCTCTTCGGGGTGTGAGTATACTTTTTCCACGTGCTTCCCCCCTAGCGGTGTCTTGCTGACCTAAAATCCCGCCTCCGCCACCGTCGTCGGAAGACACTTCGTCTGTCATCTGTTGGAAATGATCCGGTTTTGGGCTGAGTCAGAAGGGAGTCTCTTATTCCATGACCCCCCTCGCGGTTCAGGCATCGTCTGCTCTCTGCGACTTCTCCCCTGTCAGCTTTCTCAATTCCGTAGCTGTGGATTCTTTTTCACGATCTTTAGTTGATTCAGTTTGTCGATTTCTTACTCTGCTGCTTTCTTTAAAGCTCCACTCGTGTTTTTCTGTTTTCCTTCTTTTGGTCCCGTTTCCCCAGTCATTCGCGTCTGGAATCCAACCACACCCCTTCCATGCTCTATTTGTTTTTCCCCGCGACTATCCAGGTTTCTTTAGTCAACGCCCGTACAGTTCCCCCTTCCCACCTGGTCCTGTCTCCCTTTGAACGCGGAGGCTTCTTTCTTTTTCATCTGCCTTTCTTTCGGAGCTTCTCTGTCCCTTGTGACGGGTTGGATAGCATTCAGTATTTTTTGCGATGTCCAAGAGCTCGGATCTCCCCTAACACTCTTTCCGTGAACCCTCGCCTTGTGCTTCACACTACTTGGATATTTTTTTCCGCCTTCATCGTTTCCCTCCTGGATTTTTTACCTTTTTTTTCCCTCCGCCCTCGCGAAAGAAATGTTTGGATTCAATCTTTTTTTGATGGACCTCCTTTTCCGCTGCTGGCGGACTTATACTGTAACGGGGCATGCGGAATCTAGAGTACTTGGTTTTTCTGAACACTTCTTCCCAAACTATGGCTTGAACTATCTCTCTTTTCCTTTTCTTCCGGTGGGTGTTTTTCAGTTTTCTCCTTATGCCATTCATTTTTGTGCACTTGGGGTACGTTGTAAACCGTACGTATAGTCTCCCTTTTTCCCCCCCGGTCGGTCCCATTTCATCTCCTGAGTTAGTTTTTTTTTACCACGTCTGCGTCTTGATTCAGAAGTTATTCCATTAGGATCTTCTTTCGTCGAGTGTTCCCAATTTCACAATATCATTTACCTCTTCGTGCTTCTCTTCCCCTGGTTCCATTCTCGGTATTTTTCTTGCTGTCCTCGGGCTTGTGGAAATTTACTTCTCTTCTTTTGCGCCTTATGATTCTTGGGACCCTCAGGCCCTTGTCCCCTACCCTCAATCTTCAGCTTTTGTTTCCCAAGAGCCGCCTAATCTCTCGCCGTTTGCCATCGCGTTCATGGTCGTTTTCTTTTTTTCGGGTTTCCTTCCTGCTTTTTCTTTCCCTCGCTGGTTATTAGTTTTTCCTGACACTCTATTAAATTGACTTTCGGATTCTTGTTCGTTTTTAAGGACTGCATAGCCGGCCCTCTGTTACATTTTGCTTATTGAATGATAAACCTCGCCTCCCCTGCTCTTCTACTGCCATTTTTTCTTGAGAGTCGTACTTTTTCCTTCACACAACTCCCCCCCTTCACAACTCTCCGGATAGGGATACAGAGCTCAATTGATGTGCGCTATTGTACAGCAGATTTAAAGAGCCTTTTTATCGTGTGAAGATAGAAAATTTCTCCTAACCTGCCAACTCGGTCAGTTGCAAAACAGCTTTCATACTTTCCGTTGAGGTGTCAGAAATGTGTGGGCGCGTAGAGTCGCGTTTAGGGTAGATCTCCTTCTATTTCCTTCCTGGTACATTATTTATCAACCAAAAGCTTCTTCCTCCTGCCTTGCTTGGAGGACAACCGATTTTTTCGCCGGACCTCTCTTTTGCAGTTAATGTATCTTCTCCTTCATTACTTTGCTAGGCCTTGCCACATGCCTGGTTTTCGTACCATGATTTTCGACTTTTTGACGGACATGGCATTTGCCGGTGACCTGCTTCCGTCGGAGGGCCTTTACATCTAGGCCTCTCTCCGGCCCAGCTTTTTTCAGGATACGTTGTTGTGTTTGCCTCCCGATCCCCCCAGTGATCGAGATGGGTTTGAACGCTAAGATATGCGACAAATTGTTCCGTCGCAAGTCAAGTTTTTTCATTTAGTCTTTGTTTAGCGTTTTTCGATCGAATATCGAGTTTTGCTAATCGGCACTTTTGACTCCCCCCCAATCTCCCCCGTTTTTGATTAATTGATTTTTTTCGAGCTTTTCTGTCTCTTCCTGTGGTCTTTTTTTGGAATTTCTGCCGAAATTAGTTAGCGAAGCCGCGTGCTCGCCAAAACCTTTGATGTCTTGATCCTTCTTTCGCTTCGTTTCAATTCGACTCGGGGATGCCGCGCCCCTTTTTTTTCAAGAGTGACCCCCTTTCCGCTTGTTTATACCTAACAGTCTTGTGAGTCCAACGTCTAATTTTTCACAGTTTTTTCAGTCTTATCTTCCCGACCTTTGGGGGGGTATTTTAATTTCCCCCTTTTTTAAAATCGAGCTCTCTTTTGGTTTGAGCGCTGGAGTATCCTTCTCTCACTCCCGCTTTTCTGAACGCCGATTTTGACCTTCCCCTCCTTTGCGCGGACGATTGACTAAGTTCCCTAAGCTGCAGCCGTAATCTGCCCGGGTCTTCTATTGAACGGCAGCGTCGGACTCGTTGCGGACTGAATTTCATTGTATCGGGCGCCGACACCTCTTCTCCTGTCTTCTCATGGGAGTCTCCAGTATTTTTTTTATTTATTTGACTAGTCACCTGGCTTTCTCTTCCTCATTGCAGGGCTTTTCCCCCCCTTCGTGTGTTTCTTTCAGTTGCTTCCAGCGCGCCTGCTCTTTTATCTCTATTTTTCTCTCGTTGTTTTTTCTATTAAATTTTTTTCCGCGTCGTTCTTTGAGTAGCGCACGATTCCGTTCATAAGTTGCGCCCTGTTCGAAACCTCCCCTAGGCAATGACGCGCTCTTCTCACCCCTTGCGACTTTCTTCCTTTTCCTACTGTAATATAAAGCTGGCTTCGGGTTATCGACGTCCTCTCTTCTTGGTCAGTTAGCGATTCGCATTGGCCCTCTGGCTTTTTTAGCCGTTTCAAGGATTAACTCCCCTTTTTCGGCTTCGCCGGAGCTTTGTGTATGTTACGTTTTCTCTGGCGGCGTGCAGGTCACCACGGGGGTTTCTTTCCGGCAGACGTGGTTTTCCTCATTCCCACCATTCAATCTTTTTTTGTTTTACCAGGGTTCAATTACAACATGTCTTCGTGGCTCCTCTTTCTTGGCTTCTCGTTGCTAAGAGCGCTACTTGGGGCCCCTTATCACCCCAGGGAATTTTTCCATGTTCTTTACATGCTCGCCAGGCCCCCTTCCCTTTTCTGAGATTCAAGTATTTTTGTAAAGAACCGCGGTTGTGGCGAAGTTTTTCTCCTTTTACGCTCTGTCCAACCCCGCTATTTCGACTCCCTCCCGCCGGCGTTACATTGCCGCGATGCGCTGATCTGCTATGTACCCCAGTTGGGCATGTTACATCCGTCCCGCGCCTGGTCCTCTGCCCGATCCTGACCCAGTTTTGCTCTCCCGCTCCCGCGGTGACCGTTTAGAACGGTCCGTTTTCTTCCCTTTTTGTCCGCGATATGAGCCAGGGGTACCGCCCCCATCCCTTCCAGCGTGGGGTTGCCCTGCTCCCCCCATAGCTATTCTCACGATCTGCAGGCGGCTGGCCCTTTACTTTTTTTCCTTCTGATCGAGCGGAACGCTTCAAACCTTTCATTTTCTGTGAGCGCGGATTTTTTTCCGACTGATTTTATGCTTGTTGCAGCTTTCTTTCACCCCTCCGGCTCCACCGACATTCGACTTTCTCCTTTTCGCGACAAAAACTTCCTCTCCTTGCAATTTTCCTCTCTGTGGAGTTGTCTCCCCTCTGTTTTGACTTTTTACCGAGCATTGGTTTCGTCGAATTCCATAACATCAAGCCCTACGCCACACGTCGTTTCGGCAACGACCTTTCTCGCGCTTGTTCAAATGATCAGATGTTTTGGCCTATCCCTCCTTTTTTTTTTTTTTTCCTCACAAGGCGTGTTCAGTTTTCTCCTAGTAGATCTCCTCCCCCTCACCGTCCTTTATTCCTCTTCCTTAGTTTGTCTTTTTTTTCCTCCCCCTAGGTTTAGAGACGCTTCACGTGGCTCTCCTTTTCTTTCACCTCGTGCTTTATTGACTCGTTTTATTTCATAGCTCTGACGTGGCGCTGATATGTTATCTTCTTTTTTATTTTCCACGCCTTTTCGGCGAGCGTTACTTCCCGGAAAGCCTCGTCTTTCTTTTTTTCCTCTGTCATGCTGATGGAACGCCCAGCTTCATTTCCCTTTCTTCCAGAAATAGAAATCCTACCCCGCGGGTTACAATTCTCTCGGCTTTCTTCGATCTACGCTTTCCCTCGGGTTTGACGGGTTCTGATTCCCGCTTGCCGGTGTAAGATTCTCTCCCTTTTGTCTTTACATCCTCTTTAGTGCTACTAGCGCCCGTGAACAAATACCTTTTAAAATGGGACGCCGTTATCAGGCGAACGTTCCCCTTTTCTTTTTTTGCGACCCCCAGTCCCCTCGATCCTGTAGTATCGTGAAATGATCGATATTCTCCCTTTCGTAAGATCCTCCTTTTTCAAGCCATGCTATTGCTTCACTTGAGACTGACCGTGGCCATGCGGACGATTACGCGTACTTGGCACGTGACGACCCCCGTTTCCCAAAAACTTTGGTAATGGGTTTGATTTGTACTTCTTCTTTCTCCCTTGTTGTTTCGATCGATTCTGGGTCCGTATACTTTTTGGCACTGTGGGTCCGTTCGTAACAAGACAGTTTTTATCTTGGCCCGTCCGTTTCCCCGTCGGCTCATCCTCATCCGAGTGCATGGCTTCCAATATTGCTCTTCTTTCTCCCCGCCGAGCTCCTTCGTCGTGCCTTTTTAGGTTTTAATATTCGCCAACTCCTCTTTACGCTTCGTTGCGTCTATCGTAGTCTGTCCCCCTTTTTTTTTCCATTAGTTTGAATTCAGGAACTGACGATGGTTTATTCCTCTCGGGTAATTCTCTTTTCTATTTTGGACTTTAACCTCTTATCGATCCGACCCCACTTTCCACCCCCCGTTTTCTGAGATTTTCTTTGCCTGCAGATCTGAACACTTTTATTCCATCGCGTTAAATCGATTTTTTTTTCGGGGTCCTTTCCTGTGTGTTGGTTTCCCTTGCCCTGGATAGGGGTCTACTGGGCACTCCCCTACTGTGTATCTCTTTTTCTTTGAGTTTGTCTTCTGGCTTATCCTTCAATGTCTACCCCATAGGCCTCGCCCAGTCAACGAGCTTTATGACGCTTTTCCCCTCGCCCGCGTTCCTATTATCGACGCCAGGAAGTCGTTGCTCCGTTTCTTCACCTGAAACTTTCAGCTCACTAGAGCTCCCTATTGTCTTTCCTGGCCTTACTTGGGTTCTGCTGTGGTCGATCATTTTCCCCAAAAGGCGCTTTTCTTCTCTGACTCAGATGAATCAACCTCATGACTCTTTATCATTTGCCATGAATCGCCATTATTCCCCACCCGCGTTTCGGATTTTTAGGGAGGGAGTTTATGTTTATGTTTTTCTACTCCCTTTTTTTGCATTCCCGTTGTTCCGTTAACTGACACCACGCAATTCTGAGACTCTTTTCCTCTTTTTACAACCCGAGTTTTTTTTTTTTCTTCAAGTCAGCGATGGCCTCCGTAATGTCCATTGACTTTAATCGGTTTTGTCAATTCGGTCTAAACATTATCCCTAGTTCTACCACGGAAGAAATTCCCCTTCCCGGCAATTTTGGTTCAGCTTCCCTTTTGGTAGGGCCGTCGCACCCCCGGCCTGATCCTCCTTGCCGCTGGAGGTTCCGTTTGTTTTCTCTTCAAACCTAGCTTTCAAAAGCCCTCTTTTGTAACTGTAATGTCTAGGATCCTTCTCCCAGGTCGAGCATGTCCTGGGAGAGGCCTGTTGGCTGTACGAGTTCTAGAAAGCCTAGCTACTTTAGTCATGCTCATGTGCTCCTTTTCCCCACCATTATCCCCCCTCTTTTCCCCACATCATTCGCCTCGCCGTGTCGTGGCGTGGTTAGTTTTCTACCTCATCGGGTTATTGAAAGTTCCTTGTATTGTAGCGGGTTCATTCTCCCACCCTCTGATTTATCCCTTTAGCTCAGCTCTCCCCTTTCTTTTCGTGCTCTCATTGATCGACATACCCACCCAGTCGATTTTACTCTCTTTCTCTCCCCAGTTAGCGGTATTTTGAGTTCCCCAAAGAGTCAGTTTTTTTGCGCTCTCTCTTTGTTCCTTTGCCCTTTACCCTCGAGTAGATTGCCAGTTGAGCTGCTGGCCTGGCCGACGTGCTTTTCTCACGTCGTTTTCTCCGCGAATTTTGTTCCTGCCACGCCGGCCTTCCCCTTCCTTCTCTGTACTCTTGAATTTTTGAGAAGCGAATGCCTTTTTTGCTGGAACTTTCGCTTGTACCTTGTTCTTCCCCCCCCTGTCCCCTTATCTTTTTCTGTTATTTTGTCGCACACTCTTTTTTTCTGCACTTATTTTTTCTATTTTCGCCCGAAGCAGCTTGACTTTTTTCTTTTCTTCATTCATCGAAGGCCGTAACTTTCCGTCTTCGATTGCAATGGTCGCCTATTTTCCTTCCTCTCTCCTGCGGGCAAAGGTCGGGAGACTGGGGGTGAGCGATTGACGCTCGCAGCTCATTTCAC
>Ga0179593_1432825_pt1 | contig 15393 bp, 12 predicted proteins | sample CZODoug2_1_08_16_FD_185931 | JGI IMG/M metagenome (GOLD analysis project Ga0179593, IMG submission 185931) | Vadose zone soil fungal communities from Angelo Coast Range Reserve, California, USA - CZODoug2_1_08_16fungal (PacBio error correction) | ecosystem: Environmental > Terrestrial > Soil >... | reverse complement strand
CTTCCCCCGCCTTTTTTCTTGGAGTCAACCCTGGGGGAGCTTCGTAATTCCTCTTAGAACGCGCGACCTCCTTAGATTAGTTATCGAGATCCTCTTTCACGTTTTTCCAGTAGGGGTGCCTCTTCTTAGTTTCGGAAACCCTCTCCCCCCTTCATACCTCCTCGGAGTTTACCCCTTCCTTCTTCACGACACACTATCGTCTCCCGCTTTCTGATAGCGGTCGAGCCTCAACGCGCAGCGCTGCAAGAACAGCTCCTCCGCCCCTCCCTTAACCAACAAGTCGGCTCGCCGTGCCCCAGACTTTCGTTCAGTAAGACAGGCGTACTTTCTTTTTTCGGTGCTGGTGATCGAGCTATTTTTTCCTCCTTTTTTTAACACTGTCTTTTCCTCCCTCTTCGTTCTTTTGGATTTTCACGTCTCACTCCGGAATTCCCACCGCTTTTTTCGCGCTCGAGACTGAATTGATCTTTCATCCCCTTTGTGGTTTCTCGGCACTCAGCATTTCCGGGAGAGTGAACCGTACAGCGCTTCTCTTTTTTTTTTGCGGTTATCTTCTGACCGCAGATGACTCCCTGGAGAAATCCATCTTCCCGGCGTATGTCCCTTCTACAGTCCCCTTCCTTCCCCTCGACTCAGAGCGGAGCGTACTCCCCTTTTTTTCGCCTCTCCCTAACAGAGCACCTCTTGAACAGCGAGCGCGACAGTCCCGGGGTGGTCGACGTTGCTACGTCCTGAAGAGTTACGGATTTCGCCCCCCCTTCTGAAAAGCTCTTTTTCATCTTACGTAAGGTGAGTCCCGTCCTTCTTTCGCTCCTAGAGTGTGCGAGTGACGGTGAATATCCCTTTTCTTTTTTTTCTTTTAGGTGTGTCGGCGGTCATTTTTTCTTCGGAGTGGAGGTTGCTGATCTGCAGTCTCTGTCTCTCTCAGTTCTTGTATCTCCCGGCTTCTTCCTTGCCGTTCTTTTCTGGACCCTCTCCTTTGAATTTCGCGGACCACCATTTTTTTTGCGAGCCGGCGCAGTCTGCGCGCTGGTTTGGTCCTCCCTTTTTCGAAGTCTCGTTTTTGCTTCCGGCGGCGGCGCCGTCTGAGAAAAACATCCTATTCATCCGCACCTCCTCCCCTACTGTTTCGCGTATTCCCTCGAGATGTTCCGCTCTAGGAGCTTTTTTTAGAAATATTGTCCCTGCGCGCAGCCCGCTTATCAGTATGGGTCTTTTTCTCCGCTCCCCTCTACTCCAGAATCCCTTCCTTTGTCGGTGAGCTTGGGATTTCTGGGAAGATTCGAACGCCTTTTTTCTCCCTTTAAGCTCTCTTCCTAGTCCTTTAAAGAGCGCTGGCTAAAAGATGATAGTATTTTCACTTGTAGAACCCATTCCCCTGTTTTTGGCGACATCCCTCTGCCTCCCCTCCGTGAGCTTCTCTTTTTTTTCCCGACAAGGGTCATTCGGTCTTCTCCAAGTACCCGGACCCTTAGCTCCCCGCGGTACTTTTGCTCTCTGCTCCTTGCAGACCTGTCGCAGCTTTTTGAAAAGGGACACGACTTCTTGACTTCTTTTTTGAAGTGCTCTCTTCTTCGTTCCTCTTTCGTTGACTGCCCCCCCATCTTTCCCCGGTGTTGTTTTATCTATTTTTGCCCACCGCCTTGCCTTTTTTCGCCGCGACTATTTTTTTTTTTTTTGCGGTCTCGAGACCTTGCATTCTTTTGGACGGACCCCATCTATCCAGGTCTCCCTTCCGCGCCTTCTCTTTCGGACCGATCTTTTTCTACTGTTACAGTGGCGTCAACTCATTTTTTCTTTTATTTACGGACGGCTCGGCTTTGTCGTGTTGCAACAAAAAGGACATTTTCGCGTTTCCTCCCTCGCCTGTGAGCATTCTCTTCCTTCCGGCACCTCCCTCTCCGTCGTCTCTCTTTAAGTTTTTTTCTCTTTTCCGAGGATCAATTTTTTCGATAGTCAACGTTTCCTGCGCCCCTCAAACTGTGGTCCTCGCGTTTTTCTATAGGGTGCGGTTTTCAGAACATAAGTGCTAGAGATGCTCCTTTTTTTCTACATTACCGGGTTCTAAAGATCGCTTCGACTTGGCCCAGAAGAGAGCCTTCTAGTATCCTTTCCTGGAGAAAAACCTTTTCTTCTCGTGAGTGAGGATGCTTTTTTTTATCGACAGGATAGCCGACCCCCTTTTACTAGAAAATGCCTTCGCATTGACTTCAAAGTCGTGACTCTTCCCTCCTCTTTTAATTTACTCGCCCAGAGCTTTAGAAGCCACAAGAGTTTTGTCCCGTTCCCCTTAACCTCCGGAGCCCATTTTTTTCCATGCCGATCACCCGTTTTACCCTCCGAGCCTTAGATCGTTTAGGTTGATTCGTGTCCCCTCCATGTCTCTCGATCTCCTCTAAATTCTTTCACGCTCTCCAAGCGAGATTTCCACTGTCCCTCAAACTAGAGGGGAGCTTGTGACTTCTTCCTCTTTCCGGCTTAATTCATCTTCTCGTCCATTCCAACAGATTGTAGTCCCCGTATCCTGAAAGGATGACCTCACTTTCTGACTTCTTCCCCCCCCTTACGAGGATGTTACGTTCTGGTCCTTTTTTTTGTTTTTCCTTCGGGTTGAGTAAAAAGGTGCTGTTTTTCTTTTTTTTCAGTCGATGGTCGCGCATTCCCTGTCTTGGGATTTCAATAAGTCCTCTTTGGTCCCCTCTTTCTTGCCGGGAGTGCGGTTCTTGCTCACTTCCGAACACTGCGCATCGCCTTTGGTATCTTCGTTAAAGCTGACCTTCGATTTCTTTGTCCGAATTTGGTTCGACTCATAAAGGTCCCTATATACTGAAAGCATGGCGGTGGCTCTCGTTCGTTAGCCATAAACCGGGGCCTACTCCTATTTTTTCCTGCATTGTGAACTTCTTTCTCCACTCTTTCCCCCTATCAAAGCGCGTTAAGCCTTTTGAGCTTCCCTGACGGAACGTCTTTCTTTTCTTGTTCGGTGTTGTGTTTTTGGTTTTTTCGAGGGGGATGGTCTTTTTCTGCGGGAGGGTTTTGAGATAGTAGACGTTATCTCTCTTCTCCCGCTAGAGTTTTTCTTGCTGTGAGATTTTCTAGGTTTTTCCTTTTGAGTGTCCGTCTTTCTCTTTTTTAGAGGCGTGTGCCTCCTCCCCGCCGACTTTCTTTCCCCTCGTGGATTCGCCTATCTCGGAATGTTTTTTGGTTATTTCTTTTCCAGAGTATGAAATGCTCGAAGCCCACCCTTGTTTGCTCTTTTTCTTCCCCGAAAGTTTTGGTTCTTTTCCTTTTTTTGATGAGATCGAATCACACGTCGTATTCCTTTTGAGCAAAACCCTTTGGATCTCTCGCCCGGGCATATCCTTTTGACGAGAGTTCGATTCTCTCCTCCTTCTTGTCAAGGAGTTGATGAGTGTGCCACGTTTCCTTTTAAGAGGCGGAACCAGACCGACTCTCCACTTCTTCTTTTTTTTTTTCGCGGGTCGCTCGATTCCCAGCACACGCCGAGCAGCTTGCCTCAGTAAGGTCTTCCTCTTTGCTTCTCTCCCCCTCCTCGAGCAGCGCTGCAAGCCCGCTCCCCCCGAGGCCCCCCTTTTTCGGCTCCCCCTCTTTGAATTCGTACTTCGACCCCCTTTTTCCTCTTTTTGAAAGCGTTATCGAGATGTTTCCTACGCCGAATTCCACTATGTCCGTCCCCTTCATAGAGAGTAACAATTGTTGTCTTTTCAGTCGTTCCTAAAGTAGCATTTCCCCTCTGCTTCTTGAGGCGGTATTTTCCTTGCCCAGTCCTTCATCCCGGTGGTGGTAGTTCTCGCTTCATTCTTTTTTTCTTGAACAGCGACTGCTCTGGATGCGGGAATTCCTCGCAATGATATCCCTGAAGAAGAACCCCCTTATCCCCAACCTCTTTTCCCTTTGAGTATGGAACGCGAATCCACCTGCGAGCAAGATCTTCGTGAGGAGAGTCCGACCCAGACCACGTTTGACGTTCTAAGACAGATCCCCCTTAATCCCCGAAGCAGCCTTGACTTTCCTTGTGCTGGTGATCTTCTCTTTTTTTCCCATTCAGTTCTAGCTCCGTTCTCCTGGCGTCTTCTTCCCATAGACAGACTGTGGTCCTCCCTTAAGTACTTTTGCTTGCCCCTCTTTTTATCGAAGGTATACTATTCTTGGCGTCTCCCTTTACTGCTTTGCGGTCTCCCCGCTTTCGAGTTCTTTTGGAAGCTAGAGAGACTTTTCTATTTTAACCCCCCCAAAGACGCTCCCATTTCTTTTGGGCTTGATTCTCCCGTCCGAAGCGCGGATTTGATTCGAGTGGAACCACTCGTTTGTTTTCCTCTACGGCTCCTTCTGAGGCAGTGCCTATTCGACGAGAATTAGAATTGCAGAAGGTTTTTCTTCTCCAGGCTTCTTAGATCCGCTGACCTCTTCCCCAGATGCCCTCCTCGTCGCGACTGGGCTCTGAGAGAGTAGGCCGCCTCGTCTTGAAACTTTTTCGATCTGTCTTTAGCCGCACTTTTTTTCCTTCTGGCCGAAGACGTCGAGTGCTACCTACCCTCTACACCCCTACGACAGCAGCTAGGCACCCTTCCTTTTGGACAGTCGGACTTTTTCGTTGGGCCGACTTAAGAAGCCGGTTTCTTTCTCTCCTAGTCCGCTTTTTTCCTTTTTATCGAGGTCAACTATTTTCTTCTACCCGCGGAGTCTGTTCCAACCATCTGCCCCCCATCCCTCTCCCCCCGTACCCCAGTCTGTTTTTTCCTAAGACTACGTCATGTTTCATCTGAGAAGTAAGGATGTACTATCCCAGCGGAATGTGTCTTCTCGCAGGTAACGGAAACCCCCCCCCCCCTTGCCACTCCTCCGGCCTTTTCATCCTCGTACTTGAAGTGCCTCCTTTTCAGTGGGGGTAGGCAGACCCCTGGGCCTTCTTTCGATTAACTCCCCGAAATCACTGGATAGATTTTCTTTTCGTTCCTCCCTTCTGGTGAAAGCAACCATCTCTTCCACCTATAGTTTGTTTTGGTGTTGAGAGCTTTTTTTTTTTAGTAACTCCTTAAGCGAAATTTTTTCTTTGGAGTGCGGAGCTTTCTAGACGGAGTGTTTGGGTTTTGCTCCTTGACCCCATCTTCTTCCATGTTAGATGTTCTCCTTAGCATGGCGTATTGGCAGTTGCGAGGACTGACTCCTTCTGCTTACGGAATTCCTCGAATTTCTCCTAATTTCTTCTAGCAGGTGATTTGTCTCCCCCCCCACACTAGGGTCGCTTCCTACTTGTCTCTTCTCTGACCCTGGAAATAGAAGCTCGATTTCCTCTAGTCGATCTATTCCAATCCTAGAGTATCCGGACGATTACTCCTTCACTCCAAGGATAGTAGGTACCCCCCTTCCTGGTAATTCAGAAAATGTGCCTATGTTATACGCCGGCTTTTTCGTACAGATTTAGGGTTGCCCGTTTATCTGATTGACGTTACGTCCCACCACGGTGGAGCGAGCCCTCTTTCAATTGACAAGATCGATTCTCTGACGCCTTGCACAACAGTTTAGCGGTCTTGCTTCGAGTTTTCTCTTTCACGGTTCCTCCGCCGACCTCAAAGCTTCGCATGGAGAAATTAGTGAAAGTCATCTTCTTTCGTCTTCTTCCTTTTCTCCAAAGGTTTTGATCGCTTCCTTCCCACCTGGCGAGGTATAGACTTCCCTTGATACCGGGAACTCTCTTAGACCGGTGAGACGGGCAGTTTGCTCCCCCCTCCCTACTCTTCGACCTGCCGGTCAGCAACCCTCCCCCGCGCGCTTCCGCTCCTCTTAAATTTCTCCCTTCGATTGAGCGGGGCAGGCTGACTTTCTTTTTTCCTTGACTTCCCCTCGATCTTTTTCTTAGTTGAGCCGCCCTCGATTTTACGAATCTCGCCTGCAAGGGAATTCTAGAACCTTTTTCCCCCACAAGGACTCTTGATTTTTCGCTCTCCTTTTTCGGTTTCCCTTTTTCTTTGCTCTGTTTTTTTGGGCTCAACGGTTCGTTTGCGGTGTACGCTCCGATAGAAGAGTCTTTTCCCCTCTCTTTTTTCTTGGGGGGTAATCCGCTTACTTTCTTTGTTGAGTACGTTTTGTCGATCTTTTTTCTCCTGGTGCGAGGAAAGCCTCCTTTTTTTTTTCGTCACTCTATAAGTCGACGTGCGAGTCGATTGAAGAACAACCCATTCTTGCTCGCCCCCCTTCGGCGACTATCTTTCCGCTCAATTGATGAGTTTCTCGATTCATCAACCCCTTTTGTAAGCTCGCCTTTTTCCAAGGAGTCCAAATCTTCTCATCTGATTCTTTAAGGAGAGGTGCTTAAATTTGGTAGTGACTTTGACTCTAGGATCTTTTTTCCTTAGAGAGACTGTTTTGCCTCTTTTTCTTTTTTCTAGGGATTTCCTAGATGATCTCTCTTTTTTCTTTTCTTTTAGAGATTAAGCGTTTATCTTTTCCTCCGCTGACTGCGGGTGTCTTGGAGAACCTGAATGTGATTTATCTCTGATTCCCCTGAGTTTGGACTTCCTCTTTTTTATAGCTTTTGGGTTCCCTCTCCGTGAGAGTGCCACACCTCGTATTGCCTCCTTTTCTCAAGTATAGAAGATCTGGTATTCGGACTTTTTTTTTAGGAATGCTCGAAGCTTCCCCAGGGTTTTCTTTTTACCTCCCTTCTTCGTCTATCTTTTCCTCTCCTCGTTGTTTTTTTTCTATCTCCGAAACGTTTCTTCCTGATGGAGTCACTTTTATCTTTCTGATTGCCTATGTTAGCATCTTTCTCTCGCGACGATTTTTTGGACTAAGGTAAAGGAGACATACTTATTTTTTTTCTTCGGTCGTTCGTCTCTGCCCTTCTTCCCTCCGGAGGCCCTCGCGGGTACTCGAACTTTCTGTCAATTTCCTTTTTCCCCACTTTCTAGGAGTTCCTCTGCGCTTCTTACTCTTCTCTCCTTTTTGATCAACCGCGCGCAAGCGCTCCAGGCCCCTCGCACCCCACGCCGGAAAAAAACGTCTTCTTTACGGACGTTTCGTCCTTCCCCGGTCTTTCCCGAGCAGGCGGGAACCTCTGGTGACTCTGATACCCCCCCCCATGTCGATTGGAGCTCCTCATAATCTCCCTCTCTGCGGCCCTGGTGATGCACGTTCGTCTATTTTTTTTCTTCATGCCTTGAGAGAGTTTCGCCTTTTCCTTTCTTTCCTTGGTGGTCTCGCCCTTATCCACTTCCCGCTGAAACGTCGACCCTTTCGAGAGCCTTGAAGGATTTCTGGACGTTCTCTCACTTCGCATACTCCCGGTCTTTTCCCATCCTTGCGCACTTTCCTCTGAACGACCCGATTGTTTTTTTTTTTTTCGCGTCGAGCGGATCCGACCTTTCTTCCCCGCCGTTCCGAGACAGATCGCCTTCCCGACACTCTACTGGACTTCCTCTCCTTTTTTTCTTCGAAGTGGACTCCCTTGCAGGCTCTTCACGTTTTCCTTTGAGTGTGCATCAACGACGCGGGCAGATGCCTAGGTTCCTTTCTTTCCTAACGCTTTCTGCCAAGCGCCCCTTTTCTCGTTCCGGTGACGACGTGCAGAGAGTGGCGAGTTTCCTTTTTCTTTGCAGACGGCTGGACTACAGGCCTTCGTTTTTAGGCGCATTTTCTATCCTTCTCGTCCTCTTTGAAGTTGGGTTCCCCCCTTTTTCTTTTTTCTTTGTGTACGCTGCCATCTCCCCTGGGGTAAGTCTCGTCACCCACTCCTTGTGGTGTTCTCAGTAGAAGGCGCTCTTCTGCCACCCCGACGAGACGAAGTTATTTTCTCTTGGCTAGAGGCCTTCGGGAGAAGGTTCGCCGAGTCCAACAAGACTGCTCATTCCGTCCCCTCCTCTCGCCTTGGACTTGAGTCTGCTCAGCTCGGGACTTTTTTTTACAAGAGAGAGTAAGCGTTTCTCCCCCTCCCACCGGTATGCTCCGCCCTTCAAAAATCTCCACTTCTGGGCTCCTTTGACCCTCTACTCCTCCTCCAAGGCCTGGGACATTTTTTCTAATGCCCCTTCTTTTTCCTTCTTGAAACTCCGCGTTTGAGCCTAATCCGCTCCAATCAGACCTTCCCAAGTTATCTATTGACCCCAGAATGGCGCTCACTAAGAGTTAGTCAACGCCCCCCTTTTTGGGATCCCCTCCAAGCGAGCGTCGTCGCCCCCTTTTTCAGGAAACCCAATTTTAATTTTGTTCGGTACGGAAGATCTCTCGCATTGCGAGAGAGGCTCTTGTTATTTTTCGAAGAGTTTTCTACCTTCACACCCCCCGGGAAAGAACGAGGCTCGACTTCAATCCCTTCACGTCCTTTATCAGCTTCGCCCTCATTTTTTTTTCTTAAACCATCTATATTTTTTTCTCAGTTGTTGTGAGATATCCTTCGGAGATCTTGGTTTCCTCATAGGGACGGACTCCATCTCTCCCTGGTCCGTTTTCTTCCTATTTCTGGCCTGTGCTGCCTGAACCCCCCTTTTAGAAATGTTACTCGGCTCGCCAGACGCGAAGGCGTCTCGATTGCCTGGTACAGGGGCGAGATTTCCTTCCCTTCTGGTTCCTTTCTTGGATATTATTTCGAACCGGAACGTCGGTTCAGACAGGCGTCTGTTTTCTCCAAAAGAGTTGGAGCGTCTGCTCTCTTTTGATTGGAAGAACTAGCAGATTATTTTTCCTCTGTAGTCCTCTATCACGTGTCGTTCTTTCCTTGGAAGGATATTCCCCGAAACTTTTCTCTATACTTCTCCATCGGTATACTGCTTGTCCAAGTTGATGGGGCCCTATCGTCCTGTCTATTTTAAGATTTTTTTTTATCCATACCTGCCCCCTGGAGAGCCTCGCGGCCCGTAACCAATGGTTTTGCTCCCCCAATCCTCTCTCTTTCTCAATTTTTCCATTCGAGCGAGCTCCCAGTGACTCTTTTCTCCCCACACTCTTGCGATGTGTGCGTGTTAGATTCGTGTTGCCTTTTCTGCTCCCGGCTCTCCTTTTCACCTCGCCCCGGCCCCCGTAGAAGGAGAAAATTCATCCTTCTCTTTCTTGCCCCGGTCTGAGCCGGTTCTCCTAGGAGTGTTTGGTCAAACTCAAAGGAAGGAGACGCGTCTCTCGATGACCTCCTTAAGAATCACGCTACCCGGGTCCTTCCGACGAGCGCTGATCCGGGCTACTCTTTTCCCCCCTTTCATTCTCATTCACCCCAAAAGGCGCGCCCTTTGCGAGAGCTATAAACCGTCACGCTACACTCTTTGGTCAGGCCGAATTTTGCGACGCCTCTTCCTGATAAGAGACTCTCGAGGCGTTGTCTTTCCCTTGCATGAGACGCGTCTCAAGGGTGAAATAAACTAGTGAATTCCAACAAGGAAGAGGACTTTGAGCTGACTATTTCCTTTCTTCGGCTTTAGTTGTAGCTTATTTAGTTGCGTCCCTTCAGCGTTTCGTACTCTCTCTTTTGCGTGCACGCGCTTTTTTGTCCCTTTCCGGTGAGGTAGTAATACGTGTGACTTCCTTTCTTGCTTTCGTCTATGGCTGTCCTTACAAGTAACAGTTTTTTCGCGACGGAGGGTGAAGCGTTCTCTTACTCCTTTTTTTTTGAAGGCAGACCTTCCCCACGGGCGAAAGCGCTCCAGTCAAACGCTCTCGCTCCAAGTCCTTCGGTGGCTCTAGGCTCTAAAGTGCAAATTACGTCCCTCTCCTACGTCCTTCTTGTGATCCGGCGTCCGAAAATTTCTCCTCTTTTCCAGCTGATTCTTTTCCCCCCCCCTAGTTTTGTCGTGAAGGTCCTATGCGGCTTTCGCGGCGAGTCGTCCTTTTTCAGGCTTTTTCTTTTTGTTAGGAATAGGGTTTCCCCTTTGGTAGACCCCCCGTCGAGTCTTTTAGACGCGTTTAGATCGAGGCCCTCGTTGCGTCGGGTCGCATTTGGTGAAACAACGCCGGGTAGGACTCCGAGTGATCGCTTTCTTTTTCCTCTCTTTTTTCACCTGGCGTGCACAACCAAAAGTGTCTTTTTTTTTAGCCCCTTTCTAGTAGAATCGGGCGCGCCAGCGTTTTGCAATTTTCCGATAAACCTTTTGGTTGTTTTAACTTGCGCGATATCTATATCCTTATTGTGGTTTCTCGTGAGATTGACTACTCTTGCGCGTTTTTTCTTCCGGGGAGATTTTTCTCATCATCCTCTTTTTTCGCCCCGCCCAGGAGGAACGCTTTTTTTGTCTTTAGTTTTTTGCATTTTTTCCTTAGTTCAGAATAGTTGTTTTCCCTTCCTTTTTCCTTTTGGACGCCCGCGATCAGCCGATCCTTCTGGTTCATCGCTCCCTCCGCACTATCTGAATCCCCTCCCACTCTGAGTGCTCTTTTTCTTCTTTCTAACCCCCTCGGAGTTTAGACCCTTCCCTCCTCTCGCCCTTTCTCCCGATCGCCCCACTCCCTTCACCCACTTAGGCGCAAGCCAGAAGGAACGCCGCGTCGTCCCTCTTAGATCAAAGGTCTTCAAGCGACTTTTTTCGCGGAATTGGCGACTCCTGATTAAATGATTAGTAAGGAATCGCAGCGTCCCTTTGGTTCTGGACTTTTTTCTCAGCAGATCAGGCCACGCCTGCTTCCTCCGAGAGTCTGACTTTCCTTTTCCCCTCCCCGTGTAAGCAATTCAACCTTCTGCTTTGTAACTTGTTTATTCTTTCTTATGTAGTTCTCGTCCGAGAGTTCCGCCGATACCTCCCTTGCACCTACCTTTCCGCTAGTACCTCCCCTACAGGCCAGGAGCTTCCTTTCTCGTCTAGAGGATAAGACACCAACTTCACCTTTTTATCCCCTTTCTCCCCTCTCGATCGCCCCTGCCTGTGACCTCTCGTCTTTTTTCGCAGTTCTGCCGTTTTTCCCTTGGAGGGTCTCACCTTTCTTGAGAGGGCCGTAGAACTTCTTTTTTGTCCCTTATCAAACCCCGAGCAGGGATATTGGAAGCCTCCTACAAGTCTCCTGCACGCGCCTCTCTTTTTATTTTTTCTCTCCTTCTCGCCTCCTTTGCGAGCTTCTTTTGAGTTGAGTACGGTCATTCCTCGGCGTCGGAGTGGTTCCTTTCTCTGCGCCTATCGTGACTTCGAGCTTAACGGGCGCGTGATGCCGCAGTCGACGCGCCGGTGTTTCTTCGCGACCCCACGCAGGTTTTTTTTTCGTAGAAGGGCGCGTTTTTTTGTGCACGTAATGAATCTACCGAAGTTTCGCCCTGCCCTCCTTCCGGCCTGCCCCCTTGTCGGCTGGCGCCGTCTTGCCCCGTTTCCTCAGAATGCTTTTCCATTGGAGCGGAGTCTCGTCTCTCTCTAGCGGACAGGGAGCTCCGAGCTCTAGGTCGCCGCCCTTGTCTGGTTCCTGCTCATAACGTCGATACGTTTTTTTCTCGACGATTACCGCTCTGAACCCCTTCGAGGCCCTTACTGCTCAGGGCGCTGCGCTTTCAACATAAGTGGTCCGCCTAGCACTCTTGCGTTAGTCCTCTTGCGATCGCTTCCTCGAAGTCTTTCGATCTCTGAGAGATCGAAAATCGCCCTCGTCTCGCTTTTTTTTGGGTTTCTCCACGCTCCGATAAGGACGTGCCTTTCGCATCTCTCTGTCGAGTTTCATTCCCCCACTTGGATGCGTGTTAGCCCTGACCAGTGTCCGAGATCGCCTCCTTGCTAGCTCCCTTTCAGTTAACATGTCATGGGGTACCTCCCTCCACATGCACGGCGAGGCCTTATTCTCCCCGTTACCCCCCAGATTCTTTGTACGTCGGCGGTAAGAGTAAACCCTCTCTCCTCCTACTAAGTTTTGTTGTTGATCGCTTGTTTGTTGAGTCCACCGTGATTTTACCGCTGCGATCGATCCTGACGCGTGTTTTGAGTTCTGGATTCTTCGGCGGACCCATTGATCTGACCATGCGACTGAACAGCGTCCCTTCGTTCTTGCGTATAGTACTGGTTGTTTCTTTAAGTTGATTCCCCTTTTTTTTATTCGTTGGATTATGTATCGATCGCGCCCCGTCCCTCGTTCCCGGTCGTTTTTCTCCCAACAAAGAAGGGGGGATCGTGTCCTCCGTTTTTTTCCCTAGTGCGTAGATCGCCGTTAGAGCGACCCTGCAGCCGTAGATAGATTTTCAACCGTGACGTCGTAGCTTCCTATGATTAACCGGAGTTGCCTCTATTAGGCCCATTATTGGTCCTGAAAATGGCAGTTGGTGCCTCGCGGGCTGTAGCCTTTTTTTCCTCCCCCCTCTGTTTATCAAAGACTTCATCGACGGCGTTCTCCGCGCGGGTGCCCATCAACCCGGTGGCGGCTCAGACGACTCCCTCCTCTCGCCTTCGACGAGCGAGTGCCGGACTCCTGCTCTAAAAGTCGCGTGCGTGAGTGAGAGTTTTCCTTCTCCCTTTATTCCTCGCTCCAGTGGAGTCGACCCTGTCGTCGAATGAGGGCCTTTGACCTCCTTATCTCTCTCCCTTCAGTGGGTGGTCCCTGCTCCTTCTCCCTTTCGCTGTTCTCCTGCGACCTGCAAGAACCCTATACCAGGGTAACGCTCCTCCCTTTCCTGTATGAGGGGCATCGAGCTGTTCACGAAGGGCTAGTCCCCACTGCCGTCTGTAGCAACCGTCACGCGTCCAGCCGTTCCTCCCCGTCACTCTCACCCTTCTTGCGCGGTTTCAGCCGACGTGTCCGCTGCTTCCTCTCTTTTGAGGAGTGTTTTGCTCCTCCCCAAGATCGACGCCGCTTTAAGTTCGACATCACTCAAGTTCACACAGGCCGATCTCGCGCTTGGTCCTGAGTCCCTACGATTCGATCTGGGCGTCAACCGGTTCCCTTTTTAGTCTGTCCCTATTAGAATGGCTCGTTTTTAAATAGGGGAGTTATAAGGTCAGTGGTTCCTCGGGATTTGACGTTTTTGATCTTGCGTCCTCGTTTTTCTCCCTTTCCCCAAATGAGCGTTCCCTTTTTTGGACGGTTCGATGCACGTAGACTTTGAGATCCAGACCCCAGGGCTGTTCCGCATCCTTTTCAATTTCCCTCTTTCTCAGAATCCACTCTCCTTCGGTGTCCTTTCTTTTTTCTTCTTGAAGAAGTTTGAAATCACCACGGTTTTTCGTTCCTTCTTGGAATTCGGAGTTTTCTAGATTCCATCAGTTTACCGGCTAGGTGCTACCGTGTTTCCGGGATTCCGTCGTGGCGGAGTCTTTCTGTTTCTTGTTTGCGGGCGTGGGCTCTTCTGGGATGGCAGTCGGCCTTGTTATTGGGCTCTACCTCGTCGTCTTTTTCCCTTCCAGAAGATGCACCGCCGCTGCCCCGGTGTGTGGGTTCTTCCGTCTCCTTGAGGGGAGCGAGGAACGCGGAGTTCCCTTTCGTGCGTTGATTCTTTTTGAGATACTCCCCCCGGTAATTGAGTTCGCAACTTTTTCCATAAGTGCCGCTATTTCTAGTCTTTCTTGCCGCAGAGTTTTGAGATAACTCTCCCTTCATCAACCCTTTGGACTCCAGCTAGACTCTTCCGGTGATATATCTATGTTCCTAACTTTTGCTATGAGAGAATCTCTGACCTCCCCGGGCTTCCAAACTTTTCTTTTCGATCTGGATACCTCCACCCGGCGTCGCCCGAGTCGGACGAGTTTTCCCCTTTGTAACGGTACGGCGTTCCAGCCGTTTTTTTTTGGTGGTTTTGGAAGCGCACGTAGAGTTACAGGACTTGCTTTTACAGAGCCAGCTTAAGGCACTGCGCGGGTTTTCCTCCCCTCTAACACTAATATTGAACTCCCCGAAGTCCTCGAGGGAATCGTCTCTCCTCTTTCTTTTCGGTACTGATCCCCCCTTTTTTGATGAAACCCCCAGTAAGAAATCCACAGACGGAACCCCCAGCGGATCTCGCCGTCCCTTCCGGCAGCATCTCCCCCCTTCTCTTTTTTCCCCTTAGATTTCGGTAACTTTCTCCACCCCGGCGAGCTTTTCCTTAGCGGAATTCACAATGATAGCTTCATCTGGTACCAATTTTGGATGGCACGTCGTTCTTACCCTCCTGAAAAACACCAACTCTGATTGAGAGCGAGAGCTTCTCCTTTGAATTTTATAAGACATTTTGTGGGTCCACTCCCCTCAGAAGGCCTTTCCGTTAAGAAGTAGAGAGTATATCCTTTTTTTTTAGGTATCCACGAGAGAAATTTTTTTCTCACACGGAGCCCCTCCCCTGCGTTTCTTTTTCCCGCAAGACCTTGTTCCACCCGGGGTGCGATGTCGGCGGAGAGTACTCCCCCCAGAAAGAGTTGGACGACAAGATTTTCCCTCCCTTTTAGGCCTGAACGAGAGCGAGCCTTTTACCAGTGTTTGGATCGTCGTTCCCTGTGTTCTGCCCCCTTGTGAGAGCGTTACTTCTACGTTCGTTTTTTTTCTAATCATTATCATATTCCTATTAAGCCCAATCTTCCTTCTGCTGCCATTTGGGTCTCTTGACGGTGATTTCCTTTTTTTCTTTTGTGCAGTTCGTGACGAGTTTTCCCTTGTGGAGAGGTAAACCCGGTAGAGGAAGTCGTCTTTGGTTTTTTTTTCTTTTTTTTTTTTTTTTTTTTTTTTTTTTTTTCTTTTTTTCTTTTTTTTTTTTTTAGAGCTCATCTCCCTAGAGTTTTTTCCACGATCTAAGTCGGGTCCTTTGAGCTATGGCGCAGTGTTATAGAGATAGAATCTTTTTCCTTTTTCCAAACGCGTGGGTGGCGAGAACCCCTGTGTCCGAGCGGGTGGAGCTTCGACTATACTCATTCTTTCTGAGCTTTTTTCTTCCTCGGACGGCGCGCTGGGAGCAGCATCCCCCCCCTCTCCCTCCCCCGCTTCCGCGAGTTTTAGACTCCTGTCGGGCTCTATAGAGCTGGACATGGCTCGCGTATTCGATTTCCTCCGCCGTTTTTATTTTCCGCCGCGCCCGCAAGCTCTTCTTCCTTCTGTCCGACCGTGTACAACGCTCCTAATTGAGAGGACCTTTCTGGCCCAAGGTGCGAGTCACAGACGGACTTTTGTTACGTAGATGGTCCCATATTCCTCGTTTCCCCTTATCGACGTACACTTTTTTTTTGGATTCCCGTTCCGTTCTGAGCCTGCCGATTCGAGTCCTTGAACACGCCCCTGCGCCACCTCCTTCCCCCGCGTTTGTTTTTACACGGAAAGCTACGACTTGGCCGTTCTAGTGACTTCCGATGACCTTTTTTTTTAATGTTTTTGTAGTCGATCCATTGTAACCGTGCCTAGCCATTAGACTTTCTGAGCTTCCTCTCTCACTTTTCCTTTTGTTTTCCGCGAAGACCTTAAGGAAGGTCTCGAGGAACTGACCCTGAAGGAGCCCAGTAGCTCGCCTTTGTCGTTTTCGAACCT
>Ga0179593_1407734_pt1 | contig 15393 bp, 16 predicted proteins | sample CZODoug2_1_08_16_FD_185931 | JGI IMG/M metagenome (GOLD analysis project Ga0179593, IMG submission 185931) | Vadose zone soil fungal communities from Angelo Coast Range Reserve, California, USA - CZODoug2_1_08_16fungal (PacBio error correction) | ecosystem: Environmental > Terrestrial > Soil >... | reverse complement strand
GTGCTGAAGTGTCCCCTTGAACATTTCCTTTGTCCATATGTGCGTTTCCCCCTCTGAAACGCCAAGCGGTCACCGCCCCCCCTCATTGTCCCCGAGACTGTAGACAGTGGCTGTACGGGAACTTCACTATACCCTCAACCGAAGGAAGTTGTACCTTGTTCCCCCCGACCTTTCACCCCGGAAGACCCTCATAACGGCAATCCGCCCTAATCCATTGTTATCTTGTCATTACCTCCCCACGTTTAGGCCCAGGATCCTGTCATCCTTTTCCCTTACCCCTCCGAAGTTTGTAGCCAGGTAACAAGTTGACGTCAACGGACCTCCTTGATGATTTTTCATAATTTTGGAGCCAATTCTCTTATTGAATCCTGTTGTTGATATAGCTGTCCCAACCTTCTTTCCGCCTCCACCTTTTAAGTTGTCCGGTACCCAAGTTACCCCTTATCAGCCCTGCTGCTTCTTTCCCCCTGCTGCCTGCGTCCGGTGAAGATTTTTGTTTACTTCCCTTCTGTTTTCCTTTCCTTATTTGGTGTTGGAGGGTCATTAACTTGTTTCTGACGGTTACCCCCCGGCGTTTTCGAAAAGTTTGACCCCTGCGTGTGCGAGTCTTTGCATGGGGATTCCCCATACAATTCCTCACACTCCCCCTGCCTGTCCCCCTTTGTCTGTGCCCTTTTGTCCACCGGGTTCCGATCACCTGCGTCGTTACCCCTGAATTTCCCCTGGTTTCAAGCTTCGGTAGCGCTGGCAGACCGAACTCCTTTGACCTCCTTCTAGGCCGGCTAATACCTGTCCCGCCTTTCCTGGTACCCTTGGAGTTCAGGCTCTTTGATGATGTGTTTTACCGCACAGAAGCTACAATTTTAGTCTTCTCCCGGCTCGGGTTTTGCTAGTTTCGGCTTATTGGTTCCCGTTACAAGTTGATTTCGCCGACTGTGCGCCTGGGTGTTATCGTCCCAAATTTTTTTCGCTTCCTTCGATGGATGATGAACCCGGTTTGTGCCCCGAAGCTGGCTCAGAAGAGAAAAAACCCCAGCAACGAACCACGTTTTTTATTCCGAGGTCCCACCGGCAGTGATCCAAGTTGAACCTGGCGCCCGTCCGTGTTTTCTCGCCCCTTGTTGCTCCCCCCTTCCCATTTTACAGTTTACCCTTCCGAGGGCCGTCCCTTTTCCAGTTTAGTCACAAATTCCTCTTACGAACACCGGCATTCTGAGGGGTCCCCAACGTCAAACCCCCCGAATTTCAGTGCAGACAAGTTCCGAAGCGGCATAGAAGAATCTTCTCCTCTGGAGGCCCGCAGTTGCTTTCAGGCCCTTATGCTTCGTTGGAAACCTACCTTTCCATTTTGAGGCCTGAGTCGGACCCCTATCCCCGTCCCTGCGGTAAAGGGGAACCTTCTCTTACAAAGTAACTTTGCCTTGGCTTCCGGTTGTATGCGTCGGACTGATGGTTGAAAGTTAGTCATCTCCTGGTATATAATACTGTGGTTCGGGGGCAGGTGTGCATTCGGTAATCCCGTATTTGTTTAACTCAACAGTGGAACGCGAATTTTTAAGTTTTCGACAGGGGGTTGATCTCCTTTCTTTCTTTGCTTAATTTTTGCCGGCCCTCTTCCTCTTGGACCGGGCTTACAATATTATTGCCGAAGTTCACATCCGAACGAACGTTGTAGAGCTCAATGATTGGTCTTCATATCGTTCTTTTTTCCTTCTGGTAGTTTAATTCTGGCGGATCCTGAAGCTGTTTTAATCCATTGGGCCATTGCGCCCGCAGGTTTGCCGCCTCCGGCCGCTGGGACTTACAGGGTTACCTCCTCAGCCTCCTGTATATTCACCCGGAAAGAGCCCCCGGCTTTCCTGCTCGGTCCTTGGTCCGTGCGATGAGCCCTTCAGCCTTTCGGCCCGAGGCTCCTTTCCCTTACCGAAGTAATAACTGTCGCGCCGGAAACCAGCCTGAAGTTCACCCCCCCCCTTCACAATCCCTTCGAAGATTGTTCTTTCCGTGAATGCCTTCAAAGACAGAGTTTTACGAAACCCTTACTGGTTTATGCTGCCCTGCGGGCCTCCCTACATGGTCTGCTTCCTCTTCCAGTGTACACACTTTCGCTCTCCCCATCTTCCCCCTGGTTTCGGCCCGTCCTGGGCACTTTAGTCAACCTGGTCCCCCCTCTTCGCGAATCTTGCACCCGCGGCACCGCTTGGGAACCCCCATTGCTTCAACAGCTGCAAGACTGAAAGGGTCATGACAGGGGTGCTCCCTTCCCTCTCCTTGATGATTTTGCCGGTGTTTAGGCCTGCTTTCCCTTCGGTAAAGTTTACTGACCGGTCGGGAATACTCCTTTACCAACCGCCTGCCTGGGTTGAGCGAAATCGCACTAGTCCCCGACATCCATGGCCGAGACGAGTATCGCCATGCCTTCAAGTCCTCCACCCGAACTTTTCCTCGGCCGCGTGCCCCCTTGAAAAGACTCCACCCCCCCCCCCCCCCCCCCCCCCCCCCCCCCCCCCCCCCCCCCCCCCCCCCCCCCCCCCCCCCCCCCCCCCCCCCCCCCCCCCCCCCCCCCCCCCCCCCCCCACACACTCCCCCCCCCCCCCCCCCCCCCCCCCCCCCCCCCCCCCCCCACCCCCCCCCCCCCCCCCCCAGCCTTACCTGACGTCACGCGTTTACCCACAAGTATCCGAGTCCCCCAGTATAAAGAAGAAATAGTGATTCCCTCCCCCACCGCGAAAAGATCCCCGAGTCACGTATTCTGTGGTCAGACAAAACTGTCCTTTTACCCTGGAAAACCTGGCCTCCCTTCCGCCATTCCCAGGAAGAGTACAAGCAACGACACCCTCAGTCGGATTGATCGATCTTCATTGCCCACTCCCTTCCTCCTTGAGATGAAGCCAATCGATGTCCCCCGATTTTTTTGCCTTTTACAGCCCCAAAACAACCTCGCGTACCCATAGCGCCCCATCCGGTTGACCTCCCATCATAAGTGAAGCCCCTCGTCCACCCTGTCCCCTTTTTAACCCTCTCTTTTCAATACCCTCCTGGCCGCCGCAGCCGTAGGTCCAACTCCCCCTCAGCCCTGTTCATCGTGCGCGCCATCGTCTCCCCCTGTTCCCCCAGAACAAAGAGCTGCCCCACTTGCCCGCAGCGAAACCAGTAGTTTGTTATTCTTTCCCCCCATCTCCCGAATCTACCTGGGAAAAACAGGGAGGCTTCTTCTCGTTTCCTTGATTCACTTGCCGTGACCTCGATCCTGACCTTCCAAGCAACCGCGCTATAACGCACTGTTCCATAGGCAGCCCATGTCCCTGCGTGACGGATACAGCATCACCCCGCCTGTGCTGGAAGATGCCTTATAGTCACCCGCACTCCCCCTCCCCCAACTCGAGCCCCCCTCAGAAAGTCATTCACGCCCCAATCTCTATCATCACTCCGGGACCACCCATAACTGGCTTTTCTCCCCCCAGCCTGATCTCCTTCCCCTCTCCTTTACGTCGCCGTAAAGACTCCCATGTAAGCTTGCGACTCCAATCTCAGGACGTCACTCTCTTCGTCGTTTGGAAGGCGGATCTCAGACCGTACCACCGCATCCCAAGATATCCTCTGATCCCGTTCCCTCCCAAAGAGGTCCCTAGACTCTTGCCTTCCTCCCATCCCCGCTTCGCCCTGATCCTTTAGAACAGCAGACCCGATCACTCGGCATTGACTCCTACTCCATTTAGCCGAGCAAACCCCCCTCTCCCCACATAAGTGACCCCTTATATCATCAAGTATCAACGGGTACGATATGGTATAATTTGTCTGCGACGAGCTCACCGTCGACGAAAGGTTCTTATCGCTGCCCCCCCCCGGTGACGTAGCTTTTGGCAGCTGCTTTTTTACCCATCCGCCCCTTTTTCGGTAATGTTGTTGCCACATCAGGTGCGTTTTTTTCCTTCTGCATGCCAAGGCCTGTGACGCCGTGTGCGCGGTAAGGCTGGTCTGCCTTGAGAGTGGTTTTCCTCGCCCGTAGCCCCGGTCAATGTTCACCTGCGCTGCGAGTCCTTCGCCCGGCGCCTTTTATCGGATCGTAGGTGAAGAATGTCTCCGGCAACCCTTGCCATTGTCCTGATGACGTTTTCCCGTATAGATGTACTTTGAAGCTACTCCGTTGTGTTGGGGATGCATCTCGTTAACGGCCTCCCGACACTGGACCAAGGAAATGTCCGGTTTTTAACCCCCTTGCGCCCCCCCTCAGCCACGATTCCGTTTTCCCCGAATACTATTTCCGGCCTCTAAATTTGCCAGTTCTACAGGCCTATTAACTCCAGTCACCCGTTCCCTTACTTTAATAATTGGCAGCCCCGGAGTCCCCATTTGACTTTGGCCGCCTTAAACTCAAGGTGACGTGTTTCAAACGCTCTTCACCAGGACCTTGGCGAGGGCAAAGGTTTTGTTCCCCCATCCTAATAACCTTTGCCTGGGTTCTCTCTTAGTTGAAGCCTTCTCAGTTAGACCTCGTATCCAGAATTCTCCCGGATCTTATCTTCTTTCTTAGCCCCTTTATTTTTCTACTTGGAGCAGCTGATTTTAGCTGGTTTGCTGACTTTTTCCCGCTCTTGCTTCACCCCTTCGGTTTCGTGACGGGTTGAGGGTTTCGAAATTCGTACGTGTAAGAGGCTCTGGTTCCCGTTTTTCTCCTCGGATTTCGGCCCCTCTTCCTAATTCGGGAGATTTTAGAATCTTTTCTCTCGTAGGGGTCTTAGGTTCCGCTTTCGGAGGGCTACTTTTTCTACCACTTACGCAGATTGAGATTTATGATTTTTCTGAATATGTCTTTTTGAGGGCGTGGCTAGTCCAGTGCTCTGATTTTTGGCGCCCTGACTTGGCTCCCTCCCGAGAATTAGCTTTAATATGGGGGACTCCAAGTCTCTACTTACCCAGGTTTTTTTGGCGCTGTTCCTCTGGTCTTTCTTTGGTTTTTCGAGTTGTCTCTCGAGAAGAGCAGCCTTGACCATTGAAATTCGTTACTTTCATGTTAGCCGTGCCCAGCCTGCTCACATTCTGATTAGTCCGTTAAAAGTTGATGGTTGTTAACAGAGGTGGATCCCACGGGGTTGACTTTTATCGAGGGCCCTGGAAGATGATCAGTTCCCCAGCCGTCCTCCATCGATGGGTTGCCTTTGAATGTTCGCGAGGTCGCCCGGTAATTCACGTGAACGCCCATTAACTTTCTTGCGCAACTTTCTTGAGTCCCGGAGCGGTAAAATGGTTTCCGTGCCCCCCCCCCCCCCCAATTTCGCTTGGTCCGAGAACAGAGGACCATTTGCTTTGACATGAGATGGAAGACTGATCGTCTCCCAGGGGGTCTCATTCCTAGCCCCAGGTTGGTCCCGTGAAGAGTCCTCTCTGGGCTTTGAAGAGATGGTGACTTTTCCCTTGTATGTTTTAGACGTCGGCCGAGATGTTGATGGTTTCCCCCGGTTCTCTTCTCCTTTTGGCATCTATGCGTACAGGAAAGATAAAGGCTCCGTTTTCTGCCACCCAGTCGCCACTATTCCCCGAGTTGTTCCTTCTGTGCACCCGGCCTTGCTAAACTCCAAGGGAGGTTGACGACCCCCCTTTGGAGAGGCCTTATCAGTGTTCATGATAACCGTTGGATAAAAGGTGCGATGTCTGCCGATCGAGGAGATTTTTATTCTTGAGAACTGTTTTTGATTTATACTCTTTGCTGCTGCGTAGAGTGGTTGTTTCCTGTAGTCCCGGTTCTCCCCCCCCTCCCCGTCTGCTGAGGATCTCTCGGTTGTCCCTGACCGGGTACTTTCCAGAGTTCCGATTGACCCGTAGTTCTGGCTATGTTTCGTTCTCTCTCCCTTCGTCCAGAGGTCCCTTTTGATTCGGTCCATCGCACCTGTGAGAACTTCCCCGGGAGCATCCCCCCGATTCTTGTTTTTCCTGTACTTTTCGCCGCCTTTTTGCGACATCCTTTTTCCTCTCACGTCCTCAAGTTCCCTTCAAAACCGGACCCAGCCATAGCGATGCTGTACTGAAGTCCCCCTGCTTCCTGTCCCCCAGTTCGAGGCCGAAGCGTTCTATGGTTCCATTTTACTGTGTTCGTGAAAGCTTCTCTTCTTATGGACCCACTTGCCATTCCTTTTCCCGACGACATTTTATCTCGGAGCTGGTTTTGATATCCCACTGTTTACAATCCCGTTATTTCCATTTCTTCTGTCTAAGGGACAATTTAGTTGGTATTCAAGAGTGGACGCTTCACGTTTCTAACGTCCCTGTGCGATGGCTGAGCTTGGAAAGTTAGTTTTGTAGTGGCGGCTGAAAGGGATGTTACTTAGGACTGAATGAGACCTTACGCCAAGTAAGGTCCTTTATCTTAAAGTAACCTTTTATCGCATGGCCTTGCTGGTGCGGCCTATTGGATCTGCCTGTAATTTTTAGCTTCGGCTTTTGAGGCGGACTTCTGTGTTTGTTTGGGGTTTTTTTGGGGGGGGGGGGTGGAGGGGGGGTGGGGGGGTGGGTGTGGGTTGGGGGGTGGTGCTTGGGTTGGTGGTGGTGGGGGGGTGTTGGGGGGTTTTTTTTAGCAAGGAAAATTTTTTTTTTTAATTTGCAAGTTCTTCGGCTTCTCCCTGAGCGAGCCCCTCCAAACAGGTGATATCGATGATCAAGACCCCACTAAGGTCCCCCAACTCCCTCCCGTCTTTTTAAACATGCCCACCTAGATGGATCCTGTAGACGTTAATTCTCCAGTGATGGCCTCGACCACCTTCTTCACTCTACCATTCTATAAAGAGCAGTAGGATAGCCTTTCAACGTTTAGGAGTCACCCCTGGCCCTTCTCATTCCACCATTCCCTGCTGACCGTACATGATTACGAGAAATTCTTTAGGACAGTTTTGCCTCAGCCCAGAATGTACGACTACATCTTGCCTGTAGATCTTTCGGGTATTAGGTAAGGATCAAGCACCGGTCCCTGTTTCGGAAGGAATTTGGCTAGTCTACGCTGGGGCCAATTTTCGGAAGCTTTCCGGAAGCATCCGCTAGTAATACTCGAGTTGCCCCAAGGGCAGGGCTCTTTACGTAGAGTTCCCTTGGGTGTTATCCGCGGTGTTGGAAGGCCCCCATCCCCTCTCAGGGGTCTTACCCCGTCTGGGTCTCGTGGTAAAAAGTACCTGGCTTTTCCCGCTTTAGGGCTGTCTCATTTCGAAGAAATATCGTGCTATCAAACGGTTTCCAGTATAGGGCTTCTCCAGTTTGGCCTTTGCCCTCTCTGAGTTTTTCCAATGAAAAAGTTGAAGGTTATGTGTTTATCCGACTTAAAAGACGGCCCTCCACCCCCAAGTTCACCGAAAAGCACATTAATCTATTGTCCTTGTGAGTAAGATCACCACAGTGTCTGGCTTTTTTCCATCGCCTTTCCCTTTCCCATCGAAAAAAACCCCCCCCAAGCCCCCCCGATAAACTTTTCAAGCATAGGTTGCGGTCTTTTTTTCCACATCAAATGAGGCTCGAACTTTCCCAATGCAAGAGGCTTTAAAGGATGTCTCGCCCTTCCTTTCTTTTCCAGTTTTCATGTAACCTCGTCCTGGTACACTGTTTATGACCTGCTTCAATGCCTTTCCGGGGTACAAGGCTACTTGAGCCACGCTGACCGCACCGGCCTCCTCCCGTCAGAGTTCAATGTCTCCCCTTTATTGACCGGTCTCAAAAGACCGACCAACCGACCTACAGGGGTTCTCCCACACTCACCCCTTCTCCCTCCTTCAGTGCATTCTCCCCGGGAGAGGGCACCTTAAAGACCCGCTGCCTCCCGTCTCTTGTCAGCCATTGAAGGACGCATTCTCTTGAGTACAGGGCCCCCAATTTGAATCCCCTTTACAGGATTAGGAGAATTCCCTTTTTTGGATCCCCCTCTCTCTTATTTTTACTCCTCCTACTTTTTTTTTTGTGGATGTCCTTAAGTTTTCGCTCCCTTCAGGAGGAAGTTAGTTTCCCGGGATGGTCTCCGCTCCCCCTTCGTTAAGTAACCCTTGATAATTATGATTAAGGGACGGCACTCGTTCCTTTAATCAACGACGTTTCTTCTGCGAGGCGGAATGCCTCGGGATTCCGGGGTCACCATCTTTTGTCCTGACCCCCTACCCGTGGTGTTTTCTGGGTTTCCTATGTGTAAGGGAGTTTCCTCCACGGAGACCAAGTCAGACTGAACCAGGCTTATTATGTTAAGTTCTCAAGGTTTTTTGGTGTGGGGGTGCGCGAATTCGCCCCTTTGCCCTTCATTTTGTCCCAAATGGCTGAGAGCAGGTTTTTCTGATCTTTCACATTTGCGACGCATTGGCGGTCCGTCTCCCTCACATAGTCTGCCACTCTGGATTGGGTAACCCCCCGGTAGAGAAGTTCAGATATTGTTCCGAACCTCTGCCTCTTTCCGCCGCAGGCTTTCCACTTGATATTATTCGGTTTGGGTGCGGAGTTCAGGAAACGGCCCGCTGTCGACGCATCTTTCAAGTGGTGTATCTCTTCCCCTCGAGTCCTTCTCCCTCTTGGTCCCCCTTTTTTTTGGATCGCTGTCCCCAGGAAGAGATAAAACCACAGCCTTTTCCCACGGGTTTATCCTGCCTGAAGTCAGTAATTTTCTTTCGCCCCGTCCTTCCCTCCGTAGGGGTACACTCTTCGTCTTTCCGCCGGACCATAACTCGACCCGTCCTAGAGGGCACATAAAGGTGCAGGAGTCTTAGTCACCAGAAGTGAAGAACAACGAGTTCGTTCAAGTCAAAACCCACACCGCTGACTCGACCGCCAGTGAAGAAGATGGAACGCTAAGGTCCCAGTAGACCGAGTCTAAAGTACGGCCAGCATTGCAGGAGCGTCAGACATGCCACCCCAGTGACCCGTAGGCGCAACTCACTATTTTAAGGCAGGCCACCGAGCACCCTTCTCCTACTGAGGGTTCGCAAAGAACGGTGGACCACCGGAATCCTCTGGAGCCCCACCTTGGACTTCTGTTGACCGGCCGATTATCCTACCATTACACGCCCTATCATCGGCAGGCCTGAAAGGCAGTTCCTAGCCCCTTCAGGATCTTTAATACCACCTGTTACGGGGAAGTTGGGACAGGATTTGTTGACCTAAAGTCCTTACTTCCGGCGTTTCTTTACAGTAAGACAAACGGTGATTTTTACTTTTTCTCGGTTTGGTTACGCGCATGATCTTTAGACCAAGGCTAGGCCTGATTTTATCTTGAGAGATGCGAGGCCGCCTCTTCTGCGTACTTACGTTCCCAGGCCCGTGAGCTCTTTCTTCATAAATATCTTGGTCGCGTACATTCTGTTAATTCACCCCCTAGAGTCGTTTAAGCATATTTAGCCGAGGCTGCCCTTCAGTGGTTTACCGTCAGGTCTTTCCCCGTATCAGAAGGAAGAACCTGTTTTTTCCAGCAATAGTCCTATTAAATAACCCCAATCTCCAGGGTCTGCCTTTTCTCTTCTGAGCGTCTCCTTCCCAGATCTTAGGAGACTATGAGAAAGTTCCATCCCACTACTCCCTCCCTCGAAAGTAACACATCTCATTAACAGAGCCCCCCAATACCTAAGACCTGGTCGAGGTAGTAAGTCCTTACCCTTCACGCGTGACAGCCCCCCCCCCTCCCCTGCAAGAGGAAATCAAACGGTATGTTCCAAGAAGCTGATTTTCAAAAGTTCTTATCCTCCCCACCCCCTCATACTCGATAAACAAGTTGAAAGCCTTGTTCACTTATGGAAACTACCAGCTTCCGAGACTTTAACTACTGGCACCCTCTTCACAGCTCTCTCTGTACCCCGCGCCCTCCTTGGACCGACCCCCCCTAGGAATTACCTTGTGCTAATTAAGTCGGCATAGCGGGAATTTGTTCCGTGCCATGATGAAGGCGGCAGCTAATTCCCTTTTTGCCAGCGCACGACACACCAGAGTACCCGGTCTTCGCAACCTCGAACCTCTGCTATCCTTACTTTTGACCGCCGAGGCCCATCGCCTAAACCCTCTTGACAACCCCCCCGAACTTTCCTCTTCCTTCCGTCCCCGTGCCTAACCTGAGAAGGCGTGATTTCATAATAACGACTCCCCCAGCTAGAAGCGTCCGCCTTCCCCCTCCAGAACAGATTCCATCCCAGAAGAGACCCGTTTTCCCGAGCGTCCCCCGAGCCACGATACCACTCGTCCAGACCACCCCCCTTTCTTGAAAGATCACCTGGGTCCCTCCCTTTCCTTGGCCTCGTATCCAAGAACTTTCACAATCTGATTTACCGGCCGTTTTCCCCCCCCTTCCATCAGTAGATGAGGTTCCATCGATGCCATCTCAGACGTCGAACCTGACACCGACTTTCCCTGCCCCCCCCCTCCGCCAGCCACGCACTGAAGGCTCCTCCCCTCTGCACAAGGAACCTGGGCAACTTTCCCACTACCCGCCCCTTGCGCCCTCCTCTCTCCCTCCCTCCCAGAGACAAGAACACTTTTTTCGATAGTGCGCTGTAAAGAGCTTATTCCCATTTTCCCTTTTGCCTATCCCCCTTGCAGCTCAGGTTTCTTTACCTCTGTTACGCTCGAAAAGGGAACCCATGACTCCCTTTAGGCAGCGGTTCCCCTGTGAGCATTCGGCCCTTCGCTCTCAGCCAGAACATAACCAAAGTCCCTTTCCCGCACTTTTTTAAGACGTCCCCCAACTACTAATGTGCCGGCTTGCGGGAACGCCGGATTTCCCCCTCATGGCATGACAGAGAACCTCTTTGCCGCACACAGAAAGTCCCTCCCAGAAACCCTCCAAATAAGCCCCGTTACAAGTCCCTTTTTTTCTAGTACCGGAACCAACTCTTTCCATCTCCAGAGGAGGGGACTCACTCCGGTTAGAGCCCCGGCTCCTAAGATTACTTTTACACTAAGACAACCCAGAAATCGTTCCCACCGAATTAGCTCTGCTTAAATCTCTTCTTTTCCCAAGAGGTAATCGCGACCTGAACAATCCACCCTCAGTGAGATGACCCTCTACTTTCCCCCACTTCTATATCCTATCTTCTTGACCCACAGAGTCCTCCCCCCCTTGACCTTTCCCCAGAAATCCCCTCACTGAAGACATTATCAATTCACCAGCTGTCTCTCTCACCCCCGATCACCGGTCCCGAGACCCTTTCCACTCTGAAGATCTCAGCGTCTAATTCTTTGCGAGTCTCCCCCTTAAATCAGTGGGGCCTTAGGCCCCTAACCACTCCTCGTTGAATGTCTCTTGGTCAGAAAGGCCCCATGTTGTTTGGGGGAGCCCGCACCTTTTTTTTAGATTTGAAAAATAACTGCTTTTCCCTTTTTCTTTGCCTCCGGCTGTTACGCAGGGCCCCCTCTTCAATCGTCTTTTTTAGGTTATTCTTTTGATTTAGTCGGACTGTCTTTTTTTTAGCTGCGCCCCCTCCCCCTCTGCAGGCTGATTTACCTTACTTGCGTGAGGTTTAGCAGCAGTTTTTCGAAGTAATTCTTGCTATCTCCTCTCCTTTCCGTTGATTAGAGACCGTTAACTGGACGACGACGGACTTGACCTTTTTGTAAGCCCCGAGACTCCCTCCAACAATGTGCGTCAGACCGCAGAGTTCCGGATTCCCTTGCCAGGCTACTTCTCCCCTCTAATTCCCCCTTTCTCACCTTCCATACCTCCGAATGTCCCCTGCCCCTGCGTTCCGCCGGGCTGCCCCCCCCCTGTCATACCCCTGGATTTCCACCCTCCCCAGACAGTTGTCTTGCTTTGTTTTGACTTTTTATTGTTACCCCGATCCTTAAAAGAGATGTGGTTCTCCCTTCCTATTTCTTAAGTTGTCATCACTCCGTTTCAGAGAATTCCGCGATGCTTCTTCGTTCAGGATCTCCCGTCTTCCGGGTTTTTCGTGTGGTGCTCGTCACACGAGTGCTGAAGTCTACTTTTTTTGACTTTTCTGGTTTAGCATTCGTAACGTCTGCAAGGTTTCTGTGAGTCCCAGACCTATTCTGAGAGGCATTCCTAAGGGGAAAGTTATGGGCGGACGAGGTCTCATTATTTTTTCCCTTTACGGTTAGATTATGGGAAGCCCTTGAATACTATTAGTTTTTAATCTGACCTCCTATGAGTACCTAGGTCGTTTTGGAGGGCGTTTTTTCAGTAACTGGACTGTCCGGGCCTCCGGGCTGGTCTGTTTCCCCCCGCCGGGCTCTGTAGAGGGGGTCCTGCAGTCCATTCCTACTCAGATTTACGGTTATAGGGATTATGTCTCGCTCTTCTTTGGTCTGGCGTCCTTTCTGGTCTCCGCAGGCCATCCCTTGACCAGAAGGATGGAGTTCTGCTTTTCTCCAGCCTGACCAGGATGGAGCTTTCTCTTAAAAGGTTTTACCGATGTGAGGTTGAGTTTTGCTCTTGGCCCATGCCGCTCGCCTTTCCCCTCTCGTTAATTCTTCAGGGTGCACTTTTAGATTTTAGGGCGATGGTGTACGGTAGTTTTCTTTAACGGGTCCCCTAAGGTTTATGAGGGACAAGTTTTGTAGCTGTGAGCGGGGGGTCCTCCCAGCGTTTTTTTTTTCCGCCAGAGTAACGAGGGAGAGGAACCTCCGGGCTCCCCATGGAAGCGAGATGGCGCCTCTCCTCTTACCCTAATTCCCCCCTCGTTTTCACCCCACCACTCTCATCCCTACAATGTCCCCCCCTGTTGAAGTCCACCATTCCGTTGGTCCTGTACCCTTCTTGAGATGTTTTCCTTGAGGGAGTTCCCCGTTTAAGTCCCGGGTGCAAAGGTCAAGGATGTGGGCTGCTTTATTTGAGTGTGGTTAGTTCGGTACGAGCCTCAGTTAGCTTGCAGCGCTGTACGGCTACGGATGCCGGAGAGGCACCGGCCTTAGATTAAAGCCGATATGGGGACAGTTTCCTTTTGGCCCTCGGCAGGTTAATGAACCGGTCCCCCTGTGTCCATCCCAGGTGAAGTAGGTAAGGATCCGATGTGGATTTTACCGGATGTTCTCAGGGCGTTCGCTGTCCTGGTTTTGGCCTAGGATGGGGCTCCCGAACGTCGAGTGTATCTTTTCCCGTGCAGGTGTAGAGAGCTTCCGTGTATGCCGTGAGGGATTCGAAGTTCGTTTTCGCAAGTGTTACTCAAAGACTGTCGTTCAGCACAAGTCGAGGGTTTGGATCGGTTGCTTTGAGATGCATTCTTATCGGAACTGGAGGTGGTAGATCCCCGCTTTCTGAGTTTGCATCCCGGAGACCAAGGGTTTCAGATCAGCTGGCCCCGATCTCAAGATTTCCCCATACCAGTAGCCCCAGTTCCCCCCCCCCCCTTTCAAAAATTGTTAGTTCTCAGACGTATGAGGAAGGATCAAAATGCATGCCCCGTGTACCTCATGCCCCTGCTTGAGTTATCGTTTTACCCCCCAACCGGGTTCGAGTGCCCAAGTATCGCCCGATGGTTGCGTGCCTCCTCCCCCCGTTCCGTGGAGAACATTGGCTTTCGTAGTCGGTTGATTCGTCGAATGTGACCTCACTGATCCCTTTCTGGCGTTCCGAGGCACCGTGAAGGTTTTCCCCCTCGGATTTTACGCATTTTTTCACTTGAACCCATCAGTTCCCCTTTCCTCTGCTTGTTTCTCGTGGAATGTAGTCTTGTTCGGCTCTTCCCCCTTTTATGCCGTCTTGAATCTTAGTCGTTGATCACCTATTTCGGAAGGGTCACCCGCGCACGCCTGGCCTCCAACTTAACTCTTTCCTGTTCCCTCCGGAGGGCGGATGATTGTAAACCGGCTCTAACGACCCTGAAGCCCTGGCGTCCCCCTTTTCGCCGCCTGTAAGGTTCAGCGTTGCGGTCTGAGAATTCAGAAACGTACCCATTTTCCTGCATCGTGATCCCCCCACTACCAATCAGGTCACTACGAAAGAATACGGATCGCTTCCGCCAGTTAAGAACGAGGGAGAGTTTCCTTCGATATCCCTTTTATCCCTGTGAGAACTACCCTTGGACTCCCCCAATAGAACAACTTGCTGCGCGTCAAAACCAATCTGCACTGATGCTAGCGGACGCCCTTTTGCCGCCCCCGGTCGAACTACGGACGTGCTAAACCTGGACCGCCCACAACTGCCCACCGGCACCCCCTCCCTTGAGTACGATCCAGTCTCTGTAACGGGACCGCAATTCCCCTTCTTTACTAAACGGGACAGACTTCATATATAGACCCTCCCCCTCAGGAGTCCTTGCCACTTCAGAAAACTTCATGTACAGGATCTTCCTACCCCCGGTACAACCCCTCCCCTGGTGGAGGGCCCTCCTGCCCCCGCTCTTTCTCGTTCCGATCCCCTCCCTATCCCTTTTTACACGTACACCATCCGTCTTTTTCCGGTCCCCCCCCTTTCTCCCTCCCCGTTACGAGTTGCAGCGTAAAAGGCAGTTGCCTCGAAGAACGGATCCCGTTTCCACTTGATGAGGCCTGGAAGTCCCCGCATTCGACCAGTCCGGCGGCTAAAGACCGCAGATCACCGTTTTTCCTCAGCGGGAATCTCTGCAGGAGGTATTACTTTTTCGGGTTTCAACTCTAAAAGGCGGTTGCGATTCTGTCGGTGCCGACGGGAAAAAGGAACATGGCTGGCCGTTCTCGTCATGTGTCCATTTCCCCTTCAGGAGACGGCGTGCCTAGACACCCGTCCACTCGCGGCCGAGCCTTTTCGGAATGAACCTTTGAAGTAGGAACAGGTGGAAACACGGGAAGTTTGCTGTGGGGTTTTCCCCCTCTTTTTACCCCTCTTCTTTTCCCCCCCAACACCCCCCCTAGCCAAAATACCCCTCTTTTTTGATTATCGAGGTCCGGTCCTTAAGTCACACGGCGATTTAGGAGCCAAGCCGTTGTGTCCGTAACGCCTCTTGTCCCTACGAAAACAGCATACTTCAAATTGGGTTATTGAGATCCCCCTTCTGGTGTTTGAGGAGAGGGAGGTCACCCACCCTTCCCCCCCCCTTGAGCGCCCTTGAAACCCTGCCAGCAGTGCAGAAAAGGCTTGTCGAGACCGGCCTTTAGTTCCGTTGCTTTTCCAAGATCACATCTCGTAGGCCCTGGTGTCGGGGGGTCACCGCTCCATTCTCCTTGCTTACCCCTCAAAGGGCACCGCCCCAAGCACTGGTAATGACGTGTCGCAGTCTTTATAGACCCGTTTTCCCTTCTCAATACGCAGCTGTTCGCACACCTCCTTTAACAAGGAAGCCCTCAGGTACCGTTCCCTTTTCCTATACGCCTACCGGTCCCCAGTACAAGTCCCCACCTGATCAGGCCAAGGTTAGCGGAAGGAAGGCTGGTGCCTCCCCCCACCGCGCAGGAGTGTTCCCCAGGCGGCATTTTTTTTTTATACCACAGGCCATGGAGGGGGCTCCATCCGGGGAG
>Ga0179593_1319560_pt1 | contig 15393 bp, 16 predicted proteins | sample CZODoug2_1_08_16_FD_185931 | JGI IMG/M metagenome (GOLD analysis project Ga0179593, IMG submission 185931) | Vadose zone soil fungal communities from Angelo Coast Range Reserve, California, USA - CZODoug2_1_08_16fungal (PacBio error correction) | ecosystem: Environmental > Terrestrial > Soil >... | reverse complement strand
GGCTCTCTCCCTCCGTCTCCCCCAGGCGGAGCGTCCAATCCCTCCTCTGAGAGCGCTTGCTTCCTGCCCTGACCCTTGCCGGCTGTAAGAGTGCCGCCCCGAGCGGAAGTTACTTCTTCCGGCGTTAACAAGGGTGCGACCCCCTCCTCCTTTCTCTCCTCTGGTTTACGCCCCCCCTGTTTGTTCTCCCTCGGCCACCGCGGCCTGGTGGAGACGCGCCATGAGATACTCCCCTACCCTCTGTCTTTTCGGGCTTCGGGGGAGTATCCTTCCCCCCCCTGAAGTTACGTGTGACTCTTTGATCTTCCCCCCCCCAAATTGCATCCTTCCGATTGTGCCTTGGTGCCCCCCCCCCTTTTTTCCCCTTTGGGTTCGTTCTTTTCCTGTTAATTTACATTGATTCCTATAACTTGTGCACACTTCGATAGACGTCTCTGTAAAGCAGCGCCGAATCCCCTATGCGGAAACTTGCTCCTCTCTTCTTTCAAGAATGACCTTTCCCCCCCACTTGAGGTCGATCATAGTAAGCACATCAAGCGCGGACCGCTCCCCCGGCTTTGTAATCTTTCTTTGCGACGCCCGCGAGCCTTTGCCTCCCCCCTTTAGGAGGAAGCGATAAAGTCTCCACTTCGACCCGCTTGTGTCGGCGCCGCCACTGACGAAGAAGAAGTTATCTGCAGACTTTCCCCCCCCTCTTGACGGGTGAAATTTCAGCTCTTCCTCCGGAAGGCTTCCTAATCACCTCATTTGTTGATTCCTGCTCGGCCACCGTAAGCCACAAGGTTCTCTCCCCTCCCCATGCTGTGCCAAGTGCTCAGTTCCCCCTCCCCCTACGTCCACCCGCCGTTGTGTCGAGCAAACATGCGCTTCGGCATGGTAACCTCCCCCCCCCTTCGCGCAACGGAGGCCGAGAAGCCCCTCCTTTTAATTGCTATCCCCTCTATCCTCCCTCGATTGACTCATGATGTCGGCATCGTACCACAAACCGACAACTAAAGAACGGCCTCCTGTTTCCCACTTGATCGGAGTACTGACATCTTTTTTTCTGCATGCGCGACCACGTGATCTCCTTTTCAGGTGCTATTTCAGTATGTCACGGCGGTCCACGAACTCCGGGCCCGGCGCAAAAGCTTCCCCCTGAGGATATCTCAGGATCTCCCTCTTCGGTTTAACGCGAGGTCAAGCCTTCGTTGCATCCTGTTACGACAATATCTAGGAGGCTTTGGCAGTGAACGTCTATTTCAGATCCGAACTCTCTCCCCCTCATAGACACTTCTTTTTTTCTTCGAATCAAATCGTTGAGTCCACGGCTTCTTGTGCCCGTTTCACAGCGGGATTCTTTGTTTTTCGTCTTCTGGTCGGCCTAGATCCCGCACATCCTTCATAGAGCGCAGATCGCCTCTCTTCTTGAGAAGGGTACACTATGTTTCTTTTCAAATTGTGCTTTGCTCTGTACCTCCCTCCTGACTCTTAAGGGGCGGGACATTTTTTCCTCACTCGTTTGTTTTATCCTTATCTGGCGATCTATTGGTTCCCCAGCGTCGATTTGATAGCTCCCGCGTGCTTTTTTTCCGAATTTCTCAGGGGTGATCCTATGCTCTCTGAGAGACACTTATTGTCTCCATCTATACTTCTCAACGCAATGCTTCTCTTTCTCTTTCCGCTAATGCGCACGGTTTTAGCCTGATTCCCTCTCAGAGTTTCGTGATGAAGCTTCTCCCCAGCTCTTCCCCGTCTAAAAGGTCCAGTTCTTTTTCCGCCGTTACGGCTGTCCCTTTCTTCAAATCCGATCACGATCTTCCTTTCTCCTTGGGCGTCCGGTTGCTGCACCCGCACCGCACTCCGTTCCTGGTTGACATCTCCCGTTGTTCATCGGAGCGAGTTGATTCTCATTCGCGAAGCTAAGCCGGGTCTGCGCCTTGATCCCCTCGCTTCCGGTGCGGCCGCCCCTTCTTCATCGAGCGCTGCGCTTGGCGGGACCCCGAATTTTGCCCGCGCTGGGCGCATAGAGTGCGCGTCCCCCTTTCCAACCGAGACGCGGCTTTTCCTCACCCATGCTTCGGATCTTTCCCCTCCCTCTTTTAGGCCGGCGGCTTGGTTCACCTTCCGTTTCGAGCTGAGGCCGGCGCGCGCTCTAAAGGCTGAGTCCCCTGAAGACTCTTCCCTTTTTGGTTGGGATGCTTTGATGGGGACCTTCGCCCGCGGTACGGTTGGACAAAGGAGTCCCTCGAACGCTGCCATGCCTTTATTTTCCCTCTGGATAGCCTTTCCCCCTATAGTGCGGGAGACTGCGCGCGCTTAACCCCATGTGTTTTCTTCGTCCCCCCAATGCGGCCCGTCAAGAAAGGGCGCCCAGCCATTCCTCCCCTCCCCGTTTACGTCCCTTCTCGAAGCGGACCCTCTCTCCCCCCCTCTCTGTAGTCGAACGTTCAAAACATGCCCAAGTTGCTAAGCGTTTTTCTGTGGTTCGTCCCCTCACTTTGAAGGATCAGAGTCAGTTCCATTGCCCCCACGTTTTCTTTCAACCCCCCTCATGGACGAGTTGTTCTTCCCTCTTTCCGAATCTTTTCCCTTTGAGGGAACTGGCCTCGCGGTTCCCTTTTGTACATTCTTTGCTCCTTTCTCCCGGGAGAAACGCGCGCTGAAGGCGATCATTGTTGGGATTCTTCTATTTTCTTCAGAAACCTTTTCCTTCCCTTCCCCTCTTTCTGGTGTCTTCTCCCAAGCGCTCTTTTATTGGCGTCATACCTTTGCAGAAATTGTTCTCCAGGCGATGTTTAACACTTTCCTCCTCCCCTTCCCGCACGCGCGCTCTCTTTCCTTCCTTCCTTTGGGCGTAGCGTCGGCCGTGACGCCCTGACCGAGAAGTCGACGGCAGCGTTGATCCCCCCTAACTTCTCCACGTTCGATGGCCGTCTGTCCCCCTTTCTCGGCGACCGAGACCTCCCTTCCGATCAGGTCAATCACTGTTCATATCGCGCGCCGCGTTTCCAGACTGGTAGCTGTTCGGCTTCTTATTCTGCGGTCAAGAATGACGTCGATTTTCTTTAGAGCTTCTCGCGGTGAAGAGGTCCTAATCTAGCCCCCCCGTTTTAGGTGTCTGTGCTTGCCTGTCGTTTTTTTATACAGATTGCTTACGGCTTATTGCAATGGGCGAATTTTTCTATCTGTCGAGCATTTGACGTGAATTCTCGTTTTCAATCCGTGCGCACTTGTTTCCCCAACCCCCCCGCTTGACAGCCCGGATTTTTTCTTTCGTCTCTCTTTCTCCTCCTCCCTTTTAAACAGTCAAGGTCCCCCGTTGCACGTCGATTGGGTTGCAATTCGATCACTTTTTGGGCACGAGGTCATGCGAGGCCCTCTTCTTTTTTTCCTCCCTTCCCATTAACACGAGTAGTTTTTCCTCTTGTGCGCCGGCGTGACTGCTCGCCTGTAGTCGATTTCGTCCCCCTGCTACATATCGGTGCCCCCCTAGGGGCATTTAGACCTACCCTTCCTTCCGCGCCAACTTTTTCCCCCCCCTCTTTTCTCGTTGTTGTGTTGAGAGGGATTGGTGTGAAGGGCCTTTTCGCGGCGCGTTCACGTTCTAGTCCTTCCACTACTCCCCTTCCCCTCTTTGCGATATGAACGAAATCGTGAGCCGACGGGCCCAAGCGTCACGCCGCCAATAGACCCCCCCCCGATTGAATGGATATGTCTTTGCCCCTGGTCAGGTGGGCTGGGGCGCTCTTCAAACCTCGCAATGCTCGGTGTCCTGCGATTGCTCCCCCCATAATCGAGGTCTTTTTTCCCTCAACTTTGATGTGGAAACCTAGTCTTCTCCTCTTTCTGCGCACATCTCGCCCTTCTCCTTTTTGGCGCGGGTCGTGCCACAATGTACTTTTACCCCCAGGCGGAAATCTTCTCCTTTAAAGCTGCGACCAAATGGCTCTCCCCCCACGTCAAGCTATAGACCCCTCTTCCGCCCCATTACTAGAGGTGCACTAGCCAACTGATGCTTTCCCCTCGACGCCCTACCACCGTCGATACGGAGCTTCTCCCTTCTCCCCCCGCCCGAGGAAGCGCACCTCCCTACTCTGTGCGTCTTTTTGTTTTGCGTAAGACGACAGCTTCCTTTATCTCCCAGTCTTCGCTATTACCCCTTCTTCCCTCGCCTGTAGGTTCTTTTCCGAGCCATTCCCTTCCAGACGATGCCAACACTGTAGCGTGACATTCAAGATGCCTTCTTCCTCACGGCCAGACGCTCTTACTCCTCACGACGAACGCATGTCGACAATGACGTACGCCTCAGCGCCTCTTTGTGATTGAATTTTTTTTTCCCCTAGATTTGACACTTGCTTCTTCAGCACACATTCGACTCCATTTTTCTTCTTGAGCTGCCAGTACCAGGAGATCTTGAGTCCGCCTGACTCTATCTCTCTTTCATTTATGTATATTCTCTCAGTCCCTCTATCCCCAGCTATCGGCATTGCAGCTCTCGTCCCCCCCCCTACAGCAGAATCGATTGCAAGTCCTGCTTTCCTTCACCCGCCATTTCGCGTTCCTTCCCTACCTCTCTGTTATACCCGATCAATTAGGTGCCAGTCAATGTGTACAGGCAATGGGTTCCCCTTGAACTTACTCTGATCCGTCATAGTGTCGCGACCCCCCAGTTGTAGAACTGTGACATGTTTTCCCCCCCTTTTCCTCTCGGCGCTGCTCGTCACTATGCTTTTAGCTGAACCTTCAAGGAACATGAAGGTTTAGTCTAAATTCTTCCTGGGTCCGTGCATTGGGCCGCTTACAACCCCTTTTGTTCTCCGCCTTGAGGCCTCATCTCTCGTCCGGCGTTGGCTCCCCTTTGCGAATGAATCTTTCGTTTGTGGCTCGGTGCTTTATCCTTCCTCTTCTTTTATCAGCCGGTACCCCCCTCCCCGCTGCGATTTCCGAAGCAAAGAATCCGCCCCGACGGCCAGCTTCCTTGTCTGTGAATATTTTAGCCTTCTTTTGCTCGCTCTCCTCCCTTTTACACTTACCCCGTTTTTCCCCTCAGCCCGGTTTTTTTTTTTTTCTTTTTTTCCGTTTCAAGATCTCGTGTTCCAGCCTCTTTTTCTTACCAATGTCGTGTTGTTGTTCCCGTGGAATCGGCACGGATTGTCCGTTGGATTCCCTCGCCCCAAAGGTGCCATTCAAAAGGAGAAAATTCTCCGATCATTGTGAGGAGTCTCCCACCTCTCTCCCTGCGGAAGCTCTTTCTCATGTTCCTACACCGGGATAATTATCGCTGATGCTCCTCCCCCTTGAGTTTCATGTCATCCGAGGAGTTGCTTTGCGTTTTTCCCTCCCCCTTCCTCCGGCATGCGCTCGGCATCTCCAGTCCTTCTTTATCTGAGATTGTGATTTTTCCGGCCGTGTCTTGGAGTTCTGGGCGAAAGATCGTATCACCCCCTCACTATCCTTTTGGCCCGCTGTCGACGCGATTTAGCAGTCCATGCTACTTTCCCAGAATCAGCCTTTCCCTGCGCGGTCCGATATCTCCTTTCTCGCGCTTCGATCTTCTTCGGACCGTAGATTTTTCTTGTCCACCTTAGGCCCTTTTCGATCCGAAATAGAGTGTCCAAAGAGGCCGTAATCGATCCCCTCCCGTCTTCGCACCCTTTCAAAGCCGCCAGTCCGCCCATCTGGCTTTATCGTCGCTAGATTTGAAAAGCAGACCTTTAACTGGGAAATCGTGTTCTCTTTAAGTCTACTGCAGCATAGTTTTCCTTACCCGATGATGCGGCGGAAAGGTGGGGTGAAGGACCTCTCCCAAACACCATCCTTCCCCCCTCCTTCCGAACAGAAAGCGTTTTTTTGATGACCAGTCCGTTTGCGGCGTCTCCCTTCCGGAATGGCTCCGCGCCCTTTCCGTAGAGCGAGTCCGAAATCGGAAATAATACGAAGGCCCGTGACCGAGAAGATTGGCGACAGGACGCACGGCTAGGTCTTCTCTCCTCCAGGTTTGATAGCGTTAACCGAGATTTCCGGACTCTATTTTCCCTTCAAGGTATTTGATCCCTTCCCCTGTACTATCCCTCTTCCCCGGAACGTCGTTGGTCGGCATGCATAACAAAAATGTTTTTAACGTTCTCCGAGCAGTCTTGTTCTTTGCCCCGCTGGCGTTTTGCTTTTTTTTTCTCAGCCAGTACTGATAGATTCGCTGTGAGAGATCGGGCTCTGTCTAGTCGGTCGCCGGGTTCCTGCCATGTGCAGAGGTCCCTTCTTTACACTCATTTTTTTCTCGACTCCCCCCTGATTGGAGGACTTCTGGTTCGCGCTGCGTTGTGCTCTACTCTTGCGGCCGCTTTCTTTTTTTCGTCTTCTGACTTCTTTGCCTGAGCAGGCGAGATGGTGTGCGTTCTCGGCCCAAGGCCCTTCTATGGCCGAGCTTTGGCCTAGCCTAATTTGTGGCCGCTTGCCTTAGAATGCTCCCCTTTTAACAGCGCGACCGCGACTTCTTGGGCCTTTTTTTTCAGTTCCCCCTAGTTTCTCCGGGTCGGCAATGCGCATTTTGCTAGCCCCTTTCCTTATGGCGACAAGGCGGATGCGGTCACCCCTTTTGAGGTGCTGACTATGTTTTCCCCTCTTTTGGATTCTCCGTTTCTCTTGGTGATTTGAATTTCCTCCCCCTTCCAGGTTCTTGCTAGGGTGTCGGGTCGGTTTCTTTGTACGCGTGTCTCTCTCTTTTTCTTACGTATTCCTTGACCAACTTAGGTCCCGTAAGCGGATTACAGTCCTGTGACTATGTTGAAAGCATTGCCCCAGCTTTCCCTTCACGTTGTGTCAGGGCCCGATCCCCCCCCTGGTTTGTCGTGGTCTCGTATCTAACCGCCCGCCGGAAGTTCCCGTTTTTGAATTTGTTTCGGGGTTTGGTAGTATCGCGCCGGTAATGTCCGCCGTCTTCCGAGCCGTCGAAGTCCCCCCTTTTTTTTTTTTGGAAAAAACACTTTCGCTTTCTATGGCGTTCTCCCCAGTGATTTTTCCCTCTTCAATCGCCGCGCGTTTTTCCGTTTCCTGCGCTCATGCCTTGTTTTTCCTGCATCAGCGACTCGCAGACGTGCTTGACGCTCTTGCCGCTTTATTTGGAGCCCTGAGCGCCGAAGTTACTTTTTCCTTCCTCCTCGGTTGTTGAGTCTTCTGCGGCTCCTCTTTCCCCTTTCTCACCGTGCCGGCGTTAAGCCCCTTTTCTTTCTCTCGTTCAGGACAACGACCTTTTGAGACTGCCCCCTTTCACAACGGCCGCCGCCCCCGATTTTGAAACGGGCCGTACGGCTTGGAACCCCCCCAGGGGGGGTTACCCTTTCCTCGCCCCAGCGCCCCTTTAATTTGTCCAAAATGGCGGCTCGGACGGGATTCTCACGTTTCGAACGTCGTGTCCCCGTTTGCTCACCCCCCCTCTCTCCGGAGAATTTTGGTCCCCTTTCCCTGCTTTTTCTTATAATCGGCCGCGGGCCAGACCGGTGTCATCTCCCGCCTCTCACAAACTGGACTTTGCTGGCCTTCTTGTAAGTCACAGGGGCGGTTTCCCCTCTTCTTGTACGGGGATCTTTCATCCCTTTTTAGAACAAGGAGCTCCGCCGCGAAAGCCAGCGTCCCCTCCCCCCCAAACCGAAGACATTGTAACCCCCCCCGGGTCCGCCCGTCATGATTTCAGAAACTCCGTACCCTTCTCCTCCCACAATGCGCCTTGTCCAATCCCCTTTTTAACTCCTTCTTGACATCGGCGGCCTCGCATCCTGCAGGGGTCACTCTCCTGTTTTCCTCACTTTTCCCGGGGCCGGGGCTCGATAACTCCTCAAGGCAAGAAGTGGTTACTCGTCCCCCCTTCCTTTCCTTCCTTTTCGAGGCTTGGCTTCCCCCGTCGGTTGAATGCTGTCCGCTGGTCTTCAGTGTGGCATAAGTTTTCCTTTTTTGCCACGCCCAGCTTTGACCTGCTATTTTCTTCTGCACCACACCCTCCCCTTTCCTTCAAATGCCTGGATCGACCCTGATCAGCGCCGTAAACGCCCCTACCGGTCCCTGACATGTTGAGTCTCAAAATGAGCTGCCAGGGGCTACGTGCCAGAACCGTTCGCAGCGCGCACCCGTAGCGCGTACTGCCTGGCTCGTATCCAGAGATCTCCTCGTATATGACTTGAGTTTTCTTCCGTCTCCAAACCTTTACCGCTAAACAAATCGGCCTCTTTTTCCACGCGTTTTCGTAAAAATTTATTTCCCCTCCCCTGATCTCAATCGGAAATCGTTTTTATAGGAATGTCAGTAACGGAGCACTCCCCCCCCCTGGCTACCGGGAATGGCAGTCTATCTCCTCTGGACTAACTGGGCATCAATGAGCCTCCTTCTTTATGTGATAATCCGGTTCAGCCCCCAATATTAGCTGTCAGGTCCGCGGGCTTCCTTTATTTACAGGATTTCCCTTTTTCATGCTACCATGTCTTTTTAGATCTCCAATTTAGTTCGCCCCACCGTTTGTTTGTGTCTTTCCCCAGGCTGTTGCCTGTTGTCTCGTTTGGGAGACCGGTCTTCTCGCCACGCCTTCATCCGCAAGATTTTACCTTCTGAGGACGTGGAGTTCTCTTAACGATCTTCCGGCCATGTTTTTTTTACATTCTTGTTCTTTATTCTTTAAGTCCTCTTTTGCTTGAGTGTTCGTTGTGCAGTCGTGGTCGCTGCGCGCTCTCTTTCCCGCTCGTTCGGGTCTCGCGTCCGAACTGGTGTGGTACCCGCCTGAACTCGCCCAATTCTTCAGTCGAAGGCAATTCAGAGAGAATTTGGTTTGAAGATGGATGAATTTATATACTGACGATACGGCGCATACATTACTTGAGGAGCTTCAGGACGATTACTGATCCCCATAAGCTTTCCTTCACTCTATTTACATTTCATGCAGATCTGGTCGTGGATCGGTGACCCCCCGATCGCCGCGAAAATGCAGCACTTATCCGGTCTTTAGGGCGGATTTATCAGACCTTTTTTGGTTGGTTGATTTTTTTATCTCTACCGGTTGTCACCGTTTCTCAAACAAAGCTGGTCCCAGTATTCCAAAGGAGAACCATCTATGGCTCTGGTGAGAGAGTTTTTATGAAGTCAACTGAGACCTCCAATAGTCAGTAAATGCCCGCTTTGACTCGTGCCCCGTATTTCACCTCGATGCGGCCCCTTGGATCTTATAGGAAGTTAATACACTTGAATAGAGATTCGGCGCGGTCCGTACTTTTTCATTGACTTTTTTTTTTTGCACGTGGCCAGACTTCCTAGAATTTGATCCGGCAACCCGCCGTCCACCCAAACTATAGAACATCCGCCCTCCCTCTGCCCTCCTGCCCCCCATAGGGAAATAAAAAATATATTCTGGATGGTCAAGCATCCCTGTATGACAAGGAGTTTCCAGTACCTCTCCAGTATTCAAGGGGTGCTAGGATGAGCATCTATACGTCTCTGTAAGCGCTCATTCCTTTTCCCTGCTTGTTACACACCCGGGGAGAGCGGGGCCGGAGTTCCCTTGATACGTTCTTCGGGTCCTTTTCCCAGTAAGAATCTGCTCTTACGGTGTTTTTCCGTTAGGGCTTAATTAGGTGAGGTCCAAATTCTCCTAGAGGTTTTCCGGCCTTTCGGCTTCAATCTAGCTACTTTATTATTATGCCGTGTGTTGCTCCCTTCTCTGTCTGATGAGAAAAGAATGACCTCTAGTCATTTTTTCGTTCCCGTTCGACTGCTTGTGATTGTTTTAACAGGGTTGTTGACTTTTCCTCTTCATGAGGACCCTTCCCGCAGAATTGGTTTCTGCTGCCCCGCAGAATCTTCCGGATGAGTCCTTTCTCCGGACAGCCTTACTCTTCGCCAGTCCTCATCGACGGACGAGAATCGGGGACAAACAGGTTCACCCGGGGAGTCTTCTTAGTGGTTTCTTTTGAAACCCAGTAGCGAGCCTGGCATGGACCCTGGAGAGTTCTATTTTTCGGGAAAAACCCCTAACTTTACACCCTTCAGGGACGTTGGTTCTATGACCTTCGGCGACCCATCGCAGGTTGAAGGACATATCGTCTGGTTCCGCTTTGACGAAGTTTCTTTCTTTTCATTTTCCGGATCTGCCGTTTCCTTTTGACCGCCGGCTTAATTGCCGATCTAAGTGGGACTTCGGGCTTTACTTCGTCCGTGCAGTCTTTGTCCCTCATGGCGGGATAGTAGGCGGTGTCTTTCGGGCAACGTCTCCTGGTTTTTTGCGTCCCGAAGGACGTGATTGTATCAAATCGCTCCCTTATTTCTCCCACGGGGAACCCCGTTTCCTCCCTCCTAAGACCGGCCTCCGCGACTATAGCTGCCCACGTTCAGGGTGTTTTATAGCAGTCCCCTTTCTCCTACGACTGTTTTCCCCTTAAGGCCGACTTCAAGAACCCCCCGCGCGGGTTTAATTTGAGCGTGTTCACGGCCGACCAGTAGAGCGGAAGAGCGCTGCTACTACAAAGGATTTTGAAGCCACTCCGGCGACCCTTCTCTCCTATAAAGGAGGATCTAGGGTACCGGCCCGCATCGCGGTCTAAAGCGATGTGGAGGTGACACTACTTGGTAGGAGGATTGTTCGCCCCAAGCGCGTTTTGCAAGACTTATGAGGCGTTCGTGTGGATTATCCCTGACGCTCTTTCGCCCGCGTCTATAAGCTCTGATATTACCCCCATGTTTCTTGTCTTCCCTGTCCAACCTTACTCGGCGGCTAACGCGCTTTCTCCCGGGACCTACCCGCTTGCATCCCTATGTCAATACACCCCCGGCGCCGTTTAGGTGGGGGAGCTAGATGACAGCCACTTGGTCCGCCCCGAATCCTGTTACACATCTCTTTTTCCCCTCCCCACCCCCCCCCTCTCCTTCCGTCTTTCTGTTCTTTCGTCTGTGGAACTTCTTTCGCCTGCTCCCCGTCCCCCCCCTTTTGTGATTCTACCCCTCTGGGGAGTGGACGATCGGGAAAAGTGAGGCGTTCTTTTTTTTCTTGTTGTCCCTCAGACCCTGTCTCCTTTTCAACAGAGGAGTAGGACACCGACAAAGAAGATCGCCTATTAGCCCCGACCCAAGAGGTGCAGAGATGAGACGTAGCATTGGATCTTGAAGAAGAATCGCCACGCCTTGGCCAACCGATACCACTACATATTTCTGTCGGTCCGACCTTACTAAGACGCACATTCACGGTCTCTCAAATCCTCCCTCCCCCGAGAAGGTCGTTCCCCCCCCCGAGGCCAGGTAATTCGTTTCACAAGGATGATCGCTTCTCGACCCCCACATTTTTACCCTACCCTACCTAGGATCTTTGGCTGTCTGTGCGCGTGGTCCGCGTTGCTTCCGATTCCGGTCCCTCATTCCATTTTAAATTCGGCCGCTTGGGGATCTCGCGTAACTCTGCATCGCGCCCCCCTCCTCTCTTTCATCCGGTTTTCTACTCTTTTTTTTGGCCGGTCGCTGAATATTTTTCTCCCTTCGTCAAACGACTCCCGGGCCCTCGGTGCTGTGTCGTGTCGTGACGACGGCGCGCTTGACTTCGCAGCGTCTTAAACATCTCCTACGATAGGTCTCTTTTCTTATTTTTCTTGACCGATCGGGGCGCGGCATTTCCCCTCGTGCCCGTGAGGGGAGGGATGTGTTTGCGGCCACCGCGATAATCGTGCGACGACCCCGTGATTGTTTTTCAACCGTGCGTCGGCTCCTCCGAGTGCATATTGCCATATTTTTTTCCGCGGCGGGGCGGTTTCAACCGGCCGTCTGTCGCCTGCTTTTTTTTCCAATCGAGAATAAGACTTCCGTCCCTTTACCCCCTTTCGTTGCAGGATCGCGGACACCTTTTCCGCCGGCATTGCCAATCGCGCTTCTTTTCCCCGGGATCGGTACCTTGGGGGACCTGGCGACATTTCGACCGCTTGCGTTGCCTCTGATACGCGCCTTTTTTTTGCACTGGTACGACTCTACGGCATTTGCCCCGATTGCGCTTACGCCACAGTCTTTGTCGGGATTCATGCTCTGCGCGTTCGACTTGCACCATTTGAGGCCCTTGATTTTTCCCCGCCCGTGAGCGCTGTCCGAGGACCGTCGCGCCCATTTGGTTTTGCAGAAGCTTTCGAATGGTCGTATGTTCTCAGAATTGAGTGCTCGGCCGTCTCTCCTGCCGTCGGAGAAGACGGCAAAGGGTGAGATACTCCGAGTATGCATTCGTCTTTAGCCCCCCCCGAAGAATGCCCAGTCCGTCAAATTTTTTGCATTCCTTTAGTGAGTGCCGGGGGAGTAGATCATTGTTCCCCTTGAGGCTGGTCGCACTCGGATCCGTCCTTATGTCCTCCCAGACCAGGAGCTTGACCCCCCCTCCCTAGGCCTCCTCGACGATAGAGACCATGTTTTTTGACTCAGTAAAGTCAGCTTCCCGGACTTGCCCCCCTTGCATCGGCGTTCAGGAACGTCCCTACTAGAAATTTTTCCCCTTGCTCTTAGGACACTGCGGCGTCATATCTTCGCTTCAGTACCCGACAAGGAGGGTGACGAGTTTCATAACCCGCGACAAGAGTGGGGCAAGGTCCAGGTGTTCCAGTGGAAAACTTATGTTTCCCTTTACCTGTCTGACCTCTCTGTTTTCGATTACCGCAGCTATGAGCACCCACCTTTGTGCATGTTTTTTCATATTGGTGGCGTTTCATCCCGATTTCTGTTTTAGAGCCCTTGCGTCCCCATTATTATGGTTATGGATTCTCAGCCCTTTTGATTTTTTGTCTCCCTTTTGTACTCGCAAGCCGAACCCCATGGTTTCCTAGAGTCCGGCGTCGCCGCGAAATACCCCTTACGAACGTCAGGAGGCTAAATCCACCGTCGGATGTCCCACACATACTTCTTACGGATCCGCGTCGAGGGCCCTTGGGTCCGAAAGCGTGACCGGTGGTCCTTTTACTTTTCCAGACAAGTAGACCATAAGTCATCCCCGATGATTCTTGACGCTCGTCCTCCTCCGTTAGACGCTTGTCTCCTCTACGGACCGACATTTCCTGCCCTTGAGCAGGGCTTCTCGAGCATGTAGGAAGTTCTCCTTCTCTAAGAATGGGTTTTGGCCTAGTCGAGGCTGTGGGGACAGTTGTTTGTTGGGGGAACGCGCACACCGCGATGGCCCGCCCCACTTCCAAGGCTTGCACTTTTCCCACCGGAAATGGGTGGTCGACCCTTTTCCTAGATATGAATCAGCTTGGTGCGGTTTGCCACAGCCAGGTGCTTAATCGGGTTCCCCCTTGCCGCAAGGTTCGCTCTCATAATGCGATGATGCCTCTCGATAGCTCCCAAGTGGCGGGAGCTGTGTCCTCCCCCAGATTCTTTTTCCCCCCGTTGCAGCACCCGGTCTCCTGCCCTAAGCCGATCTTGATATTTCCTCACGCCCTAAGCGTCGTTATGCGGCGTGCCTTCTCCCTTCGCGTTAAGATTTTTTCGCCATCGTCATCCAGAAATACCTGCTTTCTAAGCAATCGATCGTTTTTTCTCTTGATGCGCACCGGATCCGAATAGAGTGATGCGCGGATCGTCTCTCAGTATACAGGCTAGCCGCGGTCTTTCGGCTTCCAGGCAACTTATAGTTTTGAACCGTGCCACCCCGGCCCAGAGCGCCAAAACACTCCATCGATCAGATAGAAGAACCTCCCTGGGAAACAAGTAGCCTCTGCGCCCGATATACCTAGCCAAGTCAACCGTTTTTCGTGAATCTCCAGCTAAGCCTGACCAACAGAGACCTCTGTCGTTGGCGCCCCATTGAGAGATCTGATAAAAGCTAGAGACGTAACATGGCACAGAAAATGATCTGGGCAAGATGAGACGTTCACGTCACTCTGTTCTAGTACGCGAGGCTCGGCATTTTTTACGAATGTAGGGCAAGGTGAAGAGGGACGAGAAGCGCTTCACAGAAAAAAAAAAAGCATCCGGAACAGGGGACCACCGTTGACCTGAACAAAAGACCAGAAGGTCTTTGATCTAAGAAGTTCTAGCTTTCGCGGCCGAATATCAGGATATGTACCTTCCGCAATGGAGTTTGAGAGATGCCCGCTTAAGCGTGGAAATGAATCCGTAACTTCCCAGCGGTACTTTTTTTGACGAAGATTGGAGCCTGGTTACACAGATTCGACAAGATACTACATTGTGCTTTTTGACTGGTTAGCGGCACCCACGGAGGGTTGTGATCTGAGATACTCCTCCGGAATGATTTTTGCGCACCTTTGCCAATAGTTCTCCGTTCAAGTGAAAGTAAGCCCGAAAGAAGTCCGTTGGTTTGCTCGGTGTCGGAAGCTCCTTAAAACACTGGTGACGATTTATATTAAGCTGAAGAAAGAGAGTTGTAGGTATTGAATTTTAGTTTGTGGTTGAACGATTCCTCACTCATTTGAAGTATGCATCTGTTGCTTTTATGATAGTCCCCCGAGTAGAGGCCTTTAGTAGAAAGGGCGCCGCGTGAGGCGCGGAGTTGATTCTTTCCCCCATGACTCTTCACCGAGTGGTGGGTCTGGGTCAAATGGCAGAAGATCAATTTTTTGGATATCATCCCACTGTCTATGAGGTAGGTCGGTAACCCACGCCCTATTGAGATTTTTTTGCGTTTGACCGCATAGACGGTCCGGCATCCCGGGGCTGGAGTTCGGTGGTTAGCATTTTGGTGCTCGGAATCCTCCGGGGGAACTAGCATGTTCGTTGGGCTGGTGGGACGGGTCTTATGAAAGACCCACTTCACTTGGAGTCTTCTTGCTTAACAGACTTTTTCAGCCCACGGCCCAATCGCGGGCGTCAAATGAATCAATTTTAGAGCTCATTCATTTTGCTGTTGGACACGCGAAGTATGCTGGCATTTCTCTTGAGGCTTCTAAGGGTTTGCGTCCTGGAGCGGCGAGATTGCGAACTTGAGCCTGTGCTCAGACTGTGCTGCCCCCTTTTCGCCCTTTTGACGTGAGTTCGATTCGCGACCATCTTGGGAGGTTCCGTTTTTTCTTCTGGGATTCTCTGCTTTGCAGGTTTCTAGACAATGTTCAGGGTGATGGGAGGTTTGAACTCTGCTCTTTCCAGGGGAGTTTCCTTCAAGGGCGTGACGACCTTCGGTTCAGGAATCAACTTAGTGCCATACCTCCTCTCCCCGTTAGGTGGACATTTGCAATTCCAGTATTGCCAGCGGCAGTGTCTTCCCTTATGTCTCTTAATCGACAGTGAGAGTAACCCCCACTTCTTTCAAGTATTTTCCGTCGTATATCACGACCTCCCTGGTCCAGCCCTCCCCTGGTTTTTCCTTTTTGGGCGTATTCATTGGTTAGATGCGAAGGTTGCACTCCCTTCGAAGAGGGTTCCCCCGCTGAAAGGTAGATAACCGACCCCATGGCTTATTGG
>Ga0179593_1603529_pt1 | contig 15394 bp, 16 predicted proteins | sample CZODoug2_1_08_16_FD_185931 | JGI IMG/M metagenome (GOLD analysis project Ga0179593, IMG submission 185931) | Vadose zone soil fungal communities from Angelo Coast Range Reserve, California, USA - CZODoug2_1_08_16fungal (PacBio error correction) | ecosystem: Environmental > Terrestrial > Soil >... | reverse complement strand
CTCCCTTCGGAGTGATTTCCTTGACCGAGCTTTGAAAACGTCTTCCTGCAAACATGGACATATTTTTATGGCGAAGTCTTTTTCCCCTTTCCCCCAAGTCCCTTTTTCCTGACGCGGTCCAACTTCTCCTGAAGATTTCCCTCTGCGTTTCGTTATTGGAATATTTTCTTCCGTCACATGTTGACCCTTTTTGAGATGGCGATCCGTCCCATGATTAAACCGTCTCTCGCGGAGACTTTTCTTTCCGTGTCGAATCACCAGATTCAATGCCTCCCTCCCTGAGCGCCCTTGTTATTCGGGCTTTTCCGCGAGGGAAATCTTCCTTCCCCTCCGGAGATCGAGACTTTCGTACCGATTTGTTATTTTCTTTGTTTTTGAAGTGTGGAGTATTGCTGCTTCCTTTCGCGGTTTTCAGCTGTTGTCACCCCCTTATCCTTGAGTGAGAATGGCCACGAAGATTTTCTCTCCCCTCTCCTCCTTCCGCCTTGATTTTTCCCTTTCATTCGATACACCTCATCCTGTCCCGAGAAGCTTTACGTTTCCTCAGAATTCGAAATCTCTCTCAAGCGAGACTGTTTCTTCCTTTCCTTTGAGGTTCCCAACCTTTCAGCCTTCAGCTTTCCTTTAAGTAAAGGTAGAAGTCCCCACTCTGGTGTTTTTGCGCGAGCTTAGGGCAAAAAGTCTTTGGGTTGTCCTCTGAAACTCTTCCCTATGTTCCCCCTTTTCCCCCTCTCGGATCGGCCTTCTTTCGTTTCGTTCAGCGTCGTTTTTTCGGATTTTTTTGAACTTCTTCATGGCAGCTGTGTTTCCCTTACTGCCCGGTTGGAAGAATTGCGGTGCGGAGATTTTTCCCCAGTAAGCTTTTCCCAAAGCACCTCACAAGGCCCCAACTTCTCCCCCCGGCGAGAACCATCCGGATTCCCCGACCGACCGGCCATGCCGTCTCGACTGACCCCTCCCTTCTTCCAGGGCAAACGATTTACCGTGACTCTGTCCTTCAGTGAAGTTTTTTTCCCCCGAATATTTTTTCCTGACTCTGCGCCAGCATTTTCCCTCTAATGGTCCCTTTGCCAAACTAATGTTCCTTTCCTGCCTTTCTTTTGGTGCGCGTCTTTTTGATTCTTTCGAGTTACCTTTTTATTTCGAGTCTGCGAACTTTGATTGCTCCCCCCCCGCGTTTCCTCACCAGATCCACCCGACTCGCATGCTGTTTCTTCGCCGGTGATGTTGTCGATTATCCACGGAAGTTTCTGGCCACCCCCTCCCCATAGCTTTTTTCCTTTTTTCTGCCCCAATCCCCCCCCCAGAGCGCAAATTACGGCTTTTTTTCTCGATCTTTCCTTTCAGTTCTCTGAGCGCGTTTTTTTGGAGTTTCTGTTTTTTCGGCATGGATTCCCGCTTTTTCGCACGAAAAATCCCGGTGAAACCCCCGTTTTATTTGCTCTTTTTAAGTGCTTTTTTTCACGGACTTCCACCCAGCTCATCCGTCTCCTCCGACCGAACTTCAGGTTTTTTCCTCTTGGCTGCCAACCTTTCTGCGCTAGTTGATCCCATCCTCGTCCCGAGGGAATGTTTTCAACCTAGAGAACTGGATTTTGGGAAACTTCCTTCCTCCCCTGTGTGTTCGAGAATCTTCCCCAGACTGCAGTTTTTCCAAAAAAGAGACCCCCCTTTTTGTTACAGGTGACCCGTTAGGAATTTTCCTTTTCAACCCCCTTCAACCCCCAGAACTACCTTTCTGGAAAGTGCGTCCACGGCTGGAAAAGGTCAGACATTTTCCCAATCCCCGCATGGCGATGCCCTTGGAATGGACCCAAAGAAGTCAGATTGCATTGTCTGTTTCCCCCCCCCCTCCGTTAAAGCGCCTCCGACGAGAAGGTGTTGTGTCCCCCGAGACGTATCCCAGCAACTGGATTCGTAGATGCTCAGTACCGACGGCTCTCCCGTCTCCCCCCCCCCCTCCCGCCGAGAATGGTCCCGTCCAGAAGAGATTCTCCAGCATTTTTTTTCGTCATACCCCTCTTCTTTTTTTGAGTCCGCCAACCAAGTTTCCGGTCCCTCCAAGAAAGGATGACAACCCGACGAGCAGTAGAGGCTTCCCGCAAAATCCCCTCCCCCCTAGTTTCTTTCCCCCCTTGGAGAAGGAGTCCCCCGTGATGGATGATTCACGGCGCCGCACGCCGACCTTTTCTTTTACGGAACGCTTTGGATCTTTTCGAAGCGCCCTTACTTCCCCTTCTGCCCCCCCTTGAATGGAGATACGACATTTCTTCTCCGGCCCGCGAGCAAGGCTTCCCTTTCTTGCTTCAGCCCGTCTTCCCGTCGCAACTTTCCCCTTCCCCCTTCATCGGCCGCCCTTCCAATTTCCCCCGCTTAAGGTCATAGGCGATTTGTCCGTACTTCGGGAATCTTCTTTTCCAGAAATTCCTTTTGATCCTCTCTCGTGTTGTGTTTCTGGGGAGCCGGATCAACGCCCCCCCCTGGAATTTCTTTCCCATTTTTATTTCCCTACTCCCCCCCCTCGGCCGTTTGGGCGGTATGGTCGGACTTTTGACGTTTCTGTTTCTGTCTCGGCTACTGGGGCCGAAGCCCTTTATCTTGATACGCGGTAGCTCAGACTGCGAGCGCCAGAATCCTTTTCCCCCCCATGAAGGTTTTGAATTTCTTTTCCGTAGACGTTACACTCCCCACTTTTTTCCGCTTTTCCAGAACGAATCGTTTACGACTTCCCGTCTTCCATGGTAACGTTGATCCCCTTGTGGGGAGTTGTTTCCCTTTCTTTTTTTCCTGTGCTCTCTTCTCCTTGCTGTTCTTTTGATGGTTTTGCCGTTATTTCCATCGTTGGTCCCTGTCCCCCCGCGTATGAAGTCAAGATTCCTTTCAGGAGATTATAATTTTTCTTCCCCTTTTCTCTGCGTTTCGGCTGGGTCCCTCCCCCCCCCCGTAGGTAGCTTACTGGAAGCCTTTCTTTTGCATACGTCTCGTTCACCCGTGCCAACTTTTCCTTCGTTTCTTCTTTTAACACAGGTGTACACACGGTTTTGCAGTCGCACCAATACTTCGCTTCTTTATGACTTCTCGCCATTGCTTTTTCTCTCCCACCAAACGTCAAGCTTTACCGTTCATGCGGGATGTTGTATTTTTGTGTTTCTAACATTTTTGGTGAGCATTAATTTTTTCCACTCCCTCAGTCTGGGCCGATTCTCCCTCTTCTTTTTTCCGTCCGGGTTTTTTTGTTCCCATGGGATCCCAACAGTCCCCCTTCCTATAACTTTGCTCCGGTCCGAGTTTTCCCCGTTTGCTCCCCCCTCTTTTGGTCAAAAACACAGTGTTTCTTTGGTCGAGGTGGGGCGACGGTGATGCCCCCTAGCTTGCGTGTAATGACTGTTCCCCCTTCTTCGCTTCGGCTGTCTTCTGGTTCTTAACTTCGCGGTCCCACGCAGTTCCGCTCTTATTTTGCAAAAGCAAGAACTCTGAGCAAATCTTTTCCGAGACTCAAGCTCACCCTCTTCGTGCTATCACAAGATCTCCTTCCCTGCTCGAAATTTTCCATTGTAGTTTTTTTTCTCTTCCCTTCGTCGAGCGTGCACTAGAAGGTTGCTCCGTGGATGATCAATAAAAGGAGAATCCCCTCCCTTCCTTGATGTCGGGTGAGATCTTTACCTTGGAGGCCTTGTGACCCTTTCCAATGACGGGGGTTCCCCCCCTTTCCCTGCATGATCACTTGAGGGAGATTCGAATCCACCACTTCCACCTGCCATTGTCTAATTTGTCTTACAATTCCCTCTTACCGTCGCGCCTAGAATTTCGTCCTTTTTCGTTTGCCTGAGTCCCCACCCATAGGAGGTCATGTTTATGCCATAGTCCTTTTTTCTTTTCCCCGAATGTTTCCCAGTTATTTTTTTTCTGCGGACCGTCTAGCTCGGACCTTGGATGTTTTCTCGACAAAAAGGAACTTTTCCTTTTGTGAAACCTTTTTTGCCCCCCCTGTTCTATTCTTCCCTTTCACCTGGTTCTGAAGATTCCTGCCCCCGATGAGCGAAGACTCTCTGGCGGCCAGTCATCCGATCACATGGTCGTTCCCGTTGAAATTTCCTTCCATTTTCATTTGTCCCATCCCCCCCCCCAAGGATTTTTTTCGTCGACCTGGACGGCCCCAGCAGCAAGGGAGCTCTCTTCCTTACCCGGTGTGTGCGGAAAAAGCTCTTCCTTCTGGAGCGACTTTTTTTGAATGCTTTTTTTCTGCTCGTGTCCAGGACGCGTGTTGGTCTCCCGCGTTTTACAAGAATGTTCAACTGGGGGGCGGACGGCATGAGGTCTCTTCTTCCATCTTAGTTCCCCTGGACAAGCCTGAGCTCTCTCCTTTTTGACGATTTCCTCGCGTTCCAAAGCCCACGAAGAACTTCTTCCATTCAAGACTTTCTCTTCCTTGGGAAGCTGGTTCCCCCCCTTCCCAACGCTTCTTCCTGATGACTGGTATTGCAAGTCCTTACCGTTCCCGCGCAAAGGGAGCTTTCAACCCTGGGTCGATCTCAGATTCCACCCCCTCTGTGACTAAGATCCTTTTCCTCGCAGCTATCCCTGCCTTTTTACAACGTTTCCCACCTGACGTTAGTCCCCCCCCCCTTATTTCACATTATTAAGGCAATGTTCGTTCTGTTTCCTACACTCTTTCTCAACGGGAGCTTCCCGCGAGACCCATACTTGGTTGTTGTTTCGAGACGAGTTTTCGGTTGATCGTTAGATGCCTCGAGATGAGAACTCTAGTTGATCCCCTCTTCGGAGAACCCCTTTTTTTTTGTTCCTCAGTATCCCTTTTTCACAGAAAAGGTGTTCTCCTCTAGTAAGCTCCCTTCTTTGCCCCTCTTGCCGATTTCGGATTTAGATGAGTTTGGATGTAACGAGATTAGACCTTCCCCTTGTTTATTTTTTATTTCGTCCCCCCCCTTATCAATCCTGAGGCACCGCGACGGAGAGTTCTGTGCCGTTCTCAGTCATGGCCCCTTGGATTTTTCCGCCCTCTCTCCCCCCCTTAGTGGATTGGCTTCGAGGAATTCCCCCTCGTCGCCCTCCCGAATGGGACCCCCTTCCCTGTTTTGACCTTTCGTTTGTTTTAGTTTTTTTTTTTTTTTGATAGAGTTGCGGTTATCATCATGTTGAGATGCTCGTCCTCTCCCTTAAGGACTTCCTTCTTTTTGTCAGAGATCTTTTCCAAAAGCTTCCTACTCGAAAGAGACTTCTTTCCCCGCCAGAATTAGAAATCTCGAACGCTGACCTTGATCTCAGGAATGGCTCCGAGGTTTAATTTTCGGACTTCGCCAGCCTGTCGGAAGCTTAATGGTTTGGGCCCGAGAATGGCCCACGTCTCGGGCTTTTTTATTTTTTGGGTGGGACTCCCCCCCCTTTTTTTTTCGAGTTCCAAAATTTTTTTCCCCGTTCCCCTTTCCTGTCTTGAGGAGGACTCCCCCTTTTAGTTTCGTAAGAGCAGATGGGTAATTGCCTAGGATCTGCTTTTTCAGCAGAAAAGGTTCAGGGCCCTTGGCGTGGGCTTCGCTGTTTTACCCCTCTTCCGTTTTGCCCCAGCACCCCCCTTCGTAGACCGATTCTTCTTCACGTGAGCCCCTCCCAGAACATGGGCGCTCTTGAATTCGGCCCTTTATGCCAGAGACCTCGCTGTTCTTATAGGCAAACTAGCGCCTCCCTAGACTTCTTAACCCCTCCTTATCTCTCACCAAAGAGGAGAATAGTTCATTCTGTATTTCCCTTCTTTTTTCCCCAGACGCCCATACAAGAACACCCCCGGAAGCCTTCCGCATGCCCCTGAATTTTTGTAGAAATTTTCTTTTTTTGTTTTTTGTCGTAGATAACTCGATCACGTGATCACGAAAGAAAGGTTTAAAATTTCTCGATGGTTGATTTTTAATTTGGATTTTTCACTCCTTTGACCCGCACAGATTCCTCCCATAAAGGATTCCCTTCGACTTTTCTAGAAGCTCTGAAGCGACAACCTCCCCTAGACATTCCCTACTTCCCTTTTATAAGGCTTCCCCCCCCACTACAATTGAAAAGAGCCCCCCAATTTCGAGATTTTCCTTCTTCTCGTGTTTCGAAGGTTTTGTATCGGATTTTTTCTTTAGTCATATTTGAATTCGAAACGTACCCGCCATGGTATTATTTTTTTTTTTTTTTTTTCGTTTCTACACTCAGATCCCCTTAGCGGGATTTGCAGGCCCGACTCATGGAACGCTTGATGTGTGTTCCCAGGTGATTAAACGCAAAGCCCCTTGTCTCCCCCAAATCCTTCTCCCTCTTTTTTTTTCCCCGTTGCTGGTCTCCCCCCCCAACCTGTACCTCGTAAGTAATGCGAGTTTCATATTCGGGATGTGTTTTTTAGAACCTTTAGAATGGCTCCCCATGTAACCTCCTTTACTTCCTTCCTGCGGACATTTTTTTGTCCTGGACGTTTTGGGAAACACAGTCAATCCCACGATAGAATGGTTTATTATCTTTTCTTCCTCCCTCCCCTCCCTTCACCATTTCTCCTTGAAAGGGAACGTGCTCGACTCGGGAAAATGTTTTTCTTTCTCGCCAGACTTCCCTTCCGAGTCAACTGTTTGTGGTTGAATTCGTTTTCGGAATGACCAGAGCTTGGGCGACGTAATTCTCTTGTTTTAAAACATCTTTCCTCCGCCTACTCCTTTTCCTTCTACTCTAGGGTTAGCCAGCACCTGTGTACCCAACCCCTGCGGCCCGGCTTTTTTGATGATCCGAAGTCCCGAATGGCTTTATTAACCCCCGCCGGCCCTTTTCGTGTTTCCCGTCAAGCAGACTGCGCATCGCCAACCCCATGTCCCATCTTGACCCCTTTTTTTTCGATTTTTTTTTTCAGGAGTTTTTTCAGACCGGCCGTTTAAAGAAAGTCTGACCCCACTCCCGATTTCTCTCCCCTCCCCGGAACCCCCCCCCCCAACTCCTGTTGCCATTTTCCCCCTGCCGCGAGGGTTAAAAGTAGTCGTTCTGTTCACGTTCGCCGCAATTTTTTCCGGCCCTTTGGATTCCCGATCCCTCCCCTTCCCCCGTACACGCTGGTCTTTAGATAGCAATTGATTGTTCCCTCTCTCAAAGGGATCCCTTTCAGCCCCATTAGTTCCTCCTTCGAAGAACCCTGTTCATCCTTTTCTCCCAGTTGCCCTATTTTAGAATTTCAAGGCCCTGTGTCTGTACGTCATTCCGAGGGAATCTCCTACCCCATCACAAAAAAATTTGGAAACTCCCCCTTGATCATTTTCCTAGTTTTTTTTTTTGGTGATAGTAGTTTATCCCTTTTTCTTCTGTTGTTGATTTTCCTACGTAAACCCCGCTTATTTCTTTGTAGGCCCTTCGATGAAGTTTATGTATTCCTCCGCTAAGGACTATGGGTCTTACACGTATTTGAATACTTTGCTCCTTCCCTCTTAATGCGAGAGACCCTCTTTTTTCCCTTCAGGCTTTCTCTCCCCCCCCTTCCGTCTTGACGGACTGCCATTCGGAACAGCCAGCACACACAGAATCTTCCCGGCGGCTGTTTGCCCCCCAATACATGTTTTTTTCCTTTCGGCGGGTTTCTTCGTCGTATTTCCCCCCTTTCGTTCCTGCAGTTATTCCTAAGGACATATTCTTTGTTAAAATCGAGCGTATGGCTTCAATATTGAAATGATGGCGATTTTTCGTCACGCCGGATTTCTCTCAGACATTTTTCCCTCCGACCCCATAGGCTGTTTGGCCCAGTAATTCCTACGTCTCGTACGAACCGGGCCCGCTCTTCTTTCGGAGGTCCGTCAACTATGTGGTACTTCTTCGTCGCCTATGATCCCCATGTCCCTGGCTGTTGTCAGACTGACCCCCTTTTACGGCCGGCAAGTTCTCCCCCCTTCTGCTTTTTGAAGGTTGTGTCTGTCTGGTTGTGCGGCTAACTTTCCCGCTGGGCCCCCTTTTTACTGATGTCCCCTGTTTCCATGACTCCTCTCAGTTTTAGAAAAACCTTTCCCTTTTGAGATTAGCACAATCGCGCCCCTTCCTGCCTCTTGTACAGTGGCTCTGATGTCCAAAAAAACCTGTGCGTTGATGAAGCCTTTTTCCTCTATGTATCCTCCACTGTGCAAGCTTTCTTTTCTCTTCCCTTCCTTTCCCTCACGCTCGGGCTTTGTTCACGATATTTTCGCTCCCTCGCGTTTCAGCCATGGCCCCCTTCAAGAAGACCCCCCCGAGCCGAGGTCCCTCCTCTTGCCAAAGATCTCATGCCCTGCACAAGTAGAAATTTTTTTTCCCGTGTAGTTGTTCCCTTAGCATTTTCTGCGATGGGCGAGGTGATTTTCATTGTGTTCTCTTCCGTCTCTCGGCAACACTTTTTTTTTTTTTCCTTCCGGGGTTCCGTCCCTTTTTGTTTCTCCGACTGCAAGTCAAATTTTTTTTTCTCATCGAATCCCGGGAAACCTTCCGATAGAATGGCTAAAGCGTTCTTCTTGCTTCGCGCAAAAAAACTTCCCCCCATTCTTTTTTCTCTGCACCTTTTATATTCTTCCCCGTCGTAACGCTCAGCCCTTCCATAATTAGTGAGAATAAGCCAGATTTTGGTCTCTATTCTCTTTTCCATAGGAGGTTTCTTCTTTCTTTCTTCCTTCATCGGCATTTCTCTTCTTTGCCAAGTAGACCGCCCTTTCCTTTATGTTGCTTGTTTTGAAAAAATTCCGAATTTCCCCGAGCCTCAATCTCGGTGAGTACGCCTGCAGAATTAGCCACCTTCTCTCATCTTTTACTCTCGGACGACACTCCGGACTTTTCCCCTCGTGCTGGACATTCCCCTCCCCTTCTTTCTTTCCCAGAGGACTTTTGTCCCATCCTCCCAAAAAAGGGATTTCCTTTCCTCCCTTTTACGGCTCGAATTTCTGCATAACGTTCCCCTGCAATTTTTTTTTTCACGCTTTTCGAGTCGCTTGCTGGCTTCCCCAGCCCTCTGTCTTTAGAGGAGAAAAGGCAAGTTTTTTATCCCCCCCTATCGAGCTTAATGGCTTTCCTTCTTCTCTTTCCATCGTTCCTCTCCCACCCTCTTCCCTCGCCCCGTAGCCAGTTTTCAGATTTAATAGCGGAAGCCAATTACCGACGACAAGATTTCTCCATTAATTCGGAGCAGGCCCCCCTTTTCAGGTCTTTCCCTCTACTCACTGGCTTCTTCGCATGATTACCGGCAAGCAAGCATCCATCTTTCAAACATGGTAGATCTCATTCACTTTCCAGACGAAACCTCCCTCCATCGTGGAACTTTCTCCGCCCCATTACCCCCTCCCTTGACCCCTTTTTCCACCTTCGAAATTATTACGGCACTTTTTTTCTCCGCTTTTTACCTAAACTCGACAGTTTCTCAAAGTTACTCCCTCCGGAGATATCCCTCATATTTTGTTTTTTTTGATGGCGGAGTCAGTCTCCTTCTGTCGTGATCCTACCTTCTCCTTAGAGTTTGAGGAAAAACGTTCCCGTGAGCTCCCCTTTTCCTGTGACCGAATACCCTTTGCTCTCCCTCCACGTCTGGTCCCCGTAAAAGGGTGTTAAAACCGCTCCTCTCGTCAATCCTTTTTTTTTTCCACGACTTTTTCGTAGGATTGGAAATCGCGATAAATGTGACTTTCAATTGGCGGATGAGTCTTTCTTTCATTTGCTTTCCGACAATTTTTTCTTTTTTGTACGCAATAATTTTACACTTTAAAATTGGCCTTTCCTCAGCTTAATGAGCCAACGGGATTGGACCAGTATCCGCCATAATTTCAGTTAGTGTTTTTTTTTTTAGTTAGATTTTTTTTACGCATTTCTGTAATTTTCCAAAAGTTATGACCCTTTTGCGACCTATCGCCACCTTCTGCCGCATTTGAGATTTAAGAGCGACGCTACCCCCCCTTTTTTTTTCTTTCGCCTCGTTTTCCCCCTTTTGACATCTCTCGAAAAGGTTCCTGGAGCTGCAGGAATGGCGTTACGAGGTTTCCGCACACCCCGTCATCCCTTTTTTCGAGTTTTAACACTGTGTGTTGGAGGAGTCTTGGAAAAAAGGTTCGACTTTTCTCCTCCCTCCTGGTGTCCCTGGACCGCCCACTCTGTGAGAGGACCCTCTTCAGTTCTTTTTAGTAAGCGAACAGCGTTTTTTTTTGCACCTCTCTTTCTTCTGTTTCCCCCTTTCAAGTATTTTTTTTTCCTGAGGGCCCAAGTAATCGTTCCTGTTTTTTCCGCACTTTGGCTTTCCCCTCCTGAGCTCCCCCCTAAATGGCTCTAAACGTTCCGCTGAGTGACTCATGCTTTCATGCTTTTCCAGCCTATTTTTCTTTTTTCTTGGCAAACGGATGACTCTCTGGCCCCAGGACGAAAATTCCTGAGGACGTTTGTCTTCACTAGAGACACTTGCCCCGCTCCCCTTCCGCGTCGTCAGGCCCCCTCCCTTCTCCCCATCCTCGTCCCCCCCCCCCCTCCTCTCCGCTATTCCCCATCACCTTTCCCTCCACTTATTTTTTCTATCCCACACCTCCGTACCGATTGCCATTCCTCAATACCCACCCTCTCTGCTTTATCACCCCCCTCTCCCATGCTCTCCCTCTCCCCCCCCCTTCCCCCGTCCTCCTTTTCCCCCATTCTTCTTTCCCTGCCCACAATTCTAATTCCCTCCACCTCTCATCCTTGCGCCTTCCTCCATACCCTCCGTACCTCTTTCATCCCGGATCTCTCCTACCCCCTTTGCTTTTCTCTTCTCCCACCAACTTCCTTCATTGCCCCCAATCCTCCTGTCATGTCCCCTCTCTCCTCTGCATTTTCTTACTTCCCATCCCTTCTCCCCTCCTTTCCCTCGGTCCCCTCTACACCAAGCCCCTTCGCCCGCTTTACTAGCCTTCACTCCATTCTCCCTTACCCCCTCCTTCCCGCTCTCCCCTTCTCAGATCCCTTTTCTTCCTCTCCTTTCTCTCTCGATGCCCTCACCCATTGCCTTCTGTGTCCTCATCTCCCTCCTCCGCACCCTCAGACCCTCCTCCCACACTTCTTCCTCCCACTTTTTGTTCTTTTCCCCCTCACCCGCCCACCCCACTCTTCCCATCCCTCTTTCCTCCCCCTACTAACTTCGCCCCGTCTTATCCCCTCGCTTTCTCGCTTCTTTTACCTATCTCACTCCCCCCAAGCAATTGACACCACCTGATCGCTCACACCACCCATCTCTCCTCCTTATAATCAACCCTTTCATCCCCTCGACCTCCACTCCTCCGCCCCTCCCCCACTAACCCATTCCTCTCTCCCTCCAATTCCTTCTTCCCTCACTACCTCCCTCTTCCTCTCCGTTCTCGTCTCACACCCTTACTCCGTCCCCGCCCGCGATGTTCCCTTTAATAAACCCTCCAGCCTCCCATTCTTCCCCCCTGTCCCCCCCCCACCATTGCGCTCCGCCCCTCTCACCCCCTTGCCCTCATCCCACCTCCTCCCCCCCTCGATACCCTCCCTTTTTTTTTCCCTCCCCGAGTTCCGTCGCCGCTCCCCCCCTCTCCTCCCTTCTCATTCTTTCGTTTTCTACCTCTATCCCCCTCCCTCTTCCTCTCACTCCCATTTTCCCCCCCCCCTTCCTATTTTTAGTCCCTCTCTCCCCTACTTTTTCTGCTTCCTCTCGTCCCCCCCACATGTCAGCCGCGCCCTCTCTGGCTCACCTTGTCCTACTTTTCCCTCTCGGGCGCTCCTTTAATGTCTTTTACCTGACTATTCCCAGCCCAAGTCCCTTCCAATTCCCCCCTCATGTTGTGATTAAATTCGTTTGGAGTTTTTTTCTCTGAAGATCACTCCTCTCCTTTCTTCGATCAAGCTTTTTGATGCTCCTTCCCGGAGATCCCCCCCCCTTTCACCCCCGAACGACCGACTTGCCTCCCCCTCCCTCCCCCGTAGGGACCTCCGCGTTCGACCTCTTTAATCCCCTTCCTCCTTCCCGACCCCCTCCGAGTCTAATGATCCGGCTGCCCCCCCCCCCCAATAACAATTTCCGTATCCGCATTTCGTTCTAGATTCTTTTTTTTCTTCAAGTTAAGCATCCTTTCTTGAGTCTAAGTTTGATTTGCCGCAGATTTTGGTCTAGTGTGATTTGGCCATCTTTCGACCCCTTACCCCTCTCACCCTCTTCGAGGATTTGTAAGGCCCGGACCTAAGCTGGCCCGATTTTGCCCCTTCCTTCCCATGAAAGCGCCCTTCGTACCCATCGACCAAACGGGTTTTGACAGTGCGGGGAGTCCAACTCCCCCCCCCGAGTGAAGTCTCTCGAGTGAGACTTTGAACTAGGGGGACTGTTTTCTGAGGTCCTACCCATTGGTACCTCCGGCCATTTCCCTCGAAATTTGTTCGCTATAGGAAACAAAGAATCGCGGAGGGCGTTTCCAATAAGCTCTCAAGCCTTTCATTTTTAGTAAACAGTCCCGACAAACAGAAAGAATTTTTCACCTTTAAAGCCTTCCTGATCTTTTTCTTAGACACGACCCCCATTATGGAGCACTTTTCTGGCTGTTTGCCTGATCCCCTTTTACCTTGGCGCGCGGCAGGTTTCTCTTTGATGTTTGCTCCTCCTCACCCGAGCCGTTGTCGAAGCTCACTTTTTCCCTCCCCTGGCCCCTCGTGCCTTTTTTTCTTTTCTCCCCCCCTCCCCGAGTACCCGCCTTCGGCGAGTAGCCCCAGCGATCAGATTTTGGACTTACCCCTTCTGAATAAAAGCCTTTATATTGACGTAATACTTCCTTTTCATGACAAGCCTCCCTATTCCGGCCCTGCCAGGTTTTCTCCCAGCCCTACCCCCTTCTGCACCCCAGATGGAAGTAGATGCTTTTTCCCCTACAGTTTCCCACACAGATGCTGTTGAGTCAACGTTCTCTTTTTCCTTGGTGGTACCATAGTGCTGGCTGTTCACTTTTCAACGCAATGTTTTCCAAGTCCTTTCAAAGGAAGTGAGGGTGGTTCCTCCCCCTTTACTTCCGCCCCATTCCCTTCCCCCTGCCTCCTTACCTTTCGACTTTTTTAGTTTTACGCCCGCGAGTTGGGATTCCCTAGTTGATTTTAGTCCTAGGCCGTCGCCAACGACGTCTCCTAGACCCAGAAGTCATAGACGTTCCCCCCTCAGCCAGCTTTTCAGTTTCCCCGAGTTGTGTACGTCCAGGATGGTTTTTCACTCGCGAACCCCCCCTTTTTCCGAAATTCTAGTTTCCCCCTCCCTTTGTTTGTTTTTGAGATCTTTTTCTCCCTCCCTCTTACTGTTTGTGAGATTTCCTCCGTCCGTACACACGCAGTATGGACCTTCTCCCCCAGCGGCATGGATGGGGCTGGTATGGGCGGGCGATTTTTTCGCTTTTGCGTTGACGCTCTCGGAATTCTCCCTCATCCCCTTTTTCTTAATTCTTCACTTGGAAGGAATTGAATTTCGGCATTGAGTTATTCCTTCTCCTTAACGACGGACGCCTTTTCTTTTTCCCCTAAAGAACTTTTCCTTCACTGATAACCCCCCTTTTTTTTATTTTGTGAGTGGGCGCGGACTATAATGCATTCCTTAGTGTACTTCCCTTGCCTTCTTTTCTCACATTGCAAGAAAATAGAACTACGTCAAGTATGGCCTGTTCTTTACTGACTCCCCTTCGGCTGTTTCCTCATTCGGTCTCCCGAACCTGTTTTTTTTTTTGTTTTTGTTGTCGGCTTATTTTTATTTTGTGGTTTGTACCAGGTGCTTTTATCCCTTCTCGTGACCGGCAACCCTTTTTTTCGGAGGAGAACCTTTTTACAACATCCTCCATTTCTCCTCTCTTTCATTAACTTCTTGTAGCCATTGCGTTTTTCGAGCAAGAAAACCGTCGCTTTCCTTCACGTTTCCCCCTTTTCCCCTTCCTTTTTTTGCAGGTTTGCTTTCCGTGGGTTTTTCCCCCTCCCCCCTGTTTATTCATGCTGATGTCCGCAGGGACCGTGAGGTTAACATGGATACAGTTTTTTTAACAAACAGTCTCCAAGAAGATTTATTGAAGTCCCCTTCCCAATCCCCCCCTTTTTCCCCGTCTTCCGTGGAGGTGGGGGCGGTTGCTGTCTGGGTTGAATTCTTTCATTGCCGTATTCCCATCTTTCGACTTGCAGTTCTTTCCCCCCCACACTTTCCTTTTTCCCTTTTCCCGCCTTGGACCGGAAGGGGGACAAGGCACAACCACTCTGCGCAAATCACGAGACTGTCCCCTGCTCACCTTGCGCTTTCCTGATAAAACCTCTTTTTTCAGAAAGAACTGCGCTTTTTCCCTTGGTCTTTTAAGCCGGAGATCATTCCCTGCGATGTTAGGTGATCCTTCTTCGCTCTCCCCAGGCTGCGAATCCGCGCCCTCGTTTTTCGATGTCGCAGGGTACTTTCCTTTAGGAACGCGTTTCTTCCGATGTCAATAAATTCTTCCCCATCTAATACCCGTTTATCAAAGTCTTTCTTTCCAACCCCCTTTCCCCCCCTTCTACCAGTCTGCCATTATAAGTAGTAAAGATTCTCCCATATATTAGTCTTTCTCCCTCTATTTTTAGTCCCCCTTTGAATTCCCAATCTTTTCCCGCTGTCTGAGGGAATGGACGCATGTGAACCGTTATACCAATGTCAGTTTCCCCCAGGAAGCATAGGCTCTCTTTTCGTTGCTTTTTTGACCCAGATGTGGACCGCCCCCCCTTGCCAGTCTCCCAGGCATGCGTAGAAGAGAAGCAATTTCCCCTTGTAAGCCTTCTCTTTCGGTCCTTTCTAATGAACTTTCGTGATGTCCCCGTTCCCCCATAAGGGACTTTCTTCAAATCTATTTTGTTAACATTCTCCCCCCCCCCAAAGGAGGTAAGGCTCCTCCTCAGGAAGCGAAGTCTTTGAAGGCCCCCCTAGGTCCCTCCACTTCCTTTTCCTCCTGTTCGCCATGAGGAACGACCGCTCGGAGAAAGGAATTGGGAGACGTATAGAGCTTAACTCTCCCATGCGGGCATGTTCCTCTCTCTTTGTGCTTTCGCCCTATTTGAACGCTGACAGCCGCCCCGCGCCTTTCCATGCGGGAGGACGCCCCTCCTCGCGGAAGCCCAAGCCCCCTAGTTCCCGCTCTTCGCAGGCCCCCCCCCTTTGAAAGCTGTTTCCCTGACTGGGTTCACCCGTCCGCGTTTGATCAGGCTTCTAGTCGCCATGGGGAATTACCGGCTTACCCAGCCTCCAATTCCTCTCCCATTTTTTCGATTCTCCTCTCCAATCTCCCCTTTTTGACCCTTTTCGGCCTGATTTTGCGTTGATTTATGTTGCAAACGACCTTCCCAATTCGCTTCCGGAAATGTTCTCCCCCCTTTTTCTTCCCCCCCCCCTCCGTCTAAATCTCCCACG
>Ga0179593_1730863_pt1 | contig 15395 bp, 31 predicted proteins | sample CZODoug2_1_08_16_FD_185931 | JGI IMG/M metagenome (GOLD analysis project Ga0179593, IMG submission 185931) | Vadose zone soil fungal communities from Angelo Coast Range Reserve, California, USA - CZODoug2_1_08_16fungal (PacBio error correction) | ecosystem: Environmental > Terrestrial > Soil >... | reverse complement strand
TACCTTATCATGCTGTATTATAGGGGACATTTTTGCCCCCCCGACCACCCCCACGTCCCCCTTCAGTCCTTTTCTTTGTCCCCGAACCCATGTCCTATTTTTTTCCCCATGCACCGAGCCCCTTCCATTGTTCCCCCCTGCTTTCCCCCTTGGAAAACTTGAAACAGGCTTGCGTCGTTCTATGTCGTACTGGACCGTCCCCCCCTTCAACTGAGTAAATAAACCCCGCACTTGTTTTTTCTTTGATGCATCCTTTTTTTTTCCCCCCCCAACCTAAGGGGCCACAAAAGGGCTTATCCCGACTTGAGCCCAACTTCCATTCCTTCCAGTTTTGGATTCCTTTTTTTTTTTCTTGATTCCACCTTGGTCCGCCTTTTGGGGCTTTTTTCTGGTTTTGTTGTTTTCTTCCCATAAATTTCGGGCGGTCATGTCATTTCAAAGTTTGTTTTTTTTTTGCCCCTTTCTTTTTTTTTTTCAAAGTGCCGGCATATTTTTTCCCTTTTTTTCTCTTTATTTTTTTCGCTTTTGGCTGGCTTTTGCCACATTGTCGTGAACTGTCCCCCCTCCTTTTTTTTTTTTTTTTTCTACCTTGAAATGTCTTCCCCCCCCCCTTGTCCTAAGATAAACCTGCGGTTGGAAGTCCACTTTAAGACCTGAGTTGAGTTGAACCCTTTTCTTTTCCTGTTTCCTTTTTCTTCCGTGTCCCGTTTTCCACCACATTTCGTTTTGTAACTTCGTTAAAGTTCAGACCCCCAACTTCCTCTTCCCCCCTTTTTCTGAGGTGTTCTTTTTATTTTTCCCCAGTTGGGTAACCCCGAACCCGCTTTTTTCGGGTGGGCGAGCTTTTTTTTTCTTTCGCCCCCCTTGTTTCTTCCTTTTTTTTTTTTTCCCATGGTTCCCCTTTCCCCATTCCCTCCCACCCTATTCGTTTTTTTGTGCGGTATAGGCGGGCGGGCCCCTTTCTTTGACACGTAGCCAGGGTGTTCGTGTCCACCCTTCTTTCTCATGGATCAATCCTTCTGTCTTCCAAGCGTTCCCACCAGTCTTTTCTAAAACTGGTTTTCTTTTCCCCCTCGTCTTACGATGTTTCCCGCGCCGTTACTTTTTCCCCTCTCCCCTCCTTTTTTTTTTTTTTTTTTTTTCTCCCCGTCGTAAACCATGTTCCCCCCCGTGTTGATCGTGCTTTCCTGGGACCTTTTCCCCCAAAAATGTATGAGTGTCGTTCTTTTCCCTTCACAGGACAGGAAACCCTTCGCATTTTCTCTCACCCCATACCCCCCTTTCCCTTCTTCTTTTTAAAATTTGCGGCAGGAACATCCTTTCCCACCCCTGGCCAAGCCTCACGTGACTGCTACCCGAGTTTTAATTTTCCCTTACTTTTCTCCACACTTTTCCCATTCTCACTCGTTTTTTTTTTGCCCCCCGATTTTTCTCGGACCTGTTGAGACTTTTGTAAAACGTACCAACCGTTGTTTTTCTAGCCTGCTTTCTCCCCCCCTTCCACCAATTCGCTGTTTTCCTTGGCCCCAAACACACGTGAGTTATTGCCACACAACTTTAAGCCCCCATGCATGTTTTCCCAATTCTTTTTTTTTTTTTATGTCCTTTCTCACAAAAGCCCGCCCGCCTGCTTAGATTGCCTAGATGACCACCGTTGGACACCAAGTTCCTCCCTCCCCTTTCGCTCGCAATTAATTAAAGCCCTGGTTGGTTTTCTTGGCAACCAATCTGTATGCTGGCTTCTGTCGTTTTCTGATGTTTTTGCTTGTTTTACGGCTTGTTTTTCCAGCCTCTCTGGATTACTCCCCTGCTTTGCCGGCGCTTTTCAGCGATTGATATGCGTTTTTATTATCTGCATTTTTTCGCGCTCCTTCTTGGGTACTTTTTTTTCGTCCTTCTTTTTCCCCTTCTTTGGTCATTTCTTGCGTTTGACCATTTTTTCAATGCCCCTATGTTATACAACTATCCCCCTCCCCCTAAGTTGAACCCCCCCCAGCCATTATTTTATTTTTTGTCGCTACTCTTTCCCCTTTTGGCCCCTGCTCATTCATTTTTTTTTTTGCCCCCCCCTTTGTTGATGCTCGTCAGGAAGGGGATTGAACAAGGTGGTGTCTCTCTCCCTTTGATTTTTTTCCGGCCCTCCCACCCCACCGGGTACCCCCCCCTCCATCCATCCGGGTCCGCTCGCCTTTACAGTTCTCCGGTTTGTGATCTTCTGACAGTTCTTTCCTATTATTTACAGGCATGACCTCCACCACTCAAAACCCTACTTTTTCTTTCTGTCTTTTCCAAATTTCTTCAGTTTTTTTCTTTTTTCTTTTTCCCCATGACATTACCCCCCCCCCCCTCCCGGCGGGAAACCCTGTCTTGATTGGCTCATCTCCATGCAAATACCACGGTTGATAATTCTTCTAAATTTTGCTCAGGTATCCTTCTTTTTTTTCTTTTTCACTTGTTTTTTTTTTTTCCCCATTTTGCAAACTCCATCGGTTTTTTAGTAACCTTTTTCACCCCGTTTCCCCTGACCTTTGTCTGGTCCAAAATAAGTCTTGTCCCCCCTTCTTGGGACATTTCATCCGCCTTCCCCTCTTTCCTTTTTCCCGGTTCCAAAAACATGTTGGAATTCTTACTTCCCCCAATGCGTTTCCCCCCAAAGTCTGTTTCGCCCTTTTTTTTCTGTGCAGCTTTGCCCACCCTCTGTACTCTCTTTCGTCATTGGATGTTTGTATGGTTTTTTTTTCAAGTGGTGACTTTTCCACTCCCAATCCCTACCCACCTTCTTCCCTGCTAATGGATTTTTTCTGGTGTTTCGGGTCTCTCACTCGATCAAACACGAAATCTCTGTTTGTCCTTTCTTTTTATCCCCTGGCCCTGGGACTTCATTCGATAGGGTGATCATTTTGGAGTGCTCTTTCCCTTGTGAAGATTGTAAGGGTGTGTTTTCTCTTTCCCCTCGTATTTTTTCAGCATCTTTTTTTTCCCCTCGCCTTTTCCGTCGGTATTTTTCACGGCGGATTTGAAGCGCTCCTACTTCTTGCGGCGGAGATAGGGGAATGCCCCTCATTCTTTATTTTTTTCCCCTTTCCTCGCGAGCTTTCGTTTTTCCCCCGTTCCTTTGTTGCTTTCCTTTCCCCTTTGTTGTTTTTATTATTCTATCCCACGCTGACCTGGCCTTTTTTTTTCCCGCCGGACCTTTACCTGAAGGCGGCCATGATTTTGGGGCGCGTCTCCGCTTTTCCTGGGTCCCTGTTTCCCCTCGGGCGCTCCCTTTCCCCCTCTTGAATGCCTGGGGTCTTCCCCCAAGGCGATAGTTCCCCCGCTTTACCCCCCCTCCCTAGGCATAGAGGCCCTGAAGGCATCTTTTCCCTGCCTCAGCTCTTCCTTGTTCTGCTCTCTACCTCTTTGTTCCTTCCCCCTCCTCCAGGGGCCCCCCGTGCGCTACCTTCCTTCTCACTCTTCTTACATGCCCTGGTGGTTCCCCCGCCTGGATCTATACCGACCCATTTGTCACACAACTGTCAGCTGTGACTTCGATATTTCTTCCCCCTTCCCTTTCCCTTTCCGAAGGTCCCCTATTCCCCTCCCTTCCATGTTGACTGTTCCCCCTCGCGGGAACTCGAACCGCGTCCCTCTTTTGTCTGAAACTACATTTGGCATGCGCTTGAAGACTCCTTGTACGTTCCCCCCTTCCCCCCCCCCTCACCTCATGAATCCCCCCTTTGACTTTTTTTCTCTTTGGGTCCGCCGGTTTCTTTTTGTCACGGTGCGTGAAAAGTGCTGTTGTCACCCGTTGTCTTGAGTCCGTTTTTTTTGTTTTTTGGGGGCACCCATGACCCCTGGTTCCCTCCCTGCTGGCGCTTCCCCTTCCCACCTTCTGTCCACGGCCCCCCCTTTGTTGGACGTTTTGGGGACTTGGCCGCCCCCCCAAGGATTTTTTTTTTGCTCTTTTTTGGTTCCTTTGGCATTGTTTTGACCTTTCTGTTTTCACCCTTTTTCCTTTTCCCCCCTTTGTGATCCTGCCCTTTGGCGGTTGTTTTCGGGTTTTTTTGTCGGGTCTCCTTGCGATGAACCTCGGTCTCTAAAATCTTTTCTTTCTGTTCCCTTTTCTCTGCTCTTTTTTTTTTTTTTCTTTATTTTCTTTACTTTTTTTTTGGCCGCTCGTGCAAATCTTTTCGTTCTTTTTCCTCCCGACTGATCTTGTAAAGTTTCCCTTTTGTGTCTCTCCGGTTCCCGACGTTCCCCCTCTCCGCACCAGACCCTTCCTTTTTTTCTTAGTTCTTTTTTTTTCCGTTGTTTTTTTTGAGCCTCACAACTGCCGACCCAAAACGCGATTGGTGACTGCCTAAGCCCCCCCCCGCCGGTGCGCCCTTCCCCCACCTCTGATTAATTTTTCTATTTTCCTCGCGTTTTTTCTTGCATCTTGTTTCACTTCCGGACCTTCCTTGCGCCACCTCGTCCGTCCTCCCAGCGTGTCTTGTGTCCACCTCCCAACCCTTCCCTTTTGTCCTGCGCTTTCTTTCCCTGCGGACTGGCGGTTCCGCTTTTCCCCTGCAACACTCCGTTTTTTTCTCTGGCTTTTCCCCCTGTTCCCCAGGCTCCCCCCCCCCCTTCTGTTGTTTTTTTTTTTTCATTTAATGGTGTGATTTCCCAAGAAGATCGGTTTTTGTCACTGGTTCGTGCCTTCTCTCCTCCCATTTATCACTCCCACTGGCGGGTCCCTTCTTCCTCCCCCCTTCCCGGGTCCCCCCTACGAGGAGCTTCACCCTCCGTGTTTTTACTTTGGTCTTGGGGAAGGCGGGCAATGAAACTTTTTCCCGGCGCGGCATCATTCACGGGCTTCCCTGTGTTACTTCCACTTTCCAAGGAAAGCTGCATTTGCACTTTTCCCTCTCCATTTGTGACCAGACCTTTTCCCAGGGTTTTTTTTTCCCCCCACCGTTCTATCACCCTACCCCCGATGCCCATTTTGCACTTGCCAGAAAGATCTGATCCCACTTTGGTGGTCTCTTTCCGATGGGGAGAAATACCACAGCGTTCTTCTCCGTCGGGATTCTTCCCTTTTTCTTCCGTTTTGAGGAGCCCTCCCGCGTTACTCCCCTTGTCCTTTGCGCCTTTCGTCCCTCTTTTTCTCCCCTTTCCGAGGGTGGTGAGTTTGGCCGGACCACACAGGTGCCGTTTCACGCCTGTTGCCCGCCTCCCCCTCGGTACTGCTCACCGGTTCCTGACGTTTCATAGTGGCTTCATTTGGTCGCATCCCAACACCGATACCCCCCCCAACTGGTTGGGCCTGATTCGCCGCTGCGTTTTTCTCCCCCCCTTTCTGCCTATTGCTCCCCCTTCTAACACTTTTTTTTTTTTTTTTTTTTCCTTCAATAGGTTTCAGGACCACCGCAGGTCCCTCCCTTCCCCCCCTGCTGTTGTACAAACAACGTGCACCCTTTTTTGCTCGGACCCCCCATCCTTTTTTTTTTTCTCCCCTTTTTCTTTCTTTTACTTCCCGTTTTTTCCCCATTTTTTTTTTCTTTTTCTTTTCTTATTCCATGTACCTAAAACTCACTGTTCCTTTTCCCCTCTTTTCCCGGGAAGTTTTACAGGCTTGGTGTCAAAAGGTCGAAAACTTCGGTGACGATTCTTTCTACCCTTTCCCTTTTTTTTTCCCCATCACCAAGCCCCCCCTGCCCACTCCGTATTTTCCCCAAAAGCATGAACTCCCCCTTCCAATCTTTTCCTTGGGGACGACCACATATGCTCCCCACCCTTAGTTGAAGGCTTTCTTAATTTCCACTTCTTTTCTCCCCCTTTTCCGATTTCTTGCTGCTTTCCTTGCTGTTTCTCCAGAAAAGCTCCTGGTTTTTGTCCTCTTAGGCTCTTCCCCTCCGTGAGTCCTTTTCACGGTTACCCCTTCTAACCCTTTTTTTTGTTATTCCCCCCCCGTCTTTTTTTTTTTTCCTTTTTTTCTTGGGGTTTTGACCTTTTTCTTTCTTCCCTTTTTTCCAAATCCCCAAGGTTTTTCCACGCCCTGATGTCTTCGTGTTCGGTCGGTCCCCATTTTTCCTTTTCAACAGCTTTTACTCTTTCCCCCCTGTGTTTTTTTCGATGGGTCTTCTCGGAATGATTCAGTACTTTTAATGGGCCGGGACACCCCAGTCACTCTTTTTCCCCCGTCGGTCAAGATGTTTTCTTCTTCTACCACTCTCCCCCGCCCCCCAGTCCCTCTCCCCCCCTCCCCCGCACCCCCCTTTTTGTGTGAGTTTCGTTTCTATTGTCTGGTAATTTAAAATGTGAAAATTATCCCTTACATTCCTCCCCTGTAATTTTCGACTAATACTTCCCAACAAACGGAATAAACTTTTATGGAATTTTTTCCCACAAGGCCCCTTAGCGCCAAATCATTGGTTTCCTTGGTCCCTTTCAGTTGTTTGGCGACATCATTACAGTCCCTTGGTGGTTGTTTCGCATTTCTTGGGGGTTCTCATTTTTTCTGAGTTTTCTTTTCTTCTTTTCACTTTTTGACCCCCTTTTTTTTTTCGGTTGTTGTCGTCCTTGGGTTTGGTAGCGGAACTCTGTCTCTTTTCGAGTCTGCCTTTTTTCTTTTTTTTTTCCCAACCTTTTTCGTTCGGCCTGGTCCTCTTCCTCCTGTTTTGGACCTTCTTCCTCCCACTGCCCCGCTGCAGTCAACCCGTTTCCCACAAAGATCCCACCCTTTCTGCTCCCTATCTTCTTCTTTTTCCCCCTTAAAATGCCTTCCTTTTCTTCTGCCCCACTTTTCGTTTTTTTTTCCCCCCCCCCGGGGTTACCTACCCCCCTCTTCCTCCCTTTTCGTATAGTTTCCTCGTCTTTTTTTTCCCCACTGCTTCTGGCGCACTGGCTTTCCGAAAACTTGTTTTTCGGTTGGGTCCATTTAAGACCCTTCCTCCGCCCCCGCGTGAGTTGTTCGTTTCGGTTGCCCCCATTTCAAAACGGGGCTTTCCCCCCATGTTTTTTTTTGGTCAACCCCCCCACCCCCTTTTCCGGATCTGATCTTTTTTTTTCCCTCGCCCCAAGGAGAAACCTTTTTACTCTTCCTTCATTTTCCTTTCCCCCTCTGGCAAAGATGTTGTTTAAGCCAGTTACGTCCCCCGAAAAAACTTCAGGGTGCTTTTCCTTCCTTCCGTACCAATGCGCCCCACCCTCGCTATCACATGGGTTCCCCAAAGGTGCAACATGATAATTCTTTCCTTTAAAGATTCCCGACCAATTCTTTCCCTTCCCTTTTTTTTTCTTCCCCTCTTCCTCTTCCTCCCCGGTTTTTTTTTTTCAGCCTGCCACGAACCTTTATTTTTCAGTTCTTTTTGGCCTCCGCAGTTGTAACTTTTGGTATGGCCTTCGCACTCCCTTTCCTTTCGTTGTGACACTCTTTTTCTTGGTTGTTAGAAATTTCCTATTCCCGTTCTTACGTTTGAATTCCTTCTCCTCTTCTGAAGGTTTTTTTTTTCGCCCCTTTTTTTATCCTGCCACCCCCGCCCCTGCCCCTTTTTCCGACCCACCCCCCCCCTTTTCCGCCCACCCTTTCTTAACCCTTCGTCGTGCTTGCTTCACGCTTTGTCCAGGAACAGCCCAACCCGACCCGGATTTTCCCTTCCGCCATGCATAGCGCAATTTGGTATTCAGACGTTTAGACCCAGCTTCCACGACACTCTTTCGAGTCCTCACACACCTCCGGCCTGCACCTCCCCCCCCAGCTGGTCCGCGAATTGTTACCCCCCACCTTTTCACCGAATATTTGCTCGAGTCATTTGTTTTTTGTCTTTTTTGAGCTAATGTTTTCCCACCTCTTCTTTTGATCCCCCTACCGTATTCGCAGAAGATTCTCCTTTTTTCTTGCCCCCCCCCCCAACCACGTAATACTTACATTGTCAGGTTTTCCCCTGAGCTCGCGGGGTTGTCCTGGTCTTCCCTCAAGCGTGGTTTTTTTTTTCTCCCCGTCCCCATTTTGTGTCCAATCTCACACCCCCCTTCCCAGCCAGCTTGAACCACCTTACAATTCTCCCGGTGTTCGAGGGATGATCCCGTTTTTTCGGAGGTTTATTCTTCCTGGCGTTGTTCCCCCGAATCTCTTTCGAATGGATTAAAAATTCCCCCTTCTTTTTTTCTTCTCTTCCCCCCCCCCCCCCGTTGCCCAAAGAATTCTTCCCGGCCTTTTTTCACCCTCCCTTTTTTCACGAATCCGTCTTGATTTCTCGCCCCCCTGATTCATCTGCTGAACTCCCAAACCCCCCCCCCCTTTCCCCCCCCCACCACCGCAGTCGCACTTTTTTTTCCATTTTTCCCAGGTTTTCCTGGTCGTTCTCAAATGCCCTTCCCAACTTTTTTTTTTCGTTTGATTTTCCAGGTTCTTTCTTTCTCATCTCCCTTTTTCTACCACCCCCCTGGGTGCATTCTTTGTTCGCCCTGGTCCGGGTATTGCTTCTGTTCCCTTTTCAACTTTTTTTTTTTTTCATTGGTTGCACCCTTTTCCCTTGGTGTTGCAACTCCCGGTGCCGACCCTTCGCCTCCCCCTTCTCTTGACCGAGCAACCTTTTCCGGGGGCCGCAGCCCTTTTTTTTTTTTTTTACTCTGAAACCAAACCTTTTCGGAAATTTTTACCTTTCTTTCTTCCAAGCGCTCACCCCCCTCCAAAAGCCTTTAGTATGTTTTTCCGCCATTTGGCATTTGCCGACTTCCCCCCTTTCCGACATTTTATTCGGTACATTCCTCTTGACTTCGCTACTAGTTTTTTCCCTTTGATTTCCCTTTTTGTCCCAAAACATAGACCCCCCCCCCCCCCTCCCTTTTCATCTAAATTGTTTTTTGTTCAGTGGACTTCGTCTTTTCCAAGGACTCTTCCACCATGTGGTGTGGTCCCCTGTGCTCCCCCAGGGTTTTTTTTTGTCCCTTCTGGATCCCTCCCCTTTCGATTCGCTCTTGTACTTCCCCTAACCCCATGGAGCTTTGGAACTTTTGTTTGAATTCTAGGTGGGGGGTCTTTTGCCCGCTTGGCCCCTTTTTTTGATCTCACCGTATCCCCTTGCATTCCGCGGATTGATTTCTTTTTTTTTCCCCCATTGAACGACTTTTGGTATAGGATATTCTGGAAAAAACCTCTTGGAGTGCTCGCATTTCCAGTCTGATGCTTTCCCTTGCCGCTCCCCTCTTTTTTCTATCTCTATTTTCCCTCCTTTTCGTTTTTTTTTTTTTTTAGCTTAAAACGCCTTGAATTGCTTCCCCTTTTCCCCAAAAGCCCCTTCTCGACGGGCGCCTTTTTGACTCTTGGTCAGGTCCCTCTACCCTTTTTACCTTTTGCCTTTGGGTCGGGATTTTTCCCTGGGAAATTGACCCCATTTTTTGAAAGTATTTGTCCCCCCCCCCTTGGCACCGTCGGCTATAGAGCCCCCCCCTTGGCGGACCACCTTTCACGCTCATCCTGCCTCCTCCCTTTTCCTCATGGGGCAGCTCATTTCCCCCCTTGGCCCCGCTCCCCCTTTTTTTTGGATGCCACCCGCTCATGGCTTATTCCTTCCCCGTGGATCGATCCCCCCCAGGGCACAACAGTCCCCACTCCGAAGCCCCAAGTGTTTGCCGAGGTTCCTGACTCCTCCCTTCCCCCTTTGACCGTTCGTTTTTCTTCTTTCCATGATTTTTTGGTTTTTAGATAAGCGACCGTTCCCTGCCTTTTTCAACAGTGCCCTATGGCTGACCAACTACCTTTTAGTGCGGCCTGAAATTTTTTTTTTTTTTTTGACTACTTTACTGCTCCCGTGCCAAAAAAGCCAGTTTTTTTCAAACCAGCCCAACAATGACAGCTGCGTTCCCCTGCCCTTCTGCTCTTTTTCCCCCCCCCATCATATGGGACCCTTCTCCCCCCCCCCCCAGTTTGGTTCCCCCTGTTTTCTTGTGCGTCAAACACTTGCTTTTGCTTTTCCCCCCCCCTGACCCCCTTTTTTTTGATGACATTCTTCCCTCTTCCCCCCCTCTCTTCGAATGCACTGGTTGTAGTTTGTTAAGCCACAATTGGGCTCCCGCTGTTTGTTGCATTGCCCCCCAAGGGACTGGTTCCTTCAGGCCTTTTTTTTTCCCGGATCTTTCTCTGCTGTTTTTTCTCGGTTTTTTTTCCCTCTGATGGTACCAACTTCGACTGACTAACTACGTTTTTCCTGGCTTCGGAGGTCTTTGGATTCTGTTTTTTTTCCCCTTTTTTGCTCTCCTTCCCCCAATATGACTCCTTTTTTTTTCCCTTCGGTGGCGTCTTTTGGGTGTCCAATCGTTTTTTCATTTTAGTGTGCAACCCGTCACGGGAATTTTTTCGTCTCGACACCGCATCTTCGTTTTATGGCTTTTTGTTTTTTTTGGTGATCCTCGTTTTTGCCCCCCCACCCCTTGGTACTCTCTCCCCCCTGCTTTTACGGAAGGAAGTTTTCCAGGATTTTTCCCAAAAGCCGCCCCATCTTTCCCCGCCGGGCAAGTTCGGTTCGCCTAGGATCTCCATTCGCCTTTTCTGATCCTTCTTCCCTTCCGTCCGGCTTCCCCCCTCCCCTTCATGCTCCCCATTTTTCGACAGATTTTCCTTTTAAATCCCGCATTCCTCTTGGTGCCATCCCCCACAACCTGATTGATTTTTTTTGGCGCGATGCCTGCGAATGGGGGTCCTCGTGTTTGCTATCACTTCCCAATAGAGCCCTTCCGGCTGGCCGGAAACTTTTTTTTCTTTTTCCCCCCCGCCTTTCCTGGTTGATGGGTTTCAACTTTTTTTTTTTTCATCATCTTGTTGTTGGTGTCGAACAGGTTTTCCCTTCCCTTGTTTTGGGCAGGTTGTTTTCTAACAGAAGTTTCTCTTCGGTGTCCTGTTTTTTCTTTCAATCCCCTTCCCCCTTTTCCCTGGGTCTTTCCATCCTTTCAGTCTTTCTTGTGTTTAAATTCCGTTTTGTCTGAAAGGGGATTTGACCCCAGGCGGGTCACCTTGGTAGGGCTTTTTGTTCGTTCCCCTCTGTCCCCTTTTTTTTTTCTCTCACTTGATTTACCAGCCTTCCGTGGCGTCATGGTTTCATTAACGGCAGGACCACGTGACGGGGCAGCGTAGCCCTTGACTCTTTCCTCCCAACCCCTTTCCCCCTACAAGCTTCGATCTCCCTTTTTTGTTCCGGTTCTTTTTGATGTTTCTTTTAATAGTTTTTTTCGCGTTGCGGTCCCGGCTACAGCTCCACAGGAGCCATTCCCCCTGAGTTTTTTTTTCCTGAGTATTTGAGCCCCTTTTTCATCTTTTTTTTTTTTACTCATGATACTGTGTTTTGAACTGACCCCCTCCCCCCCATGGCTTTTTGAAAGCCGTCCCAGTAGGGCACGTTCCGCCAGTACACTCATCCCCTTCTCAGCGCCCCCCCTTTTTGCTCATTTCAGGGTCCCTGTCCTTTTCCCACCCCGCATACCCAAAAAGGTTTTCGAGATCTCCCTATCCATGTTAGTGGGCTCCTTCGGTCCATCACTAACCGAACTCGCCAACCCTCCTTCCCATTTCCCTTTAAACTGGTTTCCCCCCTGAAACCCCGTCCTCCAGGTTGTGGTTTCCCCCGTTTTTCCCACGTGGTTTTTGCTCCTGAGGAATCGCCCCGAATTTCGTTCTCTCCCTTTTTCTTGTTGTTTCCCTTCCCTTTTTTTCCTTTTATCCCCTTCCTTCCTCTCCCAACCATTTGGCAAGTGTTCTTTTTTTACACCACAGGTCCATGGGAAAAAGGCTTAAATTTTCCTTTGTTTCCTCTTTTCTTTTCCCCCCTTCCTCCCTGTGGGACTTCCCCTACTTCGAAACCTTTTATGTCCGGAACCCCCAGGTTTGCATGTTCCCAGTTTTCTCACATTTGCTCCCTTTCGAACGTGAGGCAATTTACCACCCCTTGAATTCTCCCCCCCCCCCCCATAAACTCCCCCCGAATTTTTTTGGGGTTTTTGTTTACAATCCCAAATTATCCAACCTAATTCTCTTGAGTGCGCTATGTCCTCAGAAAAGCCTTTCGGGTTGGTGAACCTTTTTTCCTTTTCCCGAACCCCTCCTTTTCTTTAGGTTCTCTAAAGTTGAAATTCTTCCCCTTGGTCCCCCCCCCTTTTTTTTTCTCACGAACTCTTTTTCGTTTTACTTTTCCGCCCCTTTTTCCTTTTCTCTTTTTTCAATTCACCCATCTGGACTCTCTTGTCGTTCTGTGGAAGTTTTTTTCCTCTCCCAATTTTCTTTTCTTTCCTTCTCTATCTCTTCCTCCTCCTCCGTTGTTTTTGTTTTCTTTTTTTCCTTTTCTATAAGGATTACTTTTGTTTATTATTTTCCCTCCAAAAGGTCCCCACACTATCTCATTTCCGACTTCATGAGACGATTTCCACTCCCTTTTCCCTCATCCCTCCCCTGGAACAGACCCCCTTGCGGGGTCTTTCCTTCTTTTTTCCTGGTTAGAAGTTTTTTTCCCCCCTTTTTTTTTTTTTTTTTCCAAATGCTAAAAGCCTCCCGGCGTTCGAGGCCCCCCCCTTCCTCCCTTTTTCCAACCCTTCCCGGGAAACCTTCTTTTTTTTTCGGACCCCAAGAAGAGGCTTCGAGTTTTTTTTTTTTTTTTTTTTTTTTTTTTTTTCTTTCTGTAGCAGAAACTTCAATCCCTTTGCAGTCTCATCAGTTTTGGGCTGGATCCCTTCCTTTTTTTAATTTTTTTTTGGGCTTTTTTTGGTTTTGCGGCCTATTTTTTTCTTTTACCCTCGGTGAGAATTTCTTCCCCCCTTTCTGGCACCTTTCCGACACCAGGTCCTTTCCCCTTTTTGATGTACGTTTTCTTCTTGGGGGTGTGGGTTTGCTGGGTCCCTTCCCTTTTTTGTCTTCTTGATTCGGCCCCCCGGCTGTGTTCTGTGTAAACGCCTTGGCCCTTTCGGCCGGTAGTACCCCTCCTTTTTTTTGATTACCTTTTTTTTTCAAGAACACTAAACCCTTTTTGCTCTCGCAATGTGAAAGAACCTTTTTTGAGCCCCACACTCTGAGCTTCCCTTCTTTCCCCTTTTGTTTTTAACCAAACTTTGTATTTGATTTTCGGTGTCCGTTGTTACCTGCAAACCCCTCAGTCCCCCTTCCCCTTTTTTCCTCTTTTTTTTTCCCTTTTTATAGGGGGATATGCGTGGGGAAGAACCCCCCCGCTTTTTTTCCTTGCTCCCTTGTTTTGCGGGCCTTTTTTTTTTGGTCCCTTTGGGCATGGACCCCCACCCCTTCCAACCTAATACTCCCCCTCTTTTCCTGCGGTGAGCGTTCTTTTGGCCCATTTCCTGTTGACACCGGGTTCCCCTCTTGCTGTTCCTTTCAAAACTAGGATTCCTCTTTTCTGCGTTTTTCCTCCCCCGGACCTTTTCCCTCTTTGACACTCGACTTTGCTGCTATGTATGTTTTTTGAGCCAGCGCGTCAAGAAAAAATTTTTTGCCCCTCCAGCGGGGATGGATTTTCCCCCTGTCGTACCAACCTTTTCTTTTAACAGTGATATTCCCCCCTCTTTTTGGACAATTTTCCCCCCATCTCTTTCTGGGTCACGTCTTTACCCTTGCAACCCTTCCTTGGTCTGGGTCTCCCATCCGTGGAGTCTTTCCCCTTCTTTTTTGGACCTTTCGCAGTTTGGACCCCCCTCCTTTGCATTGATTTTTGACTTCTTGAGGTTATGAACGTGCCTCGACACCTCCACTTTCTCCCCCCCCTGACCCCAAAGATATCTTTTATCCCCTTGAGTTCGCCTTGACCTTTTTAACCCCTTCCTCCGATCTACAGGGATCGACCCGGATTTCTACTGACCCAATCCCTGATTTTTCTCCCCCACCCAACCTCTCTGGCTTGCAAACCCCGGACCCCATCCCCATGGGAGGGACACGGTGGCCTTTTTCCAGGGTCCGAGTTGCATGTTATAGCTTGCCTCCCGCGTACCAAAACCCTTTTCTTTTTTTCTCCTAATCCTCCCCTTTTCATTTATTTTTTGCACATGTTTTTGGGTATTGGGCCCTCGGTTTTTTGCTGTATTTGGATTAACCTTGATTTCTCCCGAGTGGCCTGTTTTTTTCGGTCCCTGACAGACCTTACCAATCCTTGTACGTCCAGATTTCATTGCGAATGTTTCCAATCCTTTTTCCCGATTTTTTTTTTTGTTTCTCGTTTTTGCCGCTTGGCGTTTCCTTCTTTCCAAAGCGTTGTTTGATAGATTCCATTTTTTTTCATGGTTACGATTGCTTTTTCCCCCACTGCAGTCCCCTTCCCCCCACGACTCTTTTTTTCTTCGGATTCCCCGTCCCCTCGTTGCCCTGCCTGACTAGTTTGACCCAGCGACGTCTTCGGCAAATGGTGATAAAGTTTGATAGTGTCTTTGAAGCGCGCAACCCCCCCACCTGGGGGCCCCCCCAGACCTTTTTTAATTTTCCCTCGAATTCCCTGACCCCATCTAGTGCCATCGACCCTTCTTTTTTCCTCATGCTCCCTCCCCCAACCCTTCCACCCAAACTACTCAGTTCCATTGGTCTCGTGATATATTCTTTCCCCAGGTTTTTGTGTCTTTCCCCCAATGTCCGTTCCCCCCCTTTCCGTTAGAGCCCGATTGTTTTGCTCCTACCCCCTTTGCTATTGGTTCGAGGTTATCCGTTGGTATTTTGGGTTTCTTTTATCAAATTTGTCGCAACCTCCCCCCTTGTTTTTCTCGCACCCGACAAATTTGCCAGGGTTCCCTTTTGTTTGTCCAGTCCCCCCTTTGCTCCTTTCCCAATCCTCTACATTCAGGGCCTTCAGGGCTTGTTTGTTTACCTGTGGACCAACCCGGTTGGCCTTCTTCCTTTCTTCCTAAAATTGTTCCCGACTCACACGAGCGTAGTTTTTCTCTACCTAGTTGGGGACGACCCCCTCCTCCTTTCTCCCCCTTTCTTGATCCTGAAAGTTAGGGCTGTCCTCCAAAATGAATGTTCCACGTATGTCACACTCCCTTTCTCCCACTTCCCCCCCAAACATGTTTTGACTTTGGTGGTATGTACCCTTTTATTTCCTGCGTTCCACCAATGTTCCACAATGTTTCATGGGTTTTGAACAAGGGCTTTTTCTCCTGGCCCCCCCCTGACCCTTTTTTCCTGACATCTAACCTTCATACATTGACCCCTTCATGTTTTTCTTTTTTTTTGAACTGTTTTTCCCCCCCCTGGTGTTTTTGGTTCCTTTCCTGTTCGGCGTTCGGCGCGTCTTTTCCTACCTTAATTTACACCTCTTTGCATTCCCTGCGGATCTTCTTCCCCCTCTTTCCTTTTTTCCCCCCTGTAAAACTGAATTCAGTTGTGCCGGCACATCGATTCCTTCTTTCCCGGCCTTGATACTTTTTTTTGAGGAGTTTTTCGGTTTTCTTGG
>Ga0179593_1558906_pt1 | contig 15395 bp, 16 predicted proteins | sample CZODoug2_1_08_16_FD_185931 | JGI IMG/M metagenome (GOLD analysis project Ga0179593, IMG submission 185931) | Vadose zone soil fungal communities from Angelo Coast Range Reserve, California, USA - CZODoug2_1_08_16fungal (PacBio error correction) | ecosystem: Environmental > Terrestrial > Soil >... | reverse complement strand
GGTGTTCCCCCTTATGCCTGTTTTCCCCCCCCTTTGACCCGGGCTTTCCGACCTCAAGCACTTGCACTTTATGACGAGGGTTTGCTTCTCCAACCCATCCCCCCCCTCTTTTTAAAATTGCCACGGAGCGCCGCGTTTTTTCGTTGGCGGAAAAAGGTTCTCCCCTTCCCATCACCACTTCGTATGCCCCCCTTCGGAAGGTCGAATTCTATATTTTTGGGAAAAACCTTTCTGCCTTTTTGGCCAGAATGTACAGGTTTTACCATTGAACAAAGGTGCGGTCGGTTCGGATAGGGTTTCCTTTTTTTGGTTGAAGAAACTTTTTCTCCTGTAAGACCCCTTGGTGCTTTCCTTTCCGGCGAAGGAATTTTCCCCCCTTTCTGTCCCTTCGTCACCCTTTTTTTTTTTTTTTTTTTCCTCCCGCCAACCCCACGCCCACCGCTTTTTTTTTTCCAATGTTCTTCAGTTTCTTTCTTTTCAGTCGTAAAAAATTCGGTTTGAGGATTTTACCCCCACGCTGGCCAATTTTCTTCCCGATGGGAGTCCATGTCTCTTCCTTTGACATTCCAGTTGATTCTTGCTGCGAAACCCCCCGTCGAAGGGCCGTTCCCCTGCGAGAGAAACTTTTGACTCTCAACACTTGCCTTTTTTTTTTTGACCCAAAAGCACGCAGAAACTCTTCTAAGTTTTTTTTTGCAATATTTTTCCTTCCGGTTTTTCTCTTTTACCTTCTGGTTCCCCCAAAGTATTTTCTTTCCCTTTCTTTTTGCTGGCACGCAACGTTGACGTTCGCTTCGTTCGAATTACCTTCTCTCTTGGAATTTCGTTTCCCAAGAACTCGGACCTCTTTTCTTGTTTGTGCAAACCTTTCATATGCCCCCCTCCTGTTATAGGTCCGGATTTTTGTAAGCCCCCTCCTGAGACCTGACCCCTTCTGACCCTAGCGGTGAAGTTACTGTTAATACTTCAGGCTACTTCTTTGAAAAACTACGGCACCTACTTTCTCTTCCCGAGCCCACCGTTTCCTTCTCTGTCGTAAGGAATCCTCCCAAGCAGCCAGGAGGGTCACCCTCCTTTTTAACCTGGCAGTTCTCTTCCCCCGTTTCGCTATTTTTCTTTTTTGGCATGGTTGGCGCGGTTCTTGTAGTGCTGTCACCCAACCCTCCTAGCCGTTTGGTTTTTTTTTTGCGAATTATCTGACGGCGTTTCTAGGCGAAACTCTCTCACTTTTCTTTCACCAACTTCCCCCCCCAGTGGCAGAGACTCTCAATTTTCTTAGGTTTCTTCTTTTTTGAGGCCCTTGGTGGGACGGCACGCGGTGCTCCTCTGTAGCGAGTTTTTTTTTTACTCTTTCTGTGGGTCCCCCCCCCCTCCCAAGCCCCGGAGAAAATAATATAAACTTTATATCACCCAAGGTTGGTTTTTTTTTTTTTGAGAGCTATGCCATTTCCCCCCCCGAGCTAGATAACACCACTCTCCCCACCCCCCCATTTTTTTTAATGAAGTCCCCTTGCTTCGACCGCTTCTCCGCGAGGCAAGACCCCCTTTTTCCTTTTTGGCCCCCTTCTCGGGCTTCTCCGAACACTCAACGGGAATCTTTTTTCCAGGTACTATTTTCCTTTGCTTTTTTCTGCTCGTTTCTCATGACCCCACGCGCCTGATCCTTTCTCCCCCAATCGCGCTAGAATTTGAAACAGGCGACATGTATTCCCAGTATGTGCTGGCACCACCCTCGCTCTCCCCTCTACCTTTCTTTTGGACTTCATTCCTTTTGCCCCTCTCCCCCCCTGACGAGGCCATTTTCCAGCCTCCGGCTAGTTTTTTTCTTTTTTGTAGAGCACTCTTCCAGTTTTTTCCCACTGTCTTTGATGGCAGGCTTTTTTTTTTGCAAGCAGGGAAAATGTTTTGGTCCCAAAACCAGTAGATTTCCTTTTTTCTTTGATGTCAGAGGTTGTTTCCTCCTTCCCTGTTGATTTGTATCCTTATTCTCCGTGAAACCACCCCTTGCAAGTTTTCACGGTACTCCCGAGCGAGCACCCCGCGTTCCTTCCCGGAGCCCCCCTCCACATTCAAGATCTTACTACACGCCGTTTTTCCCTTTCAACTCGACGTTCGCGTGAGTCCGATGGCGTTGTTGACCTCTGGCCCCCCTCTTGTTCTTTCAAACATGGTATGACCGAGTTTTTTAACGGCGACGCTTTTGCTTCCCCCGTCGCCTGATCCCAGGGGCGTTCTTTGCAGAGTACAATAGTCGTAACTCCCGTTTTCCCGAACGGTAGTTTTTAATTTTCACCCCTTTAGATGATCATCCTTTCTTATGAAGGAGGGACTGGTCGTTTTTTTTTTTCTGGGGGTCGCTCTTTTTTTTTTTCCCCTTTCGTGGTTCCAATCTATGCAGGCTACAAACCCAATTCTTTCCTCAAGCTAAATTGGCCTGGCCGGACTGTGTTTTTTTTCCCCTTTTTACAGTACTCGTTCCCGGGGCATGTAGGGTTCTCTTTTTTTATCGTTTCGGGTCTCCCCTTTTCCCTAAAGGAAAGATTGAATCGTCTTCTGTAACGTCTTCCTTCACTCCCGAATTCAGCGCGCCACTACAGTTCCTTTCCCGTTGCCCACGTCACGGCAGCTGTTGTTTTTTTCTGGTCACACCATCCCTCATTCTGACGTAGTAAATGGGAAAGTCTTTCAGTATCTCTTTTCCTGGTTCCCCCCTCTTGCCCTCCGCCGTTGTCTTTCCCTTTTCTTGGCCTAATCAGATTTTCATTTAGTTCTCAGTTTTTTAACATTTCTATCCTAATCCTCCCTTGTTTTTTTGGATATGGAGCCATGCTGCCCTTTTCTTTCGTGCGGATGCAGAAAAACTCGTGTCTCCTCCCTGATTCGGGGACCCCCTTTTTTCCACCCTTTTCAGCACTGGAAAGAGTTGGAATTAGTTTTGTTCAATTTTCTAATTTTTTAAGATGCGTTCAGTCAACGCGAATTTTCCTTCTTTTTTTTGGGTAGGGCGGGGTGGCTTACCCCTTTTTTACAGTTATTTCCCTCCCCAATCGTTCTGCGTCGGACCCGAAATAGAGACCACAGTTCGTCAACAGTATGTACCGTACTTCTTACGGCAACAATCCCCTTTTTCCCCCCCAGCTTAATTTTCTGCCCGAATGTGTTGATTTCTCCGTTCTAGGCGAGATGGACCTTCGGGGAAACATCTCAGTAGACCCTGATTTTCTCAGGACGGCCTCCCAATCCCTGTTCACGCGAGCATCGACTTTTTTCCCCAACCCCCCCACCCCACCGACCGTCTTGTTTCATTATTTCGACCTTTACGATGGAGCAAGGCCATCCGTGAGAAACCCTTACACCCCTTTCCCTTTCCCGCGCCCCTTTTTTTGAGCTCCGCCGAGTTATACCTCCATTTCCGAGAGAAACCCCTCTTTAATTTCACCGGAGCGTTTTTATTTTCCACAAACTTTTCCTTCGGGGCGGGCTCCTGCGCCGGTGATCGACATTTTTTCTCCATTGATGAGACCCCCTTTTGTTTCTGGATAACGTCTTATTTTCTGTCGAGGAAACGAACTCGGACCCTTTTTTCTTCAGTGACGCTCTGGATTTGCCCCCCCCTTGTTTGGTATTTTGCTTTTTCTGTCCCTCAACGAGTTTTCAGCTTGTTCAATCTGGAAAAAAACCGAACCCCCCTCCCCCTCCCCCGGTTGCTCTCAACGCTGGCGTCGTTTTTTTTTTCCTGTTGCTTGAACCTTCCTCCACCCTTCTAACCCGGTAACGTGGCAGCGACTACATTTTCCCCAATATTCATCAAGCGGGCAACTCGCTTATAGGCGCGAACTTTCCCGATAGGGGAGGCTGATTACCCGCCGCCTGATATTTTTTTTTTTTTTAATTCACCGTTGTTGCTTTTTTCTCATGGTTAACAGCCCGGAGCTGGCCCAACAATTCCTTCATTTTTTGTCATCGAGCTACCCCCCCCCCCCCCCCCCCCCCCCCCCCACCCCCCCCCCCCCCCCCCCCCCCCCCCCCCCCCCCCCCCCCCCCCCCCCCCCCCCCCCCCCCCCCCCCCCCCCCCCCCCCCCCCGGACAACGGACCCCTTTCCCCCCTTTGCGGACTCACTTCGCACGATGGTTTTTTCCTTCCTAGCCCTTTTTTCGGTCTTCAATAGGTGGATTTTCAGAGCTGACGCTCCCTGAGATTATGTAGTTCTTGCGGTTTTCTTTTTTTTTTTTCTCGCTCTATAGCTTTTTACCCCCTTTTTCGACAAACAATCCGCCCACTCCTCTTCTACCATGGGTACTCAAAAACTCTCGCGCCCCTGATCCTGAAGTCCAGCAATACCCTCCTCTTTTTTTTTTTTGCGCCTCGCACGAGTTTTTTTTCCCCGACATGCCGCCCCCCCTTAAACCAACTTTTTTTTTTACAATAGTGACCACCCATTGTAGGAGTTTTGCACCTACCGCCCGGGCCGCCACCAACCTTTCCAGTTCTCCCCAGGATAGCTTTCTCCTCAGGGGTCGGCTGCGTCTTCGATCTGTATTTACTATCTACCGACGTTTCCACGTGGAATGTTTATGTTTTTCCGGAGTGTTTTTTTCCCTTTCCGACTTTCCCGTAGGCGGACTGGCCCCCCCCTTCCCCCCCCGGACGCTTCTACTCTTTTCCCGGACTGTAGTGGCCTCGGTTTATACACTATTCTTTACCCCCAATGATGGAGTTGTCCCCTTTTTCGTTGCGATTGGTCCTCTCGCTTGACCCGCCGTTCCACCAAGTTAAGTTTTCGTTTGAATTGGGGCTGCCTTGCCCATTTTCCCCCCCTTCCCCCCCACCAATTCTTTCACACCCCCCTGTGTGTACACGTGCACCAAAACGTGGCCATTCCCACGTACGCCGGGATGTCCCCCTCCTTCGTGGCGGGTGCCGTTGGGCGTTTACCTTTTGAGGCTCAGTTCATTTTTGCTTGATGTACTGGGTTTCTGCCCTCACAGTTTTTTCCGGCCTCGCATCGATTATCAGAAGCGCTTCCTTCCCCCCCACAGACGGTTCGTTTCCCACCTTTGTTGTGGGTGGGGGCCCGGCGTTTTTCACAACCCTCCCTTTTTTTTTCCGATGGTACGACTTAGACACACCCTTTTTTCCCCAAGACCCTTGTAGATTCGTGTGGTGGTTCTGTTGACACGTTGGGACGTGCGCAGAAACCGTTGCTGCCCCTGAGGAAAAGCCCCCGCGCTCGGCAGACTCGCCCCCCGTTGCGGCACTTCCTCCTCGAACGCAAAAACCGGTTCTGTCTGCCCCCTTAGGGACCGGATGGCTTTTCCCTTGGTTCCCCAATCAGAGCTCGATCCGTTCCTCAACCTCCCTCCTCGATGGCTGGCTTTTCTCTTTTTGTTCCAAAGAAATCGGGAGCGCGTTCATCATTTTTTTTTTGCTGTGGCGTTCCGTTGTTGCCTGAACTTCATCCCTTTGAGCTCTCGGAACCGGTTTTTTTCCACGGGCTCCTTTCGCCTACACCCCCCACTCTCTCCATCCTCCCTTTTTTTCGTTTTAGAGACGGGGGAATGTTTTGGGGATTGACGTTTCTGCGACCCAGGGGGCTTCTCCCTTCTCTTCTGCAGTTTTCTTTTTCGATCACGTGGTCGCCTACACGGCTATATTGTCGGTTTTCTGTGAGGAAACGGAGACTGTTTTAAGCTTTCTCGTAGTTTTGTTGGAGGTTCAAAAGGACAGGGGTTTCTCTTTTTTTAACCCCTTGACCCTCCTGGGGCCCCTTCTGCAAGGCGAAGAACCCCCCCTTTCTTTTGCAGAGTACGTTTCGGCTGATTTCCCCTGGAGTTTGAAGGCTCCCTTCCCCTTCAGTAGTGAGTCTGGCACCTCGGATGTTTTGGGACTGTAATCATTGATGGCCACTGCCCTTTTTCCAGCTTCCGTCTCACCGTCAACCAACCAAACGCTTATGGGTTCTGACAATGTCTTCCGGGCCCGTTATCGGTCGTACCAACCTCGGCCCCGCGGTGCTGGTCTTCCCACCTGCACCCGTGAAAGTCCTGTCTGGAGTAAGCCAGCGGACCCCCTTCTTTGGAGTTGGTATTTCGGCTGCGACCCCTCTTCCGTTTTCCCTTGACTTTTTAGAACTTGTCTGCTCCTTTCGACGGCCCCCCCCCACGCACGTCATCCTTGCGGTTTTTAGCGTTTTATTCTACATTTCGGCTGTCCCCATTCTTGCCCCTATTGTTGCCGGCAAGGACTCAGTCTCGTCCCTACTCCTTTTTAGCTTTGACGGCTGGGGGTAGATCCCCCGACCTTCTAACACTTTTTTTCCCACCCCCCTTTAATCTTTTCCATCCGAACAGGTCAGCGCCGGAAGTTTTTTTTCTTTTTTTGCGGGCGCTAAAATCGCTTTCCCCTTAGTTCTACCGCTACGTGTTCTGGACCGACAAACCGTTACAGTTGGCCTGACTTCTCTTTTTCCGCGTCGGGCACGTTTTTTTAACCCTTCCCCGCAGAGCCGGGACCCTCAGTCGATCGGAGCGATTTCTTTGCGGGCTGTTTCCCACACTTTTCCTTTTTTTTCCCTATCGTTTAATTTTTTGGAGGTTTTTCTCATTCCTATTTGGACGGGGGGGGAGTTACCGCACCCGCGGAGACTTCATGGGACACCATAGGCTATTGGGCATCATTGACCCGCTGCCTTTGCAATTTTTCTGATGGGAGGCTTGTGCCGTTCTGACCTGCGATTCTTCGAGGGGTCCACCACGACCTGATTTTATTCCTCGGACGGATTTAACCCAGTTTGCGATTACTGCCCCCTTTCCCTGAAAAAACGGCTCTTTCTATACAAAACGAGCCCCTGAAGTTGAGTCATGCGTGGCCCCCCTTTTGGCAAGGGGTCGCAAGCGACCGCAACCAAAACAAGGGAGAAGTTCTCCGGGTTTTTTAATGAGTAAACGGTAAGGTCTCCCCCCCGCAAAAGACTTCGGGTTTATTATACGTGTTAGCTGACCACGAAGTTTCAAGTACGCGCTCGTCATCAATTCTTTCAGAGTGTCTTCCCCAGTATTTTGTCCCCTTTTCGGGCGGCCCCTTCCTGTTTTCTCCTTAGTGAGTTCCGTTGAACCGAGCCGATCGCTCTTGGCGGGACGGCCGCCAAGGTCTGGGCGTGTTTGTCTGTTCCAACGGGTGACGCTGTAAGTGTCTGGACTCAGGTCCACTTTTCTCAAATCCCTTGATCACGTTTTCCTCTTCTTCTTACGTCCAGTCTTCTCGAACGGAATCTTGTGATCTCGAACCACAAACCCCCTTTGTTTTCTCAAGTTTCAATAGTTTATACCGGCTTGGGTTCCGTTCGGAACCCGTTGCGATTTTTTCCTCCCCAACGTTAGGTTCCCAACCCTCTGATCGTTTTTTTTTTCGGGTGTCCATTATTGTGCCCTTTCTCAAACTTCTGCTTTGCGCGGATCAAAAAAACGCCCGCTCTCCACCTGCAGCTCTTGTACTCATCACTGCGCCGTTCAATCTGAGTAACTCCTTTAACACGACCGTAGTCGGTTGAACTCGGCCCCGCGGAGGTTTTTGCGCAGACTCCTCGGTCGGCGCTTTCCGTGGAAGCGTCTCGTAACTTTCCTTTCCCTCATACCCCAACTTCTGGTTGCGAAACTTTCAGCGGCTGGCACGCTCCGTCCCGGGCAGGAAAGTTTTGTCTTTTTTTTCGTTAGCTCAGCCCCATAAGGCCCATAGCTTTAACAGTGGCTTGATACGGTTTTCCGCCTTTCGGTCCTTGCACCAGGCCTCGTGTAATTTTGGCATTGCGCGAGGGCACAATCGCCCTGCACACGGGATCCAGGGCGGCTTGCCCCTTACTGTGGGCTGGTACTTTTTTCTTGGCCCTCCCGCCGGCTGCAAGCCCTTTTGCGTTTTTTCTGCCGCCTCGCTCAATTTCTGCAATGTGCTAAACCTTTCCCCTCGTTGGTTTTTACTTGGTCCTCCTGGGAAATGCTTTTTTAGTCTAGGGCGGCAAAGAAAAAACTGAGTTTTTTTTCTCTCCTAGGGTTTTTCTCGGACCGTTACAGTTGTCAACGCGCTGGCTGTGGTCCTGTGTTCCAATGAGGTCCTCTAGTGACACTAAACGGGATTCTTCTTTACGTTGGAGACGGGGGGTTTTTTCCCCGTATCCATTTGTTCAGCTATGTCCTTTCCTCTTCTTCTGCGTTCGGAACCTTAAAAAGTGAAACCTCTCTAACATTCTGTCTCCCCCTCGCGTAACTGTTCTTCGGCCATTGCCTTGCAAGGTCTGCCCTGACCGGTTTCCGCGAGCACACTCTTTTTTTCTCACCGCGCGAGCGTGGGCGCCACCTCCCGCCAGCCTCTTCTCCGTCCTGAGCGGTTCAACTCACACCTAACCCGGTCGTGTTCAGAGTTACTCTGCGGCAGGCGCCGTTTCCGTTTCTCCCAATTTTGTCGGGCCCTTCCGGCGCCAATGTGGCTGTTTTCCGGGGCGCGTTCCTTTTCTTTTACCGGCCATTGGCCTCGATTTGCAAGGGCGTCACCCGTTCCCTCTTCCGCCTCTGCGTGGGGCTCCGCGCCGTGACCTCTTGTATTAATTTGGGTTTCCAAAACGCCCCCCCGTTGTTCTCGTATCACGGTTTCTTTTTGGAGACCCCCGTGACTCAGGACGTGCGCTTCATATGGCCCCGGCTCTTGGATTTTGAAACCGTTTCCGTTTCTTTTTCCCTTCACCAGCGTTTCACCCCGGCTTTTTCAAGATTGTCTTCCCCTCAACACCACCTCCAGCTTTTTTCCGGCGCTCTCTTCTCTCGTCTTGATCCCCCTGGACTGCACCTTACGTCTACACAGTTTTCATGGCTCCCAGAAGAGTGGTAACTTTTTGCCACAATTCAATGCTTCACTCGCGGTGTGAAAATCGATATTGTTTAACGAGCTCGTGCCACTTTTCTTTCAATCCCCCACGACCCGAAACCTATCGTGTCCCCCTGTGAAGGATTTGTCCGTTGGAACGAACGGAGTGCGTCCTGGGTGTTTTTGCTCGCGGCAAGCCGTGTGCCGCTATGACCCCCCACCCCGTGCCTTAGGTTGGTCATCTCCGTCCGTTTGGACTGAGGGCCTTTTTGCTCACCGTCTCCTGTAGAGGTAACTCTTCACCTTGTGCGGAGGCGTTCGGTGTGCCACTATTCCTCCAAGTTTTTTGCGCGTCCTCAAAAGGGACCAAATGTCACCTTTCCTTAGGATGAGCTGGTTCCCGTTGCTTTTTTTTTGTCTCCCTTCTGAAAGGTTCAGTCATGGCTTTCCTAAAGAATAACCCTGATTAGGTTTTTGACAGGATGGGATCCCCTACTCTCCCCCTCGCCCACACGACCATATCCCCCGGTCTTCCGTCGCCTTTTTTTTGTCGTGATCTGTTTGCGAGGGGCGTCTTCTCTGGCTCGAGCAGACTGGTTACGCAGGGAATTCCGCCGGAGGTTGTCTCGACTTTCCTGTTTTCTGTCCATTCCCAGAGACTCGTACGCGTTCTCCTCTGATCGCCGCTGAACATTATTCCCCTCTTCATTCTGGCCCCCCCGTTTGTCAACCCGGTTTGGGTTTTTTGTGATGCTCCGAGTCGAGGGCTTGACCCGTCCCCCGCTGCCCCCTTGAAGGTAGAGGGACTCGATGGCCTTGTCTGCCGGCACATACCTTTTTCCCATACCCTGACGCCCCGATGGTTCTTAAAGATTGCCTTCCACGTCTGATTTCCCCCTACTTAGAAGGGTTGTTGTTCTTTCAGGGTTGCGCTCAGGTTATGTCTTTTCCCTTCCCACAGATCGCTGAACTCAGCTGAGGCCTCGAATGATGTCCTTTCCCCTTAGCGCTTTTTACCCCAGTTCGTTTTTCCCAAACTGGGCTTTTTCCACTTGTAACCGCTTGCCTGGTTAAGACGGACCTTTTCCTTGCCTCCCAAGAGTTGTCTGTGGTTTTCGGGATAAAATGTGGCACAGTAACCCCAGCCCCCTTTAATTTTTTTCCAGTTTCCCCCTCCCCATTTTATTGTCCTGCGCCCTCCAAGTCGCCCTTTGACCGGTCCCTATAGAACGTTTTTCGCCCCCTTGGTTATGACCCGCTGCATCGACCGGATTGTCCGTTTTTACCCCGTTTTTCGGCCCGCTTCCGTTTAATTGACAGCTTACTGGGGGGGGGGGAATTGGATTTTCCCCTTTTCTTGTCCCCCCTCACACGACCTACGTTCTGTCGCGTTCCCCCGTTTGCTGATTTTTTTCGGGACGACCCCCGATCATTTGAGCCCTTTGTTTGCTGTTTTTTTTTTTTGAAACGGTGTCCCCCCGCGTCGGCCCTCACCCAAATCTTTCTATTTTCTTTTTGTTGTTGAGAATCGATTGGGGGCTTTTTTTAGTATAACGTGGATTCCTTGCACCTTTGCTCATGCCATAGCCGTCCGTTTGCGTCCTCCCACAGCCAAGACCCGGTTGTCCCAAAAACCGTCGAGTTTTTGCCCGTTCCCCGGAGAATTCCCTTTTCCGTTTCCCCTCTGGGTAAAGTTGGGCCTCTCTTATGGGAAACCCCTTTTTGTTCTAAGGGGGAGATGCCTCTCCCCCCAAGACCCCCCGGACCCATTTTTCTGTAGGTCTTCAGTTCCTTTGGGTTTGCGAAAACGTCAAGTTGTTTTCCACATTAGGCATTTAGGGATTGTTCCAGGAACCCTTTTTTTTTCGTTTTTTTTTTTTTTTTTTTGGTCCGGTCCACATGTTTTCCGGCCCGCCCTCTTCAAATGTTCCTTTAGTTTGAACTTTACCCCCCCCTTTCCTGGCCAAAGCCTTTTGAGGATCCAACACACGCAATTTGAAGAAAGTCATGTTCCATCCGATCTGGCCCATTTCTTCCTCCGGTTCGCTAGCCTCCCCCATTATTAACGTTTCCCGATATTATTGGCCAATTTAGACTCCACCCCCTTGATCCCGTCCCCTAGGCGGTGAGTCCTTCTGGTTGTCTCGTTTAGCGTCGGGATGTTCGTACCAACCATATTGTCCGATGTTGTCGGCCCGCACCAAGGGTTTTTCCCCCTCCGTTGCCTTTCCTTGGCCTCTTCTTTCTGGTGCCCCTTTGTTCCCAAATCTCCCATAAAGTTGACTTTGGTTACATCTTCCTTCCCGGTTCTGAGCAATTCTCGTTTCTTAAAGGGGACTTTTGTCTAAGACCTTAGGCTTTGTCCCTGTTAATTCCTCTACTCCTTTGAAGCCCCCTATTTTGAACGTACGGGGTTTTTCTATCCCAAAAGTCTTGCTCCCTAGTCTTTTCCCTAGAACCAGAGAACGACAAACGTTTTTTTTATTGACCCGATCCTTTATCGATTTCTTTTTTGTGGGCTTGGATGTTTGCCCAATGCTCCATGGTCCCCTTTAGTCGGGACTTGGCGATTTCTATGCTCGAGTTCCCCAAAGGATCCCTGGGATGTTCACCCCCATAAGGCTCCTCTTTGTCTGAAGCTGCAAATTGAGTTCCCTTGATGGAGGCCTTTTGTGGTGTTAGATCTTGAAATTCTTCCTCTTTGCCGAACCGCCCCCGTTTTGGCGCAAATCTGCCCCGTAATATCATTATAGGTCCCAGGCCTATCATCCCGAAAAAACGTTTTTTTTTTCACCAAACCCAAACCGGCGAAATTCCGCCTCCCCTCAGTGATTTAAGGATTTTACTCCCCCCCAGTGACCCCGGCCGTTGTTCCTCCTCCTGAAAAAAAACCAAAAGTTGGACCCAACCCCCCCTTCCCTCCTGGGTGTTTTTCAATTCGTTGAACCATGGAGTACTGCAACAACTATTTTTTCCCCCTCCCTGGTAATCGTGCTGTCCAACTTCCTTGTCCCCCCGTTTTCCTCCGCTCCCGACCAGTGCGAGTCCTCATTACAGATGTTGGTGGTGGATGCCCTCCTTCCTTTCCTTTTCACCTTTTTCGACCTTATCACAGTTACCTTTCCCGTTGGAAACCTCTACCTTTGACGTCGGCGCGGAATTTTTTTAATCACTCGCCTCTTCCTGGTAGTTTTCGGTTTCTTCCGGATTGATTGAAAACTGTGCTTTTCGGTTTTCACCTTTTCCTTTGGTTTTTTCCCAACGGTTTTCTCCCCCACCCCCCCCGATGCATCGAGTTTTTTTTCAGTTTTGGGAGTCCTGCGGTTTAGGGAACTGAATTAAATAAGTCGCTTTTCTCTCCGACCAACCCCACTTTCTTTTTCAACCATCAAGAGTTTCGGGGACAGGGAGAGTCCTCCTCTTCTTGTTTTTTTTCCTTCTCCAAACCGTCTTTTCACCTGTCCTTCCCCGGTTCTTTTTTTGTCAGTCCTGTTTTTTTGACCAAATTCGTGGTTGCGCGCGGCTTCCTCCAAACTCCCTGGTAATCCCCTCTGACGATTTTTTTGATTTTGTCCCTCTCTCAACGCCACTGCCCTCCCCTTCGTCAATTTTCGGCTTAATAACCGAAAAAACGACCCCGGTTTCCGTTTCAGGTTTTAACCGGGTCGCTCCGTCTCCTTTCTTCGCGTGTGCGCCAGCTCCTTTCCTTTGCGTTCCAGAGTCGAAGCGTGTCATACCGGCTTCTACAATTCCAATTCTGGCATCTTTTCCCCCCTGTCCTCAAATTGCCAACCTGTTTGTGACGAATGACTTTTCGCTAGTCCCGTTGCAGGAAATTTTCTTTTTTATCTCGTGTATACGATCCGCTTTTGTTCTAGGTTGCCACCCTAGCTGAAACACCTTTTTTCCCCCCCTCATTTATCCCCCTTTCACGAACTGTTCCTTCGGTCACGTTTGACCTTTCTGATTGGGCACTCCTGTGCCAAGTTGCCCCAAGTCCCGTCGCAGGCGCGGTCATTTATCCGCGAATGCCCCTCTGGCCCGGATCCCTCTTTCCCTGCCTCCCCCCCCCCTCTTTTTTTTCTGCCGTTTCTTTCTTAGGCGAATTGTGCTCCCCCCATATCCTTTATCTTGTTGTTTGTTTTTTTCGAGGATGGGGAGCACCCTTTTCTACTTTCCGCTATTGCGGCAGACACCTTCGTCCCTGCCCTTGAGGATTTTTCGACTTTTTTTCCAAAAGGCTCTTTGACTTTGAGACGGCTGTGAAGGTCGTATTTTGCTCTTCCTTGACTTTTTTTTTTTTTTCCACTCTTGAGGGCTGTGATTAGTAAGTTGCTCTGTTTTGTGACCCGTATCACCCTGTTTTTAAGCTATGCGCTCAATGCTTTTATTCTACCCCGATTATCACCAAAATCCAATCCCCCCCCCCCATTTCCTGGTCACCGGTCAATTCTTTTTTCCCTTTTTCGGAAAACAGCCTGACCCCTTTTCCAGTTCCTGACCAGAATGGTCTTTCTTTTTTTTTTTGTCGGAAGTCTGGGAGAGCTTCCCACGCCCTTTAAAAGTTCTGCTGGCCCCTGGTTTTTCGGATATGGCTGCAAACCGGACCGCCTGTCAAGAATAGGTCTGTTCCTGAGTCTTCCCCCCACCCTACAACTACCCCCCCGTTTCGTGGTCATGGAGTACTTTTCTGTACGTCTTAAGGGGCCGTTTCTGGCGGCATTCCAAAACCTCCTCCGTTACCGAGGGACTACTTTGGTCCCTCCTCCCCGCTCCGAGTTCTACGCCATTTCCCCGCCGGAACGTCAGCCTGGTAACGCGCGTTCAGAATCGCGGTGGGGTGGGGAGGCTTCTCGTCCTTTGCTTGAAAATCTCTGTTCCACGTGAAGACCAACTGGGGTGAGATCAGTCTCTCTTCCCTTCGGGCCCCCATCCGAAAAACTCGTTCCCTCTAGGCCTCCTCCGGATGATCCTTTTATTGTTGTGAGAAAACATTGTGGCCATTGACGTGGCCGCTGCTCCCTTTTTACGGGATTGGTCCTATGTTTGACCAAAAAAACCTGAACAATCCGCCTTTTCGGGTTCTTTCGCTTCAGTTTTTTCGCTGCGCATAGATTTGCGAAAAACTTTCTCTTCTACCAACTGTAACTTTTTTGGTTTCCCTTGGTCCGAACCTACTGTCTTTCTTCACTCGGCGTTTCGAAGTCGGGAAATGTTCATGAGGATAGGAGTGTGTAACCCCGCTCCCTAAGCGAAATTAGTTGTCCCCTTCCCTTGAATTTTCCCTTTTTTTTTTCGACCGTTGAAAGTCCTTTTTGGCACCACCGTCGGCCCGGTTTTTCTCTGACAGGCGGGGTCCTTTTTTATCCAGGCTTACTAATAGTTTTCCTGAACCTTGTCATTTTTTTTTATTCTCGCCTCTTTCTTAGTCTTTTTTTTCCCATTGGGGGGGTTTACCCGCGGCCTTGCCGATCCTGAGAGTACTTTTTTTTGATTCCCTTGGCTCTGGATTAGGTTTTGTAACCTAGTCCAGTATCTAACCCCGTTGTCCCTCCCCCCACACGCCCAAGACGATTCCCCCCATGTCCTTCAAATTGAAATTCGCTTCCATCTTTTAAAGTCAATCTTTTGTTTTTCCATAGGAACGGGCCGTCCCCCTCCATGACTTTCAAGCCCTCCCCCCAAAAATTTTTTTTTTCACCCCCTCTTGACATTTTTGTGAGTGCCCTACCCCTCCTTTTTCAACCAATATCCCCTGGAAGAAATTTTCGGGAGACCGGAGTTATTGGTTCTCTTGTTATTTTCGAGAGTTCTTGTTGATCCTTTGAAGTTTCCTTCCCTTGCCGGGGCTTGTTCCCTCAATTTAACGCCGTTTCCCCCCCTTCTTCACCAATGAAACCTTCCCTCTTTTCCTCCTACGCCGATCCCGCCGTTTGCTTTTCTTCTTGAAATATTACCCTCTGCTGGACCCTTTTTAATTTTTTTCCCCCCTTTGGGTTTTCTTTTCCCGGATTGATCTTTTTTCTCACTTTCAGGCAGTACCTCGAAAGGACTCCCGGAAAGAGGAAGTTGGTCGGTCCCTCTCCCTCCCCTTCCCTCCATGGGTGTTCCTTTCCCAGCCCGAGCCGATTCGAGCTACTGGCCTTCTTCCCTTGAGGAGAAGGTTTTGGGACGTAGGGGGCTCTTTCACCCCCTAAAATCTTTCCTTTTCCTTAGGCCCCCCTGGAAATTGTTAAGACCCTTTTTTTTGGACCCCGAAGTAGTTTCATTCCATGCTTGTAATACCCCTTTCTTTTTTCAAGGCTGTTTTTATCTTGGGTACTCCTTTTTCCCCAGACCAAGTCAAATTTGGTTTCAAGCCGTGAGTGGGTGTAGGTGCTCAATGTTCCCCCCCTTTTTCCAACAACAACAAGGGCGTTTTTTCCTGGTCTCGGTTTTTTCTTGGACTTTTCCTCGAAATGAGGAATACCCCTAAACTATGAAAGACCCGCCCCCCCGAAGGGGTTCTTGAAGATTTCATTCTTTTAGTCTGGACGGCCAT
>Ga0179593_1495364_pt1 | contig 15395 bp, 16 predicted proteins | sample CZODoug2_1_08_16_FD_185931 | JGI IMG/M metagenome (GOLD analysis project Ga0179593, IMG submission 185931) | Vadose zone soil fungal communities from Angelo Coast Range Reserve, California, USA - CZODoug2_1_08_16fungal (PacBio error correction) | ecosystem: Environmental > Terrestrial > Soil >... | reverse complement strand
CGCCTTACCTCGCAGATCCTCCGGCAACCCCTCTCCCCACATTTACGCAAGCTCGTCTGCCAGCAGCCGTGTTCCGATATTTTTTTTGCTGCTTTTTTCCTGTACTGGCCGTTCCATACCGCTAAGATTTCCTGCGTTCACTCGCTGTTTTCACTTCTCCCGTAGTTTTTAATGCCTTGATTCTCCCCATTCCTTTTGATGTGTCCTCGGCCTGGCCAGTTCGGACTTTTGCTCGAAAGTGGGCGTCCCATGGTCATCAGATCCAACCTATACTCCTCATAGATTCTCGCTACCCCGGCCTACCCGTCACCCCCCTTTTTATACTTTGAAATTCCCCTTTCTGTTAGCCAACAGCCTTTTAGCGTCTTTTTTTCCTGCCTTGCTGAGCCTACTCCAACCGTCCGCTCGACCTACACTTTGCTTTCCCGTCCTTCTAGGTTTAAAGTCTCTGTCTGTTTGTGCGCCGTGGACTTGCAGCGGCGTCATTGTGAAATTCGCTACCAAAGAGTATGTTCAAGTCCCGGCAGTCTTGATTCTTTTCGGAACCCCCCTGTGCCATCTCTCTTTGCTACAGTTCCCGTGTTATGGCGTTGTCTTTTTTTCTTTGTGGTTTTATGACCTGTTAGCGCATCTTCAATGAGCTCCCTTGCTAAACGGTAACTCCCCCTGTCACCTAGCGGTTTGGCCCTTTGACTGGATTCCCTTTTTTTCAACACTGTACGGACCTCCTTAGTGTCTTTACGCGGGTTCTCCGTGTGATTTCATTATGTTTTTTTTTGTTTTGTTCCTCCCATACATGATGGCCTCCTGGTATAATCTCCCCTTTTTTCTTCTCCAGATCTTTTGAATTAAGGTTTTGCGGCCCGTTCTTTCGAGAATGGCCAATTCCAACCATTTTTCTGGGGTGATAATTTCGTCACAACATCCACCGCCCCTCCCTTACTCTAGGCCCTCCCCTATTTTGCTCTATGCAAAGTACGCCCCCACCCCTCCTTGTTCCCCTTTTCCGTTCATCGATTTTTCCTCGGCGGTAGAAACCGCTGACTGAACTGCTTTTTTTTTGAAAGGTGCCCAGATTTTCCCAAATTTATCAGGGCGGCTCCCCTTTTACTGGTGGTTCCAACTTTTTTCCTTGAATTCTCCTATCTGTCCGCCGCCCACATCTTGTTTTTTTTTTTTCCCTGGTTAGAGCAGGCCGCGGCCTCTTTGAAACAACCTTTTTTATTTTTCCCAAAATTGGCACGGCAGACTCGATTTTGATTTTTATACAACGACTTGCGTCCTTTCAAACCCATTACCGTCTCCTCCGCCCTTTTTTTGGCCCCTTTCTTAAACGTCCGTCCGCATGAAACGTACGGAGCCCCCTATTTGTTTTCCCTCTCTCTGACGCACCCAATGTCCCCCTTTTTTTTTTCACCTTGCCCGACCATCACGCTTCCGTCGGCGCTTTCTCGGTTTAGCCTTCATCACCGCCCTTCAAATGTTACCTCTCTGTAAACATACCACTCGCGCTCATTTCTTATTGGGACGGAGAACCACACTTCCCAATTCGATTCGCGGTTCCTCCAGTATACCTTTGAATCCTCCCCTTCCCCCTTTTTTTGGTTGTAGATCTGATCAGCCCTGCCTACATCCCCGTGGTTCTTTGTGTGGTGTCCCGATTTCAATCCGGTCCTTCTAGCGACGTTGTTCACTCTCGATGTTTTTTACCGTGTACTTGATCTTGTAGCTGGCCTGATTAAGGCCACCCTGAGACGTCCCCCCCTTCCTCTGGAAGTTGAGGGGAATGCATGCCACGTAGGCCTTTTTTTCGTCAATACCCTTAAGGGCGCTCCTTTCAGGAGGATTTTTTTTTTCTGCTTTCTTATGTTACGCCCAATCGGTTTCCGCCAAGTTTCCTTAGGACCTTTCTTCTCCCTATACTGTGGTCAAGAACCTTCCCTTTTCCTTCGTTCCCCCCTTTGGATGATGGCGTTGCCATTGACCGTAGATGTTTGGCGAGGAGCTGCCGGTTACCTCTCCCCTTGAACTCTATGTTCCTTGAGATAGGAGCACGGGAGGTCCTCACGGTTTTCCCCCCCCCCCCCCCTCCCGATGTCGGAGCTTCCGTCAGCTTTGCCTGTATGTTCTCCCACATCCACACCATCTCGGTGTTTTCGGGTTGTTAGTTTTAGCCGGTCCCCCTCGCCCCGTAGGATGTTAGGACAAGTCTCCCACGGTCGTTTTTTCTTTTGCGTGCAGCTCGCCGGTGACATGTTTCCTGCCTTCTCGTTAAAAACCCTCGTGTTTTTCTTTTTTCGTCTCGATGGTTCCTACTTGTAGACCGCAGCCATTTTTTGCCCTTTTTCTCCCCCCGGGACTCCTCGACCGCCGGTTTTTCCCCCTCTCGCTGGCCACAAGTTATTATCAGGCGTAACTCCTGTTATGTCCTCCCCCAATGATGGACTCAAAGACTGATCCCCCCCCCCTCCCTTCGACCGGACCTCCCCCCTACCTGGTTCTGACGCCGTGAGTAGACTTCTCATTTTTTTCCGTATTTCAGGTACGGTTGGCCCCCTTTTTCCACTATTGAGCTAGTTCCTTCGGACCGTTCAGAAACCCCACCTGCAACCACTTCCCTGGCCCAGTGTCCTTCTGCCTCCGTCAGCGGCTTGTCCTTGGTTTACCCTGACTTACGTTCCATTCGACATCTTTTTTTTTAGCGAAATTTCACAAATCCCTCCGCTCTAGTCTTCTTGCCGTCGCCCCCCCCCATCCTTTCCGGGTGTCACCCTTTCAATTGACCTTGCATCTTGGTCGTTAGCTCTTTTGTTGAATAGTCGCGAGTTTTTTTTTTTTTCATTTTCATCTTTTACCGTTTGCTGTTGGTCTCCCCCCTACCGGAAGGTTATAAGGTACTACCTTTATGTTCTTTCGCCCCTTTTCCTCGTACCCCTTCCCAGCCTTTGTTCTCTGTGTTTTTTTCCCTTTCAGACGACGTGAGCATTTCCTTCCCCTCCCACCAAAGTAGTCAACCCTGGCCCATTCCGGAGGACCCCGCACTGCTCATTCTCATTTATACCCGGAACGAATGTTCCGATGGACTCTGTCTAGGGAAGCCGCCGTTTTAGCGGTATGTTACCGGCGCCCTTCGTCCTGTTTTTTTTGTCCGTTTTCACTTTTGTCCCACCAATAGTTTTTTCCCGGCTATGAAGGGGGAGGCTTGTAAGGTTCCTTCTTTTTCCGACCCTTTCCCCTCTGTTCCCCTCGCCGGTTGGATTGTTCGGGCCCCCCCCCCTTGTTCTCCTATTTGGATCGATCTTCCGCCGACATCTTCCCGTAATTCCTCCCTGTCCTCAAGCATCGTCACAGACGTTTTCCGCATCTGTTTACGTGAAGTATCCCCTACCTCCTCCCACTTGTCCCCCCCTTTTCACCAGATTGTTCACCTCTTTTTGCCCGAAGAATTGTCGGTGACTCAGCTCCCTTTAAGGCTTTGAACTGTCATCCGGCCCAGATAACTTTTCATTTTTTCCTTTTTTTCCCGATCGTTTTAGTTAACTTCTTCTCGTCTCTTTCGTTCTTGAATGTTTTGTATTGATGAGTGAGGACCTTCCCCCCCCGGTTTGCCTGTCTCCGCGATAAATTTCATGCACGTTGATTTTGTTTTTTCTTTTGTCTCCCTCTCCTCCCCCCGAGATGCTGGTTTCTCCCTCCTGTAGTGTGTAGTTATGGGCCGTTTCTGTCCCCCCCCTGTTCGGTTTTTCCGCTCGCAGACTCCGTACCTTGACGTACCTGTCCCTCTGGAATTTTTTTTTGCCAACTTTTTCGCCTTCCTTTTAGAGAACTGGAATTTCTGCATGGCCCTCCCCTCTAGTTTCAACCCCCTTCCCCTTACCCTCCCCAATCGGGTTTCAACGACATTAATTTGGCCTTTCCATTCTATTGGCATACCCTGTCCCGGGCGCCTTGCTCGTTATTCTCCTCGTCCTAAGGACATTAGCGCCTCCCTCTCCTTTCCCTCTTTGTTTTTTTTGCGAGAGATCCTCGCGAAGTCTTTTATTCTAGAGAACGGATTCCCTGCTCGGTCGTGTGCCCGCTTCCCCCCCATCCTCACCTATTCCTTTTTTCCGTTCTTGGTGAAGACCCGCTATTTTTTTCCTATGTGACGATAGAGGGACAGACGTTTGCGTTCCCCCGGTCTCTACAACTTTCCCCTGTCGCCCTTTGCTGGGCCCCTCCCCTCGATTGGCGTCCTGTTCTGCGCTCGTCGCTCAGAGCATTTTGGTGTTTTTTTTTTTCCCCGTGTGAACGGCTAACTTCTACCTTTCCTTTTAGCCCCCTTTTTCTGTTGTTTCTGATACCCCGCAGAATTTCTTCATGACCCATGCATCCCCTGCTTCCCCTTTTGCACCCTTTCTTTTCTTCTCCAACATAGAGTTGACCATATCCCGACGACACGTGTCCTCCCGGATCGCATCTCGATGATTATCTTTCTCGTTTCTGGACTGTTTCTCTTTCGTTCACTGGAGCCGTCGGCACAGATTCCATCTTTGTTTTTTTAGTTTTCCTTTATTCTACTTCCCCCCCTTCTCCGCTCTTACCCGTCCGTTCTCGGACCATTTCGTCTCCTGGAGTTAAGCAACGGCGGTCCCCTTCGTACCCCTCGGCGACACTTCCTCCGATTCTCCCCTTTTTTCTCTTTCCCGATCAGAGACGTTCACAATCCTGTCCCCCCACATTAATCCCCCCGTCCTCCCTGCTTGCCACTCAGCTTTAAGCATGGCTCGCGGGCTGTCTAATTTTTTTTTCCCGCTTCCATTACCCCTCTTCCGCTATTGTTTTTCTTGTCTTCGGCTTACCTTCTTTAATCTTGGTCTGTAGCCCCCACTATATGCCCCTTTTCCCCCCGTCTGCCTGCCAGGGTCGACCGCCCCGGTCCCCTCCCTCCATGGTTATTTCGGTCAGAGTCTTCTTCTCCATCACTTCTGAGGTTTTTTTGCTTCATCCCTCCCCCCCTTTCTTCCGGCTTCCAGGCGCCCATCCAAGACAGGTTCATCCTGAGAACCGCCGTTTCTTTTAGTTTGACCACACTGCCGGCAATCTGTAACTGTCCCCTTCGTCCTAAGGACCACAACTCATAAGATAGCCCTCCAGTGATTATCCATGTAGTTGACACCTTCGGATTCTTTTTTTCTCCTCCTTCCTAACAGTAAAGAGTAGTATGTTTTTCCCTTCTAAAAAATTGTACCGGTCCCCCTTCCCCCCGTTAGTGATTCTTGTCGGCACCAATTTTTCAAGAAATTAGAGTTGCTCCCTTTCCAGATGATTGGTTTTGATTTTTCTTTCGTGTGGTATTTGTCGTTCTTGAGATTCTTCCTGATAATGCCCCGGCTGTGCCAACCCCCGGTCAAAGTACTCTTTTTCCAATATCCCGAGTTTTCGGGACGGCCTACTACACTTTTTCGCGGCAACCCCTTTCTTGTTCCCGGGCTTTCTAATTCTTTGATATAATGGTTTCTTCCAAGGGTGGCCTCAATTAAGTTGGGCGTCCTTCTTTCTTCCCTGTGATTTTCTCCCTCTTGTCCTCGCCAGCAGCGGTTGCAGGTCGTCTCGTTTTGAAGAACTTCACCATTCACCTGGCCTTCCCATTTAGGAAAACCTTATACCGCCCCCCCCCACCCTGGTTTTTACTTTTCTGACTGCGCCCTTCAGTCTCCCCCTTTTCCCCGCCCCCACGCCGTGGACCTTTTTTTCTTAGTTGGTCTTCTGTCCTTCGAAACGCCCCTTCCTGCCCTCGTCCCCTTTTTTTCACTTTTTCTTAACCCTCCAATTTTTCACCTCGTTGGATTGCTTTTGGTATTTTCCCCCCCCTTTTTTGCTTCGAGGATATACCCAGTACGTCCCATCGATTGGTTATAAAATTTTATTGTCCCTCCTTGCAGAATAGAAAACACCTTTCCCGGTCCCCACAACTTGGACGATCCTCGCTCGATGTTCCCTACATTCGTTGCCATTTTTCCCCCAATTCTGGTAGAATAGCCCCCTATTCGACGTAGGACCAACTTTCCTTTGCACCCGGTATCTGCCCATTCCCTTTCTTTTCAATTCATGTTTGACCGTCTATCTGACTTAAGCAACCTGCTTCTTTCCCCTTGCTTCGCCTCCCCCCAACTCGGCTTTTCGGTTCTTTGCCGGCCGTACAATGAACCTCTCTCCCTTTCCATTTAAAGCGCGTTTCCCCTATCCTAGCTCGTGATGGCTTCTTTCATGTCCGAACCCCCCTCCACCACGTTTCGGTTTCTCAGGGTGTCGTCCCCTATTTATCACCTTTTTTTTTTGATCTGTACTCTTTTCATACGCCTTTCTCCAGCCCCTTGGTGGTGATTTTGGGGGATCCTCTCACACTTCCTTTGGTCCCTAGTGATTTTATCTTCTCGCAAGCCATCGCTGGTCCAAGGGACGGTGTGATCTTGTTGCATTGACCTTGCCGCAACCCCGCAGTCACGCCGAATTTTTTAGCAGTTCTGGGTTTCTGCATGCACTCTTTTTCTTGCGTATTCCCTCCCCTTCACCAAGTGGCGACTGCATTGGCTGCCTGCCCTTTTTCTCTCAAGGTCCTCCGTCTCGGGTGGCGTTTTCATTTTGGTTCCATCCCCCCCCTCCTGTGTATCCCCCGCGTCGAGCTTCTGTTTTTCCGTACCCTGCCATTTCCGATGTTTGAGGTGTGCGCTTCCTCGGATACCCACCTCGATTGGTCCCGGTCTTCTGGAGCCGGCCTCAAGTCCCCCCCCTTTGGAACCCAATAACCTCCCTTTTAGCCTCTTTAAAGATTGAATTTATTCTGGGTAGCCCATCCCCCAAAGACGCCGGTTTCGTTTTAGTAGCCTCCTCTGCCCCCCCCGTCGATGTCGGAACCCTCCGCTGCCTTTTTGTCCGGTTGCCGGTGGCCTTTCAGCCCCTCCAGTGTAGCGTCCTGTAAAGGCTTTTTTTGCTGTATTCGATCGATGGTGCCGAAATTTGAGCGCTCCCATTTTGTTTATTTGTTTAGTCCTCTTATATGGGGCTTTACGGGCCGTTCCGAGATGACTCGGCAGCCTTTCCCCTCCCCCCAATTCTTCTTCTCCAGTTCGGACCTCATGATAGCTTCACACAAACATTCTTTCAATAACCTCAATATACACCAGTCTTCTACCGTACCCGAATTGCTTTCTCCCCTTCCTCCGTTTTTTGAAGATTTCAATGTCACCCCCCCCCTTCTTGTTCCCCAGTTCGGTGACGTTTTTTTTTTTTTCTCCCTTCTTGAGATAATTTGATTACTTTCCTGACCTTTTCATAACACCCATTCCCTTCCCCCAACAATAATCAAGATTGCCCCTGGTTCCGAAGGCCGGAGTTCCATTTTTGCACGAACCGAGGCATTTCCTGATTTTGCGCTCCTTTCCCAATACCCCGACAGACCTCTGTCGCCTCTCTCAAATAAAGACGGTTTTTTCACCCCTTTCCTTTTGAAGTTAGACTCGGGTCGTGCGCTCTTTTTTTTCCTTGTCGCGGGGATGCCACCCCTCCCTTTTTGTTTTCCACCCGGACCGGTCCTTTTCTTCCTGATGAACGGTACTTTTTGGGGCCGGTATCGTCCTCCCTAGAATGCCTGTCTCTATGTTGAACTTAAGACTTCCAGTCCCATTGGCGGCTTGCCCGCACCCGTAGTTTTTTTTTAATTTCGCTTACACACATTGATTATTGTTTCCCCCCCCGGGAGACGGTATCTTGGACTCTCCCGGGATCGGACGCCCCCTCCCCGATTTTTGCCCCCTGTTGTCAAATTTTCCGCATTCCCCTTTTCAGCCCCACTCCTCCACATAGCTGCCGGATCTGTGAACTTGGGCGGCCTGTTTTTCATGTTTTTCAGTTCCTTTTTGCCCCCTCTCGTCCTCTGATGTTAGGCCGGTGGCGCTCGTGCCAGTGCGCCTCTTTTGTAATTGAGATGCAGTATATATGCCCTTCGTTAATTCTCATACTTCCTCCCCAGGTCGCTCACCGTTTGCCTCGACGTCTTTGAAGTAGGAACTAAAGTTAGAACGGACCCCTCCCCATATTGGAGCTTTCGACGTCCTTCTTTCCCGTTGGTAAAAGGGATCCCTTCCCTTTTTTCAAGTTTCTTTTCCCCCTTAAACTCCGTAGTATCTTAGTTCTATTCATTCGAAAGTTGCTTCGCGGAGATTTCCGGGCTTTGACTTTTTTTCTCCTTTGGCCTGTTGGACACTTTCCCTCCCGAAGCTACTCATTGTCGTTCCTGAAAGTTCGCGTTCTTTCTAGCTCCCCCTCTCTGGTCTCGAACTGCATTTTTTTTGGTATTTTCTGCAGGCGTTAGGCCCCCTTTGTCTTGCTTCTCTCCGGGTTTCTGATGACTCCCCCCTCTCCTGTGGCTGTCCCCACAAGCCGGCCTCCCCCTTCTTTAGTGACCTGTCGTCGGTCATTTCCCTCTAGCCCCCTCGTTCCATCCCATGTTGGGTCCAACCCATTTACTTTTTAATGGAATATCTATTGGAATCTTTTTAGCTAAATTTTGATGAATGTTGAATCCCCTTCTCCGTTCGAAAGCAAGGCCTTCGCTGCGATTTCTTTCTTCTTTTTTTCTCATCACCTTTTTTTTTTTTTGATAGTTATCTGCGCGAATTTTTTATTTTTTTCCTAGCCAGGATTAACCTTCTCCGTTTCCGGTCACCTATTCCAATAGTCCTACGATTCCCTTCTCCCCTTTTCTCCCCAGTATGGGATGTAAGATTTTTCCTTCTCTTCCCCCTTTTGATTGTTCCCTTTCTCACCTGGGTTTTCGTTTGGACCCTTTTTTCGGCGTCATTAGGAGCGGCCCTGCTGCTCGAAATACCTTGGGAAGAATTTGTTACTCCCTTCCCTGCGTTCGTGAGACAAATGACTTTGTTGCGTCTCCCGATTTCAACCCAGTTCTTCAACGCGCCTGCCTTGCCCTTAAATTCTACGCTTTCCCGGCAAAGTGGTAAAAAGACGCTCTCCCACATTTTCAGCCCCTGTCCCTTGCTCCCGCTTGGGGTACCTCCTGAATCAGACATGTATTTAGTTGGGGTCCCATTTACCAGTTGTGATTTTAGCCGTTCAACCTTTCTCCGGCGAGGGAAAATTCCCCACCATGGTGCGTGTTCTTTTTGTCGAGGTTCTACCTTTCCTTTTCTCCTTTCGCCCCCCCCTCCCTCTCGCTGAACTGTCGGATGCTGACTTCTGTCTTGGTTTGTCTCCTCTCCCCCATACGGAGACCTTCCCTCTTTTCGACACCCTTTCTTCCCCTCAGCGTTTCGGCACCCTACCTGAACATTAATTTTTTTTCGCCGCCTCTTGCCTGCCAGAGAGGATCTATGGTTCCCTCCTGCGTGTTTCACGGAGGCGCAATTTCCAGACAGCTCCGCTTCGGTGATACGACGTCGGAGGAGCAGTATTCTTTCTTGTACCAATCTATTGTAACTTGTTCCTATCATGGCCGTTCTACCTGTCGGTTTTTTTAGACTCCCGGTGATTGGACTCATTTCTCCGACCAATAGACGATCAATTCGCGGTTCGTCCCCGATTACCTGCTACAAATCCACAACATTCCTTCTCCTTTGCAAAGCCGGTAGTGGGATTGACCCCCCCCCTCTTTTCATGGGTGCGGCCCCTGCGCTGCCTACGGCACAACATTCTCAATAGAAACCCCCGACCAGTGGATACCTTTCCCTTTTGTTGTTTGACCCCCCGTATTCTTTGTAGTCGCCCTTTCTCCCTCCGGGCGTTTTTTGTAACTTCTTCCCCCCCCCAGCTCTTCACAGGGGAGTCTTGATGTTTCTTAACTTTTCCTCCCCCTGCTTCCATTCGGTAAGTTCCAGTTTTATTTCCCTTTTTCGTTTGCTTCGTGTTTGTTTTTTATACGGTCGCTCTTTATTATGTGGGTGTTTTCAGATTTCCTTCCCCCGGTAAAAGGAATTCCCCTGGCCTTCCTCGTGCGGAGTCTTCTGACCTTTACACTTTTTCCTCTGCCACTACAGTCGTTTTTCTGTCTAATGTCGTGAGCGTTCTCAGCTGGAGGACCTCTGTTTTGTGCCATCCTTCTGTATTTCCTTTTCTTCTCTCCTTTTTCGTCGCTCTCCTTTCGCCCATCCTTTTTGCGGGTTCCCCCTGCCCAATTCCCCAGGGTGTCCGCTTCACTTTCGGCACCAGCGCTTTCCTTCCCCCCTCCCCACCTCCGTTTAACTTCTCCCGTCTCCCCTTTTTTCTTGCTGCCACCCGGTAACGAACAACTTTGACCGTGCTGAACTTGTCCGCCCCTTCTCCTTTTTGCTCCTCCCGAGCCCCGCTTTATCTTACCCTGAAGTCCCTCTCTTTTTTTCACCTTTCTCCGCTACTCAATCTGTCTAGTTCCGCTACTACCCCCCTGGTATTTGTTCCAATTTTTTTTTCCCTGCCGGGAACTATATCCCCTGTCGCTGTCCTCTATTTTTCTCCAGTCAGCTAAGCGGAGCTATTTTCAAACATCTACGGTTCAATTCAGCCGGACGTTTTTTTTTCCCCCCCCTTCGGAGGGACTGGCACCCCCCCGGTATCTTTCTCACACGCCGCATTCTCCGTCTGCCCCCTCGCGTCAAATATTCACCCTGTCGACATTGCCCACTTCGTCTCCTCATTTGATTCTTTACGACAGAACCTTTTCCTTAAATGATATCCCCTTCAACTGCTAGTAGCCGTTCTGTCCTGCCCGTCAACCTGCCGAGCCCTCCACCTCACTACATTTTTTCTTCCATTATCATCTCGCTCTGCTTGCGGTTTTCTGTAGCACCCCACCCCTACACCGTGTTATTTTAGCCCTCTTTTTGCAACCCTTCCCCCCTTTTTTCCCTACTCTGTTTGTGAGGAGAAGATTGCCGGAATCACCTTGTTCTCCCTTTGGTCTGTGGTGGCCTGCCGCTCCCCCCTTCATTCTGGACCCCCCCTATTTTCTTCTTTCAGAAGCTGGTTAAAGGTGGAAGGTGATTTCGGTAGTTGACTTTTCATTCTCCCCCCGAGCAGCCCGTACCGAGTGATTTCTTTTCGTCTTCTGACCCGTCTCTTGTATGGTTTCGTTTTTCCCTTCCCATGAAAGGGCTCATAGTTTATTATGTGCTTAGATGGTCTCGCAGGTTCCGCCCTTCTTACGGATTTCTACCTCTTACTGGGGTCATTCCCCCCCCTCCGACGTTAGTTTTATTTTTTCTAGCGTCTTTGCTTTCCCCCACTTAAGTAGATATTTTTTGAGAGGCTTTTCCCCTTCCCTACCGTTTCTTCACCCGCTTCTGCGACTGCTTTTTCTACGGCTAATCGGCCCCCAGTGTTTTTCACCCCCTCCGACGTGTAGGATTAGTTCCTTCTCCCAGACCTTGGAAAGTAGATGATTTATCCCCCCTTTTCACCAACAAAGCTCTGCTTCATTGTAGACCTACAGCACCTTCTCTTTTTTTGTTCAAAGTTAGAATTTTTTTTTCTTTTCCCTGGTGAGATCGAAGACTGGTCGCAGTCCCTCTTTTAAAGGCGCCTGTTTTTGAGGTGATCTCCCGATGGATGGACTCAGACATGTGACTCCTCCCTTTGTTCAGTTTCCTTCTGGCCCGCTCGAAAGAGTCCTGCTCTCCGATAGAGACCGCAACCTGGATCTTCTCCCCCGGCGTCTACTGCTTTCTTCCCCCCAACATGATGGACTCACATAAATTTTTTTCCAATTCCAGCTTCTCCCGGTAAGAAAACCTGTCCAATTGTTCTTTTCCGTTCGGACTCCCTGTTGTATTCGAAACGAGCCTTTTCACTCTCTTTCCTTTCCAGGATCCCCCCATTACCTTTCTTTTGTGCTTGCGCACTGGTTTTTTCTCCTAACACACACCCACGACAATCCACTCACCGCAAATTCCCTTTTTACATCGCCCATTCCCCCCTTCCGATGGGTGAAAATTGGGGCTACCCTTCTACGACCTGCCTATGTTAATATTTCTTTTTTTCGCTAATTTCACCGCCCCGCTGCGGTCTCCCCCCCTGGCTCCCCCTTCCTTTCCGGTAAGTTTTCCAACCTGGTCACTTGACCGGACTACTTTCTTTTCTCTTCGAGATTCTGGGTTCCGTAGTTTTATTTTTGAACCAGAAGTCTTTTCCACTCTTTTTGACCGCCTTTCTCTCTCAGGTATTTGGGGGACTCCCGGATGTACTACCGGGTTCCTCCTTATTCTCTTTGAGAAAGTGCAGCAATTGCTGGCTAACATCACCGCTCCCCCCACGGAAAATGGTCTGCTGACCATGCACTTCGAGCTTTTCATAAATGAATACGACGGTAGCCACTCCTCTTTCAGAGAGATGGTCCTCCTCCTCCCTTAGCTAAGTCATTCTCCCCGGACTATTTTTCCCTCACGCCCTCTCCCAGCTGGGCCAGGATAACCTGGACCGAGTTCCCCGGTTCAGTGTTTCATGCTGTTTTTGAAGCGGCGTTCGTTGGTAGCGCCGGTGTAGACTCTGCTCTTTGTCCTTTTTCTCTTCCGAACGCAGGAATTCCGACGATTTACATGTAGTCAACCGACGTTTCTAATGTGATCTTTTCCGTAGAACGCACCGCCCCAAGAGCCCCTTCCACCACGACCTCTTGCCCCTTCCGCAGTCCCTGTAACTCTTTTCTCATCCCTATGGATTCCCTTTCCTGCCCGCTAAAATTCCTGAGCGCCCGCCCCCGGGCGGAGTCCCTTCTATTGCCTATGAATGTTGTATTCTTCGTCTTTTTTTCCTCTTTCCCACATTTTGAATCCCCTGCCATGATTATAATGGGTATGTCGTACAGTGCCTGTGATGCTGATTTTATCGGCGACTGCCCTCTTGGTTTTTCAAACTCAAGTTAGGTCGCCTTTTTCTTTGCACTTTTTATTTTTCTTCAGATCTCGCTTCCTCCTTTTTGAAATATCCGGTTTCGTTCCCAAGCCAGTGGGAATTGTCGAGCCTGGGCACGCCCTCGGTTTTTAATAGATTTCAACCCCCCCCCCTTCCCTCCAAGAGGGTTTCTACCTCATCCATTTCCCCTTGCTTCCCATCTATTTCATCTTCATTTCCATTTCGAAGGTTGAAATACTTTCTCCCTCGAACCTACCTCCGTAATCTATATACCTCCTCTTTCCCTTTGTTTTTTTTTTTTAGAGATCTTCTCACGGAACTGTTCTTTCTTGAGATATTTAACCCGGTAACCACGGACTCTTACCCCATTCATCCGTCCGGCACAATTTCTCCCCCCTTTAGCTCTGGGTTTTTTTCTTCCCTCTGGACTAATAGGTTCATTGCCGTTTGAGGGTGTACCTTTCCTCTTCCTTCCTTCTCCCGGTCTTGTGCCGACAACTTTTTCGGTGTAATTTCCCCTGCAGAAGAGAGATCTTCCCCCCTCCAGTCTCCCGTCCTTCCCCAGTTCCTTTTTCTGATACCCCCGGATTTGGGTGGGTGCGTTTCCTTTAACATCTCACTCGAACTTCATGACCACAGGCTCTCGCCTTCTTTAACCGGTCACCAGTGGTACCGTCCCTTCTTCCCCCCCATTCGTTCCCCCGGCCCTCTCCTCTTCCGCCCGTGGCGATACTATCCGTTGAATACGACGGTATTCTTTTTTATTGCCTACCTCGATGAGCTTCCTTCCTGTGGCCAGAGTCGGTTGCCTTTCCAATTTTGGTCGTGAGCGTTGGTAGCATGTTCGTTCTCTGTGCTGATTTTGTAGTCACTTAGTGTTCGGACCCCCTTGGATAGTGTGCCCATTACTTCCTTTTATGCTCCCTAGTCTTCCCCTAGCGCCCACTTAACGGTATCCCACTCAGAACAATAGTTTTTACTTCCGGTAACCTACCCTGAAGACCGCGCCCTCTTGCCCTTCTCCTGGGAAAGTCTATTTTTTGCTTGCGGGACCAGCGAGGGCGGCCGTGGAAATAGCTCCGCTTAGTTTTCTCTTCCTCAGTAAGCGGAGAAAGCCCCCCACCACCCCCATACGATGACGGGTTTCCCACTCCTCATTGAACTGTTTTTCAGGGGGCCAATGGTAAAGGTCTCCCTTTTCTGACAAGTTGCCCGGCCTCTTCCTTTCGAGATAAATCCGGCTGACGCTTTCGTTTAGTCCGGCTGCTCCCATACCGCAAACTTTACCCCCCCCCCCACCCAAAAAAAACAGTTTTTCTCTCATGATCCCGTTCCTGTGGGTATCCCCCCATCCGTTCCCCTTCTTTTTTGCTACAATGAGAGACGGCAACACAGCCGATCGACCCGCCATTTTCTGTTCAATTGCGAGGTTGACCACCGGATGTGGTCCGCTCGGCCCTGACCAGAGGTCTGTTGCTCGCCAAATCGATGTACGTCCCCACTTGATTCTGGTCGGCCCCCCTTTCCCGCGTTTCGGTTCTCAGGGTCCCTTGTCCGGCTTTGGGGTGTATGTTTTTTTTTTTGACTGCTCTTCCTCGTCCATTCTCTAACGAGTCAAAAGGTTCCCGTTTTTATCCTTCCACGAGTTATTTCTTGGTTCGAATACCTTTTTCTTCGAGAACTCCCCGTTTTGTACGTTCTTCAATGTCTTGAGTCCTAATGGAGGGGAGGCCATAACGTTTTGACTCCCCCTTCCTGAGGGAAGATGGATCATCTCCTTTTGCGTGTCGCTTTCTGCTTCATTCTGGCATCACTTTTGAGCGGGTCAGACCTTTCCCACCCTGGTGCTTCTCTCCCCCCCTTTCGAAAAGCCCGATCTCCCCTCAAACGCGTTACCCCCCCTTCGTCCCCACTGCCATCCCACAACCCCCTTACCGCCCCCCCCCTCCCCTGAGACCTTGACCTTTTTCCTCTTTCGGCTTCGACCCCCCCCTAGTCTATTCGTTGTTTGTGAACGGGGCCCCGCTCATTTTGTTATCAGGAAGGCTCATTCCCGTCGGCTATGGGGTTCCAATTGGGATCGAAGTATCCTATCCGTTCGCCGACATCGATTTGTGTTTTCCTTCACAGTTCGTGCAGGGCAGCCGTCCCCTCAAAAAAATATACTTCCCACTTGGCCCTGTGAGGATTTGCGCGGCCCTTTCCTCCCCTTTTTCCTCTGTTTTCTTGGAACCCAAGTATCGGGCCTACGTCCTATCAGAAGGACCTCGATCCCCAATACTTCAGCCTCAAATTCTTCCTAGCCTTCATGGTTGCCTGACGATATCGCCAGCAACCTTCCGCTACAATTCCCCCATTCGGACCCCCCTTTTTCCCCCCTCCCTTGCAGTCCGGCGTGATGTCGGCCCTCAATTTACCGATCTCCATTCATCCCCTTTCCCCCGAGCTTATACGATCGGCCTCGAGTCGGATTTTCCCACACCCGAAACATTTGATTCGGTTCTTCGTCCCCA
>Ga0179593_1444401_pt1 | contig 15395 bp, 23 predicted proteins | sample CZODoug2_1_08_16_FD_185931 | JGI IMG/M metagenome (GOLD analysis project Ga0179593, IMG submission 185931) | Vadose zone soil fungal communities from Angelo Coast Range Reserve, California, USA - CZODoug2_1_08_16fungal (PacBio error correction) | ecosystem: Environmental > Terrestrial > Soil >... | reverse complement strand
GGTTGGTTCGTTTTTTTACTGCTGGTTTCCTCATAAAACCTAGACTTCAAAGATCACTCGTTACTTCACCCCTTTTAGTCTCTAGCTACTGTAATTGCCACCGACTTGTGCCTCCTCGGGTTTCCTCCCTCTCCCCTGGCCGGACGAATGGACCCCGTATGGCCTCACCTCTTTCTGAAGGCAGGCTCCCTATTGCGAATAGATCACCCTATTTCACTTTTTCCTCCCTCCCACTTTTACTGCACTCTTCGTTAGCCCTTCCCGAAGTCGCGTCTTACATTACCCCCCTGTTATTACTAGACCGCACCGGTATCTTCTGCCCTTTTAATTGACCCGCCCGTGAGTTTCATCGTCCACCGTCCCGAATACACCGGTTTTGCAATGTTATCTCCTTCCTTCGTCCGTTAGACCAAACCTTTTTTTTTGATGGACACTTCAGTAGTGCGCCCCGGTCTCCTTTATCGATCAACCTTTTTCTATTTCTTCTTGAGCGGGCGTAGCGGTTAGCATTCCTTTCTTTACTCACGGGAACTACCTGCGTCCCCGCTTAGTTTCCCTCCGTGAGCCTCCTTTACCGTCAAGATGTCCTTTGCCCTCTTTCAACAAACTTTCCCCCCCCCTGTTTGCCGTGATCTCTCTCGTTTGACCCCAGACTTCCTCCCCATCATCCGATTCGAATGCTACGTTCGTGTGCAGATCTCTCTTTCCTACCTCGTTTGCCCTCCCCCTTTAGAATTCATTGCCGAACCATCCCTTGCTCAGCTCTATCTTTTCCTAGACTCACTCCGACCTATTGCCTTGTCGCGCGCTTGTAACTGCTTAAAAGTCTCCTCCTTTACACACCTTGCCCCCCTCCTATTCTTCCCGACTTTCTTCCTTAATCCACTCCGACTCCCGGTCAACATGTGTCTGTAATTTAAGTCACAACCCTTTTGACCTGGATTTCCCCTTCCATCACTGACCAATTTCAAGGTATTTGCTTCGAACAGAACCCCCTGTCATTCAAGCTCTCATGGGAGGAGACTCCCCTTGACCGGTTTCAGGTTTCCCACTTTTTGACCATAAGAGCCAGTCGCTCCTGGCAGAACGCCCCCTCTCGCGGGCCACTGAATTTAGGCCAACTCTCATGCATTGCACTGCCCACGCTCGAGACGGTAAACCCTGCATCACTTCCTTCTCTTCACCATTGTCATTGTTCTCCCCACCAATTAGGTTTTCCTCTTCCACTCCTCTTCTGCTTTCTTTTTTGTCCCATTGCTATTCCCAGGAGTCTTTTCTTGTAGGTTTCTCTCCCCCGAATTGGTCCGCGTAAGGCTTCTCCGTACGATGTATTTCCCCCCCAACTTATCTCGAGTATTCATGTGTGAGAAAGGAACTCTGTATGTTTTTCCATCTCTGAGAGTCTGCTCGTGCAAGGTGTGACGGCTTTGCTCCTTTCCCCCCTCTCCGTTGTAGCATTTTAGTTGAAGTTCTACCTCCTATAATGACTCTCTTAGTCGATCGTGTCTCACGTATTTCTCCCTCGAAGTCCTACTACACGACTGTCCACGGCTTTGGCAGCTTTCCCGCCCCAGCCACTTCCTTACCTCCCACTTCACTCTTCCCTCTTGGTGCCCGAGCGTCCCTCCCTCCCTTTTCCTTAACCGAGGCTTTTTCCTACCATTACCTTTCCTCGAGGATCTCCCCCCCTTCCCTACGCCCGGCATTTTTCCAATGCGAAAAGCATGAAGGCCATCCTTCTCTCCTATTCCTTCGTGAGTCCAGAAGTGTCCCCATCTTCCCCGGCCGGTCGTCTTTTTCCAATTCTTTTCCCCCTTTTGAACTTTCCCCTCCACCAGATCCCCCTCCCAATTCAATTCGTGATTTCTCCCTTTAGTCTCGACTTTCTACTCGCACAGCCTTCGATTCTCTCCACATTACTCCTCTAACCTTCTTTCAATGTTGGCGGGCCCCTCTCATCCCTTCACGCTCATAATTCTTTCGACCCCATGTAATAGCCATAAACGAGGGCATCATCAATTTTCCGCAAGCTACCCCTCTTCCTTGACTTCGATAGAGTCCGCGTAAGCCCCCCTTTCCTTTTGACAGCCGTTCCTTTTTTCAGCCCTCCGATCTCTCAGGTCCTTTGCTCGCTCTTTAGACCTATACACTAATCGTTTCACACTTTTGAGAACTACCGACCCAGCCGATTCTCACCAATTCGACCTGCCCGATCATCCCCCAATCTGCACTGGAACAGATGATTCTCCGTCAGCTCTCATGATGTAGATTGTAAGAGCTCGCTTTCTCCCCACGTCACGCTGGAATTCTCTTCCTTGCGTACCCCTGCTCTCAACTGACGGCTGTCGACGCTGACCCACATCGTTCTCTTCCCCTTTTCATCGTACCTCTTTCTACTCTTATCAACACATCTAGTGCATACCTTCTTAAAACGGCTTAGCGCTGTTTCTTCTCTTTTTCGAAAGCCTCCTCCTTTCTCCCTTTTTACCCAATTCTTGATTGCTATTCCCGCTTGGAGACTCTATACAAAAAAACCGCCATCTTTCACACGTGCTCAATCCCATTTTCCTCTCCCCCTTTCTGAGCCAACAAGAATCTCTCTCCTCCTTCCCTTAGTTTTTTTTCTATCTACTCTTGTAAATTCTCTTTTTTTCTCGAGCTTTGTCTTGATTGATTTTTTTGACGTTGCCTCTTCTTGGTGTTGATTTTAGTACCCCCAGCTTTATCTACCTCCCCCCACTCGATCGAGGCGGCGTCAGTCTCCGTTTTTCTCACCTCGCCCGCCGTTCCTTTCACCCTCATCCTGCACTCTTAATTTGTTTACCCCCTTTTTTCCTCGAGGCGAAGTTGTGTGAAGATAGAGGGTAGAGAAAGTTTTTTCACAGTCCCCTCTCGTTTTCTGTCGTAGGCTCTTGCTCCCTTAGACGTCTTCCTCCCTAAAAAAACCACAAACTTGCGGGGGCTTCCTTCTCTTTTTCATCAGCTGACGTCTTCGGTCAGTCGATCTTTCCCTCTTGCATATTCTAGTTCTCCTTTCTCTTTTCGATTCAGCTACTTCGGGTCGGGGCACGAGACTTATTCCCTCGGTTGTTTTAATTGTGACGTTCTTTTCTTTCCTTGACCTATTCTTTCAGACCTTCTTTATCTACGTCTGCTGAAGACTGACCCTCAATTTGCCCGTCTGTCTTTTTCTTTCCTTCGCCATGCTTTTTTCTTGCAACACATCCGAGCTACTTCTTCCATTGTTCACAGGTCTTGAGCCTCTTTCTTATCAACTGGTATTCGCCTCCTCAAGTTTCTCTCCGGTCCTCCGCCCCGCACCTTCCCTCGATTTGCGCTTATCTGGCTGTTCGGAGTCTTCGAATCATGTCTCCCTCACTCTTACCTCTGACCCGCTGCAAATTGCTTGTCACCTCTTTTCTGACTTCCTTTCCGAAGTTCTCCCCCTCACGAGGCGTAGTATCCCTTTTTGTTATCCCTTTATATACGCCACCCGCTGAGTCTCATGCCGATTTTTCTCTTTTTTCTTTAACGTCCGTCAGCAGGATAGGTTCTCCTTACCTGTTCCTTTGAGGTCCTTTTGATAGTTTCCCTTCTGGGGAACTAGACGATCCCTCCTTTCCCCAGGAAGCGCTCTTCTTATTCCTTTTCTCGTCCCGGGGTCTCCTTACTGTCTTTGCTCGAGAACCTTCCCTCCATCGGGGATCAGTGTGCTCGCCTCCCTTTTCTCCTATTCGTCCTCCTTTTTCGGTGAATTCTCGCAAAGCGGGCGATTCTACAATGTAAGGTTTGTTCACCTTAGCCTCATCCCCCTTCTTACCCCTTCAACTCTGGTTATCCCTTCCTGGTAACCAGTTTCCTACTTCAAACTCCTTTATCCTTTTTCCTCCTTCGTAGGCACTTTTTTTTTACCCCTGAGGTCCCTTACCCCGACACAACGCACGGTTTCCCTTTTCGATTTGTACCCCCTGACCCCCTCTCCTGGGTTATGGCCTCTTGCCAATTGCTACCACCTTTCCCTTCTCTACCTCTGCCTCTCTTCTCTCTCATCGTCAGGTTGGTGGTTTGCGTCTTCACTATTTTCAGCTCTTGTTGGGACTCCCGTCAGTGCTCTCTTGTCATCTTTCCCCCTCGCCGGTCAGGGCTGCTGGCCTTGTTTTTTCCCTTTGATCTGTCTCCTTCCTTTGAAGGTTTTTGATCCTCCCTTCCAAGGTTGGTTTGCGCCGGATCTCAGTACCGGTCTTCGGATTGAAGGACTGCGCTTCTTGTTTTTTGTTCCCTTGGATTTTTTACAGCTATCTCCTCTCTCCGGCCCGCGTTCGCACTTTCTCGAAATCAGGACTTTCTCTACGAACGAGGATGTGCGGCGCTGAGTTAACTTCTTTTCTATCTGCCCTTTTCATTGCATGCAGCTTCCACCCCCACAGTCACCCATCCCCCCCACTTTTCTCCCATGCAGCCCCCCTTGCTCCCTCCGACATCGCATCTTCCCCCCACGCTCACACTACATCTCAGCATCACATTCCCCCCCCTCCTCGACCTCGCGACCCCCCTTTCTCTACAAATCCTTCACTCGTCCAATTTCCTGAGATAGAGGAGAAGCGCTTCCTTGGAGTTAGTGTCACGCTCAGAGATGGACGTCCGGGCGCGTTGTCCTTCTCTCATACCTCACTCTCTCTGGACGAGCAGGAGCTTTTCCTTGTCAGATTACCGGGTCCCCCTCCCCTGTGCACTTTTTTGTAATCGGTTTTAACGATTTCTAATCCTTCCTCTCTTAAGACCCTTTTGTCACTTTTTCCCCTCTACGGTTTTTCCCCCCCCACCCCCACACCCTGGGGGTCGGAAAGCTTCCCTCTCGTTGCTGTCGAGACTCCTTTCTTGTTTCTCTTTTTTCCTACAGAAATCCTCTTGCTCCCCGGCTCCGTAATCTCGTGCAGAGGTACCCTTGTTTTGTTGTTCGTAGAATGAACTTTTTCTATGGCCTACTTGTTCCTTTCCCCTGCGTATTTACTTAAGGTCCAGTTCCTTTCCCCCCTCGTACTCAGGAGTTGACCTCTCGAAAGGAGTCCCCCCCGCGGCTTTTTTCCCCCTATCACAGTAGCTCTCTACAGCCGACAGGACTCTTTATATGTACTGGCAGAGTGTTTCCTTTTCCCCCTCTCCCCTCCCCTCAACCCCTCCCCTTCTCCCCTTTTCCCTTCTCGGTTTTTTTGTTGCTCAGAAGATGGTCGGGGTATGGTTGGCTCTGTTCGACGAAACTCTCCTGGCCCGATACCTTTTCCAAGCTTGTGACCCCCCGTGAGGCTAGTCATAGATCTGTATCCCAACTACTTTGTGCCTTCCCCCTGCGAATAGTTTCTCCCCTTCTTACTGCTTTTTATTTTCAAACGCACTGCTCCGCGGCAGCAATGAGTCCTCTCCGCCCCACGAAACCATTTTTATTAATTATCGCTCAACACCTTCCCCTTTAGTCAACAGCCCTTTTTCCGACCTATTATGCTTGAGACGGCGCCGAAGACTTTCTCTTCAACCCCCCATTTAGAAATCCTCTCCGTAGCTACTTGCCAGATTTCTGCCCTCAAGTTGACCCTTCTCTTTAGAGTACACTTCCGGTCGAGTCCTGCTCGACATTTTTGCCTTCTCTCCCCCCCCCCTTTAGTATGAAAACGCTCGTAGTGTCCTGCCCTCTCTGGCGAGTTTCACACTTTCCCCCTGATAGGTCTCCGGAGCAGTTACGGTCCCCCCCCTTTAAATGAAGAGAAACGATGAGATTCTCGCTTCCCTTCCTCTCCCCCGTCAGTCCCTATCGCTTTCTTTCACTCCCCCCTGCCCACACGGGTTCTCTTTCCTCCTCCCTAGAGTGTGTAAAGCCCAGACTGACCCTTATCGTTATCTCTCCCCTCCTCCCCCCTAAGTTTTGCCCTCCCTTTACGATTTTGCACCTTCCACCCCCCCCGTCCGCGGCATTTCCAATCCCTTTGCTAATTTTCGCTGTGTCAGAGTCATAAATCAATGACTCGCGAGTCGATATCTTCACTCTAAATCCCCTGATACGTGAAGAAACACATAACCCCCCCTCCTTTTTTCTCTATTACCTATTTCCTTCACCAATCCCCTCCTCCCCGTAACTTTTCTATCGTACCTCCCCACCCCTTTGGTGATGCCTCCACCACGGGATTCACGTTCTTTTCGTAAAACAGACCTCACCTTCTCGACTTCTTTTACAATCCCCTTCCTCCCCCTTAGCTTTCCATTCCATTCCCGTCCCGTCCCTCCACTCTTTTCGTCGGGCATTATTCCCTCCGCCTCCCCTCCTCCTAGAACTCCGCCTCATAGAATTTTCCCTCCCAGTCTACCTTATTCTTTCCCTTATTTTTTTTTTTGTTTTTGGTGTCTAAAAAATTCCCTTTACTTCCGACGGCATTTCCCCCTGAGTCTGCTTGTGGTCCATTCTTTCAAAAGGCTTCTTTTTTGCTTTTGTGTCGTAGTTAGTCGACCCTCTTTCCGACTTCCCCCGCGTCCTCTGCATGATTACACCCCGGTACGCTAGAGTTCTTTGGAGCCGGCATTTTCCTTTGTTTGTCTCCTCTCCGCTCCATGCTTGAGATTTCTTTCCTTGACTAAAGGTTCTCCCTTCCCACGCTGACGGGCCTCCTCCCTTGATCACGGTCGCCAATCATGTTTCATTGCGTCTCGTTATTCTCCGCCCCCTTCATTACGGAAGATCCGTATCGGGATCCCCCCCTCCAGAAACTTTCTTTTAACTTTCCTTCCTCACTCTCGGAGCTCTCTCCTCCGTGCCTTTTGGTCCTCTCTAGTTCAATTTTCTCCCCTTTTAGCGTCTCCCCAACAACGGATCCTCCGAGGATTCGAAAATACCTCACGCATTCCCCCCTCCTTCAAAAGCCTGATCGGCCTGCATCCCTCTCTTGTCCCTCGTGACGTTAATCTCCTATTGACTCCCCCCCCCCTCTTCTACTCCTCCCAGTGAGGCGCTGCCGGGGTCAAACCTACTCTGGTATAATTTCCTTCCCTTTTCGTCGAGTTCATTGATCTTTTCCTCACTCCTCCATTACTTCGCACGCCCGGCGATTCTTTCTCCCCCCAGTACAGCCGAGCAACAATTCGATTCGTGGGGTGGCCGAACTCCCTTCCTTTATATGTCTTCCTTTGTCCGCTCCACTATGGTCATCCTACCGCATGGTTTCCCCCATCCGATTTCTGATCCTCTTCCTGTCTGGGCGAGACAGCGAGTCTCCCCCTTCCCACTTTCCGGACGGGCAACGTTAGCGGCAACTCCTACTTCCTTTTCCTGCCTCAGGTTTTGATCTCTCTCCCCTCTTCCCCCCTGCCCAACACCGTGTTGAAGCCTCTGCCAGCCACAGAATTCTTCCCCGAACATTTGACTTTCCGATCTGCAATCAGGCCACCGACGACGGTACCCCTCTATTCTCAATGCTCTCCTTCCATTAGATTTGCCTTTCTGACGCGAGGCACAGGTAGTGACGTTTATGCAACCTCATCCCCTTTCGCCGTCCCCCCCCACGTTTTCTCCTCCCCCCGTGCTCCGCCGGCTCCCTGTGTCGCCCAACATTTTGATCGCTCTTGTAAGTTCTTTAGTGAGTTGGAGCTTGGAGAAACGCCCTCTATGCATATCAACCTGTACGATTTAGTTAAGTCTTTCCTCTCTCCACAACCTCTTTCCCCGTAAACCCCCATATCCGAATCTTTCCGATCCGTCTACAGCACCTTTACCAAGATATTCTTTCTCCCCCTTTTGTGTGAGAGAGATATATGTAAGAGCGGGTTCTCTATTTTTCTTCCTTCTTTTGCTTTGAATGTGCCCTCCCCTCTTGACTCCCCCCCCTCCACCTCTCTTTTTTGAGTTTTTTCACAGTTTCCTTTCCCCCCCTTTCCGGCGTCGCGTCCCCTGCAAGTCGAACATTTTTCTGACTTTTTTCCTTAGGCGAATTAGTTGAACGTAGTCGAAAAGAGAGGTAGTTTCATCTCTGGCTTAACGTAGCCGGCCCGTGACGCGTTTCTCTCCTTATTCCCTTCCCTTTCTGATTCTCATAGCTTGTCAGAGGAAGGTAGTTCGGTGCGCTCTCTCATTTCCTTCTCCCCGTCGAAGTGGTCTCGTGGGTATTTGCCTCTTACTTTATCTATCCTCACGGGGTTGAACGATTGTCTGGGGTTCTTACGTCGTTCTTACCCGTCGATTCATTTAAGTGTTGATTGCTCTTTTCACGCTAACGTCTGGAGGTTGAGTCAGTACTCTTCCCCTTCTCAAGTCGCCGACGCTTAGAGCTTTCCCTTTGCGTGATGACCCTCTTCTTCTGGTTTCTTCAGTAATGACTCTGAGGATTACGTTGCCCGATCCTGACAGCACCCACATTTTTCCTCTGAATTGTTTGAGCTTTGAATAATGAGTCGAGCCTCCGGTTGTTTCCCCCCTTTTAATTGAGTGCGTCAGAAGCGCTTCATCCCTCTTAGGAACCTTTTTCCATGATTTTCCAGCTCGTTTGATGAGTCCTTTTCCCACGTTCATTTCCCACTCACCCAGTTCGTCGTTTTGCTTATATTACATCCACGATCTTTTGCAGGCCGCTTGTTCCTTTTGTGCTGTTGTTTTTCGGATGTTTTTCCCTTTTTCTCCTTGTGACGTGCTGTCGTCTTGGTCAGTGCCCTTCAGTTCCCTTGATGACTTAATCCCAGTCGGAGATCTCTAAGTCGTGCCTTTCAAGTTTTATGATCAGTTGATGGAGGGAGAGACTAGGACTTTTCGCCCCTTCCACGTACTTTTTTTTTTAAAGTCCTACCCTCTTCCTGCCTCCCTCTTCCTGTCACGTCCCCCTTCCCCCTCGTCGTTCCGACTAAGGGCGTGGTCACCGTGAGCCTAAGGCCTTTATTCCTCAACTTCAAACTCGCCTGTTTTATCCTTTTCCCTCCCAACCATTTTCGGCCCCCTGTCTCTCTCCGTTTGTTCAACCTTCTTACGTCCTTGCCGGTTCCTTCGTCCCCCCCTTTTCTCTACCCCTAACAGAACCCCCGCTTTTTATTTTCTCCCTTTTGTCACCCTTACAGCCCGACTAGAGGTAGGGTTGCCCCCACCTCTCTCCCAAAATACGACTTGTTCCCCCCCATTTCTTCCTTACCCCTTTCTCTCTCTCGTTATTTTCCGCTTTCTTGCGTGCTTGGCATCATTCTTTTCCGAGAGAGATGGGCGTGGGCCTGGTCGGTTTCGTCTTCCACGATTTTTTTGAAACAGGAAAACCGGCCGGGCCTCTCCCGTGTTTTTCCTCCTGCTGTCCTTTTTATCGGGTTGCCCGCTTCCCAAAGTCTGGAGCCTGGTAGCTTTTCCTTTCCCCCAACGTCCCCCCCCAATTTGGGCGGATACGCCTTTATTACTCTTCTCTAATGGACCTAGACTTGCCTCCCTTTTTTTTGGGTCAACGTTTCCGGAGTCCTCGTTTTTCCTCTTTCCAGCTCTAACTCTTCCCTTCCCCTCGGGCAGTTCTCCGATTTCTCGGTACCCACAGGCTCCGGGATACGGCATCTCCTCAGTCAGGTGGGTGCTTAACCCTACTTTTCCCTCAATATAGCGTTCCCCAACCCTTTCGCTTTTAGCCCTCTATGCCCGCGGTCCTGCCTTGTTTGGGCTCCACTGGTCTCTGCGAGTCCTGTCAACTTGGTGGCCCAATCTTTTCTTGGTAACCTGATCGAGTTGATTACCTCTTTTTTCTCCGACTTCGCCCTCCCGGCAATTTTATCCATTTCATTGCGAAATTCCTCTTTTCATGTCTAGCGATCGGAAACTTTTTCATTTCGCCAGTTGACCGGGTGACTTCCTTACTTCAGGTGCACTGTTTTTCCTCCTAAGTTTGTTAAACTACGTACGTCCTTTCCTCTCCTATCGACACTTACGGTTCCTTATTCATGGTTTCAGGCCCTTCTTTCTTCGACGTTGCGCGTTTATGCTTTCCTGCTTTCCTTTTAGTTTACCCGAGACGCCTCCGGCCCTCCATTCCTCTAATGCTTACCGTAAAAGTCACTAGTGTGTTCTTCGGATCCCATTCTTCCTCTCCACTACCCTTTCTGCCTCCGTTCCTCCTCCCCCTCCGTTCCTCACTCCCTACCCCCCCCCCTCTCCTCCTTCTCCGCTCGCCCCCCCTCACCCTTTTTTCCTTATCGCTCCCTCCTCTCCCCCTTCCCCCTCTCTTCTCGCACTTCCCCTCCCTCCATCCTTCCGCCTCACCTTCATCACTCCTTCCTTTCTCTCCCAACCTCCTCCTACCCCCCCTCTGTCTCCCTAATCAACTTTTCCCTTCTTTAATTTTTTCAACCAGATTCCTATACTCTCCCCTACCATTCCTTCCCTACTTACCTTCCCATTTTTACCCCCCAATCCCTTCACACCCCCTCCCCCACCTCCCCTCCACCTTCTTTTCTCCACACCTGACCCCTCCTCCCCCCTACCCCCCCCCCTCCCCCCCATATCTCCCTTTCCCTCCCCCCTCCCCCCCCCCCCTCCTCTCGCGCCTCCCCCTTACCCCCCCATTTTCCTTCTCTCCCCCCCCCCCCTTCCCCTGATTCCTTTCCCTTCCATCCCCTCTCTCCTCCTTCCTTTCCTCCCACTTTCCACCCCTCCCTGTCTCCCCCTTCTGCCTTTCCCCGATCTCCTATCTACCCCCTCTCCCGCCCTCCCTCCTTTCCCCTTCTCCCCCCCCTCCCCCAATTGATCTCTACTCCCCCCCCCTCCCTTCTCCCTTCTCCCCCTCCCCCCCCTCCCCTTCCCTCCCTTCCCTCCTACCTACCTTCCCCTCTCCCCCCCCCACTCCTCTCCTCTTCCTCCTTCCTTAACTTCACCTCCCCTCCTCCCCTCCTTTCGCCCCCTTCGACTCCATCCTCCCCCCTCGCCAATCCCCCTCTCCCCCCCTCCTCCCTTACGTTCCTCCCCCCCACCTCCCTCCCTCTCCCCTCCCTACCCCCCCTTTTTTCTCCCCACCCCACCACCCCAACAAACCCCACCACCATTTTCCCCTCTCTTCCCCATAGTTTTTCCTACACAAAACTCCCTTCACCACTCCCCTCTCCTTCCCCCCCAACCCCCCCCACCTACCCATCTCCCCCTTTCCCCTCCCCCCCCGTCTCTTCGCACCTTCTTTCCCTTTCACACCCCCTACTTTTTCCTCTCTCCCCATCATCCTCCCTTTTCCCCCCTCGCTTCTACCTTTTTCTCCCTCCCCCCCATCCTCCCCCCTCCCCCCCCTTTTATTCCCCCCGCCTCACGGTCTATCCACACCTTTCCTTCCCCCTGTTTCTACACCCGCCGCCCCGCCCTCTCATCCCCTCATTTCCATCCCCTCTCCTCCTCTCTATTCCCTACACTTATCCACTTCCTCTACGCCCCCTCTTTTCTTCTTCTCCTCTCCTCCCCTATTCTCCCTCCACCTACCCCTCCCCGCTCCCTTCCCCTTCCCCCCCCCTACCCCGCCCCTCCTCCACCCCTCCCCCTTCCGCCCCTCCCTCTCCGTTCCTACCGCCTTCCCTCTTCCCCCATCACCCGGTCAGCATTCTTCCCCCCCCCCCTATTCACCTTCTACTCCTTCCTCCACTATTCCCCCCTTCTCTCCCCCCCTCCATCTCCCCCCCTTACCTACCCCCCCCCCCCTCTCCCTCTCCCTCCCCTCTGCTCTTTTTTCCTTCTCTCCCATCTTCCCTAGTCCTACGTCTTGCTTCCCAATCCTACCTCCCCTCTCTTTTCCCTTCCCTCCCGTCTCTTCTACCCCCCCTCCCCCCCGCCCCTCCTTTCTCCCCCGCGCGCTCCCCTCTCTTCTTTTCCCCCCCCTTCCCATAGCCCTTCCTTCCCCCTCCCCCCTTCCCTCCCCACATTCCTCCCTCCTCCCCTCTCTCTTTCCCAATCACTTCCCCCCCATCCATCTCTTTTCGCCACCATTTTTTTCCCCTTTCCCCCTCCTCCTCCCTCCCTTTTTCCCCCTCATTCCTCCCTCCTATCCCCTTCATTTCTCCCCGCCTGTCCCCTCCTACCCCCCCCCCCCACCCCCCAGCTCCTTCCTTCCCCGTCCTCCCTCTCAATCTTCCCTCCCCCAGCCTGTTTCACTCACCCCCTTCTCTCCGCCCTCCCCCTCCAACCCTCCCCCCATCACTCTTCTCCAACCCCTCCCTCCCCCACCCCCCGTTCTCCCCCTCCTACCCCCCTCCCATCCCACCCCCTCTCTCCCCGCACTTCTACTCTCCCCCCACTCCGCCTTCCACCCCTCTCCCCTCTCCCCTACCTTTCCCCCGCCTCCTCCTCCCCCTTCCTCCTTGAATTTTACCTCCTTCTTCCACCCCCCTGTCGCACCTTTTCCCCCCCCCTTCTTCGCCCCCCCCCCCTTCTCGCTCTTTCCCCTCCTCCTCCCCTCTCCCCCCCTTTCCCCCCTATTCCCCTTACCCCCCCACTCCCCCTCCACGCTTCCCCCTTTGTTTACTTCTCTCCCTCCCTCGTCCCCCCCTCCCCTTCCCCCCCTATCCCTCCTACCTCCCCTCTTTTTTACGCTCATATTCCTTTTTCTATCCCTATCTGTCCTTCTACTGTCCCTCCCCCCCTCCGCCTTCCCCTTTATCTTTTCTCCCTCTCCCCCATCCCTCTCCCTTCCATCACATTTTCTCCCCGTATTTTCTTCCTTTACTTTCCCTCCCTTCTCCTCTTAACCTACCTCCCTCACTTTCTCCCTTTTTTCCTACCCCCTTTTCTCTCTCTCTCTTCGCCTCTTCCCATCTCCCCACCTCTCCTTTCTCCCCTCCTCCCTTCCTGCTTCTCTGCCCTCTTTACTCACTTCTCCCCCTTTCCCTTCCCCCCCCCCCACACCACAAAAACAACACCACCACACCCCCCCCCCCCCCCCCCCCCCCCCCCCCCACCCCCCACCCCACCCCCCCAACCCCCCCCACACCCCCCCCCCCCCCCCCCCCCCCCCCCCCCCCCCCCCCCCCCCCCCCCCCCCCCCCCCCCCCTTCCTAAGGGCTGACTTTTCCCCCCCCCCTTGACCCAGGCTTCCCCTTGTTTATCAGCACCACCCGCGCTCCTCCTTCATTCTTTTGGCGCATTCCAATATAAATAGAAGAACGGGTGGACGTTTCTCTTTTCAGTTCCCCCAACAGCCCTCGACCCCATCCACTTTCTTTTTCTCTTCCCCTCCTACTTTTTAGTTGATGGCTGGGTTTTCCTGGCGCTTCTGAAGCTGCATACGATATTTTTTGTTTAGGCTCCTACCAACCCTAAGTCCCTTTTTTTTCTCATTTCGAGCGCTACTCGTAAGTTTCGCCTTCCCGGAAGGTTCATTTCCTGGTCAGCCGACCTCCCTTCCTATTCCGTTTCTAGCCTCCAATGCACTCTGACTCCCTGTAGCCAATCTCTCCACTCCCTCCGTCCCTTTTCAGAACAGTAGATTTTTCCCCCGCCGGGATTCCGTAGTCCCCCCTTAGAATAAAACCTGTACTGCGCCATCTTCGGCTTCGCCTTACAGTGTTTGCTTCTCCTGCACCCTCACCACCTAGATAGTCCCTTGCCAATGCAACTCTAGTTATTGTGGTTTGTTTTGGCCCCCCCTTTGACCTTCTCATCCCCTCCCGGTTCCGATCTTGGGCTCTCTTCCCGCCGCGACCTTCCCCTTGTGTTAGTGTTGAAAGCGCACCTCAGCTTCTTCGAGAGGAGATGTTCAAATCGCGTGTCCGTACCACTTGAACACCACGGGTTTTTTCCGACGGCCTCGTCGTTGGGACTCTCCTTTTCGCCTCCCCTCCCCAGATAGCTTTCTGCCCTCTAGATCAATTACCCTCTTTTTCCCTCCACCGAGGCGCGCGCGACCTCTGAAAAGCCTGTTGTTAGAGGGCGATCATATCCGTGTATCTTCGGAGATTCTCTCCGTCTTCGCCACACTTGCAGTTCACGATCTCCGTTCGCGCGCGCCTTGTAATAGAATCCGCCTTAGTAACGGTAGCTCTGCTCTTTTCCTCTCTTCAACAAATCTTCCACCACCACCCTGCTTTGAAAGTTATTCCCCAAAACCACCCGCTCCGCTTTGAGGCGTTCTTCACAGAAAACTTGACGTCGAGACTTCATTTTTTGATCCTTACCGTTTCAGGTTTCCAAGGCTCTTTTTTACTTCCTCCGGTGCCTTTGTGGGCCCCTTGAATGAGGAATCCCCGAAATTGGCTGAACTCCCTCCCATCTCGCCCCATGTCATCTTTCCTTTTCTTATGGTTCAACTCAAATATATTTTCCCTCTTTCAGACGAGGTCTGACTCCCGGTTTGTGGGTTGCGAGTTTTGGCGTGTTTTCTTCGAACCTTGTTTTCCCCTCCAAGAGTTAGTCCGCCGAAAGTTTTCTCGATCTGTCTTGCGACCGTGCCGCCCCTTTCTTCGCTCCCTCTCTCATGAGTTGATCGAAAGCTCTTTCCGGGACACTTTTCCGGGTAGCACTCGACGCGGCTTTAAGGTCGAATTAACTCCTGGCGCGGCTTCTTCGTTCCCTTGGAATTGACGATCGTCCTTTCTCTCTGCATCTCCCCATGCCCCTCGCATGACGGTTCCTCATTTCTACGAGTGTTGCCCTTCCCGTCCCCCTTCTTCCCCCGCCACTTGCCCCACGTTTATATCCCGAGCCCTTCCTGCTCGAGGCACCGCTAATGAACGTCCCTCGGCCTTTTAGTATCAGTTTGACGGCGTGTGATAGTTCACACGGCGCTTGGTGTTACAATGACCCCACCCGCTCCTGCACGGCTTAGTCTGCATTTTTGAGCGTTCGACGAACGCCCAATCCCTTAGAAAACGTCGTTCGAATTCCCTTCCCCCTCCCCGCCCCTTTAAGTGGCTTTAGATACCGGCCTCACGTTCTTCATGCCCCCCTTGTTAAGACTCACCCAGAGGGCCACGACCGTGCCAATGCGCCTTTTCTTGATCTGTCTACCTAAGTTCCAGTCCTTCTAACCCTCAGACGTTGTTCGCGGGAACCGTATCCTCAGACGTATAATCCCCCGGTTTTTGCTCGACGCCTCCCCCTTTACGCTTCCCCACAAACACACTCTTTCCCTCCTGATCGAATCGCCCCATGCTCGATCACCACGGCACACCGTACCGCATACTTGACTTTTCTCGCGCCGCGGGCCAGGCTAAGTACAGCGTGTTTGCCCCCCACCCCTCGCTGGTCTCCGTGCAACCCGTTTCACCTCCGAGATTCGCTGGGTCTTTCTGTGCAATCAGGCACAAGTTTATTATACCTTTCTGGGCCCGACCCTGACCAAAGGCATATCCGGTGAACTCCATGGGACAGCAACAACCGTCTGAGTGCTACAGATTCCCCGACAGCTCTCGATCGCTCCCGGTCACCTTTC
>Ga0179593_1629037_pt1 | contig 15396 bp, 16 predicted proteins | sample CZODoug2_1_08_16_FD_185931 | JGI IMG/M metagenome (GOLD analysis project Ga0179593, IMG submission 185931) | Vadose zone soil fungal communities from Angelo Coast Range Reserve, California, USA - CZODoug2_1_08_16fungal (PacBio error correction) | ecosystem: Environmental > Terrestrial > Soil >... | reverse complement strand
TGCTGTTTCTTTCCTGGGACTGTTAAAGGTCATTCCGCCCCTTGCTTCGGCCTAAGAATTCTTCCCCTGTTGCTTCACGGTCTTGTAGCCCACTCCATTCTAGGTCCATGTTCCCTTCCCTAACTTTTACTTTTTTCATCCCGCACCCCCCCCTCTTTACCAAACGTTCTTTGACCTGAGCCTCCCTATTGGTTTTTTCAGAAACGACCTATTTTTTTTTGTCTGTCTCTCCTTTTCAAATTGATCATTTGGGGATGTTTTTCCCCCCTGTTCAGGTTTCCCGAAACTCCTTTAGTTTTTTTTTTCGCGTTCGGCCTCCGCAACCCCCCTGATAAAACTTTATTCCCCAGGTCTTTCTGGCGCTTTCTCCTTAGGTGAATTTCAAGCCTCCCCTTACCGGCTTCCCCGGGCTTGAAGCCAACTTAACAGCCCCTCGCTATGGCGCCTTACTTCCCTCGCTCTCGACTTCCCATCCTCTTGGCTTCCCCTCAGGTTAACCTCGAGTCGTTCCATGTTTTTTTAGTCGGCTCACCTCGGTTTTAAAGACCGCTCTCACGCCTCGAGAATTTGTCCGACTCTTTTTCAACCTCACTCTACGGTCGTTTTCTTACCCCCCACGGGTGAGGCGGGCTCATTCGTCTTTCGAGCCTACTTGGACCAAGTCTTTCCCCTGGAGGGTTTTTTTTTTGGGGGGTGTTAGTATGTTTTTATCCAGATCCCTTCGTGCGTCGACAAGTTTTTTTTTTCCTTGTGAGCGAATCTGACGACGGATAGTTCCCTCGGTGCCTCTCTCCCTTCGCAGTTTCAATTTTTGAAACTCGTCTCCCTCTTTTCGCTGAGCGGTCGACTCGCTGGCGCTTATTCTTCGTGATGAATTTGGTTTTCCCTTCCCGCAAGGGACGTTTTTTTTTTTTTTTTTCCCGTCCTTGCTGATGCCTTTCTTGTATGTTAGGTATACGATAATTTTACCCCCCCACTAGATAGGGGCCCTTTCTCGCATTCGCCTACCCCATTTGAATGCGGTCCTGCTTTGTTCCCCCTTCTCTCAGGACTCAGCCCTTTTCCACTCTGTTGAGAGTGTATTGGGTATTGCCTACTAGACTATTTTCCTCCCTTTCTGAACGTTAGGTCCACCTGTCCTCCCGTTCTTTCCCTATTGTTGAGTTCTCGAACGCGAGACCTGACGGTGCCGAAGCTTTTTTGTTTTCCCCTATAGATCTTCTATCCCTAAGGCCTCGTACCTATCCCTCTCATTCTCGCAAAAGTTTTCTTTTCCTACTATCTCGGATCCCCTTCAATCCCGTGCAGTTAGTTCCCAAGCTCCTGATCGGAACATTTATGGGATTTGGTCTTTAAATTTTTAGGTCCTCTTTAAGTCCATATCCTCACACCACTTCGTGGGGAAGTTTTCTCTTCTTCGGTTGGAGTCCTTTCCCTTTCATCTCTGTGTTGGACCTTTTTCCTACATTGGAGTTGCACCTATGCAAGAGCTCGATCCAGAAGAATTTTTTTTTAATTGAGTTCTCCCCTTTAACTAGCTCTTCGACCTGCAACTCTTTTTTTCTACTTCCTTATACGCGTCTTCTTTCCTTCATTCCTTGGTTGTTCCACGTGTCCCCTTTGTGCGGACGAACGTACCTTCGACCTGGTCTTGCGTCTTCTTTTGATTTTACCCAACACATTCGTGCTTTCTCACTGCCCTTTCAGTGCGTCCCTCACCGACTTTCCATCAGTTGTTTTTTTCTTCTCCTTTTCGAAGACTTTCTTTCCATCCTTTTTTTTTCTCCGAGCACTAGTTTTATGTTGTGAAGACGAACTGACCGGCTTTTTTTTCGACACGCTTCTAAAAGGGCACCGATTACGACCCCTACTACACGTTCGAGTCCTTTATCGGTGCAAGATATTTCCCTCGGACCCGAAGGTTTAGCCCGATGAGAAAGGTCGGCCGTGATAGGAGCTTTCGACGCTTGTATTCGCTTCTTTGCCAGAGGCCTTGCATCTTGGCAGGGCACCGTTGTTTTTTTTCTGGTCCAGAGGACAACGTCGTTTTTTTTTCTTTTTTACACGGACGCGCCCATGAGGTGTCGTGGTTGGGTATGGTTGGGGTTGTGCGACGTGTCCCACGGTGACGTTGGAAGAGTGGTGGAGAGTTGGGTTACACGACAGATTTGCACATCAAAGTCAGTCTACCCAAATTCGGGCGCCGTGTATTTCTTCCCCCTTTTTTGCTTAGACAGGATAACGAGCCCGCCTTGATTATTGTACTCGAGGGCATTTTTTTATGGGTCATTTTCAAGCGGGATGCCGAGTGGCCCGGCCGCCCTGGTATTCAGGTGGTGACTGGGGCCCCGGGCTTGACAGGTTCCTTCTTTTTGCCTTCTTAGGGGGTGTGTGTTAGCCTTAGAGATGCGCCCCCCCCCCCCCCCTCTGTGTCTGTCGGAATCGCAATGGGTAGCTGTTCGGCAGCGCGTGTGGTTTGGTTTTAGTTGCGACAATTTTGTTTATACGACCCTCGAGTTTCCCTTTTTTTTCCACCGTCGTTTCCCGCTACTGCTACTTGAATACGCATATCCGGTAAAGTTCCCGACCCGCCTATTCGTTAGAGCTTTCTCCGCCTGTCCAGATCAGTCCTAGAAGTTTTTTCCCAATCTGCGGCACTCACTCTTTTTTCATTCACGGCCTCAGCAAGGACGAGACTTTTTCTCGCGGAGTTTTTTTTTTTTCGGCCAGACCCCCCTTTCCTTTCCCTTTGGCACTCGTGATCGCGATCCCCCTCAGGGATTTTGCTCAGGCGTTGACATTTTTCTAGCCTTTTCCCCTTGTCCGCGATCTGCGACGTCCTTTCTTCACCATTTCAACTATTTTTTTAAGCGTGAGTCAGTGCAACCTCCTGTTTGGTCCCCCCTTTTTTCCAGCGGAAACTCTCGCCCCTCCCCCGGACCCTTTCTGTTTCAACCGGTCTGTTTTTCCGAACTTGTAGCCGCTTTCACCTTGGATCGGTGCCAGACGATCCTTTTTTTTTTCTTCGAGAGTTCAAGCTGTGCTCGCCTTTGAGGGCTGTTTTCTAGAAGCCCCGGCTCCCCCCTTTTTTCCTTTTGCTTTCTTTCGCGTACCCCCCCCCTTTTTCCCCCCTTCCTTTCGATCGGCCACGTCGTTGTGTTGTTCTTTTCGATGCCGAGTCCTTTTTCCGGTCATGCGCGCTTTTTTGCATCGCCTGTTCCTCCCGTCTTTTTGGCGGTCGTTTTTCGCATCCCCTGTCGTTCCCTCCCTTTATCGCCCCCCGTGCGACCCAGCCTTCATCCTGGTCTTCAGTTTTTTAATATATTCGGCCTTCACCCCTCTACTGACACGACGTATGTCTCTCTTTGCAAATCAGACATGTTTGATAGTTAGCCGTCCATTGCTTTCAACGAAGCGGGGTTTTCCACGAAAGGTGGACGGGCCCCCACACCGGGGGCCGGGGGGGAGAACCTCCCTTCTGGGGGAGACTACCTCAACCATTGAAAGGTAAAGGCAGTATGGAGCAGATGGGGGATGAAAAGCGGGAGGTTTTTTCTATAGGGATAGTTTACAACTTTCTCTCAATCTTACGGCGTGCTTGTTTGTGATGTAGGTAATAATAATCCAACGTCCCGCAGTTGGTCTGGGGCTTTTGCTGTCCTCTTTTTTGCGGCGTACCGCTACACGGAGAGGTTTGGCAGTGTGCCCCCTTCAAACCCAATTTCTGCTCCGTGGCACGGTAAGGGGGTTTTCCCCTTAATCAGTGTGACAACCCTTGGTTTTTTCCCTTTTCTTGTCTAGTTCTCAATTGCTTGAATCTGAACGTGTACGCGCCAACGACTTTGCTAGACGGAAGAATTTTCCTGCCTAGAGCCGGATATAGGATTTACTTATGATTCCTTTTCAGGGAGCGACCCCCTTTCTCCACAGGGGTAATGGGTACTACGGAGGTTAGTCACGTTTGTTATCTGATAGGCAACCTTTGGGGGTGCGAACCAGATGGAGCCTGTTTTTGATTCGTTCTTCCCTTACAGTTAATTCCCTTTCCCGACCATTTTTTTCCTTTGGGCTTACGTCTTTTTTTTTTATTTCGCAAGACTTCCAGTGTCCTGCTTTCCTTTCTTGACGTGAAGTTCTCTTTTGTTTTCACCGATTTCCCTGGCGTCCCAAACTTTACCACTCCCCTGGTGACTTTACGATCGACCTGTTTTGGGATTTCTTTTTTTCGCACTATTCGCCTACCTTTTTTCTGCCATGACGTCCCACACATCATGGCGAATAACGCGGACGTCCGAACCTCCCCAAAGCTCTCGATGGACCCCTTTTCCTCACTTTTTGCCTTTCTCCCCCCTCGAGGCCCTTTTCCCTTGCTACTGGGATCTGGGTAGTTTTCCCAAATAAAATTCTCCGTTGTCCTTTACGAACTTGTCAGGTCTTGCTGGCATTGGTTGAGGCGTTTTTCCCCCCTTCGTCCGAAGCTCCCTTTTTCCATCCTCCCGTTTGGTTTTTTTTTTCATTTTATGAGCGAGAAGTAGAAAATCTTGTTAGTTATGGAGGTTGCCGTTTTCGCTACCTCATTGCTCTTGTATCAAGGTTAATCTTAGATATGCGAGTGACATGATCCTCTCCTCTGAGGGGACCGTTTTCTTTCTTTCTAAGTCTCGCTTCCATGACTCTTCCCTTTTTCTTCTCCAGTAGCTGTTCAAACGAATGTGTTCCTCCCCAGCGGAACTTTCTCTTTCTGGACGACTTCTACTTAAGGTCCTTTTTCCTTGTCTTTCTAAGGCTCCTTCGGGCCTCCGCCAATTTTCTGGCCGCTCAATAACGACTTGTCTTTTGAGCAACTGTGTACCAGACACGTCTATGTTACCCTTGCCCTTGGTTTTTGTGTTTTTCCCTCCTGCAGTAGACTTCACGAATATACGGCTGGACAGGAGTCTCCAGTGCACTCCCTTTAATCATCAGTGGTGATCGGAGGGTGATGAGTCGCTACTGCGTAAGCACCTTCATTGCCCCCTCTGTGTTTTAGCTAATTTCGACAGTCCCCTGGTTTTTTGCCATTTCCCCTTCCTCCCCTAAGGCTCCCCCCCCTCTTCCCCCATTTAGCATTGCCACCCCAAACTCCTATCTCCTTCCCTGCGGGGGTGAAAGTGTCCCACATAGCCTATTCACCCCTGATGGCTTTTTCTTTTTTGGGTTTTTTCCCGTTCCTTTCTTCTGAGCATTGCAGTTCTTTTCGAAAACCAGCCCCTCCTCTGCCGAAGCAGCATGTCTTGCCCCTTTTTTTTTCCTTACAGGATTGTCTGGCTAGGGCCTTAAGCCATTGCCGTGTTTTTTCTGATTCACATACCCCCCCCGAGCCTCCTCTGCAAACTTTTCGCATCTAACTATTTTTCCTCCCTTGTCCATCCAAAGCTACCTCTCCTTCAATCTATCACGATTTTTTTCCCCCAATTTTCCGATTTTTGATGTTTGACTGGTCTTTTTTTAGCCCCTGCCCTGGTGGCTTTGGTTTTGGTTTTTAAGACTTCCACCTTCAGAGACCTTCTGGGTATCTGTAGACTCGTCTGCAGAGTACGGTACTAAAGTCCGTACGTCTACCGTTTTTTGCTGAGCTCTCCCTTCGATCGTCTCCCTTTGCCGAACGATTCGTCCCCATCGCCGGTTTTTCGATATCCTATGTGACCCTTTCAGCTTACTCTTAAGAATGATGTGCTTTTGCTAGCGGTTCAAGGTTTCCCCCTAAGGCTCTTTAGACTATTTTCCGATCTCTTTTCCTTTTGGACTCCCTTTCCAACGTTTGAAAAGGAGGGACTACATTTCCCACGTCTGTGGTCCCTTCCTTCTTCCTTGACCCTTGCTCATACTTTTCTTTTCAGTGGCACATTCAAAAAGACGCAGCATTTTTTTGATCTTATCTGTTTTATTTGTGACTCCAGATGCTCCGCAGGATTTTCCTTTTGGGCACCCGCGACAGCTCCCCAGATGTACTCAGACTTTGCAACTTCCTTTTTTTTTGCTTTTCCGTCCCGATTTTTTTTCCCTTAGCTTTTCTTGCGCTTCCACTTTTCTGATTTTCCCCCCCTTGTTCCCCCTATTTGACACGCAAAGTTCGCAGCACAGTTGTAATTTTTTCCTCCCCTTTTCCTTGATGCACCACCCTTTCGTCGTTGCCGAAGAGTTTGACTCACCCCCTTTCTTAGAACTCTTGGCCCCCCCCTCTTGGGCAACATTTCTCCTTCTTTCAATCCCCCCCCACTGGATTTTTTTCGTCCTTTTTTCAGATTTTCTCCGTTTCCTAGTTCCTTCCCCTTAAACCCCTGTTTCTTCCCCACCTGACGGTGTCTTGCTCGCAAGCTCCCCCTCGACTTCATTCCTCCCCCCCCGTTTTTTTCTTTTTCCCGGCCAGCAATGCCCCTCCTCTTCTTTTGTCTTTTCCCCCGACGACCCTGGATGTTTTCTTTCGAGACGGTGCTTCTTGACAGATCTCTTCCGAGAAGGTACCCCCCCTACTGTCGCGTCCTTTGGCTCGTATCCCCCTCTCCCCTTTCCGACCGACAGAGGGCCCTTAGTCCAAGCCCGCTGTTTTCATCTTGTGGGATTTCCCTGGCCTTATTTTTCTGGCCCAAAACTCGGTCCCCCAGATTGGATTTTTGTGAACGATTCTTCTCTGTAGATTCGAACATTGTCTCGAAATTTTCAGCCTTTTTTTTTTCGAATCTCGCTTTCAGTCCTCATTAATGATTGCCGGACCTACCTTTCCTTTTTCAACCCGCCTTCTTTTTTCCCCTTTTTTGCGGTATGCATCGGCACTCCAGGTCACGTCTTCCTTCTTTTTTCGCACGAAAATGTTGCTTTTTTTTTGAACCCGGGTTCATTTATCTACGTCCAGACCCACTTTGAGGTTTTCCAAGAATAAGTCTCCTCATTAGCCTTTTCATCCTTAGTTTCGACTGGAAGCTTCCTTTTGTAATACTGCTTCTCGCGTCTTTTACGTATTTGAGAGTCTCATGTCTTTTTCCTTTCTTCAAGCCTGGAAGAAGTTGTTCCTATCTTCTTTCTCCCCGACCGCCTTCCTAGAATGAACTGCAGGACGCCTGCGCGGATTTACCCTTTTTTTGGGGGGTTTTGTTGGTTTTTGGGTTGTTTTTTTTTTTTTGGGAAGGTGATTTTTGTTCTCGGTTTTCTTTCTTTGCGGGTGGGGGCTTTTTTTGGAGTTGGTAGGGAGTTCCAATATCCTTTCGTCGGCTCGAAGGCGTCCCCCCCGTTTCGATACAATTTAAAAGTTCGTGGCGGTATCCTGATTTTTCGACCCTGCTTGTTCTTTCCCTAGATATGGGTACTTTTTTTCATCGACCAGTTGCCCTTCTCGGAAGAGGTTTTCCTTCCCCTCTGGAACACGATTTTAAGCTTCTTGCTCCCTTGTCCCTTTCAATGTCTTTTTTTCCTCCCAGGCTCCTTCTCCGTCCTCTTTTTTGTTGCCTTTGTTGATAGGTACTTCTTTTCCATTGATGGTGCCACTTCTTCCTCTTTCCAACGTTCCCTCTCAGTTCTCACCGTTTCTTCGATTGTCGAGCTTGGCCACACAAGAGCCTTCTTTATTTTTTGGTGGGACTTCCCTCCCCCTGAGCTTCTCCCACTCTTCAGAATACCTTTCCTTCACATTTTCCCCCAGTCCCTTTTGTGCGCACGGGAGTCGCATGCCCTTCCCTTTCAAGCCACCTTTTAGACTTTCCCCCTTTGCCCGAGCGCTTTTGATTTTTTTTTTCCCCCGTCATTATTATTCTCTTCCAACTCGGCTCTTCGCTTGGATGCCTCAGGACGGATTTCCCGTGCGATGTCTTGCGGTTTCCTTGCCAGACCCCCCCACCTTTCAATCCCTTCCTCCTTGAAACTGGTCCGAGCGAATTTTTTGCCTCAGACGTTTCGGACTTTTCGTTCCCCGCTGCTCCCCCTTCTGCGACGTAAGCGTGCTCCGTCTGCCGGCTGGGTTTCGGCGCTGTCTTCACCGTTGACACCGCTTGAGTCGGTTGTTCGAATTCTCCCCCTCCAAAATCTCCCCATGGGCCCTTTGGGTCTATCCACTTTTTCCGACAGATGTATCCTCCTTCCCTTTTTGTTCTCCAGCAGACCTTCATTGTTAGTTCATAGGTGCGTGAGCAGCCCTTTCTTCTTCGCTCAAGATATTCCTCTTTTTCCGTTTTTCTTAGGGTCGAGTTTCAAAGTCCTTCTTTGTTTCCTTTTCGCTAAGCTATACTGAAGAGGTCTCCTTCCGAGGCTCCGAGGTTGGCTCTTGTGTCAGTAGGTTGGGTATTTCCTTCTAGAGAACCCCTTTCTCGAACCTCAACGTACGGTTTCGACTACCTTTTTCCCCTCTTTTAATTCCAAGTTTTAAGAGAATTCCCATGAGGTCTCTTTTGCAGAAGTCTTCCCACAGATTTTTCAGCGGTCTTCCCATTGATTGGTCAGTGAACCATCCTAAGCTCGGGCCCTCTCATGCGAGCGTTGACAATTTAGAGCAACCCCCCATCGGTAGAGGTGACCCGCTCTAATCGGTATTTAGCTTTTGGTGAGGGCGTTGAGTTCCAGCCGGTCTCCCGGCTCTTGGTCTAGGGAGGACAATCTTCGACCTTAGTTTTTCCCCCATGCGTTTGGATCCGACAATCAAGTTAATGGATCCCTTTCTATGAGGTGGTTTCTAAGCATTTGGGAAGACCGTTTTTTTTCGTACGTTTCCCACCCATACAGCCTCCTACTTCTTGATAGAGGTGTACGTAGCCCAAACTGAAAGGTGGTTGATTTCTCTAGATAATTTTCGGGTTTTTCTGCATTGAGATTTTCTTTCTTAAACCTTCTTTCTTGAAAGCAAAGCTTGAACACGGTTTTGGTTATTAACGTGATGACCTGTTTTTTCTCCTACGAGACCTTCGGAGTCTCTTTTGATCCCTCAGCGGCCCCCCCCCTTGACATTCACTTACCTTTCACCTTTTTCCTGGAGACGATTCTGGGACGTTGAGTTCCCCCTACTCTTTCTCTGCAACTTTTCAAAATTTTTTTTTCTCGAGATTACCTTCTCCGTTAAGTTCTTTCTGAAACATTCGCTTCTGGTGCCCTCCCCCGCTCCCACGTTAACCTTTTCGATAGGTAACCCTAATACTTACTGAACATCTCCGTTCATCATTTCTCTTAAAATTTCTGAAGAATTTCCCTGAGCGTCCCTGCCTTTTCCTTATAGTTTTCCTACCCCTTTTGTCTTCAAGAACTGTGGGGCGCAACGTCCTCCCCCCCCTCGTTTTTCCAAGCCCTTTTACTCCCCCAATTTCTTCCAATGTGTGGATTTCTGAAGACGACTTTTTCTTTCCAGATAAGGACTATGTCGGGGCGTTAAATTTCCAGGCACTCTGCACGGTTTTTTTTTTTGCGAAACCTCTCTTCGGCTCCCGTAGACTTATGTCTGAACGTTGGTTTTGATCCGACGGGATTTTTTTTTTTTGCCCGAAATTTCTTCCTCTCTTCTGCCCCTAATTTTTTTTTTGCCTCTCTGTGTTCTTTCAGTTTTTTGCGGCGTTTTTTGCTCCTTTCTTGAGAACATTCACGTTCCCCCGTGAATTTAGGGGCTGAGGACTCTTCTTGATCAGGACTTAAAACGCTTTCCGATGGTCGGCGGATATTTTCTTCAAGACTTTCTAAACCCCCTCTCCTTCCCCCTTGCCACCAACTCTTTATCCCATCCCATGGCTTTCAAGAGGCGGCTCTTTCCTCAGGTTTTGCTGGTCTAAAGCGGCCTTTTCGGTACCATTTTCCCTTCCTTTTTGTCCAGAGAAGCCTGTTGCTTAGGTATGAAATTTTCTTGAAGTTCTTCAATTCCCCCCCTAATTTTCCTTGTCGTCCCGACCATCTAGCTGACTCCAGCCTCCCCCTCTATCGAAGATGCCCTAAGTTTCTTTCGACTGCCCCTCTACTCAGAGGTCTTTATGAGTCTCCCCAAGATGGAAATCCCGGTTATGACCTTAACCTCACGTTTTTTGATTTTGAAACGGTTTTTTTTTTTTCCGGTCATCAAACGATGTTTTTCCGGCTCGCTCCCCCGACCCTCCCCCTTCCGATTCATTCGGCTTCTGACCAGTTTTAGTCTCGTTGCTTCTATGTAGGGTTGGATCCCCCCCCCTTCCAGGATTCCCACCCCCACAGGCATCATGCCCTGAGCCCCTCAGCCCCTCCCTTCCCCTGCACTTGACCTCGTCATCGCCGTTTAAGCTTCTTCTATACGTTTCCCCAGCGATCCATCTTCCCTAAGATGATCCAGGGACGGCCCTTCGCCAGATTTCTCGCTTCTCCTCCAGTTCCCGCGCTTAGATTGTCACTATCTTTAACTATCCTTTAGGCGTAGTTTTTTTTCGAACCGTATCCTTTTCTTCGGTCAATTTCTTGTTTTTCTCCCGGGCGTGTGCCTTTTGGTTGACCATATTCCATGTTTTTTCGTTTACGCTGCGCTTCCCCTTCCAACCCTTTTTCGACAACCTCAGAAGTGTTTTTGTCATCTGTTTTTGGCTTGCACGATATCCGCCGTTGAGGTTGCCCCCGCCGGATCGATCCCCCCTCCTGCAATCGTCGCTATGCCGCATCTTTTTTTCCGGACTCCCCGTCCCAGTCACGTTGTACGCCAGTCCTTACATTACTCGCTCCATTTGGCGCTCACTGGCCCAATTTTGTCTTGTTGCCCTTCGATTTCCTTTGACAGTGGATCAGGATGATGTTTCAAGGAGGCCACCTTTCTGGGATTTTTCAAGAAGTTTTCTTTTCCTCCAAGATTTTTTTTTTCGGCAGTCCTCTGGGCCAGTTCCCTCGATTAAACTTGCGTTTTTTTTTTTTTTTCGGACCTTGCCCTGCCCTCCCGTTCCTATCTCTTGATCCAACTTTTCCAAGAAACCTCAAATTTTTGGAAGTCCAGTATTCTTTAATTTTTCCCCCCGTCGAGCTTCCAACAAGTTGTCCGAATTAGTTTCTGGAGAATGCCCCTTCCTAGGAGCAATCTTGTTTTTCCAAGTTCGATCTAGTTATTTTTAAATGGTAGCACGCTGACGGTTCAGCTCCCCGCTAAATTCTAGGACCATTTCAGCATATCAACAACTGAACCCCTACCAACAAATTTCCACGAGGGGTAGACCTAGACATTCTCTGGCTTTCCTCAGTCCCCTCCTCCTCATTGGGGCGATTGTTGTTCAAGAAATCTCCAAAAACCCATTTGGCTCATCAACGAGAACAGTTTGCTTTCCGATCATCAGGCCATTTTTTCTCCTCAGAGTCTTTCTGTAATCCTTTTTTCGCATCCAGATAAGTTCCTAATGATTAACTCATTTAATAGATAGGCTTGACAAAGCAGGCATGAGTTTTTCGGTCTTGTCGGTTTTTTTTCCCACTCTTCCCCCACTACGTCCTTTTCTTTCGAGTGTGACAAAAAGTGCTTCTCACCTTTTTCTTCGAAGTTGTTCAAAACCCCTTTTTTCCTTCTTAAAGCACTTGCTTTTTCCACCGGAAGGTCTCCTCCTAGTTTTCTCTTCTCTCTCGAACTTTTGTTGTTTTTTTAGGATTGTCACATGCGAGGTTCTCCTTCTCCTGATCTCGAACGCTTTTTTTCTGCTCCCTCCTCTTTTCGTCCGATCCCAGCCTATCGGGTCTGCCTTCTGAACTGGAAGCTCCTATTGTCTGTTCACAGGCCTCGTTTCCTCCATTCCTCCAGTTTTGAGCGATTAACTTTCCTTTCCACCATGAGCTTCACTTCCTCTTCGCTCTGCCTTCTAGCGTTCCTCTTTCCGGACAGTTTCCACAGCCTTTCTTCTTGCTACCCAAGGCTGATGTTTTCCATCGGCACAACCTTTCCCATCGTTATTGGTTTTATCTCCTGGTCCGTTAACGGTCCACCTTCACTCCGGCCCCTTAGTTTCTCTTGTTTTCTTTCACCGCCCTTTTTCGCGATCGGCCTCATCAGTCGGGCGCGACAGTATTTTCTGGTTGCTTTTCGATGTACCGTCCCTACGGGCGGGTCCCCCCCGTCCTCTGAGAGGGGATTTTTTTTCACTCAGAGGGAAGCGTCTGGTTTGGTTTCCAAAACCCCGTCGCATTTTCCCCCGGTTTCCCCTTGCCCCCAACTTCTATGCGTGACCTCCAATTTCGTCAGCTTTGCCTTTTCGGTTTATTTAGCTGGTTTCTCTTTGTCCTTTAGTGCCGCAGCCCATTCCCCCCCCGTTAGTCCTCGAGAGAACTTCCGATAACTTTTTCTTCCTCATTGGCGCCCTTTCGTCATCTTATCCCCCCCTGCTTCCAGACAAATAAAGCTGGTTTTTCGCCCCGGATCGTTATATCACTCTCGTCTTTTCGCGGGCCCACCCTCAAGACTTGTCATGCAGCGCCAAATGCGCGTGACTGTTTCCAGATTTTTTTAGCGTGAAGCCGTTTTTTATTCCAGGTTTGCTCTCCCCCGATTGAACATTTGTTTTTTGAGACTTTCGCTTTCTTGCAAGGTTCCCCCCGCGCATCCAGGTTGGCGCCTCTTCCTACAATAGCCCACCCGTTGGTCGAACATTGTTTTCATTTTTTGTAAATGCCCCTAGGGGTCCTTTAACGTAGGCGAATGTAGCCAGGCCTTTTCTGGAGAAGCTCCGGTATCCCTCCAGGATTTTTAGTTAATTTTTTCCCATGTACTTTACTCTTGATTCCTTTCTATCCTTTTCTTGTTCTCCTTCCTCGCAGTCCGACAACCCTCGCGCTGCGGTTCGTCTTCTTTCAAAGAAAGAGAGATCGGCACGTCGCTAGAGGAAGGCGCAAGCTTTCTCAGTGAGATTTTTTTCTTTCTCTTCCTCCAGTCCTGTCCGGTTTTTCTTTCCTGGATCGAGAACCACTCTTTTCAAGACCCTAGGCTTGTCCGACGCTTTTTTTTTCCTTTTTTTTCCTTCGAACCCTGGGTCGTTTTTCCTTTGCCGAAAAGTTTCTCCCTCACAAGCGTGGATCAGTTTATTCCCAATATATGGCTTTTTCTCTTTTCATGAAATTCCCTCGGTGCTGTTTTTTGGACTTTTTTTAGAAGATCGTTTCCTGGTGGTATTTGCCCCTGACGAGCAGAAAACTTTTCGTTCCAGGCGAAAACTGAACATTCGAAGCGTTTTTTCCCCCTTCCCTGGCATGACCGAAACGCCCCCTCCCTCTGAGCGGCGCAATTGAGGAGGGAAGTCAAAGCATTACGATTTTCTTTTCTGGCCTCCAACCCCCGCACAAGACACTTTTTTCTATTTTTTTCGAAAGTCTTTCCCGGTATCGAGGCCCCCTTTGTTTGGCCCGTCTTTCTCGCCTTCGTGGCAAATTCGTTTTTTTCTGACTCCTTGACATTCCTGCTGGTAGAAAGGGTTTTTGATCAAATGCAGAGTGTGGCATCTTTTAAAGGCGTTTTTTTTCCTTCTGTACCTTTGATCCCCTCTTTTGCCCCCAACCTCTTTTTCCCCCCTGCCCTGCGCACAGCGTCGTCATCCCTGGTCAAGGACATCCAGTTTCTTTCCGCTGTTCATGGCGGATGAGGCGAAATTCCTTCCGATGACTTTTCAACCCACATACTTTCTTTTCTCCAGAGCGCCGTTCCACACCAGTCGGCCCAGTAACGTCTTTTGAGAGCGAGTGAATTTCGACTGTCCTTCTCACCCTGCAAGGTGCCTTATCTGGGGAGCGCTCCTCCATTGAAGTGACCCTCCCTCCACGGGGCAGGCTCCCCCTTTTCCTATGAATTCTTTCCCGCTTGCCAGAGTGAAAGGAGGTTAGCTTACATATCATCCTTTGTTTGAGAGAGAGCGTAAAATCTTGCAGGCGCCGATCCCGTTAGGAAGGTTTTCCAGACATTTTTTTTTTCCTTTTCTCCCAGGGAACCTTTCTTCTCTTTGCTTGCGAGAAGAGAAGGAACTTTGCCGTGTCTTTGCGCCCCCCTCCACTTCTTATCGCTCCGCCCTTCACGCTCCTTCTCCACCCCCTAGCTCGTGTCCCCTACTTCCTACACATCCCTCCTCTTCTTCTTTCCCCACCTCCTACCCTCCCTCTTTCTTACGTCTTCCGTCCCATTCCTCACACTTCTATTCCCGTTCGTCTCCGCTTCTTTCCCCACCCTACCTCTTCCCCGGTTGCCATCCGTTTCTCTCCTCCCTCCCCCCCCCCTTCCCATTTTTTCATCTCCTCCCACCCTGCCGTTCTCCTTTTCTTGGTTTCCCCCACCTCGCCCCTTTTTCTCGCTTTCCTTTTCCACCTCACTATCCGCCCCCCTTCTTCCCCGTCTCCCCCCCCCTCCTCCTTCCATCTCCTCCCCTCCCCTTCCTCTCACCCTCTCCTCTCATCTTCCCCCCCCTTTTAACCTCCTTTTTTTTTTCTCCCCCCCTTATCCCAGAGTGACGTCCTGTTCTACGTGTTTCCAGGAGTGTTTTTTTCCGTCTAACTTTTTTCCATGAGCGTAGGGATTTTTTTGACCCTCTTCCTTGCTTTCTTCCCCCTTTTTTTCTGTTGCGCGCGCGGAATTTAACGTATCGCAGTTTTTTCCCTCATGCCAACTTCGCTCGTCTTCCAGGTACCTCTAGTTCTCGATTCTTCTTCTTTTCCCGAAGTTTTTCACAGAAGGCGAGAATCCCCTTTCCCACCAAAAGCCATGATTACAATTAAAGACTTGTTAGGCCGCGAAACGCCGTCCTTTGTCTGGTTCTCTGGTAGTTCCAATTTTTTTTTCCCGGTCTTTCCCTCGTTCCTCGCGAAGATGACTGGCCCGTTCTGCAATCACGCGTCTTTTCTTGCCAGTTAGTCAGCCTTTATTCCGACGCGCCTCAACTTTTCCCAAAGGATCTCCTCTGCCTGCACCTTTTTTCATTTGTATCTTTCACTACATCCCCTTATTGATGGGTCCCATAACGATACCTCTTTTTTTTTTCCAATTCAGATCCCTTCTTTTACGACCTTTTTTCTCGGCGCTGATGACCACCAAAACAGCTTCCCTTGAGGAGGTCTTTTGCGAGATTTTTTTCCTGTCCATTTCTCAGACTTTGAAGTCCCCCCTCACGGCATGATCAAGACCTGCGATCAGCTCTGCCTTTTTCCGGCTGCGTCTCTTCCCTTCGATCTCTGCGAGTGATTTTCGGAAGATTCTTTTTTTTTATAACAGACGTTTTTCGTCCCCTTTTCTCGCTCACGCCTTCTTTGGCTTTAAATGACCCGAACTGTCTGGAGGCTTTTCTCCAGATTCCCAAGTTTTCCCTTTCTACCCTTTTTTCCTCTCCCATGTCCTTAGGCGTGCTCTTCCCGATTGTTTTGTCCCTTGTTCTCGAAACCTCAGGTGGAGCCCGATGAGAATACCCGGATCTTTCACTTTCAAAGCTA
>Ga0179593_1516203_pt1 | contig 15396 bp, 13 predicted proteins | sample CZODoug2_1_08_16_FD_185931 | JGI IMG/M metagenome (GOLD analysis project Ga0179593, IMG submission 185931) | Vadose zone soil fungal communities from Angelo Coast Range Reserve, California, USA - CZODoug2_1_08_16fungal (PacBio error correction) | ecosystem: Environmental > Terrestrial > Soil >... | reverse complement strand
CGAAGAGACACCGGACGCCAGGCTCCAAAAATAACCGCCCCCCCCCCCTTACAGCTGAAGAGCTTCTCTTCCTCTCTTTACCTACAGAGCTCGGCCTTCCGCCTCTCCTCTCCATCTTTCCCATTTCGGCTAGTCGTCTTCTTCTCGCTTTCGTGCGCGGTTGAGCGATTCCACCTGCTGCGCCCTCTCGTTCTTCAAGGCGAGATCTTCCAACGTCTACACCCAGAGACGATTCCCTCGTCCCACTATGTCGTGATAATTCCACCCCCTTACACCCGCTAGCTCAGTTTCCACTGTGGTCTCTTCTTTTTCATCCTCAGGAGCTGGGTGTCTTGGTGCCTCCACGAGGCGGCGGGCTAGAGTCAGCTACTCCGGGAATTTCCCCTCCTCCCTTAGCCGCTTCTCCCTTTTGTCTTTCTCACGAAACTTCCTTTTTTTTTGAGCCCTCCCCGACTACGACCAATCGCACTGAGTCGGCGTCCCCAGGTAGCTTCTTTTCATAACTCGCGCCGCGCCTGTCCGACTTGTCTTCTCGCTGGAGCAGTTTCCTTCTCAGCTAGGAGCCGTCCCGTCCTGGCGAGACCCTCGTGATCAGACTCTCTGATCTTCTTACACGCGCATTTAGCTAGTACGCAGAGTTGCGCCCTCCCAGGCCTCTTAGAATGGTCTCTTTAGCGCATTTTCCTCTCTGAATTTTTTCCTTAGACCTGCTCCACTTAAGGTTTTTGCGAATATTTCCCCCGTCGCTGCGCAAAGGGCCGGCCTCTAAGCAGGACATATATGGATTGTGATCTCTCATCCATCTGATAGCTTTCCACTGATGGCCAGTTTCGACGCTATTCGATACTGCAGAACGCACGTGAGTCCGAACCTGACGGCTTGAAGCCTGAGATCAGACCCCTCTCGCCGGGACCTATCCATCCCGGTCCTCTTCCTGCCTGTACTAAGAGTGTTACCAACTTTTCCCTTTCACTTGCGTTCGGTTCCAAGCTCCCTTTTCCTCCATCAACGAGATCGACCCCTGCCCCCTTCCGCTTACGAGATCAGTCTATTGCCTTTTGTAGTTTTTTTCACATCTAATCGTCGCACTTTTTCCCTTAGGTCCATTCTGTAGAACTTAGGCTTTTCCTGAGATCCTGGACTGATGACTCCGAAAGCGAATCGTTCAGTGTCCCCCCCTTTTCGTTAGCTTCCTTTGACCCCCAACCTTATGCCTCTCGGAGATGTTGTCCTTGGTCCAGACGGGAGCGCGGCCTCCTGCAAATAGTCGGATGACATCTTTTCCTTTTTTTTATCGTCCGCCACTCGATGACTCTGGTCGAAGAATGCCCGTTTCCTCCCCCCGCCAAATTGCGGTGCAGCAGACTCGGACTGGTCTTCTTAATCCTTCGCTGGAGTCTCCCAGGGCTACTTTTTTTTGACCACACGCATTTCAAAGCTAGGCGAATTGTTGAAGATCCCATATCTTCTATTCCTCAGTTGTTGTTGTTGATCTTCTCTTTTCCTTTCAACAGCTCCTGACGCGAGAAATGGCTTTGGTCTCGCCAGGGGAGCGAAGATGGACTCCTCTTTTCGTTATGTCGCTTGGACCCCTTTAGATTTCCGAGATAATTTTCCCGGTTGAACATTGTGGCAGTATCGTTTAATAGAGTGTCGTCCTTCTCCCAGTGGAACGTTTGTCCTCCACGACATGTTGTTAGTGTATCTAGGCGAGCATCAGTCCCAATTTGAACCTAAGCGCCGCGTCCGCCGGTCCTCTTCTGTCGCGTCTGCTTAAAATAGAAGCCCTGGCCCCTTGCACTTTCTTCAACCTCGGCGCCTCATCTCTTGAGGAAATAACTCATTGCTGTCGTCTCTCCTTTTTATTAGTTGCCCACGTGCGGAGGTTTTTCTAATCCTTCCTGCGAAACCCTAGATTTCGTAGAAGGCCCTCCCGTGCAAGATAGATATACGTTTCCCCCTGATCCCTTTCCTATTAGTTTTGGTAGAGCCCGCCTTGCTCTGAAAAATGGTGATCAGGTCTCGAGGATACCTTTGACTCTTTTCTTGGTCCCGTCGAGATGGCAGACGTAGTCCGGATCTCGTACTTCCTTTTCTTTTTCAGGACCAACGCGGCGGCTTCCTTTCGGACTGGATCGAATCTCCATCGAAGACCGTGAGATCATTTCCTAGATTATCTGTTTTCTCTAGGCTAGACCATTCCTTCATTCTGCGCATCTCTTCTCTTTGTCGAGAAACCGTCTTCCGTCGTATTCCCGTCTTGTTCTTTCCGGAGATTCCACCCCGTCGCCTAAGAATCCTGATTTGCGAAGGCGGAATAAACTCATCCTTTGGCTGATCTTAGTTATGTTCAGGCTTAGGACTCGAGACGACCCCTGCACTTGGATAGTAGCCGGAAGGGTCTCCTTTTACTATAGAGGATTACCTTAGGCAGTCTCTCTTTTACAGCATATTATCACGTGAGTCTTCTTTTCCTTCCTCGCGTCTTTATTCTTATCCCGTCCCTCCATTCCTTCTATCTTGTTGATTTCTCTTTTCCTTACGCGAAAGAACTCCGATTTCGATCTCGCGCATTTAGACCTCCTCCGCTTCGGTGGTAATGCCGGACGTCGAGAGGCCCCATACTCTCTTTTGATTCTCTAGTTAAGCATAATCCGCCTTTCCTTCCAAGTCTTGACTCCGCCGATCTCCCCCCCCCATTTCGATATCGAGTTCTCGAGGCCCTGGTGACCTTACGACTTTGACGCGTGCCAGCACTTCCCATATTTGGTATTTGGCCCTCCCTGACTTACCAGATCTCGGTTCCCTTGTGTTGTTACAGCTCCGGCACTTCCGGAGAGCAGGCGCCCGAGATCGTTGCTTTTCCTCTGCTGTCGTTACTGTCTGATGATCGAGCGCTCCGTAGAGCTCGTCTTCCTCCTCCCTTCTCGTCTCGGGGGACTGGATGTGTGGCAGCTACCTTTTTTCCCTTTCCAACTGCTCGGTATAGATTTTTTTTTGACATGCTTCAGGAGCCGTCCTCAGCTTCTCCCTTTCCCTGTAGCAAAGGAGGAACCCCCCCTCGACCCCCCCACCGTTGACCCGTTGTGTCAACCTTTTCCCCCTCCGATGTCCATATGGGACGGCCACCGTTTCTTTTGGCACTCTATCTCTTTTCAATCCTTTGTTTCAAGGACAACAAACCCCCCCCCAGTCTTCACCGGTCCCCCCCCTCTGAAGAGATAGGAGTGCTTCCCTTGGTCACGGTGGGAGAGGTGTCGTTCTTCCTTTTCTTTCCCCCTCCCGCCTGCGCTCTCGCTTGCCGCTCTTTCTTCATGAAGAGTGTTCCTCTTCCGTGCCCCCTCCGACTCCCCTAAGGCGCCCACCCCCTTCCCCGCGACGAGCTGTTCACCCACGATCCTCGACTCTCTCATCCTCCCTCCCTTCAGGCTTTGTTTCTTTTTGTGCGCCAACCCCTCTCTTAGGGAGCTTCATGTTCTTTTCCCCTACCCCCTCCTCTGCGCCGGAGCTGCGATCTTCTTTCTCCCTCCCGGGCTCTCCCCCCCCTTCTACCCACAGAATCCCGCTTCCTTTTCGGAACAATATTCTCTAACTGTCACCCAGATGCCTCACCCCTCCAGATAGTTCATGGGAAGCGGAGCTTGGCGGAGTTTTTCTGACCGGCTCTCTTATTTTCCCCTTTTTTTTACCGGCCCTTCTTTTGGCGGTACTGCTCCTACAAGCTCTCCCCCCGTTTACCACCCAAGGAGCGCTTTCCTCCCCGTTTTACGACTAGAGTCCCGGTGGCGCGTTCGAATTTCCACTAGCCATAACTATTCCCCTTGTCTTTGATGCGGACTCGCTGCCGCTCAAGATCACGCCTTCTTGGCCCTTTAGACTGACTCTTTTTAGCATCTCCGCCCCCAGGTCTCTTCCGAGGAGACTCCAAGACGCCGGCGACGGCTAATCATATAGTAGATCGCCTTCACCTTCGGTTTTTCCCAGACCCTTTCTAAAGAGATAGTGATGAGTAGAGGAACTTAGTGTATTTTTCCTGCCGAGATGGATCTTCCGTGTTACATCGTCCTTTCTTTCGCCCGGAATAGACTGGAGAACAGTTCCTTTTGACTCTTGATTACGATGACGAAGCCCCGGAAGCGATTCCCTCACTATGGGGACCCCCTCCGGCTGAATCTCCGCTTTCCTTTCTGAGATTCTTTTTGATCGTCTGTAAGCGAAGCCGTTTCGTCCCTGCTGGACATCGAGTCTAGCCCCTCTATAGCGTTTTGCTTTTCTCTCTCATCCTCTTGATCAGCAAGCCTGCCCCACAATTATCCCCCCTGCGTTTCGGGCGCGCCCAAGCCCTATCTCTCGGTGCTTTTGATCGAGCTTTTCCTGCCACTGTTTTGCTCCTTCTTATTGTGCAGCCTCCTAATTCGCCCCCCCTGCTTCTGCCTCCGGGCGGAACTTTACCAGCTTGGTCCCTCCTCAATTTCTTCGAACTCCTTCGGGGTGCTTAAGCGGTCTGTTCTTTTCATCGTGACCGTGGGCACCTTCGGTTTTTGTTAATATTCCTCCTTTCAGAATCTCCCTGCTCCCTTTATGATGAGTTTGAAGTGTTTTCTTTCCTACCTAAGACGTGCGTCCTCTCATCATTTTCCCCCCCCCATTCGTCAATGTGCGTGTACTTTCTGTCCACTTAGAGGGAACTCTCCTATTATCGTGGTCCTCCTTCCTCCCTTCTCGAAATCGCAACTTGTGTTTTCGTTTTTCTTGATCGATCGCTTGGGCTCCAAGGGTTACGCCCCCGGGACCCTTTGGCCCTTTTCTTTTTTGAAGCGCCTATCTCTCTCCTTCTCTCCGTTTTTTTTTTCTTCTTGCGCTCAACCAGCTCCCCCGGGGCGCGCGCGGTTTTTTCTCCCTTGGTAGGAGAATGGGAGACGATGCGATCCTTTTGCCTTACGCCGTAGTAGGATTGCCACTCCTGTTATTTAGAGAGTTGGCGGTAGGCGGCGTCCCAACTATCATTTATTTCTTTCCCTCCTTGTCGGGTGCACGACCATTTTAGCCTACCGATGTTGTCGGTGATGTTTCGGGTACTCAAGTTCCACTCCCACTCGCCATCAGACGCATCGGTCGGCGGAGGCGGTTTGATGCTTCCATTTATAAAGTTTTCGCATTGCATTCTCAGTAGGTAGGAACCATTCGCGCCTTCATAGGCATCTCTTCCCCCCCTTGAAATCTTAGGTCGGACCCTTTGAATCTTTGTCCCCTCGCAGAGGATTCTGGCAGCATCAGGCATTAGCTCGACGTAGCTACGTGACGGCTCCCCAGGCAGGGTGTCTTGATTCTTGAGTGGACCGCTTTCCCTTTATACTATGGATTGGTGTCCCTTTTCTTTTTCCATTTAATTGTGCGCAGGCTTTCTTAGGTCAGGAAGCTGTTATGTGGTTCTTCTGCGTTCCTCGCTTTCGATTTCCTCGCGTCGCTTCCCATGATCGATGCCTTGACTTCTTGACCTCGCGGCGGACCGGGCGTTTCAGTATCGCTATTCAAATCACTTGACTGCCTTGGCGCGATTCTTTGGTTTTGCTGTGCTTTTCCCATAGGCTGGATTTCTCTAAGCGACTGGCAGACGAGACTTCCCCCCTTGCATAGAGGCTTACCTGGCGCCCGTCGAGGGCCGGCGTACGATTGAAACCGTCGTTTCCTCTCCTTTCTTTCCAGAGAATGATCACCCCCTTCCCAGAGATGATTGTAGCGGGATACTCTTTGACTTTTCCTCCCGGCAGTTGAGGAAGGCTTCTCCCTCATGCATCACGAGGGGCTTCGCCGTCGCCGTGTATGGATTCTTTTTATGCTACTAGTCGTACATTTAGAGCTGATCCCGAATATCGTACTCTCCTCCCCCCCGGCCCGGCGCGCGGTAGATTTTTCATCACCTTCGCCTCCGATATCCATCTGTCTCCCCCTTTCGTCGCGAGTGTTCTCGCTCATCGCCCCCCCCTCGATGCGCTCTTTTCTCACGCCGGAGAAGCGCTCCTGCTTTCCATGCTCGTAGAGCTTGAGGCTTTTTCACTCTGGTTTCTCCCCTTGTCGGTCAGCAACTCGAGAGCTTTCATCTCCGCCCTTCCTTTCGCCCTGCTCGCTCCACCCAACTTCGTTCTCGCCTCGCGGCCTTTTTTGTACTTCCTTTTTCCCTCCCAAGGTGGAGCTCCAGCATTACTAGTAGATCTGTTTTTCATCCTTTTTCTCCGCCCTGAGACGACCTACTCAGATCTCGCGAATGCTCGGTGTTTGTAGCTCTCTTCGTTCCTTCTTTTTTTTCTTTTGACGTTCGCTCGAAGGTCTCGAGACAGAATAGTTTTTTCGGATGCGATGGCTTTTCTTCTCCTTTCCGTCGCGAGGTCTCGCTTGAATGACTCTTCTGGGGGTCTTTTCTCGAGGTTGTTGAGATTTGGACCTTGGCCCCCGCCTCCTCCTCTCTTTCCCCCCCCAATCTCACCCCACCCTACTCTCCTACCTCTCCCCCATCTCTCTCTTCCTTCCCCTCACTTTCACCCCTTTATCCCACAATTCTGATCCTCTTCCCGCGCCCTCCCTTTCTTTTTCCCCATCATCTATTTCTCTCTTCATTCCTCCTCACTCACACCCTTCCCCAACCGTCCCCCCCCCAACCTATTATTTTTTCTCTCCCCCCCCCATTCCTATCCTCTAACTGTGCTCAATTCTCGCTTTGCTCGCCCCCTCCACTCTCCTTAACCGTTCGGTCGCGAGTTTCCTTTTTCTGTTTTTTCTTGAGGGCAGGACCCCTAGTAGCGGCGCCCTCGGCCTGTTCCCAGTGAGTGACCCAACCGAAATTTTACCCTTTCCCTTCTTTTGAATAACATGCTTTTTGCCCCCTGAATCCCTTTGCCGACGAGGGAAGGGGGCTTGTTTTCTTTCCCCCCTTATCTCTTTTCCACCTCCGTTTTTAGTTTGAAAAGACCCAAGCGCCCCACCCCCCAATCGTTTTTTTTTCTCACCTCTTTTTTTTTACAAAATGAGAATTCCCCCTATTTTACGCCCTTTTTAATGTCGGCCCTCCTGGGCCGTCTTTTTCGTTTTGATTGTCCCTCATTGGCTTACAGCCCTTCTGCCCCTTTCCCCTCTGCACGGTCAGCCGTTCCCCGTGCTTCTCCGTTGTTTTTCTCCGCAGAGCCTAACCCGGAGATGCAACAGACTCTCACCCCCCCTGATAGCTTTCCAGATCTCGGAACTAGTTTCTCCCTCGCTCTTAAACATGGCACTCCATTGCCTCGCCAAGTGCTCACGTTCGCTGTCTCTGCTTAGTCTCTTCTAACCTTGCTGCACGGCGCTTCCCAGAGATCTGATATTACCAGGGAGACTCATTCACCCACGACGATGTCCGTGGATGGCGTCCTTCGCCCCTGATCCCCACAGGGAGAACCGCGAGATTTCACGTGTTGGAGTGCATTTTCGGGCCGGCTTCTCGCGGCTTCCGGTTGTGCTGACGAATCCCAGCGCCGCTGCTTTCTATTGATTCCCCAATTGAACGGCAGGCTTTACGCTACAGGAGCGCTTCGCCCGTTTGCTTACGACCGCTTTTCTCTTGGGCTTTCCCGACTGACCGTCCTGAGCACTCAAGCCTCTCTTTTCGTACGGGTTTCGTATGTCCCCTATCTTCCTCCAGACGCAGCCGCCGTCCCTCAGTCAGTGCTGGATTATCATCTGCTCCAATTCCAGCGAGAGCCGTACCTCAGCCGTCGACCTAGTTGCGCGGACTTCCTCTATTCGCACATTTGTGCTACGTACGATGTCTGCCCGCCCCAGTGCGCGATTAGTTCACCCTTTGCTCCGGACCCTCTGAATCTGAGGGTTCCCCGCCTCTACTATTTTAGAATCTTTTTTAGGTGTACGGTGGGCTCTATGATTTTTCCATTTTAGAAGCCCGCCCTCCCCATCCCGGCCTCTTCTGTCAGGAAAAGCTCTCTCTCCCCCCCCTGGGCGCTGGCACCTCTTCTTTTATCAGCGCCGCTATGAGACTGGCCCCGTTTACAGCGAGTCCTGACTTCGCCAAATCCCCGAGGACGCCTTCCCCTTCCCCCTCCTGAGGTTACGCGAGCATTCCTTCCCCCCAAGATTCCGCGCACGGAGAGGGCGAGCAACCTGCCCTCTTTTGCCAGCAACATATCAGCTTCTTCTTAGTGGCAGCTATCTTTATATTTTACCCTCTGGATGTTTAATATCGATCTCATCTTCTCTCCGACTCCGACCGCAAGTTTAGCCCCGCGATCCTGGGGCCTGATAATTCCTTTTTTTTTTTACCCGTCTCTTGCAGGTCAATGGCGTCTGTGGTTCTCCTCCGAGACAGAATCTTTTTCGACTTTCCTGATGGCGGGAGTGGTCCCGCTGAGAAGGCCTCCGACCCCCTCCCCCCCCTTTCGTTCACACGATAGTGATCAGAGTTGGAAGTTAAGAAAAAGAAGATGTCTTCTTTTCCGCGACAAGGGAAGACATCTCCCCACCCTCGTGGCGCATACGTGCTTAGGTCTTCTAAAGCCCTTAGACCTTCGTCTTCAGTAGTTTATGTTGAGAGGCGAGTGCCACCCCAAACCCCTGGGGCCCCCCCCACACCCATGGGAGTTTTTTTAAGAGAAACCATCTCTTTATCTTTGTTTTTTTTCTTGGAGGGAGCTCTCTTTAGATGCCTTTTATTCACAAGATACCAGGCCTCTTTTTTGATTGCACTGAACAACCCAAAACCCCCCCCCTTGTGGTCGATAGCCCTGTCCTCCCTTTAAGGTCGTCAGAGCCATTAAGTTCTTTCATCGAGTACTATCTAGGTGCGGTGCCATGTTTTTCCTGCTTTCCTCGTCCCCTTTCTTTCGGACGAACGTCCCTCCTGTTTTTACGCTCTGTCGCGTTCCGCTTTTCTTGTCGAGGAGGGAGCGCATGTATTCGCCCCCACAAAACCCGTAAGCGCCTCGCGTCTTTTCCTGTTTTCTGGGCGGTCGTCTGATTTTTTTACAACGAATCTTCTCAATTTCCCGAGGAAGGTCCTTGCCTTTAAGGCCCAGGATCTTTTTCCACTTGCGGTTTTGCCTTGCGTCGCTCTCGGGTCCCCCCCCTTGTGCGGAGTTTCTTCAAGCCACTCAATTCTTCCGACTTTATCAGCGGACGCAGGCTAGGACCCCAGATTAGTTTCTGCGACTGATTTCTTTTTGTTGTTCTTCCCCGCCTATTTTTCCCCAATTTTACTTGTGTTCGGCTATTGAGGCCGGCGTTTCGGTCTGGGCCCGTCCCGGCGTCGACTTTTCCTCCCCCCCTCGGGGGCACATTTCTACCCGCTTTGGCGCCGTTGACGTTTGTTCTCGCTCCCTACGCCGAGAGTTTTCTCTATCTGAAGTTTTCCTCATCGACTGGTGTCTCCTTTTCGCTTCTTTTTTCGCTGCGCCTTAGCAAGGCCCCACAAGAACTGGCTCGTCTAGTTTGGTCCTGGATGACGGACTTCTCCTCCACTCCCCCCTCCGGTAAGGCGGCCTCAGCATCTCCCCCGGGCGACTTTGACCTTTTTTTGCGGTGCTAGATGCCGAAGTCCTGCCTCCGAGGGGCTGCCGTTCTGCCTGGTCCGTACGGATCCTCGGATCCTTCTGCTCATCGCATCCTCTTCCCCGCGGCTGTCGGCGCGTGTTAGATCTTAGCGCTCGCGACTCAATGGCTTATCGGTGCGTCTCGCTTCCGATTGCTCTATGATTAATCGCCCCCAGCGGAGAAGAGCTCCCTGTTTTTTGAAAATGTGCCCGCTTTGAGGAGAATGGCCCGCCTTAGAATGTTTCCTTTTCGCACCCCTTCGTTTTCCCCAGCTCGCCCGGCCTCCGCCTCTCCTCCAACTGTGGCTCGCACGCGTTTAAGCGTCGGTTTGCTCATGAGCACGACATATCCTCTCCCCAGATCTGTCTCTTGTTTGTTAGAAGTTGTTTGATTAGCACTTGAGTACCTCTCAAGTGATCCCTCTACCTTTTTTTCCTCGGTGGTGTAGAGCTCCTCGGCACCTCAGGAGACTGAAGCGACCGCCCTTCGTGTTGTTTTTGAATGCACGCAATTTCCATGACTTGATCCCTTTGTGAGGATTAAGAGCGCCTTTAGCTCGTCCTTCAGGGCACAGTCGGGTCTTGTGAGGATGTTGTGCCCCGCGTTTTGTGTTTCTGCGGCGGAAACCTGGGAGACAAGCGGCTGACCTTGCGTCAGGAGTTCTTTTCAGCTACGGTAAGTGAACCCCCCATCCACTCCCGAAGCTCCACTTTCCGTCGTCCGAAAATGCCCTCCCCTATGGCCGGTTCTCGGTGGAGTTTGTGGTCGTTCCTCTTTTCCTCATCATCATTTGTTCCTCGATCCCCAACGCTCAACTTACCTTCGTTTCGATCGGCGGAATGTTCGGCCCCGAAGGGAGCCGGTCGGCTTCGTGGGATTTCACATCCTTAAAGCCGCTTGCGCCTTTGCTGCTACTGCGCCTAGTTCCGATCGAGCAGGTTTTTCGTTTTTTTGCCACGACTCCAAGCCCTAAACCTTCCCCCCGCGCAGTTCGTCCGACCTTTGAGAGACGTACACCCGATCGGCATCACTCCCTGCCAGGATCGTTTTTTTTTGCATTCCATTAGGAGCATATCCCTTTTCTTCTCTTCACTTTCGTCTAGTGCCGAGGGAGCGTACAACCCTTTACGCTCGGCTTGGCTCGTTATTTTCACATTGGAGAGATATCCTACTATATCGAAGATTTTCCTAACTTTGCGCACTGATTCCCACCAGTTGAGATCACCGGAGCGTCCGTGGGAGCGTATTTTTTGCGTTTTTCTATCCGTTTGGCTGGACCGGCTCGGATCACAGGCACGCTTTTGCTAGGGATTCACCTCGCTATGACGTCCCACGAATCCACTTTTCTCGCTCCCTTTGGCGCTACGACATCGAAGCGCATCTGGAGCCCCCCCTTCCTCCCTCGCCTCAGCTCCTATGCTCTTTCGTCGGACCTGAGGTTTCCTTACAAGATACCGTTTTTTGTCGGCTCCGACGTGCTGCTCTTCCGCTCGTAGTCAGCGAGTAGCCTGATCAGACGCTACGGAGCCCCGTTCTTTTCGTTTTCCTTTGCTCGCCTGCCGCCCTGCGCCGGCGTCCCTCCTCTCGTTGCGCTCTTCGAGGCCTGCCCTTTCGCTCTGTCGGCTCGGCGCGCCCGGGTTCAAGCTCCTTGCCGTCCCGACTGGCGCCAGGATCTGCGCCTCTATCAGAAGGCGTGGACGCAGCGCCTTCCGCCAGTGCCTAGATGAGGACACGTCTATTTTTCCCGCTATCGCGGCCAAGCTGCCACGGCTCAGCTTCGCCCAAATGCAAGAGTCTAGAGGAGAGGCCCCTTCCCCCTTCTCAGGAGACGACCCCCCGCCCGATGACCGCATCGTTTTCCGTGACAGCTGATTCCGCGAGCCCCCTCTTTCCCAAATTAGCAAGTTTCTGAGGGCGTCCACCCCTATCTCTCTTCAAGCTTTCCACTTAGCTCCTGTCCCATGCAGCGGCCGACTTTTTTCTCTTACTGTCCAGTGATGATGAAATACTTTTTCAGGTGCCAAAAGCGTTACCGCTTGGGCTTTCCTCCCACCCTGCTCCTTCTGATGTTTTTATTCCTTTCTGAGCAAAGCCGTAATACGTGCACGTGCCCTTTGCGTGTTGAAGCATGAAGAGGTCCGTTCTGGGTTATTTGTTTTTCCTTTTCTCAGTTGGTGTCGTGAGAAATGCTGATTAGGCCTCATCGACATCACCTCCACCGGCAGTTTCTTTTTCTTCGAAGAGGTTCCCGATACCTTTCCTGGCCGTCCCCTCTCCCCCCTTCCTACCTTCGGCGGCGTGGCCGTCGATATGGATATCGACCTCACTGCTCATTCTTCACCCTTTATGTTCCGCGCGCTACGCTGGGAGATGGTGACCATTCTCTCCGTTGTTGTTGTTGTTGAGAAGTTGCGCCCCTGCTCAAAGGTCCTTGCCTGCTGGATGCTTGTATGGTCGTATTGTTTTTTTAACCGTCTTCGAGCCAGTAGTTTTCGGCCCTACTTGGAGATCTTTCGAATGTGTTCTGCCTGTCTTGGATTAGATAGCTTAGTCGGGCGGCGTTTCCGACGGAACCCCGGCCCGATATACGACGATTTTCTGGTCTTTTTTCTCTCCGCGTTCTTGTAGAAACCCTTCCCCCGCCCCTTCCTCGGTTGAAGGAGGCTGTTTCAGGCTTCACCCAGGAAGCCCCTTGGTACCAAGGCCTGTCGTTACTGCGCATTCTACCGTTTTTTTGTGCCCAGGATTTCTTTTTCCCTTCGGTTGCAGCCGAGAGGTCCATGCTGGTTATGGCGCTCAGCTTTACTTCGATTTAGATATAGTAGTCGGACGCAGGGTTTTTTCTGAGAGTCTCTCGGATTGACCTCTCGATATAGATTTTGGTAGAGTAAAGCTTTTGGAAACTAATTGGTGCTCCCTTTCTATGGAGGTGCTTTTTTCTTGCGGAGGAGGATTTCGTCGATTTGGCGACGATCATCACTAATGTCGATTTGTTCCTGTTCCAGGGTCTAGGCTAAGAGGAACGTCGGCCTTAGGACTAGACATCTAGATAGGAAGAGTTCCCCCCATGCCAGAGCATCGATTAGTTTCTTTGTTTTTCCCTATCTTCTGGATGATTTTCATGGCAGCCCCTGCGCTCTGGTAGCATTGCCTCAATTTTCCCCCCCAAATTGGCCCCGTTGAGGCCACTTTGGATCTTCTTTTTCGTCTCGGCCCATCGTTGCGAAGGAGGTCTCCGTTAGCCGTGGGCGAATTTTTCGCCGCCGTGTGCTTGCATGAGATCCCGACATCTTTTCCGCTGGCTCGCCGTCGCCGGCGGGACCTCCGTATGACCTCTCCCGAGCTGCTCCATCGGTCAATGGAGAGGCATTGGGTAGCTCCTTTGATGACTGCCCTTTTTTCGCTCATGACTCAACCGTGGGGCGATTGGCGTCGGTCGCCGCTGCACCGATCGCTCGTGCGCTTTCGTAGTGCCACCGCGGCTTTTGAGTTTCTGCGTGGGCAATGCCGTCGTTACGCTTGCTTCCACTCCCCCGCCGCCTAGCACTTTAGTCCGATCCGAGACTCATCCCCTTCCACGGCCTCTTTCTTCACCGTGTTTCGTCGATCTCTTTTTTTTCCCCTGGTGGGGATACAGTGCCCTAGTGGCCGCGCCAGCGGACGTCCGATTTTTTTGTATCTTTTTCCGCCCTTGCCAGGGCACTCCCCGTTTTCTGCACGGCGAAGCTCGGTGTGTATTGCACGTATCCCTCCAGCAGTTGCGACTGCTGCCCATGATCGCTCTTTTCGATTGAGTTTCGTTTTTCTTCGCTGCGCGGCTCGTAGTCTCGAGTAACAGTTCGTTCGCGGGGGGTGTCTCTTTTTTTAGCGCTTGTGAGCTTCGGCTCCTCCTGTGGTTTTTTTTTTTTGATTCTCCACGCGGATGCCTCAGGAGCCCCCGGCATCGAGGGCGCGCTTCTCAGGTGTGAAAAACCCCCCCGCCGCCACCTGTCTTTTTGTTTTCCCAGCCCCTGCGCACCTCCCTGGCCGGACGATACCGTCTTGTTGGTTTTCATCTCTTCTCCCCCTGTTGTTTTTTCTTCCCTGTTGAGAGAGATTCCCCCACCCCCCCCCCCCCCACCCTTCCCCCCCCCCCCACCAAACCACGCCCCCAATCTCCCCCCGCCCCCCCCCCCCTTACCGCGATGGGTGCGCATGTTCTTCTTTTACAGTCTGTTTGCTGAGCGGCTGTTAGTGGGATTGTAATTCCCACCCCCCCCTTCCGCGCTCTCCCGCTATGCGCAAGGTCAGTGCGTCGCCTGCCGGCTTTCCGTAATCCCACCACACCCCCCTCGCCAACGGTTTAATTCCACCACCCCCCCCTCCTGAAAGATTTACACCACCCCCGACTCCCCCTGAGAGTCTACGCTGACCGCGCGGCATCCTCACCCTTGGTACGCAACGCATCGCCTCGCCACGCTCCCTTCGGGCGCTGTCAGTTTTCTCCTTTCTTTTTTTTCTCTTCCAAACAAAGAGCTTCGATTTCTCGCGCTCCTTCGAGGTCCGTCGGAGATCTCCACCCTGTCCAGATGACGACCACTTTTGCTCGCACCCATGTCTTTACTGATCACACACTTTCCGCGCGACTCCCACCCCACCGTGGTGAGGCGTCTACGGGCTGAGCTGGGATGATCTCTTCCTTCCATGCTTCCAGTGTTAGGAGGAGGGCCGCTCCGCCTACTGAAGGGGCAGTCACTCCTTCAAGTACGATTCCCTCCGCCCCTTGTGGCCTACCGACATCGTGCGCATCGATTCGGTGCGGCGGCAGGAAGCCCCCTACCCCTTTCTCTACTTGCCGATTTGCTTTTGCGCTTCCCCCCCCCTATATACATCCGCGCCTTGTCCGGCGCTCCGAGATTTGGAAGCCTTTCCTCAATCCCCCCGCGGGAGGCCGCCCCCCCCAGCCTCTGGACTGGTCCCTCATCTGAAGGACTGCGTGTCCTCCCGCGGCGTCCTTTTCACGCCTTTCACGCGATCGTTCGGCCGCCTGCGCCCTCTGGGCCGGTTTGGAGAGTTCGGTTTTCCCGGATCCATTCCGGCTCTTCCTTTTTTTCAATTTTTTTCTGGCTGCGCTCTATTGCGCCTTTGTCAATCTGCACTTCCCCCCCAGGATATATGAGCTAGAGCCTTATTAATTCGCTTCCAAGTCAAGTGATCCTGCGGAGATTCGATGGCCACCACGCTCACGCCTTGTTTCTTCCAGGACATCTAGGGATATCGACGCCTTCGTCGGACCTCATCATCATCCTTCCCTCCCTCTGATCCGAGCCTGCCCCCCCTTTTCCACGGCGTGAGTTAGCGACAAGCACAATCCCTGTCATTTCTGCAGCAGGATCGAGCTCTGACCTTGCGGCCCTCCTATCTCCTACGGCGCCCCGACATGGCTGCTGCCCCCCGCCCCTTCAAGGTGGCACGGCACCGCTGGCCCGACTCCGAGGCGGCCCCCTTGCGCCTTCATGTTTTGAGGAGCAGCGTGTTTTATTTTGCCCGTGGGCTCCACTTTGCTTAGATGGTGAGCATTCGACTACCCTCCGGCCCGCTGGGGCGCCTTTTTTGATGGGGATTGTTTTTTTTCTCCCCCCAAGATGCGATGCGGTCCCATCCCTCCAAAACTTTTTACCACTTCGTGCCCGGTGTTTTCTGTCGAGTATGATCCTCCTCGTGGTACTCCCGACAAGTTGTTCCCCAACGTTCCGAGCTCACTACGGCTAATGGATTCCCCTCGAGCCTTGAGGCAGGGCTACGAAAACCCCTTCATGTTCCTTCCGGCGCAGGGGATGGTAG
>Ga0179593_1721041_pt1 | contig 15397 bp, 19 predicted proteins | sample CZODoug2_1_08_16_FD_185931 | JGI IMG/M metagenome (GOLD analysis project Ga0179593, IMG submission 185931) | Vadose zone soil fungal communities from Angelo Coast Range Reserve, California, USA - CZODoug2_1_08_16fungal (PacBio error correction) | ecosystem: Environmental > Terrestrial > Soil >... | reverse complement strand
AGATTCCCTTCCTTTCTCTCCTTCTTTTGGCATAAGATGCGAAGGGTATCGCGAATGCACTGCCCTTCCCTTTCCCCCCCCCTTTTCTTTCCCATCCTTTCCTTCTCCTGGTAGTAGCGGCAGAGCGATTACTTCCTCCCTTTTCTCTGAGGTTAGCGAAAAGAGAGGCGATAACCGTCCTCCTTTTCCCTTTTTCTATCCTCTGAGATATCGACCCCCTTTTCCCCCTTTTTTTCTTTCGGAGCGCGGATAGAGGTAGAGTGGCACCCCTTTTTTTCTTTTTCTCCCCCTTCTTTTTTTTTCCTTTTTTTCGTCTCTTTTGTTAGAGGACCTTCCAGACTTCTTTTCCCCCCTTTTTTCGGCAGGACGCACCTTGCGGTCGCGGGCCTGCTTCCTTTTTTTTCTTTTTGCCTGAATTGGGTTGGCCTTCCTTCCCCCTTTGGCCAGGCGGTCGACCAGCCCAAGCTTTCCTCTCCTCCCCCTCTTCCGCCCAAGTATTCTTCCTTTCCCCTGGAAGGGTCCCCCTTTTTTTGTTGTTTCTTTTTTGCGAGAGATACCCCCCTTTTTTTTTCTCTAAGTGATACGAGAAGTCTTTTTTCTTTCTCATCCTGAGAGGGGGTGGTCTCCCTTCCCCTGTTTTCCCGGCCAAATACCGGCCACCCCCTTTCCCTTTTTCCTCTATCTAATCGAATGCAGGCCTTTCCGCGAAGGGGGCGTCGAGAACTTTTCCTCCCTCCTCGGGTCAGGACTCTACCGCCCTTCCTCCCCCGGCAAGAGTCATAGGCGATCCCCCCTTTCTTTCCCCCTCCTACCGCTCCGTCTCCGACCTCCCCCCTCCCCCTCCCTTGTGTCGATGAGAGAAGGGACGGTGAAGTTCGCTTTTCCCTTTTTTTTTTTTCCCTTTCCCCTTCTCTCCGAGCCCTCGCGGTCTTTTTGGCGCGCCGAAACGTAATCGCGCTGCGCTGGGCCTCCTCCTCCTCTTTTTCCCTACCGTGGTGTTTTTTTTAAGACTCTTTTTTCTCCATATACCATGAGAAAGATGAGGCACACCTCCTCTCTCTTTCTTTTTCCTCTCCTCTTTTCCACCTGAACGAGGACAACTTTCCTTTTTCCCCATTCTTTTTCCCAGGCAGATAGCATGGATGAAAAATGGCTGGAGCCAGTGCTTGCCCTCTTTTCCTTTTTCCCCTTTCGTTCCCTCAGATCTCCCCCTCTCTGGAGTAAAACCTGGCGAGGAGGCCCTTTTTTTTTTTCTTTTTTTTCTTTCCCAGCACAAGAGAGAAGCTTCTTCTTTTCTTGAGGCCAGTTTCTTTTTTCTTTTTTCTCTTATTCGACATGGTGGAAAGCTTTTTTCTCCCTTCCCCGACCTTGCAGCCTATGCCCCCTAGACAAGAAGGGAAGGGAAGACCCCTTTTTTTTCCTCTCCCTCCTTATTTTCGAATAGACATCTCAAACCCCCCCTTTTGGTTTAAACAGGATGACGACGGTTTCCCTCCTTTCTCTCTTTTTCCCTCCAGTTTCCTTTAATAGAGGTAGGAGAAACCCTTTTTCTTTTTTTTCTGTTTGAAAAAGGAGGTATATAGGCGATTGTTTTTTTATTCTCTATTCCTTTGACAGCTCCCTTCTCTTCCCTTTTTTCTCTTTCGTGGAGAGGATTCGAACAGCGCCATTCCCTTTTTTTCCCCCTTTTTCTCCCCTTTCCTCTCCCTAGTCCGAACAAGTCCCCCCCCCTTCCTTTCTCTCTAGAAGAGGAGGACGTGCTTCTTCTTCTTTTTTCTCCTCCGCTCTGAACTCGGGCCCTTTCCCCCCCCCCCTCTTCCCCCCGAGAAAAGACGAAACGGCAGCCCGCCCTTTTCCTCTTTTTTTTTCTCTTTCTCCTTTCTAGCAAGCTAGACGATCTTTTTTTTTCGGCTTAGAAGTTAAGAGGCAACCCTCCATCTCTTTTCTCTTCTCCTCCTGACGTCTTCACTATGTATAGAATGACAAGGAGCTCCCTTTTTTTTTTTTTCGTGGTTGAGGGAGGCTCCCCCTTTCCTTCTCTTCCTCTTCCCTGAACCAGTCGAATTAGTCAGTCCTTTCACTCCCCCCCCCTTTCTTCTTGTGAAAGAAGGAGTAGATGAGAAAGAAAAAGGACGTGCTTCTTTTTCCTTCCCCCTTTCGTGCCCAATCCTTTAGGGGCGAATTTCTTTTTTGAGAAGATAGAAAGCGGTATACTCTTTCCTCCCCTTTCCTCCCTTTACACCTCCTCCGCCAGAAGACTTTTCTTGAGAAAGAGGAATGAGAGCAGAGACGCTCACGGCTTTTTTTTTTTCTTGTGTTGATTTTTTTCTTTCTTTTTCTTCGAGGTGCGAGCTGAAGATGACCGTCCCCTCTTTCCCTCCCTTTTTCCTTTTCCCCTTACCGCTCCCCGTGACGTTTTTGAATCCTTTTTTTTTTCTCCCCTTTCCCCTGGGTTGAGATAGGAGGACTGTTGATGGCCCTTTCTTCTTCCCTTTGGCCCCTTCCTCGGGGGAGAAACTGCCGGGCTGTTTTCTTTCCCTCCGCGGCGGGGGTAAGAAAAGAAGGAGAAAGGATCGGTTTCTTCCTTCTTCTTTTTTTTTTTTTTCCCAATTCTCTCCGTTCTCTTGGTTAGGACAGGTCCTCCCTTTCTTTCCTCTTTTTTCTCTCGTGATCGACAGGAGAGGAAACGGGCTTCTTTTTTTTCTTTCCCCCCTTTTGATTGGTCATTTCCTCTCTCTCCTTTTCCCTTCTACCACACGCAGTGGGGTGCGGGAGCGAAGGGTCTTTTTTTCCTTATGCAGGCACACGGGCCGCGTCACCCTCTCTTCCTCCTCCCGGCTTCAATCCGATGGGCAGAGGTTGCGCGGGGGTGGCGATCCTTCTTTTTTTTTTTTTCTTTTTTCCTCCCTTCCTCCGGCTCCCTCCGCGTACGAAGAATTTTCAAACGGCCGTTTTTTTTTTTTTCTTTTTTTTTTTCTCCCCAACTACACGAAGGCGACAAATGACCGCGATCAGGGGTCCGGCGCTCGCCCCTTTTTTTTTTCTCCCACCGAATTCTCTTTTTTTCCCCATCCAGGAGCGCAGATGATCATCCTGCCTTTTCTCCTTTCTTTTTTTCCCCCCTCTTGAATGGCCGACATGATCGGGTTCATGGATTACAACTGTGAGCCCGATCGCGGACCTTTTCCTTTTTTCTTTTTTCTCTTGGCAATCCTATTCCCTCTTATTTTTCCTCCTCCGTTGTTGTTTTTCTTCTTTCCCTTTAACTAATAGTCGGCCTCGCTCAGCTGGTCCCTTTTTCTTTTTCCCCCTTTTTCCCCCCCCTTCCATGGCTTCTTTCCCTTTCAGACCCCCTGAGAGAAGTTGACTGACCCGCTTCTTTTTTTTTTTTTTTTCCCTTTTTCTCAATCGGTGTGCTGGCAGAAGGATGAACTCCTCGTGGTCCCTCCCCTCTTTCCTTTTTTCCTTCCATTTTTCCTTCTTAGGTTCGAAGCGCATCGGACAGCACGGCCTTTGGTCCCCTTTTTCTTCCTTCTTCTTTTTTTTTTCTTTCTTACTGCAGACAGCGAAGATTAAAACGAGGAAGGATAGCGCAACCCTTTCTTTCTCCTTTCCTTTTTCCATCCTTCGCAATCCTGAAGGGAAAGGGGTGATTCATCTCCATTTTCCTTTTTCCTCCCTCCCCCTCCCAAATAGCGTGGTAGAGGATGAGAGCGTCCCTCACCCTTTTTCTCTTCCATCCATCAATTCCTTTTCTTTTCCCCTTTTTTTTTCTGCCGTGGCCGAGGATGTAGATAACGATAAACCGGCGCCACTAGCCAGCCCCTCTTTCCTTTTTTTTTCCTTTCCTCCTGTTCTCCCTGATCAGGAGGACAGGCCCCCCTTTCCCCTCTTTCTCCCCGTCGTGGAGGACCAGGAAATAGAGGTCGAAGGGATGGCAGCGGCTCCTTTCCCTTTTCCCCCTCCCTTTCCTCTCCCCGCGTCATTCCCCGTTCTTGAAGGACAAGCAACCTTCTCTCCAACACAGGTCGAGAAATGGCCCTCTAGGCGTCTTCCCTCCCCTCCTTCTTCTCCGCGTTTCGCGGGCTTAGGAGTCGATCCTCTTTTTTTTTTCTTTTTTTCCCCTTTCCCCCCCATAGAGAAAGCCGGGAAGCCCTCCCCTCTTTTTTTTCCTTCTTACGTTTCGTTTTTTTCAGCTGGAGAAGAGACTGGGTTTTTTTCGGGAGGTGGACAGTGCACCCTCTTTTCTCCCTCCCCCCTCTTTCCCTTTAGCGTCATCAGGAATCGTCGCCCCCTCTTCTTCATGAAATTGATCAGGAGGGTGAGAAAACGCGCATCAAGCACTCTCTTTTTTTTTTCCTCCGTCTGGTCCCCTGCACCTGAGTATAGCTTTTTTGTCCAGGCTGAAGAAGGAGCCTTCTCCTTCCTGGCCTCAGCCCAGATAATGCAGCTCCCCTCTTTTTCAAGGAGGAAAAGACTCCGAGTTTTTTTTTTTCCCTGGGCTCTACCCCTTATTTGTGAAGCTCTTTTCTTCCCTCCCTACCACGTAGTAGAGAGGGTGGCCTCTCTTCCCTTTCCTCCCTCCAGCACTCTATACATAGTAGAGTCTCTTTCCCTTTAGTTATTAGGAAGAAGAGGGCTTTTTTTTTCTTTTTGTTGATCGTCGAAAACCCCTTCCCTCTTTTACTCCTTTTTCCCTTAGGAGATGATTGGAAGAGGAAGATCATTCCCCTCCCCCGTCGATGGTGCTCCGCTGGGGTGGACTTTTCCCCCTCCCCGGAGCGGGGCAAAGGTTCTCTCTCCCCTCCTTTTCCTCCCTCGAGTGGCGATACCGCCTCGAAAAAGGTAGAGGTCCCCTTTTTCCTCTTCTCCCCCCCCGTTTTTTTTGATTCCATCTTTCTACGTTGAAGAACCGCGCCCATTCCTCCCCTCCCCGCCTTTTTCTCTCGTAAGTGGCCGCCTCCTTTTTTTTTCTCCCCCTTGACGTCGAAAACGTAGAGAATCTGGTAGAACACCCTCCCTCTTTCTTTTCCCCTAGGCCCCCCTCTGCTAAGAACTCCACCCCCCCTTTTTTCTCCTTTTCCCTTCGGTCTGGTAGGTTATGTAGGCATAGGCTGGCTCGTTTTTTTTTCTTCTCCTGCGTGGCCAACAGTAGAATCTTTTCCTCTCCCCTCCATTGGAATTCCGACGCTTTTTTTCCCGGCTCTGTCCCATCTAATAATGCTTCCTTCTTGCCCCTTTCTTTCCTTTCCCTTTCCTTCTCCCAGGGTGTAGCAGGACAGGATCTGGAGACTGAATAACATGCTACTGGTAGTCTCTTTTCTTTCTTCCCTCCTCTTTTTTTCCCATGCTCTCTTTTTTGACGATATTGCAGTCACGCCTTTTTCTCCTTTTCCCCTTCTCTCGCCCAGCGCAGGAAGTAATCGATCGAGGTGGGCCTCCTTCCCCTTTTCTTTTTTTTCTCCCTTCCCTTCCCTCTTTCCAAACACCACGGTATTTTTTCTTCTCCATTTCTGTTCGTCAAAGCGGAAGAGAGATGAAGTTCTGCTCGGCCTTTTTTTTTTTTCTTTCCTCTGTTCCAGTCAGCGTCTCATTCTTTCCCCTTTTCCTTTCTCTCTCGACCCAATTCATGTTGAACGGGTGGGCGGGGGGATTTTTTCCTTCTTCTCTTTTCCTCGGAGGCGGGCGATCGCCGATCCCCTTTTCTTCTTCCCTTTTTTTCTTTCGAGGCATACAGCTGCAAGGGAGAGGTCGGCTCTTTTTTTCCTCCCCCCCCCTTTCTCGGTCTGCTTTTTCCGGCCGGATGATCTCGCTCCTCCTTTTTTTTTTCCTTATTGGCGGAAAATCTTGGCAGGCGGTCGACCCTCCCCCCTTTCCTTACGAACGTTTTTCCTTCCTTTTCTCCCCTGCTTCGAGGAAAAGGTGATCTATCTTTTGCTTCCTCTTTTTTTTCTTTCCTTCACCTTTCAGTACGAGAGCCGTGATCCTTTCCCTTTTCTTGTTGGAAGATGCCAGCTGGGGCTTTTCCTTCTTTCCTGCCAATCCTTCACCAAAAGTAAACCTGGCCCCCCCTTTTGGAGAGAGAAGCGGCCCTTCTCCCTCCCTCCTCTAAGGGGCGTTCACCTTCTGAGCAGACATGCCTTTTTCTTTTCCTTTTTTTTCCCGCCCACGACGAAGAATAGTCCCCTTCCCCTCTCTCTTTTTCCAGTTTCCCCCCTAACAGCGATCCTTTCTCTTTTTCTCCTTTGTGTCGAGAGCGAAGGGACGGTTGAAGTGCGCCTCTTTTTCTTCCTCACGATGGACGTTTTTAGAAAGAGGAGTTTTTGTTGAAAATCGAGAGCGCTTTTTTTCCCTTTCCTCCCCTGCGGAGAAGATGGACGTCCTCTTCTTTCCTCTGTGCCATTCTTTGGTTTTGTTCCAGCTGCCTTTTTTTCTTCCCTCCCCCCCTTTTCCCTCTGAGGACACAAAGAGATCGAGACGTCACCTCCCTTTTTTTTTTTTTCTCACCCATCACTCCTCACGGCTCCTTTTCTCCCTTCTCTTTGCTGAACCCATGGATGGAGCACAGTGCTGGGCCGAGACCTACTTCTTTTTTCTCTTTCTCCCTCTTTCCTGGCCTTCTCAAAACTGGGCGAGGCTGCTTTTCCCTTTTTCCCTCAGAAGCAGCGCAGGAGGATTTTCCTTTCCCTTTCCCCCCGGCTCCCTTTCTTCCCCAAGGGCGTCTCGGGCGACCAGGCCGGGTATCTCCTTTGAAAGTTTTTTTCTCCCCAAGAGAAAAGAAGCAGCCTATGGCCCCCCCCCCCTACCAGACCTCCTTTGCTACCCAAGAGCCGGGGATTTTTTTTTCTCCCCTCCCCCCCCCCCACAAGAAAAGGGATGGAGGTTTTTCCCCTTTCCCCTTCAGGGGTTTTTTCCGAAGCGTGAACCGTTCCCGTTTTTCTTTCCCTCGGTCGAGAAAGAGAGGGTCTTCCTTCCCCCTTTCTCGGTGCTCAAAAGTCTTTCCTTTTTTTCTCTGGAGAAGGGGGGGTTTTTTTTCGCCGAGGACTTCAGTACCGATTCCTTTTTTTCTTTCTCCCTTCTCGGAAAAAAGAGAAGGTTTCTCCTTTCCCTCTGGAGAACCCTTTTCGACTTTTGAGTTTAGACGCCGTCCAAAAAACCGCGGCCAGAGATCTTTCTTTTCTCGGCTATGAAAAGGAGCATCTTTTTTTTCTTCCCCCATAAGGAAAGGGGTCAGCTGTCGGCCTCTTTTTTTTCCTTCTCAGAAGGCCTCTTCCCTCCAGAACGGAAAATGGAGAAGGCTTCCTCTCTTTCTTTACGTTCGGTAGGCTTCTAATTCTCCTTCCCCTTACCACAAGATAGAAGACGTGGTCGTCTTCTTTTTTTCCCCTCCCCTAAGCTTCACTATATTAGAAGCATCCCTTTCCTCTATCTCGTAAGAATGGACGGGTTTTTTTTCCCGGAAGGATCTTTTTTCCCCCTGCAAGAGCGAGGAAGTTTTTCCTCCTTCCGACACCCACACTTCTCTCGGTGCGTGTGTCCGCAGGAGTCCCTTTTTTTTTCTTTTTTTCCTTTGCTTTGCTCCGGTTTCACTTTCCTGATCAAGGTGCGGGCCCTCTCCTCTTTTTTTCCCTGACGCTTTTTCGCGAACGAGGCCGGCGCTCGACTTTTCCCTTCTTTTCCTTTGTTTTGCTCACCGTCAACGCAGCCGCCTCCTTCCTTTTTCCCTTGCGCAGCAAGACAGTAGGAGGGGCAGGCGATTTTTTTTTTTCTTTTTTTTTTCGATCCTGTGGAGCGAATCTCTTTTCCCTTTTTTTTTTTCCCTCCGCCGAACCGAGGAGCAGATGAAGAACGCGAAGGGCGTTGACTTTTTTTTTTTTCCTTCTTTTCCTCCTTTTCCCTGGTTTTCGCTTTCCCCTTTCTTGTTGATGAGCCTCCTTACCTTTTCTTCCCCTTTCCCTCCCTCGAGGTGGGAGAAAAATGCAGGCGCCGCTCCCCCTTTTCCTTTTCTTTTTCCCTCCCCTCCGTTCCAGATTTTAGAGACCTTGGCGCTTTTTTCTTTTTTTTTCCCCCCTTTCTCTCGCGATATTGGGGAGGCCAGGTACCTGCCTTCTTTTTTTCTTTTTTTCTTTCGTTATCTGACCTGCCTCCCGGAAAGGCCGCAGCACCCGTTTTTTTTTTTTTCGGTAGGACGTAATCGCTTTTTTTTTCCTCCTCCCCCTCCCCCCCCCTATTTTTTTCTCTTTGGTATACTAGGAGAGGATCATGGCGATTGATGATCCTTTTTTTCCCCCTCTTTTTCTTCTCCTCTTTCAACATTTCCCCTCCTTTTTCCTTTTTCTTTTTTCCTCCTTCTCATGAAGCGGGTGAAGAGGCGCTGGCGAGACTACGCCCCTTTCCCCCCTTTCCCACCTTCCTTTTTCCCAGGCCCTTTCCCCTCTGGAGATGCAGTGCGCTCTCCCCCTCCCCTTTTTTTTTTTTTTTTTTCCGGCGAATTAGCCATCGTAGAAGGAGAACAAGAGGAGTTATCCTGCGACAGCACACCGAGCTCTTTTTTTTCTTCCTCTTCCCCCCTCCGCTGGTCCTTTCTTAGCCGCCGCTGCAGGACCGGACGGCTTTTTTTTTTTTTTTTTCCCTCTTTGACAAAGGAAAGAGAGGAGAGGGAGGAGAAGGAGAGTGCCTTTTTTTCCATATCTCTCTTTTCTCCTCCTTCCTTTTTTTTTTTTCTGGAAAGGTAAGTAGTAGCCTCCGCTCCCGCTGGTCCTTTTTTTTTCTTTTTTTCCTTCCCTCCTTCTTTTTCGGCATTAAGCCGGTCCTTTTCCTCTTGCGCTCTTGAATGAAAGCGGCAGGATTTCTCCCCCCTTTTTTTTTTTTCTTCCTCCCCTTTTTTTCGCAGGATGAAAAAATAATAGTGGTAGACGTCGACGATGGCGCTCGCCTTCTTTTTTCTTCTTTTTCTCTTTTCTCTCCTCTTTGCCTCGCCAGCCTTTTGAAACGGAGTAGTAGTAGACCGGCTTCGTTTCTCTTTTTTTTTTTTTCCCCTTTTTCCCCTCTTTCCACCAGAGGAAGGATCGGCGGCAACCGCGCACCAGTTTCTTTCCTTTTTTTTTCCCCCTCTTCTGAAGACAGCAGGTGTACCTCACTGCTAATAGACATGATCCCTTTTCTTTTCCCTCCTTCTTGGTCGAGGTGAGAGAGTCAATAAAAAAGCGATGACGTACGACTCCATCCCTCCTTTTTTTTTTTTTCCCCTCTGTGGACTATCACGCTCTGGACCCCCTAGAAAGCAGCGAGGGTACTGTCCTCCTTTCCCCCCCCCTTCTCCTCATGGATAAAAGGAGGAAAAGGCGGACAACTTTCTCTCCCCCGTCTCCCCGGCAGAGAGGCGAAGGCTGGCAGTTTTTTTTTTCCGCGGCGTATCGGCTTCTTTCTTTCCTTCTTCCCCCCCCTGCGCCGATCGCCCAAGTAAGAGACATGGCCCTTTTTTTTTTTCCTCCCTTCTCTTGTCTTCAGCGCGCCGCGGGAGGCGGCGTCGGCCCTTTTTTTTTTTTTCTCCCCCTTCCCTCCCCTCTGCGACGCCCCTCCAAAACTCGCCGCCGCCGGATTTTTTTTTTTTTCTTTTTCTCCGCAAGGCCCCCCCCCCCTTTTTATTCCTTCGGTGGACAGGTGCCACGCATCTCTTTTTTTCCCCCTTTCTCGCTCTTCTCTTCCGAAGTAAAAAGCGCACTTTTTCCCTCCCCTTTCTGTGAGAACAAGGCTCAAGCACGTTTTTTTCCTTTCCCCGGCCGGGAACAGCACTTACTAAGGGGGGGGTCGGTCCTTTTTTTTTTTTTTTTTCCACTTTTAGAAGATGAAGGACGCAGCCCTCTCCTTTTTTTTCTTTCCTTCGGAACTCCTCCTCTGAACTGTGGAGCGCCTTTTTCTTTTCAGAGAGTGACGCGTCGTCTTTTTCTTTCCAAACCCGACAAGTAGTGGCGGTTTTCCTTTTCATCCGAACAGAAGACAGAGTAATGCGTAGAGCTTCGCCTTTTTTTTTTTCCCTTTTCTTTTTCGCCCAGGCAGAGGGCTCCTTCTTCCCCCTTTCCTTGACATGGACGGAGTTGAGCTCGGCTTCTCTTTTTTCTTCCTTTCCTCCTCTTCTCTTCTGTTCGGTTGGGGTTTCCTTCCCTTTTTTTTTGAAAGGTTATAAGAGCCGCGTGCCGACTTTTTTTCTCCCCTCCCTCCCCTGTCGCTTTTTCCAGTTTAATAGCGCACCTCCTTTTCTCCCGAAGTTGAGACACCGCGCATCCTTTCCTCCTTCCGACCCAGGCTGCGCCGGACCGTTCCCCCCTTTTTTTCCCCCTTCCCTTCTAAAGTAGAGAATCATGAGTAGAACCCCGCCAGCAGGTCTTTTTTTTTTTTCCTCCTCACCTCCACTGCTTTGTGGGTCTTCCCTCTTTCTTTCGGCATAGGAGGAGGAGTGGCTCTGTTGCCTCTTTTTTTCCCCCCTTTTAGATCTCCCCTGGTAGCGAGACGACCTTTTTTTCCCTCTCTGGGAGAGATGCTGTCTCCCTCTTTTTTTTTCCCTGGCGCGGGGGCAGCCTCCTCATATCAAGGGTGTAGCCGCCAGTCTTCTTTTTTCTTTTTTCTCTCTTCTTTCCCTTAGGCTCGGCAGATGGCTAAAGAAAGGGGTGCAGCCAGGCGATCTGCTCCTTTTCTTTTCTTTGTCCATCGTTCCGGTTACTTAGAGAGCCCAGCTCTTTCTCTCTCTTGGGGAATAAGATTGCAGAAGGGTATCGAGCAGCCCTCCCTTCCCTCTTCCCCCCCCCCCCCTTTCTTTCCCTCTGCCTTTAGTCCTTGACATGATGGTCGTCTTTTCTTCTTTTTTCCTCGGAAAAGAGAGGGAGAGGTAGCGCCACGCTCCTTCCCCTTTCCCCTCTTTTTTCTTCCGCCCCCTTTGGGAAAATCGAATTCCCCTCTTTTTCTCCCCCTTTTAAACTGGTGGAGGGGATGGTAGGAGCGCGGATCGCCCCCTTTTTTTCTTTTCCCCTTTCCCGGTCAGGGCCTCTCTCGATGAAGATGCCTTTTTTCTTCGTTGAGGGAGAGGAATCGCTTCTTTTTTTTCTTTCTAGCAGTTCCCCTTAACTACCCTTCGCGGTTTTTTCTTTTTTTTTTTTTTTTTTTTTTTCCGGCGCGAGAGAGATAGATCGCCTTCTTTTCTTGGTTGGCACGTTTTATGGGACGGGAAAATCTTTTCCCTTTTCTCCCGCAAAAGGGAAGATCTCCTCCTCCTATTCGGATCACTTCTGCCCTTCTTTTCATAAGAATAAGTTGTGTTGTTGAGAGAGATCACCCTTTCTTCTTTTCCCCCCCTCCCCCCCTCCGCGGCCTTGTGTTCTTTTTTTTTTTCTTCCCGAATGGAAAAGATGGGTCCCGGCCCCCCCCCCCCTTTTCCCCTCCCCCGGCCCTTCGATTCGACGAAGCCTTTCTCCCTTCCCCCCCCGCGAAAGCAGACCTTTTGCTTCTCCGAACTTCCCAATGCCTGCAGCTGGCTTTTTCTCCTCGACCACGCAGAAGGCATCGTCATCGGCGATTCTTCCTTTGCCCCCTTCCCCCTCCGATCAGCGCTCCGCTCCCCCCCCCAGGTAAAAAAAGGAAGTGGGTTTCTTTTTTTTTTTTTTTGTTGACGTTCGTCGGGGCTGAAAACCGCTTCCTTTCCTTCTCGCGGTGAGAAAAGAGAGCACGCGGTTCCCCTCGCCGAACGTTGAGCGCGGCCGCTTTGCCTTTCTCCCTTTTATGTCCGAGGGCAATAAAGTGGGTGTGCCAGATGGCTTTTTTTTCCCCTCCCTTCCTCCTTTTGGCCACCTCGATCTTTGCACCACGCGCTGGGGCGCTCTATCTCCCCTTTTTTTTTTCCTCCTCCCCCTTGTACTTCGAAGAGCGGAAGAAAGCAGATCGCCTGGCTGCCTTTTTTTTTTTTTTTCCTCTTCTCACTCTCGTCTACAGGAGCAGTTTCTTCCCTATCAGATCCTGGCCGGATACCCTTTTTTCCTTTTTTTTTTCTTTCCTCCCCCTCGCCATGGGCAAGAAGAAGAAGAGGAGGAGATGGACCAGGCTCTTTTTTTTCTTCTTCAAGGGGTCTCGGTTTCCAATTTGGGGAGATTTCGACCTTTTTTTTCTTTCCCCCACCCCGAGCCAAGCAGAGGCATATGACTACATAACCTACCAGACCGCCTGGTTTTTTCTTTTTCGTTTTCCTCCTCCCCCCCTCTTCGCCTCGACATTCCCCCTAAGGTTTGCGGTGTTCTACCAGGCGCCCCTCCCTTTTTCTGCCTTTCACTTTCCGGAGAAGAATGAGAGGAAGAGAACGGCGAGGTGCTCTTGCGCTGGGCTCCCTTTTTTTTCTTTCTCCCCTTGGGCTTGCGCGAGGCCTCTTTTTTTTTTTTCTTTTTTGCGCGGAAGGCGAAACGAGAAAGGGTCGGCCCTTTTTTTCCCCCCTCCCTGCCGTTGCGTTTTAACTCCCCCCCCAAAAGGGAACAGATCCTCGCTTTTTTTTTCCACGTGCTGTCTCTTTTTTTTTTCCCCTCCTCCGAGAGAAATAAGGAAAGGTCAGTCTTTTCTTCCCTTTTTTTTTTCCCTCCTCTTCCTCTCCGTGACCCGCCACTTCCCTGCGGACGCGAAGCTTCTCTCTTTTTGGTAGGAGTTATACTTCCTCTTTTCTTTTCCTCTTTTTCTATCTGCTGAGACGACGACTTTTGCTTATGTAGAAGCCTGACATTCCTCCTTTTTCTTCCTGGCCGGAAGTTGGTGAGGGAGGAGGCAGGAGCTGTCTTCCTTCCTTCTCCTTTCTTTCTCATCCCGTAAGAACACACCGGAGATACGGTCTATGTTCCTCTTCTTTTTCCCCTTCTTCAGTGATTGAGAAGGGGGAGCAAAAATCCGTCAAGGTGCGGCTTTTCTCCTTTTATCTCTTTCTTTTCCCCTTCCTACGAGGTCTCACCTCCTCGACCGGTTTTTCCCCTCTTCGATGAGAGGGTTTGCCCCCTCCCTCCTCTGCCGGAAGCCCAGGCGTCGGTCCGCAAGCGGCTCTTTTTTTCCTGGTGGTGATGGTGGAGGGCTTCGAGGCTTTCTTTTCCTCTCGGCCCTTACGTCTCGACTGCCCTCTTTTCCTCCCCCTCGCCTGGCGTGAAGTGGGATGGAAGAAGCCTAGAGGGCCTTTTTTTTTTTTCTTTTGCTTCCTTCCTGACGGGTCTTGACTGCGCTGGCCGATACTCCCGCTTTTTTTCCTCCCCTTTCCTCCCACTCCTTAGGAAAGAGAGGGCCGGGTCAGCACGACGGCGCCCTCTTTTTTTTTTCCTCCTTCTCTCCTTTCCTTCACGGCGGAACTTCCCGGAAGCCTATTGGGGCGCCTTCTCTTTTTCTCCCTTGTGATCGTGAGAGGAAAGAAGAGGAAACGCCCAGCACCCTTTTTTACTCTTTACTTTCTCTTAGTCATTCGCTGTTCTTCCCCTTTTCTTTCTCCCCCTTTTTTCTCTACGGGGTATACTAGGAAGGATCATGGCGATAAGACACCCTTTTCTTTTCCCCCCCCCCTTTTACTGAACGGCTTCATCCTCTGCACCCGGGTGCGCGCATCTGCTCTTTTCTTTTTCCTTTCCTTTCTTTTCCTCCGACTAAGCACGGATATAGCCGACGACGGGGCGACTAGCTCCCTTTTTTTTTTCCCCCTTTCTCCCCAACTACCTTCTTCGACCCACTGGCCGCGATCCGGGTTCCTTTTTTTTAACAAACTTCAATTTTCCATCTGCGAAAGAAAAAAGAGTATATGGAGCGCACCATCCCCCTTCTCTTCTCTTTTCCCTCTTTTTCCCTCCCTCGTTTCCGTAACCCGGACGGCTTTTCAGACCGATCGGTCCTGGTTGTCCCCCTTTTTTTTCCCCTTTCCCTGTTCATGCGGCGGCCGAAGAGTGAGTGAATCTGGCCCTCTCCCCCCCCTTTATTTGTTTAGAGAGATTGATCTGCTTGCCCATCTTCACTCCTCGTCTTCCTCCTTTTTTTCTCCCCCCCTTTTCCATCCAGGAACCAGATAATGGCGCAGTAAAGAAGTCCGGGTCTGAAGCGGCGCTCCTTCTATCTTTCCTCTTCGCGCCGGGGATGGTTCTTCAAGCTTACTCGGGTGCTTTCTTCTTTTTTCCCTCCTTCGAAGATGGAGATAGCCGAAAAAGGTAGAGGCCAGTTGCGCGGCGTTATTTGTTTCTCTTTTTTTTTTTTCCCCTTCTTTTCTTCTCATCGACCGGCGTCTTCTTGATACGGGCGTAGGTCGGCCCTCTCTTCCCCCTCGGGCAGGATAGGAGAAGACAGAGAACAGCGGATTGAAGCCGTTCTTCCCTTTCCCTCCTCTTTTTCCTCCTGCCGTTTTTTTTTTATCGCCATGATATGGCTATCTTCTCCCCCTTCTGGTGGTAGAGGTATGAGCGAGTCCATTTCACCTCTCTCCCCCCCTCCTTTCGTAACCAGTGGCCGTTCCTCTGAGGCCAGTGGCCGGCTGGTCTCTTCCCTTCCTCCCATTCCTTTCCATTGAAGAAAAAATAGTAAGAGCTCGCATTTTCCGCCGGCCTCCTTATCCTTCTTTCCCCTTTTCTCTCCCCCAGGATCAGGGCGTGCCATTTGGACCCGGTCCTCTCCCTCTTTTCATCAGGAGAGGGAGAGGCAGGGTCTCCTATCTCCTTCCCCCTCTTTTCCCGTCAGGAAGGCCGCCCCCCCCACGCGCGATCGCAACCCCTTTTCTTTCTTCCCTCCCCGTTCACGCCAGGAGAGGTAGTAAGAGACGCCGAGGGCTTCTTCGTTCTTCGCTATCAACCTCGCGCCAGCCGGCTATCCCCTCCTCTTCCTTCTGCGGAGAGAAGAAGAGGGCGCAGCGCCGTTTTCTTTTTTGACAGTGCACCCGTCCTTCTGAATGAATTCCCTTTTCTCGCTCCTCTCTTTTCCCTCCTCCACGAGAAAGTAGAAATAAGAGATCTTGCGCCCGCACCGTGATCCTCTTTTTTTTTTCCCTCCTTTTTCTTTTTCGAGCGAATCCGGCGGAACAGCACTCTTCTTTTTCCTTCTTCTAAAAGTTTAGAAGCTGAAGGAAGAAGGCCCGCTCCTGCCGCCGCTCTTTCTTTCCTATCTTTGGCGCGCTTGTCGGGCGTCCGTCCTCTCTTTTCTCAAGCAGATAGAAAAAGTAGTAGAGCGGGTGGCCGCTGGACTTTTCCCTTTTCCTTTCTCGCGATTCGCGGCCTTGACAGGTCTTCTCCTTTTCCTGCGGAGTGGAGGATAGCCGCCGAATTCCCTTTCCTTTTTTCTCGGCGGCATGCTTGGAATATGCCGTCATCCTTCTTTTCTTTTCCAGGTTGGGGTGGGAAGGCGTCGACCGCCCCCT
>Ga0179593_1453123_pt1 | contig 15397 bp, 15 predicted proteins | sample CZODoug2_1_08_16_FD_185931 | JGI IMG/M metagenome (GOLD analysis project Ga0179593, IMG submission 185931) | Vadose zone soil fungal communities from Angelo Coast Range Reserve, California, USA - CZODoug2_1_08_16fungal (PacBio error correction) | ecosystem: Environmental > Terrestrial > Soil >... | reverse complement strand
CCGAATCTCCCTTTTCGAGCGTTCTCGAATCCCCGGATTTCAGTTTCCCTCCCCTTTGTCCCCAGTTAAGTCAGATCGCTCGAGCTTACAATGTTTTTTTTCCTCCGGTGTTTGATGGTGCCGGGTGAGTCAAGGTTTTATGTTCAGATAAATCAATACTGCCGGATCGATTCCTTCTTTCCTGAAAACGTGGCATTCGCCCCCCCCCCCCCTTTTTTTTCCGAGCCCGCCGCGTACGCCTGATTTCTTTTTGAGCCATTGCCCCGAGAATGATGTCCCTGCACCGCTTAAGAACCCTGGTGTCACGGCCTGCTGCTCCCTATACTTCCCCCCTTCTCTTCGAATGGTACGACTTAATATCCCCCCGCATCTTATTTCGCCGCGGTGTAGGGCCTTCCTCCGTAAAAGATAGGTCCCGTCAGTCCGGGGCGGTATTCTTATTGTTCTTTCGCACGCCCCGTCGGGCATTTTTCTGGGTCTTGTTGCCGTGCCGGCCGAAACTGGCTCCCCTTCCTTCCCCCACTGATTATAGGCTAGCTGGTCTTTCTTTCTTCCCGGAGAGGCGCCCCAATTCTTGGATATTTTGATACAGCCTGCTTTTGGCTCGGATATTCTTTTTTGGGTCGAGTACGGCGCCTTTTCTGCCACTCCTTTTCCACCGGTCTTGGGAGCGCACACCCCTTTTTCGAGTTCCATAAGTGGAGAGGATCCATCCAGATGGGGCCTGTGGTGTCTGATCGTTCTGACCCTCCTTTTCTATTTTTTCGTGGGGTTTGGCGTCCACTCCCTTCTTGACCTAGATCGTCGCGTTCTTTTCCTTTCCCTGTTGTAAATGACAATCTTACTTTCTGACGGCTGTTTTACTCCGGCATCCCCATCTTCATGATCCCCCTTCGCGAAAAACGCTGACCATCGTTTTTTTCTTTTGGTTCATGACTTCTCTACACCCTTCCTTTTTTCCATCCACAAATAACGCAGGCTAAAGCGAGACCCCCGGCCACTCAGCGCGGCGCACGCCTCCCTTTCATCTCTTTGCGGGGCGTCGGATCGCATTTTTCGCTCCTTTCTTCTTGACTTTGGCGGCGCCCTCCACGTGTCCTTTGGGACACTTATCGCGGAATCAGCGCTATGGTTGTGCTGTTTCGTTTGGCGTTGTTCGATGTTCCCTACCTTATGCGCGGTCGTCCCCGGCTTTTCATTTTAGTTAAAAACCCCCCAACCTGCGTTTCTGTTGTGCCTGCCGTAGCCTGGCCCCTGTCCCCCCCTCAGAATTGGCTCTGTGGTTCCCAAATGCTGTTTTTTTCAAGAGTTCTTCCTCTATTGCATCCTCTTGTCAGCCCCCCTTGGCGAATCACCATGAAGATACTGATAACCGCCGCCCCGGAGTCTTCCCACTCTGATAACGTCTTAACTTTTCACACAGGTTTATGAATCGGTTTTGTTTTTCCCCCCCCTGCCCTCCCGCGTTCAGTGATCCTTTTTTCGCGTCTTCCAGAGTGGGACCCACCCACCGCGTCTAGGGTCCACCCATCAATTGCACGGCCCCCTGCCTTGCAGTTGCAGCCTGGATCGCCGTTGCTGTACATTTTGGTAGTCCGTTGCTGGTGCCGGCTTTTGGCCTTTTTTCCAACCCCCCTCTGAACTGCTCGTATGCGGACTTAAAACAATGATACCTTCTTTCTTCCGTTCGCGCGCTTTCGGACCTTTTTTAAGGTAGGATGCTTCTCAGGGTTCCCCAAAAACCCCGATCTGCCCCCCCCAAGCCGAAGGCCACCCCGGCGCGATCGCCTGGGCACTTTTTATCTGACCAGGGACCCGCCCCCCATTAAACCCCCAGATCCCCTCCCCTGAGCTTTTCTTCCCCTTTTGAGAATTGGAAATGAGAAAGGCAGAGAGTCCTATGAGACGCTACGTCAACTTTTTCTCCCAGGTGGTCCGAAGCTTTTTCCCGAATTAGGCCTGGAATTTTCAGCGAATCCCTTTTTTCTGCAGGTATATGGAGAAACGGCAACCCATATGGCCCGGAGTCCTCGAGCACTTCCTCCGCACTGTCCCCCCTTTCCAGCAGAAGGAACGTCCCAGTGGCGCTCTCTCTTCAATGCTTTTTCTTCAAATACGGAATCCTTTGCCACTCTCGGTGCCTGTGCCTCTACTCTTTTCCTCTCTCCGTTTTTTTTTTGATCTTCTCAAAGAGCACCCCGACGTGTCCCTCTTCCTTCAGTTGCTTGCAGCAATCGGGATTGCCTCCCCTTCTGCAGCTCCACGGCGTTCTGATTCTTGACTTCCTCCCTTGACGTGCCGGCGGATGTCTCCCCTTTCACTTCTTTTCCCCCCATATTTTTTTTGGCGTTCACACGCCTTTTTATTCGCTAGAAAGTGAAAGGGCATGGTTAGTTGCCTGATCTGGTACCACGTTTTTTTCGCTCTGTTTCTTTTTTTCTCCACCCCCCCACCCCCCCCCCCTTTCTGATATCAGTGGAGTTCCTTCTTTTTCCTGGGAAGGAAACCTCTTCTGAGCTCATAGCTTGCTTTGTGCGGTAGTATGTGATGCGGAGTCTTTCCCTTCTATCCCGTTCTCCTTCTTTTAGGAGTAGATCGAGGGTGTGGAACCCCCCCCTAGACCTTCGATCCTCCCTAATCCCTTTTTTGCAAGCCGCGATTCGACTTTTCTGCCAATCGGAATTTGTTTTTCTTTTCTATCGTATCAGTTCATCGTATACAAGCACAGAAACCAGACGGTCTCTGGCCCTTTCCCTCCGAGATGACGGTCTTCCGCCCGTTCCACTGACTTCCGTCCACCTTTTTTTTTGCGTCCCCCTGGCTGGTGGTGGTTTGGCCCAAGCTGCAGCCGCCTCCCACTGTTTTCTTCTGCAGTCGAGCGCCTGCCTTTTTCTGGGTCCGGCGCCACGCTTCTCTTTTCTTTTTTTTTAAAAAACTGTGGTTCCTTGTTTAACTCTGTTAATCCGGGTTTCTTTTTTCATTTCATTGAGTCTTTTTTATGTGTTCTTTCCTTTCATTAGCATGGCACTTCCCTTCCCCCCTTTATTGCTTACACGCCGAGCGATTAGCACCCTCTTTTCTCACCGGCAGATTTGAACCACCTCCTATTCTTTTCCCGGTTTTTCCTAAAAGAGAATTGGCCATCGGACGGCAGGTCTGACCGCCCAGCAACGCAGGTTGGTGTTGAAGTCCTTTGCCGACCTCGCTTGCTTTGAGGCGGTCCGACTTGCCGCCAGAGAATGTCGGACAACGTGCGCGATGCTGCTTTTTCCGATAAGGGGTCTCACCCTTCCTTTGCTTTTGGGCGGCCGTTTATCATAGCAGTGCTTTGCCGTGCGCTCCGGCAAGCCAGCCGCATAGCTGCTGTTCCAGGATGGCGGCGTCGCCCTCTTTTGTTGCTTTCGCCTTTCTCGATTTTTTCGTTTTTTTGGTCGAAATTTCTGTCTTTTATTTTTCCCGTCGACTCATTTCCTTCCGTCAACCCGAGCTTGTCCGCGGGTATCTTTGTAAGAATGGGGGGGCTGACCTCTTCCCCTTCACTGTTTTTTCTACAGTCATGCGATTCTGCATTTCTCCTCCCTGACAGCGAGTCCCGAGACATTATTCCTTTTGACTTTTTTTTTTCCCCCAACCCCCCCAGCAATCGCAGGTCTAGCTTTGTGCTGTAAGACCATCAGCTTCACCACCCCAGATTTACTCGATCAGCGTCTGTTTCCTCTTCCCCCCCTCCGTGCGCGCCCTAAAGTTCCCATGTAATCTTTTTCCTTCAGCCTCGCCGCCCAACGTCCCTGACCCTTTTCAAAAGCCTGGATGAGAGGACGAAGCTCCCCTATTTCCTTTACTCCTTGATTTCCCTCGATCACCCCTTCCCTTTCCTGTTCCAGGAAGGGTGATTCCTTTGACTTTCGGTCGGAATACGGCCATTGACCAATTCTTTCGTGCGGTAGTACAACAGACAAATCCCCGCCCTCCTCTTAGTGGGGCGTCTGGTCCCTTTGTTTCCCCCAATTTTCCCCGAGAGGTGGGCCGAGTAGGTTTTAAATGTCCCCTCTCCTCCCAAACGAGCCGCTTGCCGCTCTTCTTGTCGACTTACTCTGTCCGCTCCCGCGTGGGCCGCATGGTGTCGCTGTAGCCAATGGCCGACCTTCTTTCCCCCCAGGGCGGCCGGAGTCTCAGACATCGCTTCTCCCCCCCCAAAGTGTCGGGATGTGTTGTACATACTCGTTTTTTTTTTTTTATATCTCCCCCAAAACATCTGCCCTAAAGGCATAACCCGGCAACGCGATACACCCGAACATCGGTCCTGCATTGTATTGGCTCTCTATTTCCTCCGGTACTTGTCCCCGTTTCTCTTCGTTTTTTTCCCTGCCAGGAAGGATTCCCCCCCAGGTTTTTTTTTCCTTTGGCGGGCTTCTGAGATAGGAGTCGTTGTCAATTTACCCGGTTGTTTGCGACTGATCCGCCGCCCGGCCCGTTTTTCCCTTCGAGCCTTTTTTTTTCATAGTTTTTTTGCTACGTTCGCGAAATCTTGCCCCCCTGATTCCTTCTCTCTGATGAGGCGTCCATGCCGGACCGATGTCCTTTCGCCTTTTTTTTATTATGCATTTTGGATAGAGTCCTCCCCTACCTCCATCCTCGGCTATATTCAAAACATCTCGAACCCCCCCAGTTTACTTCCCTCTGCGTGGACGCAGCCGCCCCGTTGTTTCTCCCTTTTTGTAGAGCATTGGCTACCCGAGGAACATTTTCTGGCGTTTTTCTTAGGCAAGTTTAGTAACGCCTGCTAAGATACGCAGCCCGGTCCCGTGGGGCAATCTCGTCGCCTTTTACGCCCCCCCTAGTTCTTCTCACCCTCCTCTGTATTCTCGCGTGATCCCCTTTAGCCCAGAAGGTCACCCCTTTAGCAGGAGGCGTGGAAGGCGTTTCTTTTGCATTGCCCGTTCGGTCTTTTCCCCCCCTTAATTACCGACCGGCTTTCCCCTGTTCCCACCATGTTTCCCCTTTTTACTTTTCCTTTTTTTTGATCGACCCAATAAAGGACGGGGAGTTCCAAGATCTCGTGCGCCGGATCATCCTTTTTTTTTCGTACACTCTCGTTGGGCTTGGCGTTTCTAGCTATGGAGAAAAGGAATTGAAACGTGGGTTGACTCACATCGCGGTTTTTGTTCTCCCCTTGAACAGTTGATAGGATCAAAGTTTTGTTGTTCTCTTTTTTTTCTCTTTCTTTCAACATGTCTCCTTTCCTCTTTTTTTAGTTGGTGTGAGAATAACTCCTTTCGCGTTTCATTCGTTCGTTCCTCCGCATAAGTCCTTGGACTTTCCCCTTAGTAATCGAGCGGCGTCCCGCTTCCCGCAAAAGACGTGCGACGCGGCCAAAAAGTTAACCTCCTTTGTTGATGCCGGGGGGTGCTGCGATAATTTCTACCCCTTTTTGACAGCCAAGTTCTGAAAAAACCCCCAAAACTACCTGCCGTTCTCCAAAGGCGTATTTTTACCTCCTCTTGAGAGCTCATCGCTTTCATTTGCTTTTTTCCTTCTTTCCTTGATCTGAGGATCGCCCGTTTTTTTTTTTTTCTAGGATATAGAATTGGAGGCGGCATTTCACCCCTTTTCCCGTGTTTGTGCCCTTCTTCGGCACTCCTCCATCGGTAGTTTTAATTCTCGCGGCTTTTTTATCATACAGTCGATCAGCCGGTCCCAGTAGGAAATATTCCCCCCCAATGTTCCCTGGCGTCGCCCTGCCGCCTCCCGCCCCCCCCCTTTTTCAGGTTCACCCAACGTAACTTTTTTTTCTCTCCTGTGCGGCCCTCCCTCCCATTGAATAGGGCATCCCTATTTCTTTGAGGCATTGACCATGCTAGATCCCCCCTTTTCCCCGAATCATCGAGGATTATTCTTGCTTCCTTTCTAACAGCTTTTACCTTCCCCCCCCTTTTCTCGTTTTTCGGTATAAGAGTGTCCCACCGACCGACCCCCCCTCCCAGCGTTCAGGCGCTTTCGGCATTTTCCCTTCCCGTTTTCGCGGCTGCCCTTTTTTTCCCCCCCCAACGCCGATCTCTCCCCGCTGGCAAGTGTCAGTCCTTCCGTCCTTTTCCTTGATCGCCGTCCGCTGTTCTTTCTTGCGCTTTTTTCGCACTCTATGAATTTTTCGCGTTCTCACGCCAATGACGATCAGGCCTTATCCGAGTACGGGAAGCTGGTAGGCTTGCCCCCTTCAACCTCGATCGGGTCTTTCCGACTCTCCTTCTTTTTCCAACGTGGAACCGGGGCACCCGGGCTAGAAAGCGGCCCCCCCCTCTATTAAACCCGATCCCCTAAGCCTTTTTCTCCTCAATTCTTTTGCAAGGAATCGTTCTGCCTCTTCTGCCGCGTTAAAAGAACCTCGCCTACTTTGACACAGGTCCGTTGGCGTCTCATTTTTTCCCCTCCTTTTCTGACTTTTTTTCCCACCTACTTCCTTTCCCAGGAACTCCCCAAACGTCGAAACGGCATCCCGGATCTTTTCAAATCCAGGGAACGAGGATTGTATCTAGACACTCCTCCCCCTTGGCCACGGTCACCGGGCTCACCTTTTCCCTCCTTGGAGGCTCGGAGGCGGCAAATACGTTTTTTAAGACGTAAATCATACTCCTCCCTTTTTTCTAGTAACCTTTCTAGTATGTGAATACTAATTGTGTTTTGAGGATTGTCCCGAGCAACGCTTTTTGTTCTTTTTATGCCATTAGTTGTGCAGGCCTGATTCTCCCTCTCTTCAGCCCGGAGGTCTTTTTGCCTTCTCTTTCCATTTAGAGCCACTTGTGGGTACCGTTCCGGGGTATTGCTCGTCTCAAGACGTGCTTGGATCCAGATTCTGAAGTGCTGGCTTCTTTCCCCTTTTTTCCCCAGGTGGAAGTAGGTGACGGTCTTTCGCCCAGTGCCCGTCCACCCCTTCTGTTTTCTTCGTTATCTTTCTCTTTGCGACGTGTCTTTTTCCCCCTTATATGGGCCTTCCCCCCTTTGTTTTCATAGCTGAGGTCTTTTTTCGAACTTTGTGAGGCGGGGTCCTTGATCTTTACCAGCCCCGCGCGTTTCTTTTTTCTAGTTTGGTGAACCAAGTTTTTCTTCCTTAATAAGAGTCTATCCTTAGTCCTATCAGATAGCGACGGCAATCCTTTTTTCATTGGCGTTCGGTCACCCCTTCTAGTCTCGAGTTGCGATTATCCACCTTAGTTCCCACGCCTTGTCTGGCCATTTTCTCCAGCGGATTCCCTTTCCCCAGGTCCCGGACTTCTTCTCCTGTGGGTGGAGACTTTTGAGTTTCCTTTTTCTTGGTAGTGGGGCCACTTTGCATCCGGTTTCAGCGTTTTCTCCTTACGAACGCTTTATTGGTTGTAATGGGCGCCCAATCCTCCCTCACTAAACCCCTGTTTTTGAATTGTTAACCCCCCCTGTTTTTTCCCTGAGTCTGACTAATCCTCGAGTTTTCGTGGATCAGGGTATCCTTCTGGTTCCCCCTTTCAAGATGTTTTTGGACAAAGCCGAGTCGAACCCTACCCCTGCAGATTTGAACCCCCTTTTAGTTTGAAGCCAGAACCCGCTTGGCCAGTTTTTTTTTCTCCGGTTTCCCCGCGAAGAAGGGGGGTTTGGGAGATCCTTTCCTCTCGCTGATCGATTTTCTTCTTTTCGAACAGCACCTTGTTTTTCTTATCAAGAGGAGCGCTGATTTCTCGGTTTCCCACGTTTAAAAGTTTTTTTGAGCCGCCGCCCCCCCCACTTCTATCAACTGAGCATGCTTCGTGCGGCGTTAGCCTACCCTTCCCTTTTGAGGCCTCGCCAACATCCCTTGTTTTTTCTTGATTTCCTTTTGCGTCGCGCCTTTTGTCACTGGTATGGGTCTTTTAAATTGTATGCATTTTGTCTCCTTCCTCTAAATGGACGCCCGGCTTAATCACGCAGTTTACCTGCGGGTATCGGAGAAGTGAGCCGGGGGCCTTTTCGAGTCGTACTTCAGGAAGGATTTCCTCCTTTTTTTTCGTTGACTTCTGAGCAGTCCCCAGAGTTATGACGTTAAAGGTATTGCGCCAACCCCCCAATTTTTCCTTCCCCATGTTCCCTCCCCGATCAGCCCCCCAGTGGCCCCCTTTTTTTGCTTCAGTTTAAAGGAGTTTCCTTCTTTTTCCCGCTGGGAGTTTTTACTTCCGTTTTAACTTTTTTCCGTGTTTGCGACTTACGTTTGCCCCTCCCAACGAGAGTCCTAATTTTCCCCCCCCAGATTGATCGGGCTCGCCCCCCACTATGTTCGCCTCCGGGATCGCGCCCTTTTTAAAACCCCCCCCCCCAAAAACAAAACCACCCACTTTTTTTTTCTCGCCGCTTGTCGGCCGCGCCCCCTTTTCCCCCATGGAACAATTCCCGGTTTTTTTTTCCCCTCCCACCGACCAAATACCGCCGCTTGTTTTTCTTTCCTGGTAGAAATGGGACCCCCCCTTCTTACAACTAGCTGTCCGAGTAGGTGCCGTCTCCCCTCCCCTCTCTCGTGCCACGGGACGATGAGTATCTTTTGTTTCCTTACTAATTCGCCTTCACCTCCGCCTCTTCTCCAATTAGACCCCCGGCAGCTCAACCCCCCCTCTGTGGGCGGCGCGTCGCGCCTCTTGTTTTCCCTGTTTTCGCTGATGTGTTTAACTTCCTTTTCGGGGCTTCCGATCTCAAACATTTGAATCCCAGCGCGAAACACGAAACTTCCCTCCCCCTTCCTGAAGGCGGAGCGAGCTGACCTCGGACTTCCCGGTCTTAGCGGTGCGCGAGTTCAATCCACTTTGGCTCTCCCCCTCTTTTTTGGAGGCGGATACTCTCTTTTCCTACTCTCGTTTTTGACTCTCTCTCCCTTGACGAACTGTTAAGTAAGGGGAAGTGAGGACCTCCCCTCCGCCTTCTCCTCACTTGTGAACGTACCGAGGTCAGCTCGTGTCTTGCCCCCCCTGACGATGTCGGTGTCTTTTTGCCTTTTTTTCCTGGACTCTTTTGGCTTCTAGTATCCCCCTTTTGGACGCGTTTTGAGAGAGGCAACAACTTTCCCCCTCCGTTGGCCCTTTCCACCTTATGCTCGACGCGCCGCCGCCGAGGGTTTCTGGTTTTCAGAAGGCTCAACCCGCGGCCCCTGATTTGGCCCTTTTTCCCCCCCCAAATTTTGTACAGTCATTGGTTCTTCTTTTCCGTGGGAGATAGGCTTTACTCGAACCCACTCCTTCCCACCCGATCGTATTCGCGCCTTTGTTCTCCTCCAAGTTCCCCACTCCTGCCTACTGCTTTTTCTTTTTAGCCTCCCCGTCGGGCATGGTTTCCTCTTTTTCCTTCCGGCCCAAAGAGGAGATACCCCCTGTCCCTTTCATGTCAGTGCTTAGTGATCGCTGGTGATCGCGGTCACTCTCTCCCTTTCCCCGATGGATCGCCGGCGCCCTTTTCCTTTTTCTTTGATCTTCACTACTTTGTTTTTACGCGCGATTGCCACAGTAACTGATTTCACTGCTTGGGCGACACACGCGGTTTTTTGACCAGTGACGATGATCTGTAGGTCCCCGGGTCCTTTTTTTTTTTTTTGTATGCGAACAATGCTCGCCCGGCTCCTTTTTTGGCTAAACTCGTAATACGTCTTCTCGATTTTTAGTTTGTTTCGGCTCCGCGCAGGCCGTTCCATACCTGGTACCGACCGTTGGCTTCTTTTTCTTTTTTTTTTTGAACCCGCCTTATCCTGCTCCTCCGTACCGTTCACACATACTGTTGGTCGGCAGGTTTTCAATTTCTCTATTATACAACACGTCCATGCAGAAATTTTTGTCACCCCTCCAAAGGCGACGCAACCGAAATAAGTCTCAGTTCCCTATTGCGCAGCACGCTTCCTAGCATCGTTTTTCCGCAGAAGCCTTTTAATTCTCCCCCCATTTGGCGTCGCCCTCACCTGGTTTGCCCAGGCTCGAGTCCACTTTCAATCCGCAGAGTTTCTTATCTTTTTTTGTTTTTTATTCGATAAGCCACCCCCCCACTACACGTCGATCATTTTTGGTCCCCTTTGCCACCTGAGGCCTTCTTCCCCACCCCTGGTTCGCTTTGTACGCCACGAAAATGAGAGCGGTTCTCGTACAGGACTGTGGTTCAAATTGACGGGCTTTTTTTTACCCATCTATGCATCGTCTCTCTAAGTTTCTGGCGGGCCGACCCTTTTTAACCCCCAGGATAAACATCCGTCCTCCCTCTACTTGGCACGGCGACCCGTCCCCCCCTGCTTTTAACCACTTCCCCCTTTTTTAATTTTCTCATCGGGGTTCTTCTCAACGTCCCTCTTTGTCCTCGTCTTAATCTGACAGTGTCCTTTAGTGGGCCCACTCACTCCCTGCCCCCACCCCTTGAATGGCAAAGAACTGCTCTTTTAGCTCGGACCTGTATCCCATTTAAGATCCTTTTTGGCGGCTTGTCCCCCTCAAATGAGCGTTCCCTCCCAACAAGGCAGCTCTTCGGATTCTTCATCTTCCGGAAGCCGATGCTGTGCTTTCTTCCTCTTACCTTGTTTCCAAACTCTCGTTTTTCTTTTTTCGTCGATTCCCCCCGTGTTTTTTTCGGGCGGTCTCGTCCCCTCCCACAACCCCATTTCCTCCCGTATGAGCTCGACTTCTGTTTTAGCCTTTTTTGCCAAGGCAGCCTCGCCTTTAGACTCAGATAAGATCCCCCTCTTTTGGGATAACGGTTGGTACTCAGCGCTGCCCCTTTTTCACCCATTCCCTTCCGATCGGGGGAATCAGCCAATTTTTCCTAATCTCTGGAGACGGTCCCCATATTTTTTTTGTATAATCCGAAGGAAATTCCGGGTCCCTCCTGACCCCTGCTCAGCAGAACCGCGGGGTTTTTCACCCCAATCACGACATTTTCTTTCATTTTTCCACTCAGTCACTGGACCCTTCTTTTCTCGTCCGAGAGCAGATTTCCATCCTCCTTTTGTTTTGAAGATCCACCTTGTTTTTTTTCCCCCGCGGAGTGCATAACTTGTGTCACGGTTCGGTGCCTTAAGCAAGGGCGGGACTTGCGGCTCAGGAGGTTTCCCTCGACTTCGACAGTTGGAAATTGCCTTCTTCATTATAGATCCCGCCCTTTTATCCATTTCTTATGGTGCGACTTGGATTCGATTCTGTCCCTTTAAGTAGGTGACTTTCAGTGAGTTACCCTTTGTTAGCTAAATGTGATCGTTTAGCGGCTGGCTCTGCGTATTTGGCGCCGCTTTTTTGAGGGCCCGTCTCTTGCCCGTCGTTCTAGTAAGCTTGCGGTTTTGTTTTTCCTTTCTGTGAGGCGGTGTATTGCTCCGCCATTAACAGGTGCATATTGAAGGGGCCGTGTCTTCCACCCGGGATGTTTTTTTTTCCAAACAGGGCAGCGGTTTCCCACTTCAGACATCTTCTTTCGGCAGATGCTTCCTCCCTTTTTCCGGGACATCTCCTTTCTTTTAGGCCATCGCTCCCCTTTCTATGAGATGCCCAGTCTCCTAGTGCACATATGTTCTGGGACTGTTTTCCCCCCTTAAGCGATCCGGCCTTCCGCCACGGAATTTCTCCCATTTCTTGGTGGCGCAATATCGCTTTTAATTTGGTAGGGTGTGTCAGTCTTTTTTTCAGTTTCGATGACCACGGTGACAGACTTAAGTCTCTGACTTTCTCCTCCTGTTCTCCACTATTAGCCCCTTTTCTTCCCCAATGTTGGTTTGAATGTTAAAAATATTCCCGGTGAGTGACCCCCCTAGTCTTCGGCTGGGATCCGTCCTGTAAAATTTGCCTGCCAGGACATGATGTTTTTCCCCCGCCTATGCATAGACGTTTTCCCGCACAGGAGATTTCCCCCAGAGTTTTTATCGTTCGGTTTGATAACAGCGCATTTGCCTGGTTACTTTCTCTTCTCCCCTCAGTAACTGAGCTGGGCAGGTTGGTTGTTAAAGTCTCCAAGACCCTTTTCTGATCGAAGTTGGTTTTCCTCCCCCCTCCCGGACGCTTTAGATACTTTTTTTCTTAACAACGCTGCAGCAGAATTTTGCTGCGTTTGGAAGAGAAGAAGTTTACCCGGCCGTTATGCGGTTCTTTTCAGCCTCCAAGTTTCCCCGAGATGCTTCTGACTTGATCGTGACCTCCCAGAGCATAGAGGCTATGTATGACTCCAAGCTGAGTTAGGTTGTTTTCCTCCTTTCTGGTTCCCCAACCATCCGCGGTATTAGGTTTATACCTACTTTAGACGTATGAAATAGGCCCTTTTCAAAATCGGATGGTCAGCGTTCCCCTGATGGTTTTCTGAGGGGGAGTGCTCTACTCCTCCTTCGTTTACGGTACTCAGGAAGGCTTTCCCCCTCCTTTTCTTTTTTTCTCCCTCAAAGCCGCCGACAGCGAGTTACCGCCCCTTTCTTTTCGCTTTTTTCGAGCACCCCACGAGCCATTCTCCCGGTCGATTAGCATTTGCTGCAGAACTTATCATCTTTTTCCCCCAATGCATTACTATCATCTTCACGTTTCCGTTTTGTCCCCCCAACTCTTTGAGAGCCAAGTTCCCTCGTTCCGTGGACGCTCGCGCCTTCCCCGTTCCAGATGTCCTTGAAGATCCTCCCCTTAACCTTTCCTTGCGCGATCCCGATTTTGGCCTCCGTTTTTCCCCGCTTTCTCGAGAATAAGCAACATTAGTCCCTTCCTTGTGATTAGCGTGCGGCGCCGGCACGTTTCCTTTGCCCTCTCTCAGAGGTTCTTGCGAATAACCCGCGGCGAACCTTTTAGGTTGGGCCGTCTGGTCGCCCTAAAGAACACCGGTCAGCTCCCCTAACTCTCTGTTCGAGTAGTGTACCCTTTTCCCCCCTGACTTGCCCCCCCCTGGCTTAGCTCTTTCCTTCGTGTTTCCTACGGTTCAGCTTTGTTCCTATCATTTAGCGGGAGAGCAACTTGTTTTTCTTCAACCTTCAGGCTTACACCGTTTGGTTCCGGGGTTTTGTTTGGTTTTGTGGCACTTGGTCTCTTTTATTTCGTTTGGTCGGCGTTTTGCCACGAGTGTTCGATTTTTCAATCTCGTCTAGTTTTTAGGGGATTATAGATCACCACCCCCCCACCTTCTTCCCGTGTTGCTCACGGCAAACCAAGCTTTACCCATTTTTTTTTCATACGACCCTCAAGTCTCGGAGCGCTGACTCCTTCTGAATCCGTTAGCGGGCGCCGTGCAATGTCCCCCTCTTTGGTCGAGGGGAGGATCTTAACATCCTCCAGTTGTTGTTGTGTTTCTATCCTCCCTTTTCTTCAATGTTCTATGCCTTCCGTGTTCATCCGGCTTCCCTTCTTTCCATTTGGTCCTAGAGGTACGCTCGCTCAGTTCTTTGTTCTTCCACTCTTTCCGATGGGGTAGACGATTTTGTTTGATCCCTTGTCCCTTTTGACTCGAGAATATCCCATACGAGATTTTTTCCCTATTCCACATCTGAACCCTCATTCTCCCCTATTTTCCCAGACCCCGAAGAAGAGGGTTTCCTCCTTGGGGAGAAAGTGGCTAAACCCCATTCTTTGCTACCTTTGATTTGAAGCTTGACCGGGAGTCCAGGCCCCCTCTCCCTATACCAATAAGCGGCTCCGTGGTCTCTTTCCTCCCCATGGTCCCCCTACTCCGGCTGTACTTTTCTTTAACACGGGAGGAAAGAATGGCCTTTCTACTCCTTCGGAGGATTGCAGTCGGGTTCTTCGTCCTCCGTCTTTCCTTTTCCCCATTGTCTTATTAAGACCCATCGCTTCCTAAGCGGTCTCCCTTTGTGAAATGCTAGCTCGGGGTGCCAGGTCCTTGTTCCCCTTCGCGAGTCCCCAAGAGATCGCTGTTTCCGATCCTTTTGCTTTTTCTCTTCTTTCAACGGACCTAGTTTTTTTTCTGATCCCTAGGACACGCATGTCTTTCCCGGTTTTGAGATATCTCGGTTTTTTTATGAGATTCACCTTGCTTATGGAGTGAACTCCTTTTTCTTTGGAGTCACATGCTCGCTACGCTGACGCTCTTCTTTTTCCCCTTTCGCTAGAGAGGGAATAGATTCTTTAGTCTGTTGTCCGCCGCCCCATCCGTCATCGCATCCTTCTTTCTTTAAAGCCCTCTGAAGGAGGCAGAGCTCTTCATTCTCCTGCGCAGATACCCGTCGTCCTTACTCGTTTTTTTCAGGCAGGGGGATAAACTTCTTCTCCCCAAGTACATGCATGAAAATTTTCTTGGACCCAATCTACCCCCCCCCTCTTTCAGTCCCCCTAACTTCAATCGCCGAGTCCTTGGTTTCCGACAGCCTCTCTCTTTCCCCTTGCATACTTTTTAAGAAGAAGCATGCTCTTCCCTTTTTTATTGGGCGCCCCTCTCCCTTTTCTCCTTTGCTTTCTCTTCAAAATCTTTTTGAAAGGTCCGATAATATCGCATGCGTGCTTTGGAAGAATAAATCTCTCCCGCTCCCCTTTTCTTTCCAATGACTAAATTCCCCACCAACCTGTCTTTTTTTCTCTCGTACAGCAAATTGTCTATGTGCTTTTAGAAGTGGATCTGTGGTTAATTTCCTTTTTTTGAACAGCTTGTTGCATACATAGATGCCCCCGGCCTAAAACGCCTTTCTGGCGGGCTTTTTCCCCCTTTCTCTATACCATACAGCCCCCAGATTAGGCAAGCGCCTAACCCTTTAACCCCGCAACAAAATTGTGGTCCTGAATCAGGGCTCAAGCGTGGATCCCCCTAAACTTTAACCCTGTTCTGGCCTCGGAGCTACTTTTTGGGCAGCTTGGAGGACAAATCCCCCCCTCGAATGCGCCACCCACGCTTCCCAAGTACGGAGACGTCCGTCCATCTTTTAGTCATCACATGGCCCCGTCCCCCCCTGGTTTCACGGATTTGGATCTTTTTCCCCCCCCACTCGTATGCCACTGATCGCGTATGTCCTCACAATGGACGATCTGTGCTCCCCCCCCTCCCGCTGCGTACGGCCAGACGATTCATTGTGCTCGGCAGGCGGTCCTTTTCCCACCCTCCTCTGGGCCAGCCCCTTTTTAATTTCGCCGGGCGCAGTCCCCCCCACCCCCCCATATCTAACGATACCTCGCTTCTTTTTAGTCGACTTCCACGTTGAGTCAAGGCATGCCCCTTCCCCCTTTAGCCAGCCTACTTCTTTGGCGAACCCGGTGGGAAGCGACAACTCATTCCAGGCCTGGATCTTCTTCCACCAGTCCGCACGGCAGCTTTTCTTTTTGGCCCAAAAGATCTGTTTCTTTCTTTTGCACCGAAGGAAAGGTACCCTTGTTTCCTCCAGCTCGGCCCACCGCCTTGGCTGCCCCTTTTTTCCTGCACATCCCGAACCTTGCTTGTCCTTTACTCCGTCACATTCTCCGTTGATCGTGAT
>Ga0179593_1452293_pt1 | contig 15397 bp, 21 predicted proteins | sample CZODoug2_1_08_16_FD_185931 | JGI IMG/M metagenome (GOLD analysis project Ga0179593, IMG submission 185931) | Vadose zone soil fungal communities from Angelo Coast Range Reserve, California, USA - CZODoug2_1_08_16fungal (PacBio error correction) | ecosystem: Environmental > Terrestrial > Soil >... | reverse complement strand
GACTTCCCCCGTTTAGTTGATTTTTTTGTTTTTGCCTTTGCGCGCCCTGGATTTTGTTTGTCCTGTGTGTTTTGTGCACCCCCCCCCCTCTTTTTTCAGGTTGGTTTTTTTGCCTTCGATCCCCCCTTGTTTTATTTCCTCTCACTTTTGATCGGTTTTGCTGGTTTTTTTTCATCTCGGTTCGCTGGCGTTCGTATTTGGGTTTTCACCCCCCCCCCCCCCCGTCCACACACCGCAGGTTTTTCGTCTCGGTTTCTGAAACCTTGCTGCGTCTCGTGAACGTTTTTTCCCCCCCCCTGTTCGTGGCTTCGATTGGAAGCGATCATGAGGAATGTTTTTCCAAACGCGCCCCTTGCGGTCCGGCCAGGTGGTTTACAGCGCCGACCTTGCGGGGTCCTTTATTTTTCTCCAATTCGTCCCCCAGCTTCAGATTTTTTTTTGGACGAGGTGACGTTTTTCTTTTCAACTCTTTTGAGCCTCTCGGTTTCCCCCTTCCGCGGTTCTTTCTCGAATGAGAGTTGATTGGTCCCCCTTCGGAACCCTGGCCTTTGCCCCCACGTACTTTTGCTTTTTCGGAACATTTGCTCTACAATGCTATCCGGTTCCAGCCTTCGAGAAAACTGGAAAAACGTTTTGGTTTTCGAACTCCTGTTTCCCCTCGCGGGTTGTTAACCGCTTCTCGGCCACCACCGAATGTTTCGCAATCCCCCAAAACCGGGTTTTGCACCCCCGGCCAACACATCTTCCCTTTTAAGGCCTTCCCGTTTTTTTTTTTTCCCTCATTAAACCGTTCGTGCGCTTCAGGCACATATGCCTTGATCGTTTTCAGGCCCTCCTCACCTCCCCCTACCCCAGCACCCCCCACCGGTGGGGTTCGAAACCAGCCCAGTTGTGTCCCCCACACCACCGAGTTTCCACGTTCGTTACCCCTCCCCCCCCAACCGACTGCTTCCCCAATTTTTTTTTTGTGATCACAATATAGTTTTAGGGGTTGGTGAAACCCACCCCCTTCTTTTTTTTGATTCTTGGGGGGTGAATGAAGCCCCCTTTCCCATTTGGCGCAATGTCCAATTGCACCCATCTTGTGTCCATTCCCGTCCTCCGATGACTCCCCCGTTTTTTCTTTTTTCTTGCGGGCGCCCTAAAAAGCCCCCCAAACGCTCCCCTCACGAATTCAAATCGTCCGGTCTTTGCGGTATGATTTGTCCCTTCCCTTCCAGTTGGCCCTTTCCCGAGGAGGTGGCCCCCCCCCTTTCCGCTTTGTTTAAGGTTTGCTACGGGAAACTTTTTCCTGCGGGATGCGGACACTTTTGGAACCACTTTCTTTGCCCCCATCCAACTTGTTTTTTCAGGCAACGCCCTGATAATCTTCAGATAGCTCCTTTTATGATTTCCCGCGTTTTGCTGCGGATTCGATCCCAAGTGGCTGAGTCTCCCTTTTAGACCTTTTGGCCCTTTTCGTAACCTGGTCCCCTTGCCGTGCGGTTTCCTGCGGACCGCCTTGCGGTTTTTTTCGGGGATTTTCTTCCCTTGCTTGGACCCCAAGGTCACAGTGTTTTTTTTTGCACAAGTTTCGCCGATGTTGAGGTATAGTCCCCGAAGGAGGGCACGCCCTGCAAGCTACATGCCAGCCCCCCCACGTTTGGTTTTTCCACGCACATCCATGTACCCCCACCTCTCTTGCCGGCCATCCTTGCCGACCACAAACTTCCCCGAACTCGCCCCCTCACAAGCCTTCTTCATCCCCCCCTTCTGGTTCTCTTGCCTTGCGTTTCGTTTCTCCTTAACATCCATACTCTCCGTCGTGAAAACCCTGTGGAGGGCTTCCTTTTTGGTTGCCCCCCATCCTTGATCGGCTGCCTAGTCCCTTCCGCTTTCCCCTGGGTCATAAAAATGTTACAGTTTTTGGCGAATCCTCGTCCCCCCAACCCACTGCTGTTTCAGACCCCTTTCTCCGTCTTACCCCTTACCGATTTTTTCTTTGGTGCCGGTGTTGTCCTAAGTCGGGCCCCGTGGGTCCAAGCAAAAACCACCCCCCCCCATAGTTTTCGCTTTTCCACCCCATTCACAGGTTTTTCCCTTGTACTTTTTGGCTATCCTTAGGCTCCAGTGCGTTCGCCGCCCCATGTGCCACTTTTTCCGCCATATTTATTGTTGACCCTTTCCCGTTTCGCCTTTCCCATTATTTTCTGCAATACGGACATTCTGGTCCTGCTGCGCTTTTTTTGTTATCGGCGCGACCCGCCCCAACGATTGTAAGACCTCGGGTTTTTTCGCCCTCCCGCCGTTCATTTTTCCCCAACAGCGCGCCCCCATTCGCGACGGCCCGCGACGACTTTTTCTGTCCTCCCGCTGGAGGCTTTGAAATGCGGTGCTATTTTAATCGCCTACCGTCCCTTTTCCCGATCTTTTATGACACACCGCTCCCCTTCCTTCCCGGCAGGTATATGCTCCTCTGTGTTTGTCGGTGCCGCCCTTTTTAAGTTCCCCATCGGGGTCAAAGCCTTCTGCCCCGTGGCCTTTTTTGGATTTTTTTTTCCGACTGCGGGGTTTTGTGAGGTTTTCCCCATTTACAGGTCTCCATTCCCGCCTGTTTTCTTCCCGCGAAGGCGCATCTTCTTCGAGGTTTGAATAATTTTCGCCTACTTTTTTGTTGCTGTCACCCCTGGTTTCGGACCTAGGATAGCAAGCCGATTTGGCTGTTCTCCAACTGTCTACTTGGACCGTCGTCGGCCCAGTGTCACCGATCCTGTGATTTTTTTCATTCCCTTTCTTTCATGGTTTGGGCTTGGCTTTTTTCTTTATCGGTCAGCCCCCGGATCTTTTCCCTTTGTTACTTCCGTCGCTCGATCGGACTTTTGATGGCAAACTTTTTTGGGTCTTTGCAGCAACCGCTACCTTTTTCTATCGCATTTCCACTTTTTTTTTCCCCCCTTTGAGGCCCTGGCACGATACCCCCGGCTCTTTGTTTGCATTCTCTTTTTCACTTTCTTTTTGTGTTTTTTTGAGCTTCTGAAGACCGGGTGAATAGTGATTTGCTCTGATCGCTTCTATTAGTTTCTTATTTTGTTTTTCACTTCCCCCCCGTTCCTCCCCCGACTTTTTTTCGAACACTCCAACCCCCTCCCCCCCCCTTTTGGTTGCGAAAAAGCAGGGTTTTCACGTCTCTTCCCCTTGGGGATGCATAATCCTTTTTTAGGGTCCAACGGGGACCCTTTTTGATCATGTTATTTCCCGTGGGCACCGTCGGAGGTTCAGGGGCCCAACGCCAGTTTAATCCCCCCCGCAACCACCTCTTCCCTCCTCATTCTTCTTTCTTCGTTTCCGACCTTTTTTTACCGCAAACACCCCATTCGCCAGATGTTTTTGTCGCCGTTCTCACCTCGTTGATTTATTGCGCTTCGAGGTTGACCCCAGGTTTTTTTTGGTCTTTTTTTTTAAGCCTTTCCCCTTTTTGCAGCCTTTTTCCTACTAGTTCACAAGGAGCGTTCCTGCGGTCCTTTCTGCGCCCGTTCCCGATGGTTACTTCCAGTTTTTCCTCCTCCCCACGTTCCTTGGGTTCCCTTTCCCTATTTCTGGCCACTTCTGGAGTTTCTTCTTTTTCGTGACTTAATTGCGAGGAAAACCCCGGCCGCCTTTTCCACATCTACCTCCCCCCGGGCTCAGTTCTTCTTCGGGCGTTTTTCGCATCCTCCGATTTTGGATGATTTTGCATCGGGGGCGGGAGCCCCTGCGTTCTTAACACTTCTTTGTCTGGTTGCGTCTCCTTCTCTCCCCCACAAAAACCCCCTCTTCCCTCTGGACCCATGTGAGTTCCCTTGTCGTATCGAATGACTGTGTCCCAGTGACCCCTCGTTTTTGTCGGGATCAAATATTTTTTTTTTTTTCACAGGCACCAGTTTGGGTCCTTTGGCCTCCTCTTATTTTTCCACCCATTTTGGATTTTTTTTCCGTACAAAGTCCCACCGAGTTCATTCCGCACTCTGTTTTTCGGGTTATTTTTCGTGTTTGAGGGCCCCCCCCCCGCAGTCTTCCAAAAGATGGTTTTTTTGATAACCCCTTCCGTCTCAGGTTTTACCTGAAAACCTGGTTTTCATGAGGACACCGCTTCCAAATCCCCACACGGTGTTTTTTGGACAGCTGTACACGGCCACGTTTTTCGCTCTGCCGACGAGTTCCCCCGTTTTTGGTTTCTTTCGTCCAGTTTTTTTTTCCCGTACGATCTTGAACTCTTTGTCTTTTTCGTATGATAATACCGCTGGGACCCTCTCAACCCCCCTCCCTGGGGGTTTCAAGGATTTTTTTTTTTTCGGTGCGCACTTAGTCCAGTTGGGTTTGACTTTCTGGCCTCGGTACGGCGTTTTACTTTCTGGGATTGAGTTACCGCCCGCTGTTTTTTCTTTTCCCATTATTCAAGTTTGCGGCATTTATGCGGCCTCCCCTTCGTATCCCCCCCTCTTTTTCCTTGGACATCTTGCACTGTGGCCCCTGGTTCGCGACGGCACCCTTCGTTTTCCAACACCCCTTACCATCTTTTTCGGGTCAGCCCTGACCCCTCGGCCGTCCCTTTAAGAACTTTAGTGGGATATTCTCATTCACCCCCCCCCCCCTTGCGCAAATCATGTCTTCACTCCGCCTTGTGAACTCCCTTTCCTGCCGAGCCATCGGACCTTACACCTTTTTTCCGCGTCGGTAGATATTCTCTGTCGGAACCCACGGTTTGCTTGTCGACCGTTTCCTGGCAGGACGCCAAGTACTCTTCCGTCCCCCCCCTTTTTCTTTTTGTTGGGGGGTTTTTTGAGTCCCCTGCCCCGCATTTTCCGTCAAGCGGGTCGTTGTTCTTGACACTCATTACCCGATTTTTTTGTTTTTACGTGAGGTTTGGCCCTTCCGTATTGGATTTTTTTTCTGGTCTCTTGCACCCCTAACATCCATTCTCGTCGTTGTCGGAGCTTTTAACGGTTTGAACTGTTTTTCCCACCCCCCCAGTTGCTCTTGACTGTAAGCTGGAGTCTTTCCCTAACCCCCCATATTTTCACGTTCTTTTTTTTGTAGAAACAATACCCCCCTTTGTTTTCTTTCTGCCCCCACTTGGTTGAATTTCCGGTGTGGGGGAGTTTCTCCAACCCCCTGCGGTGCCCCCAAACCCACTGGTTTCTGTTTCCTTGTCCTTTTGGTTCTTGACCCGCATATTTTGTTCCTTTCGATTTTCTAGTTAGCACCCTCGTTTTTTTTTTACCCTCAGTTGCCTAGGTTTTTTGGAAGCTTTTTTTAGTGTGTTCTTTTCCCCCCACGGTGGCTTAATTCATTTGGGTTACACTTTTTTCGCCACGTGCACCTTGACAACATACCTTTTGCCAAGTTTCCCCTGTGCTCCCCTGGAGGTCTTTGGCGGGATCCGTTAAATGTCTGATCCCCTCCAGTCATTTCCCTGTCAATTCGCACCTCCGTTTGATTTTCCCAAACGCGGGTTCCGTTCCAGTTCATGGTGTTACTCATCCTTTCCCCCCGATTCGATTCTCGATCGCTTTCCGGCCCTTTAGTACGCCCTCCTTTGTGCTCTTCCTTTTTGGACTCCCCCCCACCACCTCTCGCTCAGGCTTGTTGCCGGCCCGACCCTTGTTTCGGCCTTGCCATCCTTTAGTTTTCCGTCTGTACTTGCTTTGCACCCAGACCCCGCTTGCCGTTTGGAGAACCCCCCCCCCTTTTTGCAGGGCTCTACTCCACTCCCCGTCTTCCTAACTAGCCCCCCACGGTTTCGCAATCCTGCTCCACCTTTCCCCGTGTCGGTGTTTGGTCGTCTTTGCCCCCATCCCAAATAGCCCGCAACTTTTTCATTTCCACATACACCTTCTTCAAATGTTCGTTTTTGCCCTACCCCTTTTTTTTTTTCCCCACCTGCCCTCGTAGTGTTCGCCCCCACATCCCCCATCTCGGGTTACTTTGCCCCCTTCGGCCGCTCCCCCAACAACTTTTACCTTCTTCCTCTTCTCTTTTTTCTGTTGGGGTTTTTTTTTTTTTTTTTTTTGGACGGAGATTTTTTTGTCTTGTTTTGTGTTGGCGTTTTTGCGTTCCCTGTAATATGGATGTTTTTTTTTTTTTCACATCCTTCGAGGAGGCCCTTTTTTTTGTCGCTGCCTTTATTGGCCGACTCTTTGACTGCGGTTGTAGGGGGGTTGTTGGTGGCACTACCCGCTTGAGTCCGGGTGAGTTTTTTTTGTTGATGTTAGTCTGCCCCCCCGCCCCCCACAAACTGTGTTATTAGGGGTCGTCTTCAATTCTGGATTTGCTTCCGGTTGGCGCGTGAAATTCCCCCAATTTGTTGGGGATTCCCGTCCCTGCTGTTTTTAATGCCCCACCAAGACCAGTAATTGCTGGTAAACCCCGGCCTTGGTTTTTGTTTTTTTTGGGTTTTGCCCAGTCCCTGCACCCGCCAGGGCGTTTAGTACAAGCTGATTGACCCCCCTTAGGTCTTTTTTTCACGTTTCCCGGATCCGTGCAAGTTCTGTTGTAGTTTTTCGGCCGGGCGCACGCGTGGCTGTCAGCCTCTGGAGCCCCAACCCCACCGAGGTTTTTTCCCCCCCCCCAGAGAGCTTGGAGGTGTTTTTGCCCCATGGCGGCACGCCGGGACAAACGGTTTAGTTTGCCAGTCATTTTTCCTGGGACCTGATTTCGTAACTATCGGGATGTTTGAGCGACCATCCCCCCTTTGATTTTTATGTTCGAGTCACTTTAATTTTTGTGGCTTTCTTGAACAATTCCAAATCGTTGTGTCACCGGGTGTTGTTGTTTCCTTGGATATTTCCGCCAAAAGACCAAGTTTTCTCTCCCCCACATACCTTCCCTACCCCGCCCGGCACCACACAGCCCCCCGCTTCCCGTTCTTTTGTTTTTCCCCCAATGGCTTCTAAACCCTCATTTTCCAGGTCTCCCCTATGCTTGCTTTGTGTCCCCTAAGAAATCCATACCCCCACAAAAACCAGAAACCAGGTTGGTTTTTTCCCCAACACCTGCTCTGTTTTACAGTGCGTAACCCACTCCCACCCCTCCACGTTTTCCCCCTTTTGCCCCCTTTTGGGGGATCTCACCCACTAGTGAGGTTTTCTGACCCCCCCCCCCCCTTTCCCCACTCTGGTGTAGTTCCTCCCGCCCATCTTCCTGCAATTCGCAAACATTTTACTGGTTTACTGTGGCACCACCCACTTCTTTCGCCCGACCCTCGACATCGGGTCGTGTTGTTTCTGTTTGAAACCCTGAAACCACTTGCCAACCCGGCCCCGGCCCAATTGTCATCAACCATTCGGCTTTGTGCTGTATTTCTTACGCCCTTTCCCCTTTTGGCCTCCCTTGCTGCCGGGGTTTTTCGAGGCCCCATCTTACACTGCGTTTTTGATGATTCTTGACGGTCGGGCCCCCGGTCGCCACTTCCATTACCCCAGTTGTCCGACTCTTTTCGCAACGACACCACCCCCCTCGCTCCCCGGTTGTGTCTTTATTCCCTCTCCCTTTTTTGCTTCTTTTCTTTGTGCTCAAAGTGGAATAGTGACGTAATTATTAGCTACGACCCCCCGTTCTGAGGAACTGGCGGATAAAAGCTGCCTATGTTTTAAACGTCTTACTCTGGCCTACCGCAGATTTCGGTTTTTCAAGTGTTGCGGGGCCGGGGGTAATTCCGGAGAACCATCCCTTGCTTCCCCCCCCAAGAACGGTGTCCAAGTTAGGCTTGCCCATTTAAGTTGGGAAGTCATTCGGCCACGCCCCTTTCGACCGCCCCAGTTCCCGCAAAGACGATATCCGGCCTATTTAGTTACCGCAACAATCCCAATCACTAGCTAACTCCGTTTTTTTTGAATGTCAAACTCCGCCGCCCAACAAGTCCCTCCAATAGTTCTAAAATGCTATTTCCCCCCCCAGGTCTTTTGGGGGCCTGAGATGAAGCTCCGACCCTTCCCTTTTCAAACAGTTTTTTTGTTTTTTGACCCCTGGCTCAAGGCGAGCCCCCCACTTGTTCTCGTTTGCGCAGAGTTTTGGTGAACCCGTGAACTTGTGAACCCTCCCCGGTCTCCCCCTTTTGCCCTTTTCTCTGTCCCCCTTCCGACAAAAACTCGAAGTTTGCCATACCATGCTTCATTCTTGTTTCCCACTGTGCACGCCAGCGTTTTTCGCGTCGCCTACCGACACAAGGCTGGTAGTGGTATTTCTTTCCCCTGCCCACCAAGGGGTGATTGCCCGTTCCCCTTCCGTTTTTTACTTGTCACGGTGGAGTCCCACCCTCTGCTTCCTCCGAGCAGGACCCCCGACTATCGTTGCCCTGCCGTTCGAGAACGCCCCCTCTCCCCCTGTCTTTAGCGCTTGTATCGTTTCGCCGCCTGACCCACCCTGCCCCGTCTCCTTTTTTCCCTCTCCGTCCTTCAAAAAAGAATCTAACCCTTCGCGATTTTGTTCCCAAGCGACCAGCCATGATGCCCTCGTTCCCCCCCGTTTGGCGTCGGTGCTTATTTGAATATGCGGCTTCTTTTTTTTCCTTAGACCTGTCTCTTTTTTTCGCCGATCATACTTGGCCAGAAGAACCCGCATTGGGTTTCCTATTCTTTCCAAGCGTTGTTCTTTACTTTTTTTTCCCCTCCTTGCTGGGTTTTGGGGGCCAATGGCCTACTTGACCCGTTTCTTGTTTTAACTCGTTCCGTGATTTTGAGGCTTTGCCTTTGAATTGAGTTCTGACGGCCGCTCCCTTTTCAAGGACATACCGGGATCGATTTTCCGGTACTTCTCCCTACCTTCGGGAGTCAAACACTTTGCTCCTGACAAAGCCATATTTTTCTTTTGACTTCCCTTTTGTTGTGTGCTTAACTGGCTTTTTTTCCCCCTTGCCAGAAGCATTTAAAATTCCCCCACATTGCTCAGCTCCTCAATTAAAGTCTTTGCCCCGCCAGTCTGTTTTTTTGATGCCAGGTACAAGTATTCTCGGTCCTCCGTCCCCATGCCGGGATCTGACAGATTGTTCCACCGTATCTATCTTTTTTTTATTGTCCTTGCACAAGGAACTCTGGGGTCTTTGACACCCCTTTACCGAATTTTTTATTCTCTGTTTGTGCTATATGTGCCCCTGATCCCCAACGTTCTTCCCTCTTTCCTTTTCCTCTTTCCAATCCTCAGTTTTTGTTTTTTTGTAACAGCGTTCTGCCTAGCGGTGTGTTTTTGTCCTGCCGGACGTTTCTGTTCCCCGCGATCTTTTTTTTCTCTTTTTGCCTTCCAGTACCCCCAACAGAGAATTGTGCATTCAATCTCCACCTTTCTCCTTGACAAATAGGGAGTCCAGGGCCCGTTTTTCGGTTCCGTTGCATACCTTTCTCTTTCTATAAATAACCGTTCCCTTTCCCCCCAGTTAATTGCTGTCTCATGTTCATCTGTGACCGGGGGACCGGCTTTCCTTTTTTTTTCCCCTGCCCCCCTGTTGACACATCCAAAACCCACGATACCCCCATCTACGGTTGATTTTTTCTTTAGTTTTCCCCCCTGAGCGACCAAACACCCAGCGCCTGAAATCGTCGGACTGAAGTCACTGGGATTTTGTGCTTTTGTAGGAGGTCGTCCCCATCCTTTGGCCTCTGTGCAGCCGGCAGGACAACTCCTCATCCCTTCCTGTTCCGGCCCGTTTTTTCCGAGAGCCAGCTGTGGGACCTTTTTTTTCTTTGCGCCCCCCTGTCGGCCTCCCATTGGGGTTCAACCGTCCCCACACAGGATTGAGTCCATTTCTTCCCCGATTCCGTCTTTTTTCCTCTTCCTGCGTCCCCTCTTCGTTTTGATCCTTTCGACATTTAGCGGATTCCCCAATCGGACCTGCCATTCAAAATTCTCTGTCGCCCGGTATCTTCTTGCAATATGTCGAAGGCTTTTCTCTCTTTGTCCTTTCTTCGTTGGAGTTTTTGTCCAAAGATTCTTCCAATCTGTTTCGGTATTGCTTGTTGTGACCCCCAACCCCTGTCTGTCCCCCCATGTCGAAGTGTCCTTCTCTTCGGGTTCCATTTTCCCCTGATATTTTCTTTTCCGGCGGTGATAAATACGGGTGAATTTTCCACCTAGGTTCCGCCCCGCCCCTTAGAGATTGGGATCGCAACTGACCCCTTGCCACTTGGGTCTTTTTTTCCTTCGACTACCCCTTCCCCCCCCTAGGTTCGGTAGTCGTGTTTTTGGGAAATTTGTCCCCCATTTTTCCCCCTCGGGCCCCTCCAAGAAGTAAGCATGGGTAACGTCTCCCCCCCCTTTTTTTTCTTTTTTTTCTTTTCCCCCACGTCCTCCCCCCCCCAAAACCCCCTTAAACGGGGGATCCCCCTGCTCAGGTTTCTGGTTGCCCCCGATTCAAGCTGGGGATCTAGTTTTCTCCCCCCCGTTTCCCCCCTGAGATATGACCCTTTTTTCTTGTTTTGACGTTTGTCGGGAGCTCACTTCGCCCTTATCCCAGCCCGGGTGGTTTGTATTTTTTTTTTTTCCGTTGTTGTTTTTTCAGTAGTTGGCCCGGCATGAGTCTTTGACGATTCCTTTTCTGTTCTTTTTTTTTCTCTCCGGGTGTCTTTCTTTTTTCTTCTTTTGAGGATTGGCGTGCTCGCACGTTACACTCTTCGTCTGCCATATTGATGTTTTTTCCTTTGTCTTTTTCCGCGTTTTCTTTTTTCCCCCCCACCTTCCTTTTTTGGAACACCTCATGTTCACGAACGGGGACCCCTTTTTACCTCCTGGATTCCTTTCCCACCCGCCACCTTGTTATCTTTTTGCACTGTCCCCCTGCCCCACGGTTTGAATTTTTTCCTCCCCCCAATTTCATCCCTTCCGATTTTTTTCACAGTCTTCTTGTACCCCCGTTGCGAGGTCCCCGCGTTTCAACAGGTGGGAATGTCTTTGTATCCCCCTTTGCCCCCCTAAAGATTTTCCGTGTAGCCCCAGTTCCCCTTAGCAAAACCTGGTTTTCCCCCAAGCCTAGAATTTTAGTCCCCTCGTGGTTTGGACCCCTCCTACTGCCGCTTTTTTTTGAGAAGCCGGATTTTTGTCTGTTCTCTTCGCCCCCCCCGTCCAACTCCTTTTTCGTCGGCGTTCCTTAGATTTTGGCCCCCCCCTGCGTGGGCACCCCAGGGAAAGGGGGAGAGTGATTGCCCCAGCGTGCGGAGGACCCTACACCCCTCTCTTTTGCAAGCTGGTGGTTAGGTGTGTGGGTTCTACTTCCCACCCACAAAGTTTATTTGCGGAGGAACCACTGTTTAAAGTTTTTGGATTTTTGTTAGGTGTTTTTGAGTTTTTTCCTACTTAACAAGTCCCGGTTTTTTTTTTCCCCCCACCGGGTTTTTTTTAGGTTGAGGTTATTTCTGGGCCTTCGATCCCCTCCTAGGGGACCTTTCTCTTTTTTCGTTTTTCGTTTGTTCGTCCCGCTGGTCCCGTTTCCAGCGCTGTTGGAATGCTTGTTTGTGCCGTTCGCGATCTTTTCTTTCCCACACATTCGGTTGTTGGAAATCTCCCCCGTCTTTTTTTCCCAAACTCGGTTGCAAAGGGTCCCTGACTTTCCACCCACCCAACTTTTTTTTTTTCACGGGTTTGAAGGGCTTGGCGTGATGACTTTTTGATTTTTCCATTACCACGAGCTTCGGCCCAGCAAGTTTCTTCCCCCCCACCGTGCTTTCCTTACGCCATGGTTTGCCCCCCCCCCCTCATTTCTTATTTCCGTGAGCGCTCGTGCAGCCCGAGGATAGCACCCGCGGTTTTCGGGCTTACTCCAAATCTCCTATAGGCTGCCTCTTCATTGGCCCCCGGCTCACATCCGTTTACTCGCCGTCGGGTCTTTCCCACCATTGGCCGGTGGTACCTTCCCAATTGAATCCAGGAGTCAAAACAAGTTGTGGATCATTAATTACTTGTTCTCTCTCCGGAACCTAGCCCCCCCTTTGGGCCCCGCTTTGGCAGCTCCACTGGCTTGTTTTGGGTTTCTTTCGGCTCCCAGTTGTCAATGCATTCACTCGTTAGGCAATCCTGCTACCTGAACCTCCAAGCTCGGGCCATACAGGGCGAGTTTCTTTGTACATAACCCCTTCGACCCGAAGGCAGTTTGGTCCCTCCCACAATCAAGTTTCTTGGTTGACCCCAGCTCCCTTTGCCCCTGCTCGACCCACACCAGGATCCTGCGGATCTATTTAATCCCCCCCTTTTTTGTTTTCGAGTCGGATTCCCTCCGTATTATTTCTGGCAGCTGCTTTTCCCATTGTCTTCTTGACGTTGTTCAAATTTTCTTTTTTGGCTGCCCCCCCTCCCCCTTCCTATCACGTTGGTTTTCCTTTTTTGGCTCTTTGCGGAGCCGTTTGGCATTCTTTTTTTTTTTTCGTTTTTTGGGCTTGGAAATAGTGTTTGGTGAACTTTCTTTTGCTTGTTCCTTGTCTGAAAACCCCCACCATCCACGTGGGTCCCTTTTTTTTTAGGTCCCTTCCATGCGTTATTGGGAGTAACCTGTTTTTTTTCTATTTTTGACCGTACCCCAAATTGTTAGAGCCTTTTTTACTCCCCCTTTTGAGGTTTTTTTTTTCCCCAAGTGTCATTGCGGTTCCCATTCCGGTTGACCCTCACCTCCTCACAGTCCCGTTTTAGGACACGCGATTAGCGTGCAATTCTTTGGGTACAAGTATTCCTTTTTTCGGAGTGGTTGGAGGTTTCTTCCGGAGTCCGCGTGCTCTCCCTCTAGGCGAAAGCATATTTCCGACCTCCGTCCTTGATTGGTTCCAAAATGGTCTTCCTTTTGTCCCCCCCCCCAACGGCCGTTTGCCCAGTTCCTTTATTGCGTTTTCTTTGCCCGTCCAATAGTTTTTTGCAATGCTATCAATCAGCCCTTAGAGCCCTAAAATTTGTTCTTTTATTTTTTTCAAAACCCCTGTCACTGGTTGCGGGGGTGGTAACTTTTGGTTTCACTTTTCGCCCACAGAAATCTTGCCTCAGCACTCTCACCTACCCGCCCTGCCAACCCTCGTCAACGATGTACTGATTCTTCCGTCCCGGGTGTCGCTTTTTCCTCGTCACCCCCCCCTTTCCTTTTTGTCGTTTTTTGTTACTGGCAGGCCCTCTTCTTTTTTTTTTTTCTCGGTGGTGTGAGTGTGCCTCACTTCTCAATACACCCGGACATCCGTTTTTCAATTAAAAACCCCCGATCTACCGTTTTTGGGTTCTTTTTGTTTGGCATTGTGAAAACACCCCTTCGTTTCCGTGCGTTCATTTCCCCACCACCGAAAACGTTTCAGTTCAAATTTCACTGGGTTGCTCCCAACCCCTCTAGGTGCTTTGTTTTTTCTTTTTGTATCCCCTCCCAGAAACCCACCACCCCCAGACACTCTTGTTTTGATATTCTGGGGCGGGAAGGCCAGCGGCTTACTCATTTTTTTTTTTTCAGGCGACTTTTTCTTTTGTCTCACTCCCGGTATTTCAACCCCGTTGCCTCCCTCGTTTCACTGTCCGAAAGGACCCAGTTGATGTCTGTGCCGGTAGAACTTTCCCGCAAACGTGCAGCCGGCACCCACCCATATTCCGGCGTTTCTTTTTCGGTTTACCCCCTCGTCCCCCGGGCCGCCCCTCGGGGTCGTTTGCTTTAGCCGGCACACCCAAGTTGGGCCTGTTGAAACTGGGCTTTTGTGACTTTTTTTCTTGAAGGCCCCTGTTGGGGACGCTCCCCTCACTTCCCATGTTTTTTTCTCCTCCCTATGCGTGACTCGCGACTTTTTTTCCGATTTAGAGGGGCTTTCTTGATTATGGTCTTTCACCCTTTGGCTGATGGTTCCCTAATAGCTACTACTCCCCTTTGGGGGGGCTTGGCGGATGTTAATCTGCTCCTTTTTTTCATGGCTTTAAGGTCCTAGCGTTCCTTTTTTGACAGCGATTGGTTTTTCCGCGTCTGGTTGTCTCTTTTGAGACAAAGTCCCCCCATGCAAGGGCGAGATAGTCATACGGACTGCCGGTCCATGGCCGCTAAACTGCCACTCCCCCGCAACGTGCTGCTTGTCCCCCACCTCAACAATAAAACTCCCCCTCTGTCCCCCCTCTGTGGAAGCAGGCACATTGGCAGGACCACAAACCGGCCGCCCCCATACAAAAAGCTCGCCACACTTCTTTTATAGGTCCCCGTTTTCTTGATTCTCCTTTTCTCCTCAGATTTATCAACCCTTTCACCTCTTTTTTCTTTTGTCCTGGCGAGTTGCGAGCCCCCTTTCTTTGGTAGGCCCTTTTTTAACCTTGAAGTTCCCGTGGGGGCGTCCCCTCCCTTTTCTCCCTTTTGGAAGTTTTTTTCCTCAAGCCTCTGAAAACCAGGTTCTCAACCATACACTTCTTAACTGTTTCTTTGATGCCCTTCTTTTTGGCCCTCCGGAGGTTTCCCCTTCCCAATTTACCCTTGGTCGGTTCCCCCGCCCCCCAACGTGAGTCCTCCTTTTCTTCTTTCCCACTGGTCCCCAAGGACCCTTTATTTTTTTCCTCTCATCGGCTCCGTCTCGTAGGAGAAGTCCCAATTGCCACGTATTAATGGCGTCAACCCCCCTATGCACCTGTCTTCGACTCCGGACCAAATTCTCCCTTGCAGCAGATCGTTGTTTTTTTTCTTCCCTTTGAGTTCCGACGCCACTGATTGTAAGACTGGTTTTGTTTTTTCCCTGTCGTCTCCTTTTTTGAAACCCCCCCTTTTTCCGTTTAACTTTTCCTTCCTCTGGTCCCAAGCTTTGACGACGAATAGTCATGGCCTGTTCTGCGATGGAGGATTTTTTGATCTTCCCCCTTCGATTTTTACTCTTACGTCTCCCTGTCTGCTTTTTTTTTTCCTCTTTCCCACCTCCTTTCCCCTGCTCACCAACGAAGTGAGTATGCTCAAAGACGGGGTCGTCTAGCCTTTGGCCCTCTTGTGGAGATCCTCCCGGGAAACCCTTCCCGCTTCTTTTCCCCGAAGGGGCGGGCCGAAGTTGCTTTTTGAACTTCATTGCCTTGTTGCACATTCTGCCCGCTGTCGTCCGTTCCCTTCATGCATACGGAGGTCTTTCCTGCAGACCCTGCTCTGGCTAGTCCCCTTTTTTTCGTCGCCTAGACACGCTCCCTCCTCCTATATTGTTTCCTCGTGTGTGCTGGGATTAACTTTAGTGCTGACCCGTCTTTTTTTTTTCCCCCCCCCCCCCCTTTTTCCCTTCCCATGTTCTGCTCAGGCATTTCCCTTGATTTTCCCCCGGGAGTCTTTTTCCAGTCCCCTTTTATTGCTCGGCGCCAACATGCGGTGATCTCCCTCTGTTCCGGTCATGTAGATGATCGCTACTGATCAACCCGTGTCTCTTTGGACCGTCCTGATATATATTCGCGATCATAGCGTTTTTTTCCTTGACCGACCCTTTTTTTTTCG